>Ga0126371_10005610_pt1 | contig 11149 bp, 10 predicted proteins | sample PanSoiMetaPlot_4_FD_110145 | JGI IMG/M metagenome (GOLD analysis project Ga0126371, IMG submission 110145) | Tropical forest soil microbial communities from Panama - MetaG Plot_4 | ecosystem: Environmental > Terrestrial > Soil > Tropical forest > Bulk soil | place: Panama | collected 2016-02-17
AGATAGTACGACATGCTCTTCTCGAGCGAATCACCGCGTACGAGCATCGTCACGGTGCGGGCGTGGTTGGCGAAGAAGAGCGCCGCCTGACCGGCCGAGTTGCCCGCGCCGACGAGAAAGATGTCTTGACCTTGCGTCGAGCTCGCTTCGCTTCGCGCCGCGCCGTAAAAGACACCACGACCGGTGAAGCGTTCGGCGGATGCGACGGCGAGGCGCCGATACGTGACGCCCATCGCGAGGATGACGCTTTTCGCCCGCAGCTCATCGCCGCCATCGAGTCCGAGCGTTCGCGCATGCGGATCGATCGAAGTCACTTGGCGCGTCACGACGATCTCCGCGCCGAAGCGTCGCGCTTGACGTAGCGCTCTGTTCGAGAGCTCGTCGCCCGAGACGCCCACGGGAAATCCGAGGTAGTTCTCGATCCGCGACGACTGCCCGGCCTGGCCGCCCGGCACTTGACGCTCGATGAGGACCGTGTTCAAGCCTTCCGATGCGCCATACACCGCCGCTGCCATTCCAGCGGGGCCTCCGCCGATGACGACGACGTCATATTCGTGATCGCGAGGGGCGATCGACAAGCCGACTGCATTCGCGATCTCACGACGCGTCGGCGCGACGACGATCAAACCGTCACGAAGACGGATGATCGGATATGGTCCGGTCGCCGCATGCGCGATCGAGCTCACGCTCGGATCGTCCGGCGTGACCGAGTTATACGGGACCTGATTCCGTTGAAGAAAGTCGCGCAGCTCATGGCCGCTCGGGTCCCATCGCGGGGCGATCACGACGACCTCGGGCGCCTTGGGTTCCGCGGCGATGTCTTGCAGGCCGCCGATGCGGTCGAGCGCGGCGGCTCCAAGTCTTGTGGCGATGACCGGCGACGCAGCCGCGAGCGTGTGATATTCGGGTTGTTCGATGCGGATGACGCGTGATGTTTCGCTCGCGCGTAAGCTCGCGGGGTGCGGTATATTGAAAACGATGGGGACTTCGCCGAACAGGTCGCCCGGCCGACGGATGCCGATGACACGCTCGATGCCATCGATCGACTTCACCACTTCGCAGCGGCCTTCGATCGTGATTATGAGCGCGCGGCCTTCACCTTCATGCGCGACGAAATCGCCCGCCTGCAGGCGGATATCGGCGATGGTCTTCGCGAGCTGCTCGAGCTCGCGATCGCCGACCCCTTCGAAAAGCGGAACCGCGCGCAGCTCTTCAACCGTAACCATGAGAGCTCCGAATTGAACGCGACGAGAGCGGAGGGGGTAGGATTCGAACCTACGGAGACTTGCGCCTCAACAGCTTTCAAGGCTGCCGCATTAAACCGCTCTGCCACCCCTCCGGGGAGCGCAAACTATTCGTGCTTGCGCCGGGCGCATCATTTTTCTGGCGCGTTCGGAAGAGCTTCAATTATCGCGCGCGCGACTTCGTGTGTGGTAGCCGAAACGCTCATGCTTTGCAAAAGTTCCGGGTTCACGAATCCACCGCCACGGTTCGGCTGCCACTGATAAATCGACGTCTCGTCTGTCGCGAATCTAAGGCTGAACAGTTTCGACCCGATGTCGGACCTCACGCCCGCGTCGCGCAATGGATCCGATCGATTCGGGTCGCGAAAGTCCGGTCGTTCGGGGCTTCGGGTCGGTGCAGCATCCAATGCGAGACCGATTGCGTCAGCTATCTCATTTTCATCGATGTTTGTAACGATGACAGGTTCTATCACCCAGCTCACGCCGCCGGGCGTCATCGGATAGACATACGCTTTGCCGCGACGTACGCGCACCTGGACATTTCTCGGCAGTGCAATCGCAGTGACTTCACCTCGGGCTCGAACCCAGACGTTTACGGCGCGCCCGAGGGCCTTCTCTGGCACGAAGCTGCCGGTGGGAAACACCCAAAACCAGTCGTTCTCGTCCGTCGAACCCTTGGAGTGATGTAGGCGGACGCGCGCGCTGCCTTTGTGCAGCCACATGACAGAGGTTCCCAGCGCTCTGTGATGTTTGATCTGACGGACATGTTCGACCGCTAGCTCGTGCGTGATGCGGCCCTCCGCTATCATCTGAAGAAGCAGCGGGTCGGATAGGTCGGCCACCGCCAAGTTACCGAGCTGGAGGCTTGATCGCGAGACCGGCGGTCCAGCGATACGTCAGGTAGACGCCGGCGATGAACCCGATAGCAGCGAGCCAATTCGAGGCGGTCGCGAATGAGTCGCCGACGACCGCGAAAGGCGTCGGGTTGTTCGCAATGACTATGACGCCGGCGAGCACGACCCCGGCAAGACTCTCCCCGACGATGAATCCCGACGCGACCAGCACGCCGAGCCGTCGCGCGACGTCGCCGAACGGTTTGCCCGCGACCGAGCGATTGTAGAAAAAGCCGATCAGCGCTCCGACGACAGCCATCGCCGTGGTCGATGCCGGCAGATAGATCCCGAGACCGACGGCAAGCGGTGGCAGCTGCATCTTCGTCCGCATGCGGAGTATCTCGTCGATTGCGATGATGACTATGCCGATGACGACGCCCCCGCCGATGAGATTCCAGTTTATCTGCCCCTGGATGACGCCTTTCGCGAGCGCCGAGATGAGCGTCGCCTGCGGTGCCGGGAGCGCATGCGCGCTCGCCGCACCAAATCCATAGGCCTTATTGAGGAGCGATAGGATCGGCGGGATCACGATCGCGCCGAAGATGACGCCGGCGATGAGTGCGACTTGTTGCCGCCAGGGTGTCGCGTCGACCAGCTGACCGGTCTTCAGGTCTTGCAGGTTGTCGTTCGAGATCGTCGCGACGTTGAGGAGCACCGCCGTGACGAACAGCGCATACGCGACGAGTGCCGGCGCACCGGCAGGACCAGCGGTCTTCGCGACGACGACAAGCAGCAGCGCCGCGCCGATGACGCTCAAGATCCCAAGTCCGGAGACCGGACTATTCGACGAACCGATGAGTCCGGCCATGTAGCCGCATGCAGCGGCCACGAAGAAGCCGGCGACGACGATGTAGATGACGCCGACGACGACGAGCGGAATCGTCAGCGACGCCAGCGCCGTGCCGTTGAGGAAGATCGAAAGCAGCGCCGCGATCGGGATGAAGCACGCGAGACTGATGAGCCCGACGGTGCCGATCGAAAGATCTTGCTCTGTCCGCGGCAGGCCGCCGTTGCCTTTCGCCGCCGCCCGCGCGCGCGATGCCGCGATCGCAGACGAAACGCCGACCCACACCGGCTTCGCCAATCGGATGATCGTCCAGATCGCGGCGATGCCGATCGTTCCGGCGCCGATGAAGCGCACTTGATGAGCCCAAACGGATGTCGCGACAGTCGCCGCGTCTCCCGCCACGGGATGTAATGCCGTCAAGAGCGGCGTGAGCACGCCCCACGCGAGGAAAAGACCGACGAAGATCGCCGTGCCGACCGCAAGCCCGATGAGATGGCCGGCGCCGAGCAGCGCGAGCGACAGCCCGATGCCGAATCCGGTCGCACCGCCGCCGACGCGCGCATATCCCTGCAGCGTGTCGATGAAGATGCGCGTCTGGACGACGAAGAAGTAGCCGGCTGACACGAGCGAGCTGACGATGAGCGTCAGCAAACCTTTCTTGTTCTCATCGATCGACGCTGCGGTCTCGCCCTTCGCCCCGACGCCGACCTTGAGCACTTCGGCGGCGGCGACACCTTCCGGATACGGCAAGTCGGACTGCGCGACGAGCGCGCGCCGGAGCGGCACGCTGTACATGACGCCGAGGATGCCGCCGGTCGCGCAGATCGCGAACGACTCCCAGTATGGGAAACCAGTCCACCAGCCGACCATGACGAGGCCGGGCAATACGAAGATGATCGAAGAAAGCGTGCCGGCTGCCGACGCGACCGTCTGGACGATGTTGTTCTCGAAGATCGTCGCCGATCGAAACGCGCGCAGCACCGCCATCGAGATGACAGCGGCCGGTATCGACGTCGCGAACGTGAGTCCGATCTTGAGACCGAGATACACGTTCGCCGCGGTGAAGACGATGGTTATCGCAGCGCCGAGGATTATGCCGCGCCACGTGAGTTCGATGCGGGCATCTTTGACTTGCGAGACGGACGCAGCGGCCACGGCGGCCATCCTTTCGACTCGGCGCGCAAAAGGCACGAACGCGCGGCGAGTGACGCCGCGGGTCTGCTAGAGCGCCACCATTGGGCGAGGCCGCGAACGATGCCTCCACGGTCGAGGGTAGCTCTTCGGCGCGCGAGAAGGCTCGGCGATGTATAAAGAGCTAGCATTCATCGCATATTCTGTCAAGGATGTTCCGCGCGCCATCACATTTTATCGCGACGTCATCGGTCTCAAGCCAAGCGACATGTTCACCGACTACTGGGCCGAGTTCGACATCGGCGACATGACGTTCGGCGTCGGCGACGGCGAATCGATCGGCATCAAGGCGGGCTCACAAGCGAGCGCCGCATTCGAGGTCGACGACGTCGCCGCTGAGCGTGAGAGGCTCGTCGCGCTCGGAGTACCGGTGACCGAGGTTTCCGATTCGCCGATGTGCCACAGCTGTTTCGTGACCGATCCCGAAGGCAATCGGTTCGCGCTTCATCAGCGTAAGCGCTGACGCCGCGCCTTGGGCGTCATTCTCGCGCTCGCAGCGGCGGCGGTCTACGGAGCAGGCGATTTCTTCGGTGGTCTCGCGACCAAGCGCGACTCGGTGTTCACGGTCGTGCCCCTCACGGGGCTCTTCGGCCTCGCTACCGCCCTCATCGCGGTTCCCGTGTTCAGCCCGGGCGCACCGAGCGTGCGCGATCTCGAACTCGGCGCGCTCGTCGGTCTTTTCGGCGGCATAGCGATCGCGTGTCTCTACCGAGGTCTCGCGATCGGCAGCATGAGCGTCGTCGCTCCGATCACCGCGGTCATCGCCGCCGTCGTTCCGGTCGGATACGGTCTCATGGTCGGCGAGCGACCGTCGGCGATAGTCATCACCGGGATCGTTCTGGCGATCGGCGCGGTCGGACTCATCTCTTCATCATCGCATGAAGATGTCAGCGGCCGAGCCGAGCCGTCTCGCGCGGGGTTGCTCGAAGCTTTCCTCGCTGGCTGCGGATTCGGACTGCTCTACGTCTTCTTGTCGCAGACGTCGCGCGGCATGTGGCCGCTCGTGGCGGCGCGCGTCGTGTCAGTGGCATCCATCGGGCTCGTCGCGCTCGTACTGCGGCGGTTCACGACTCCCGCGCCGAAGTCGATCCGCACGATGGCGTGCAGTGGAATACTTGACATGGGCGGCAACGTGTTGTATCTGTTGTCGCTACGCTACACGCTGATCTCCGTCGCCGCAGTCATCACGTCGCTCTATCCGGCGAGCACAGTCATGCTCGCGCGGATGGTGCTCGGCGAAAAGCTCGGCCGGCTCCAGTGGATCGGCGTCGGCTGCGCAGTCGTCGGCATCGCCCTCATCGCTCACGGTTGAGGGACATACCAAACCTTTATCCTCATCGCAAGGCCGTGTCGGTCGACCATGAAGATCGACCGCTCCATCTCTCCGGCGAACCACGGGACCTTCGGCCCGCTCGAAAGCCTCTCGCTGCCGCTGCGTAGCGCCTCGCCGTTGCGGTATACTAAGGATGATGCGGCCCGACCTGACCCACGGATCGTATAGCGCACAACGCGCCGACACGGATGCTGTCGACGTCGCGCGATCGATGTTGCGTCTCATGCTCGACGGCCGCACAGACAAGATCGGAGTCGAACTCGCGGACGGTTCGATGCTCTACGCCCCCGATGGTGCGACGCGAGCCGTCGTCGTCGCGAAGGATCTCGGCGCGCTGCGCTCGCTCATTCTCGGTGCCGACAGCACGGCAGCGGCGCGTCGCATCGTCGAGGGCGACCTCGATGTCCGCGGCGACGTCGAGCACGCCATCGCCCAATTCGAGCGACTCTCGGATGGAATGCGTGCCCGCGATGCCGCGAAGATCGCCGCGATGGCGCTTCGGCTTCCGCGCTCGCACGGCGAACATGCCGAACAGCGCGCGAGGCATGCCTATCACGCGCACGGTCGCAAGCATTCGATAGATCGCGACAAAGCGGCGATCGCCTATCATTACGATGTCTCGAACGAGTTCTACGAGCTGTGGCTCGATCGCGAGCTCGTCTACTCGTGCGCGTATTTCAAAGACGGCGTGCAGTCGCTCGACGACGCCCAGCTTGCCAAGCTCGACCACATCTGCCGCAAGCTGCGACTACAGGCCGGCGAGAGCCTCATCGACGTCGGCTGTGGTTGGGGAAGTCTCGTGCGATTCGCCGCGCGCGAATATGGAGCCAAGGCGGTCGGCATCACGCTGAGCCGCCGGCAGGCTGAGTATGCACGCCGGCGGATCGAGGCGGAAGGTCTCGCGGACCGCTGTGCTGTCGAGCTGCTCGACTATCGCGAGCTCGGCAAACTCGGACCTTTCGACAAGGCGGCGAGTGTCGGAATGGTCGAGCATGTCGGCGTCGGCATGCTGCCGGTATATTTCAGCGCCGTCCATGATGCGCTCGCGCCGGGCGGTCTGTTCCTCAATCACGGCATCACGTCTCAACGCACGCGTCCAAGTGGGCTCGCAGCTCTCATCGAACGCTTCGCGCCGAAACGCTCGACGTTCATCGAGCGCTACGTGTTCCCGGACGGCGATCTGCCGCGCATCGATCAGATCACGATCGCGGCGGAAGGCGCCGGTTTTGAAGTGCGTGACGTCGAGAACTTGCGCGAGCACTATGCGACGACGCTGCGCCACTGGGTTCGCAGGCTCGAAGCGAACGAAGCGCGAGCGCGCGCCGCCGTCGGCGACGAGACGTACAACGTGTGGCGCTTCTATATATCCGGCTCGGCGCATGGCTTTTCGGTCGGCCGAATGGGTCTCGGCCAGACGTTACTGGCGAAGCGCCTGCCGGACGGCACGGTACGCATGCCGCCGACTCGCGACGACCTCTATCGTCGCGAGAGCTAGTTCGTCGCCCGCTTTCCGAAGTGACGCCGTCCGCGTCTCGGCGGACGCATCTCCGGCGGCAACGGATCGTCGCCGGCCGCCTTGAGCAGCGCGTCGACGAAGTACTCCGCGGCCGTCTCTGACGACCGGGCGTTGGACGGGTCGTAGAGCCGCCGAAGCGGCTCCGGCTCTGCTGCGGACTTCATCTCGACATCCCAGAAGTAGTCCGACCATCGCGCCGTGACGACCGAGTTCTTATAGCTCGCGCGGCGGCGTTCGACGTCGACGCGGGTGTCCGAGAGCTGCGCCTTGATGGTATCGAAGAATTCCTTGATGTACTGGTCCGGTTCCACGATTCACTACCTTTCAGGACCGACGATATTCGACACCGCAGGGTGGCTTTCCGTCCCGCCGAAGCGGGAATTTCATGCCGGATAAGCAGCAGGACGTCGTCAAGAAGTTCCAATCGCTCGGCTTTGTCGTCATCGGAAAAGCGGCCAACGGCAACGTATTCGTCGAGCTTCGCGGCAACGAGCCCATCAGGGCCGCGGTCACGGCAGATGGCGCCGTCGAGCAGCTCTCCGGCGACATCAGCCGCTTCGACTGGGTCAGCAAAAAGGGGCGAAAAACATAACGCCGTCGCCTGAGCGACGGCGCTTATCTTCGATCGCGCCGCTGATCGCAACGCGATGAAAAAAGTGCGCGCCCCGCATCGAGGCCGGATGCTATGCCTCGAAGCGGAGCGCGCTGTGGCGAACGACTAGGGTTGTAGGCTCGGCGGCAGGATGTAGACCGGAATCCATGCGGGCGGCGTGCCGATGACGAGCGTGATGTCGCTGCCGGGTGTCAGCGGAACCGATGCGATCGGGTCAGTCGTGTCGAGCTGACCGTTGATGTAGACCGACACCGCGCCGGTGAACTGCGCGATCTGCGTGCTCGACAGCGGCTCACCCCAGAGTTTGAAGAAAGTTCCGAGCGTGAACGTCGGAGGCGTCTTCGACTCGAGGTGGATGATACCGGTCTGGTCGTGCGTGTGGACGAAGTAGAGGCAGTGCGTGTGATAGATGTAGCCGCTCTTGCCTCCGCCAGGCTGATCCATGCCGACGCCCATCGGCACCGCGAGCTGCTGGCCGTTGACGAAAATGCTCAGTTGAACGTGATGGTGATACGGCTCCGACAGCTGCGCGAGGCAATTGAGGCCTTGGACTTGCTGGCCTTGGCCGCCGGTCGATGTATCACCGATCGGCCACGTCGGCGTGCCGACGAGTCCGGCGATGACGAGTTGGATCGGGGTCGGCGTCGGCGACGGCACGTCGAAGGGCACCGCCGCGTGCGCGCCTTGCGATGTCGGAGTCTGGGTGCCGCTCGTGCCGTACATCGAGCAGCCCGCGACGACGATCGCCGTCGCGATGGTGACCACCGTAGCGGTCGACAAAACGTTTCGAAGCCTCATTTTTTGCATCCTTAGGGGCGTGGTGATGTGGAACACACGCTACTGCGAGCGTGCTCGAGTAACAACCCTCAATCGAAGAGCCTAAAAGCTCGGCTCCGGAGGTCCCGTTCAAGCGAACTCCGGCGTAACGATGTGGTGTGCCAAACGATGCAAGAGTGGTGTCGCGCGGCCTAAGCATCGGGCAGGCGTCCCGCACAGCGTAGAGAACAGACAGCCCGACAGTGCGCAGCGACGCGGGTTTCGCATGTCTATATGGAGGGAATCGCTGGTGACGAGCAGCCAGAGCGCGCAGGATCCGGGCACGCCGGAAGAGATCAGCCGCCGGACCTTCATGGCCGGTGCTACAGTCGTGCTGGGCGGTATCGTCGGTCTCGGTGTCGCCATACCAGCGATCACGACACTCTTCCCGACGAAAGAGATAATCGCGGGTTCGAAGTCGTGGTCCCCGCTCGACGCCGACGAGATGAAGCAGCTCGCCGCGAGCACCGACAAGCCGATCAAGATCTTCTTCACGCAGGACGTCCACGACGGTTATCTCGAGACGCAGAACAGCGATTACGTCTGGGGCATCAAGCTAAAACCAGGCGACATGGACAAGCTCAAATCGACCCGGCCGGACCTTCCGGATCTCCAAGTCGTCGCCGAGGGCATCTCGCCGTATCCTGTGGTGACGATGGGTTTCGTGATGTTCAGCTCGATCTGCCCACACCTCGGGTGCCGCTTCAACTGGGATGACGGCGCGAGCAAGTTCATGTGCCCGTGCCACGGTTCGCAGTACTCGATCTACGGCGAGCACCTCGCCGGTCCGGCACCACGCGGCCTCGATCCGCTTCCGCTGCAAGAGAAGAGCGGAGCCGCTCAGATCACGTGGATCCGATACAAGCAAGGCGAGCCGACGCGCATCGTCGTGTCGTACACATAGCGCCCGCATCGCAGACGCCACCGAGAGGACGAAGATGATCCAAAGCGTTCTGACCTGGTTGGACCAGCGCACGGGCCTCGTCACGTTGACGAAGGACTTCCTCACGGAAGACGTGCCGGGCGGTGTGAGCTACTGGTACACCTTCGGCAGTGCGACGCTCATAGCGCTCGTCATCCAGATCATCACCGGCATCTTCCTCACGTTCTACTATTCGCCGTCGGCGACGACCGCGTGGGAATCGACGAAGTTCATCTACGACAAGGTCCTTCTTGGCCAGTTCGTCCTCAGTCTACATTACTGGGGCGCGTCGGCGATGATCGTCCTGGTGACGATACACCTGCTGCAGACGCTCGTGTGGGGCGCGTATAAGAGGCCCCGCGAAATGCAGTGGGTCGTCGGCGTCCTGCTGTTCTTCACGGTCCTGGCCATGGGCCTTACCGGCTACCTCTTGCCATGGGACCTCGACGCATATTTCGCGACGCAGGTGTCGGTCAACATCGCCGGCACGGTGCCTGTCATCGGTACGGCCATCGCGAACTTCTTGCAAGACGGTTCGACGATGGGCACGCTGACGATAGGCCGTTTCTACGGCTTGCACGTCTGGCTCACGCCGATACTCATCCTTTTGCTCGTCGGTTTGCATCTGACGATCTTCCGCCACAATGGCGCCGCGGGCCCGCCTGTCGACGAGAAGCCGAAGAAGGTCGGGCAGTTCTTCCCCGATCAGATCTTCATGGACACGGTCGTCGCGTTCATCATGTTCGGCATCATCGCGCTGCTCGCGTGGCACTCGCCCGCGCCGCTGCTCGCGAAGGCAGATCCGAACAACTCGACGTTCGTTCCCACGCCAGCGTGGTATTTCTACTCGCTTTACGGCATTCTCAACGCGTCGCCGCCGAGCATGGAGCTCGTCGCGACGGTGGTCATCCCAGGTCTTGCCGTGCTCGTACTCCTAGCGCTGCCATGGATCGACCGCAACCCGAGCCGGCGATGGAACACGCGATGGCTGTTGTTCGGAATCACGGCATTCGTCATGGCGAACATCGTCTACATGAGCTGGTTCGGCGCCAAGGTCATCGGCGAGCGTCAAGCCGCGAGCGGCTTTGCGGGTCTAACACCGGTTGAGGGCGCTGGTGCGCCGCCGGCGACACCGGCGCCGGTCGGCGGCGCCGCGGTCGCGAGCGCGGCCGGCGGACAGATCTTCACGCAGAACTGCTCGAGCTGTCATGGCGCGCAGGGCGGCGGAACGCCGAACGTCGCGCCGCCGCTCGCGAACAACCCGTACGTCTCCGGCGATCCGAAAGCGGTCATCCTGACGGTCGCCAACGGCATGCATGGGCAGCCGGCGATGGGTCAAAGCTTCGGCGCGATGCAGATGCCCGCGTGGAAAGCGCAGCTGAAGCCCGATCAGATCGCGCAGGTGATCAGTTACATCCGTGCTTCTTGGGGCAACCACGGAAGCGCGGTCACGACCGCGCAAGTGCAGGCCGCGCTCGGCGGCAAGCCTGCTGCTCCGGCGAAGACCGCACCGAAGACGAAGAAACCGCCGAAGAAGCCCTAGGTCAGCGTATGGGTGGACTCGCCGAACGCGATTGCATCCCGTGCAAAGGCGGCGTGCCGCCTTTGGGGGCGGATGCGATCAAATTCTTGCTCGCGGAGATCGACGGCTGGAGCGCGGTCGACGACCACCATCTGACGAAGACGTACAAGTTCAAAGACTTCGCCGGGGCGCTCGCTTTCGTCGATCGCGTCGGTGCGATGGCCGAGCAGCAGTGGCACCACCCTGATATCTATTTGGCGTGGGGCTCGGTGCGCATCGACATCTGGACGCACAAGATCAACGGCTTGACGG
>Ga0126371_10005611_pt1 | contig 11148 bp, 4 predicted proteins | sample PanSoiMetaPlot_4_FD_110145 | JGI IMG/M metagenome (GOLD analysis project Ga0126371, IMG submission 110145) | Tropical forest soil microbial communities from Panama - MetaG Plot_4 | ecosystem: Environmental > Terrestrial > Soil > Tropical forest > Bulk soil | place: Panama | collected 2016-02-17
GATCATTGTGGTTGGGGCTTCGGGGCGGCAGTGGGGGATTACGACAACGATGGCAACGACGACCTCTATATCACCTACCTGAATGGCGCAGTCCTGTACCACAACAACGGTGACGGCACATTCAGCGACGTAACCTCCAAGGCGGGTGTTGCCAATGCTGGGAAGTGGGGGACTAGCGCTGCTTTCGGCGACTACGACAACGACGGGCATCTCGATCTCTATGTCGCCAATTACGTCGAACTGAACCTTGATCACTTGCCGGAATTCGGGCAGGGCCCTTTCTGCCAGTATCGCGGGTTTCGGGTTTCCTGCGGCCCGCGCGGACTGAGCGGCAGCCGTGACCGCCTTTATCACAACAACGGAGACGGTAGCTTCACCGATGTCAGCGACAAGCTCAATATTGATCTGGGTTCTTACTATGGCCTCGGCGCGATGTGGCTGGATTACGACCTCGATGGCTGCCTCGATCTGTACGTCTCCGACGATTCAACACCGAGCTTGCTGTACAAAGGCGACTGCAAAGGCGGATTTAGAGAGGTTGGAGCGCGGGCCGGTGTGGCATACAGCGGCGATGGTCGCGAACAGGCGGGGATGGGAATCGACTCCGCTGATTACGACAATGACGGGTGGCCCGACATTGCGAAAGCGAATTTCTCGGACGACACCAATAACCTTTTCCACAATGATCACAACGGCGAATTCACGGATCTCGCCGGTCCGGCCAATTTCGGACCCATCAGCATCCCTTTTCTTGGATTCGGCTTGAAATTCTTCGATGCAGACAACGATGGGTGGCCCGACATATTCGTTGCGAATGGGCACGTAAATCCGCAGGTTGACCAGCACAGCTTCGGCGTGACATATGCAGAGCGCCCTTTTCTATTTCATAATTTGGGCAATGGCAGATTCGAGGAGATCGGTCAACGTGCTGGAGCACCCTTCATTCGACGGTACGTTGCTAGAGGGGCGGCATCCGCGGATTTTTTCAACGATGGCAAGATGGATCTGCTGGTCAGCGTGATCGATGGTTCTCCCCTCCTGCTTCGTAACCAGAGCGCTGGGTCGGGCCACTGGATTCGCATAAAGACCATTGGAGTTCAGTCCAACCGTGACGGATTTGGCGCCCGAATACAGGTTAAGTGTGGAGACCGGACCCAATCTGCTGAGGTCCGAGCGAACTCCAGTTTCGAATCGGCAAGCGACTCTCGACTGCACTTCGGACTTGGGCCGGCCGCGCGCGTTGATTCCATCACGATTCGGTGGCCCTCCGGTACCGTTGACCGACTCGACCACCAGCAGGCAGATCAGGAAATTTGGGTCAAGGAAGGCCAGGGCATGGTGCCGCAAGCGGTGCGCCTGGACAACTCCAAACGGAAATAACGCTCTCTCCCGAATACCCAGCAAAACGTTTCAATCCTGGCGATCAGACAGCCTAATGTGGGAGCTAGCAAGCTAACGAAGAAATCCGACGCACCTAGGTCCTGCCATCTGTACATTACCTCCTCGACGCACTGATCCACTCATGAATCACGAGGCTAAAACTAGAGATGTAGCACCTGTGGTCACTTTGTGCTTTCAGCGCTTTCCCTTCCGCACAGGAACTGGTTCAATACGGTAAACACCGTAGCGCTGTTGTGCGCTCATGATTCATACACATTAAACATTCCTTGACAATCGGTATAACGCCGATGGAAAATCCCTCGGACTTTACAAGTTCCTGTGGCTTTGAGTGTAGGTAGCTGTTCTGTAAGGGGTCCGGGGCGGAGTTTTGCCGATAGTTTTCGATTTCACCGTTTATCTTGGGAGAAACGCCGTGAAGAAACTGCAGGCAATTCTGATTTCAACTTTCGTTCTTACGTTTGGTCTAACCGCAGTAGCTCAAGTCGAAAACGGGCAATTCGCCGGTGTTGTCACTGATCCATCGGGAGCGGCAATCGCCAACGCGAGAGTTACTGTCACCAATCTCGGCACAAACCAATCTGTTACCTCAGTGACCAATCCGTCCGGGGCCTATAACATCAGCCAATTGCAAATTGGCAAATATAGTGTTTCGGTAGAGGCCAAGGGGTTCCGGAAAACCGTCAGGACAGACGTCACGGCTAACGCTGGCGTGCTGACCCATCTCGATTTCAAGATGGAACTTGGTCAAGCCACCGAAACCGTGGAAGTGTCGGGCGAGGTTCCGCCGATTCAAACCGAAGACTCGCGGCTCTCAACGACTGTCGATTCGACTCAGATTTCCAACCTGCCGTTAAACGGACGCAACGTTTATGACCTCATGCAGCAGGCTCCGGGCGCGGTCAACGTTGACGGGGTGCTCACGGAGAATGGCCACAATACGGTTGTCAATGGGCTGCGTGAGAATTTCAACGGATTTCTGGTCAATGGGTCGTCGAACAAAGGACTGAGCGGTGGTCCGCAAAACACGCCCATCGAGGACACGGTTGCTGAGTTTCAGTTGCTGACCCTGAATCAATCAGCGGTGTACGGCAATAGCGCTGGCTCAATCACCAACCTGGTGCAGAAGTCGGGTACCAACGCTCTCCACGGCAGCTTGTGGGAGTTCATCCGCAACGATAAACTCGATGCCAATACCTACTTCGCGAACCAGAAGAGCCTCGAGAGACCGCCATTGCATTTCAACCAGTTTGGCGGCACGATTGGCGGCCCCATCATCAAGGACAAATTGTTTTTCTTCGGCTCTTATCAGGGGGATCGGTTTAAAACATCCACTCTTCCCTCGCCAACCGTGGCCGAAGGTCCGGAATTTCGCCAAGCTGTTGTCAATGCCGCCGGATTAGCTCCCGGTGGCCAACAGTCGGTAGGGCAGTTACTCTACAGTAAATTTGCTCCAAACGTCGAGGGGACGCCATTTCTGACCGTGAACGACTATCTGACGGGTTTCTATAGTGGCAGCGGCTTCGGGGCAGTGTCTGACTACGAGAATAAGTTTAACTATGGGGATCCGAACATTGCGGCTCGAATGACGAAGTTGTTCAACTCAATCCAAGCTATGCCCCTTGGCTTGGACACTCCGATGCTGTACCAGACGGTCAACATCCAGAATACACAGAACCTCGGAAATCTCTTCGACGGGAACGAGGCGTCAGGCAGAATCGATTGGAATGCAACTTCAAAGGATCGAGTATTTGCGCAATTCAACTGGTCTCGTCAAAACACATTAACTCCCGCCGCGAATAGCCGCGGATTTACTAATCCGACTAGGTTTATTGCTCCGAACGGCACGATCAACTGGGCGCACACCTTTGGTCCCCATGTTGTGAACGAGGCGCGTGCCGGCTACTCGGGTAGCTATTCAAGGTATGTTCCTTCCGTCCCCGGTGTTCCCTCAATTTACATCGGCGACTATGCAGGAACGATGGGATTCGGCTCCTATAATGGCTATCCGCAGTTTTTCAAGGAACATATCTACAACTATGCCGACATGGTATCGATCAGCCATGGCAATCACAGTATTAAGGTCGGCGGCGAAATACGGCGAAATATCGAAAACTCCGAGTTCAACGTAGCTCGGCCGTCGTACTACTTCTACGATCCCTTTTTCTTCGCGGTCGATGGTCCTTACGGTATGGCGGCTGGCGTCGATCCGGGCTTCACGACCAAATCGGATGCCCAACTGGCAACGAATATTCGTCACTGGCGCAACATCGAATTCGGCGCCTTCGTACAGGATGACTGGAAAGTTTCTCGCAAACTGACTCTGAACCTTGGCCTTCGCTATGACCTGTTTCAGCGCCACCATGAAAACGCGGGTCTGGCAACCACATTCTTGCCAGGCCCCGGCACCCATTACGTTGACAACATCACCACTGGTGCCGGACAAATCCATGATGCGAACTCGCCCGTAGGTTCGGCGGCCTGCCCTTCTGGGGCAATTGGACCCGACGGGTTCCACACGATCGACCAGATGGCAGTTCTGGCTGGGGTTTGCGGGCCGGGTGGATTTGCTCCTGCCAAGACTTTGGGTGCGGGCGATCACAACAATTTTGGGCCGAAGATTGGGTTCGCCTATGACGTCTTGGGCGACGGCAAGATGGCCCTTCGCGGCGGTTTCGGTGTTTCCTACGAGGGAACCTTGTACAACCCCCTCTCAAACTCTCGCTGGAACCCGCCTTACTATTCCTTCAACTCCGCCCTCGACACAGCCGTCGGCACTGGATGCGGCACGCCATCAGGTTGCACCGTGTACTATGGTCCGCAGCCAGCCCGCGGATCAGCCGCATATGCGACAGATGCCCCGAGTTTCACTGGGCCCGCCGGTCCCAACAATTTCCAGGGTAACGACACCACATATACAGCGGTTGGCAACATCATGGGATGGAACCCGTCGAACCGAGATCTTGCCAATCTAACCGGCATTATCCCGCCGAAGGGTATTAGGGATCCTTACGTGTACAACTATTACCTTGGAGTGCAGCGCGACGTAGCCCGCGGCGTAGTTCTTGAACTGAACTACGTTGGCACCGTCGCGCACAAGATATTCCGTGCCGAGCAGGTGAACCGGATTCCGGGTGGATCCCTGGACCCCACGACGGTTTACAATCCCTCGCTACCTGCAGGATGCACCACCGACCGGTTCGGACGGGAGCTCTGCAGCCAAAAAGATCCCGCAGGAATAACCAACACGACCGGGCGGTTAAACCCTAACTATGGAAGACTACGGGTTTGGGAAAACGTAAATAACTCCATTTACAACTCCATGCAGGTTTCGCTCAGTAAGAGAATGAGTCGCGGGTTGCAGTTCGCAGCCCATTACACCTGGGGGCATGCGATTGACAACGGCTCTACGTGGCACAGCGGTGCAACCAGCTCGAACCATGAGGGGGCGGGTGAAGGGTATAGCAGCGATCAGACTATGCCAAGGCTCGATCGTGGCAATTCAATCTTCGATATTCGCCACACCTTTACCATGAATTATGTTTACGAGCTTCCGTTCTTCAAGAGCCACGGTGGGGTCGCGGAAGCGGTTCTGGGAGGCTGGCAGCTGAACGGTACGATCTCCTATCACACAGGTGCGCATTGGGAACCATTCTGCCACGGTTCACGGGGTAGTTGTGACTACAACAACGACTTTGAAGCCAATGACCGTCCCAACTCCACGATCGCTGCCTTCAGCGGAGCTAACCATGACATGTGGGCCAACGGTTGGGGCGGAAACTTCTGTTACAACAAAAATCCCGATACTCCCGATAGTTGCATCTTCCAGCGGCCTCAACCTGGAAATACCGGAACCCTTGGGCGTAACACGTTCACCGGTCCGGGTTTCATGGAGTGGAACCCATCTCTCTTCAAAAATATCAAGATTACTGAGCGAACTAAACTGGAGTTCCGCGCGGAAAGCTTCAACATACTGAATCACACCAATTTCAAACTACCCGGTGCGGAGGGCCAGTACCACGATAGCGTCCGTGATACGACTTTCGGGCAGGCTGGTGGAACTTTCAATGCGCGTAACCTGCAGTTCGGGTTGAAGCTGAGCTTCTAGCGCGAAAAATTAGCCGGGACCAGTTGCATCAGACCGGTTCCGGCTTATTCTTTTAGCACGAGGTTCTCTGATGCGGCAGGCCACTCTTTCCCTCGGTCTTCGTCACTTGAGTTGCGGGTCCCTCTGTCTGCTCGTTTGCTCTTTCTCATGCGCGTTCCTTCAGGCGCAACAGACAAGCGATGCGATAACAATTGTCGGGCAGGTAAGAGTTACGCGGTTAGGTCCACCCCCGATGCGCGTTCTCGTAAGGCTGGAACGAAGTGGCGCACAAGCCGGAGAAACCTATAGCGACGCGGAAGGCAAGTTTTTCTTCAGCGACCTTCCTCCCAACCTCTACCGCATCGTCATCAGACAAGAAGGCTATCGCGCCGTCGATATCGGAGTTCCGCTCAATTCCTCGGTTCAACACACCGTCTACCTGCCGACAATCGAACTGGTTCCCGAAGACAAAACAGGGAATGCCGCGCAGCCCACGCCGAAAGGGGCTAACCCCGCCATGGTGGACGAATCGGCGCTCGCAGAGAACTTCCCTAAACAAGCGACTAAGCAATTCGAGAAGGCCACCAAGGCAGAACGCGAAGGCAACCATCAAGAAGCGATCGACCACTACGAAAAGGCGCTCGCGATCGCCCCCGCAATGTACACCGCCCGGAATAACCTGGCGTCGCTGTATGTCGAGCAGCACAGATTTGATGAGGCGGAAGGTCAGTTGAAAAAAGTCATCGCCGAAAACCATGCAGATGCGAACGCCTACTTCAATCTGGCGAACGTCTACCTGCTGACGAATCGTCTGAGGGAGGCTACAGATTGGGTAGAACAAGGTCTGAAGCGCCAGCCTCAGTCAGGACTTGGCGAGTTCCTGATGGGATCCGTGCTGATCAGGAAAGGAGATGCGAAGGAAGCTGAAAGGCGTTTTCGTATTGCCTTGAATAACGATCCCAATCTTACCAATGCCCATCTTGCCTTGGTCAACTTGTATGTTAAGGAAAGTAGAGCCGACGACGCCATTTCGGAGCTCTCGTCGTTCCTGAAGCAATCTCCCGACAGCCCATACGCGCCGCATGCGCGCGAATTACTCACCAAGCTACAATCGAAGCCCTCGCAATAAGCTCACTGCGCCTTCCCGGGCTCATATTGGCAAAGCTCCGCCTGCAGCTTGCACGCAGTCTCATACTGAAGTCGGGCGGATTGCGGACGATTCAACTTCTCGTATACGTAGGAAAGATTCAAGTGCGCCTCGGCGAAATCAGGTTCCTTGTCCAAGGCTTTCGTGTATACCTTCACCGCATCCTGATAGCGGCCGGTCCGGCTATAGGCGATTCCCAGGAAGTTATACAGTCTTGCGTGAGCCAGCCCCAGCTCGGCCGCCTGTTCCAGGTGCGCGGCTGCTTCCCGGTAACGGCCCTTTTGTAGCAGGATCATACCTAAATCCCGGTGAGCCATCGCGAATCCTGGCTGTATTTCCAAGGCCTTCTCAAACGCAGCCATCGCCCCGTCGGGATCCGCCTTTACGCTGATCCAGCCCTTTTGATACCAGGCCCGCAGATTCTTGGGATTGGCTTCGATCGCTTTCTCCACCCATTGCAACGCTTGCTCATCGTGATTCTGTTGATGAAATGCCCGCGCCAGGGCGGTCATCGCCTGGTCAAAGTTCGGATTCAGCTTAAGGCTTCGCTCCAGCGCCTCCTGCGCGGCTTTCCAGTTCGCAGCCTTCAACTCAGCTTCTCCCAGCAAGAAGGGAACCAGGTACATATCAGGATTCGTTTCCTGCACCTGGGTGAGCAGTTTGCGCTCACGATCAAGATCTCCGAGCTTGCCGGCGTCAATTCCGTCCAGCAGAGTGTTGAAATCCGCAATCTTGTCCTTTGGATCGCTCAAGCCCGCAGCTAGCGCTTCCTCCGAAACCGGCGAGCGATACGCCATATATCCCAAGGCACGAAGTTTCTCGACCGCTGCTGCATCGAGTTGCGAGCTAACGCCAGCCGGAGAATCCTTGGGCTTATAACGGGCAACCAAGTTCTTTATTTCCTGACTCAACACAGACGATACCGCCGGTAGCTCTGCAACCAGGTTCCGCTTCTCCTCCGGATCATTGCGAAGGTCATACAACTCGGGCTTAGGCGCCTCGATAAACTGATACGACTGATTGTTGACGGTTCTTACCGGACTCCAGCCAAAGGAACTGAACGAATAGAAGCTCTCGCTGTACACCGGTGCTGCATCCGAACTCCTCGTTGCCAGTAAGCTCTCCGCTTCAAATTGCTGCTCAATCGGATCATGTAGCTTGAGTACTGCCAGAATCGTCGGCGCGATCCCCATAATCGGTACTGGATCGGACACGGGATGAGGCTTGATCCCGCTCGCCAGCGGAGGTTTCACCACCAGCGGCACATGCAGCGTCGAATGATAGACAAAGAACCCATGTTCCTTCTCTCCGTGCTCCCCCAGTGACTCACCGTGGTCGCTGGCAAAGATAATCAACATGCGATCGTAAAACCCGCGCTGTTTCAAATACGCGATCACCCGTCCTAATTCGTGATCGGCATATGCGATCTCGCCGTCATACGGCGCGCCGGCAAATCGGGTTCGGAAGGGCTCCGGCGGGTTATACCCGCTATGTGGATCGTACAAGTGTAGCCAAAGGAAGAAGGGATTGCTGCGCGGACGCCGCAGCCACTTCAAAGCTTCATCGACGCTATCGCCTGCCTTCCTCTCAACCAGTCCGGGATCGTTCTCCAAGAAGCTGCTGCCCTTGAACACGTCGTAGTACAGCTTGAAGCCCCGATTCAGGCCCCAACTGCGGTCTAGAACATAAGAGCTCACGATGGCGGCAGTATCATATCCCTGGGCCTCGAGCGCCTGCGCCACGCTGCGAATGTCCGGGCTGAGCGGATTCCCCGTAAAATCCTGCACACCATTGTGAAATGGATAAGTTCCTGTGAGCAGGCTGGTATGACTCGCCAGAGTGAGTGGAACCTGCGAGTAAGCGTGCTCAAACAGCAGGCCAGATCGCGCTAATCCGTCGATCGTCGGAGTCTCGGCTTCCTTGTATCCGTAAATCCCCATATGATCCGCGCGCAAAGTATCGATTGTGATAAGCAAGACGTTCGTCTTAGCAGGGGCTTTCGCGGCGGTTGCCCGTGAAGACTGGCCGACTGCTGCCGACGCACATACCAGGCTCACCGCCATTGCGCAGATGGCGCCACGCCTCACCTGGCGGCCTCCTGAGCCTTTCGCATCTCTTCGCCCGCTTCCATGTGTAGCCCTTTCGCTTCAAGCGCCTTCGCCAGCGATTCATGAACGCGAGGATCATTGGGTGCTAGCCGCACCGCAGTGCGCAATTGCTTCAATCCCTCGTCCACATTTCCCTCGTACACCAGCATCTCGCCCAAAGCTCGGTAACCCGGCGCAAAATCCGGATTGATAATGACCGACTGTCGGAATGCCGCTGTGCTCTCCTCAATCATGTTCTGATGTAGATAGGTTGCCCCAAGGTCGAACGCAGCCCCAAAATTCGTTGGATCCAGTTCAAGAGTCCGTTTCAGACACTTGATCGCTTCGCCATCGTCTCCCAAAGCCGCACTCGCCAACCCTAAGTTGAAGATTGCCAGCATGTAGTTGGGACTCAGTTCCAGCGCCTTCTTGAATTCCGCCACCGAATTCGCAAACTCTTTCGTGCGGTAGTAATTCAAACCGAGAAGATAGTGAACCGGAACCGATTTGTCCTCCGTGCTGAGCGTCGATTTGAGTTTCTCAATCGATTCCGGATACCTCCCGTGCTGGCTGTCGCCGATGGCCTCACTGATGGTCTCGTACACCCGAATGCGGTCCTTAGGGTCGGGAAGTTTGCGGTCACTTACCGGGGAATCCTCCCCGGACGCAAACGCCGTATACCCCAACGATCGCAGACGGTCGGCCAGTTGCGGGTCCAACGTGGACTTCTGCGCCATTTCATGTTCTGCCGTAAAGCGCTGCACCGTCGCGGTGAGCTGGCGGCGTATTTCCGTGCCGACCGCGTCCTTATCAATATAGAGATTGTGCAATTCCCCGGGATCCTTCGTCCGATCAAAGAGTTCCGGCTGCGGGGCATCAATGAAGTGGTAATTGCCTGCGCTCAAGCCTCGCAGTTCGCTCCAATTGAAATGAATCCGCGGCAGGTAAGTTTCCGAATACAGCGGGCTTGTCTCCATCTCGCTGCCACGCAACACCATCGCGGCTAGATTCTTTCCCTGCACCTTCGCTGGAATCGGAGCATTCAGAACACCTAGCAGCGTGGGCATCAGGTCCACGAGGCTGACGTCCTTCTTCACAACCCGATTGGTGAACTTCATGCTGGCGGAGGGCTTGAGAATCAGGGGAACATGGAGCGTCGTGTTATAGATGAAGAATCCGTGAGTCTTCTCCCCGTGCTCCCCCAATCCTTCGCCGTGATCCCCGCCCAGGGCAATCACCGTCCGGTCATACATCCGCCGCTGCTTCAGATATCCCAGCAGCCGGGCTAGCTGCGCATCCGCGAAGGCAATCTCCCCATCGTAAAGATTCGCCTTGTACGTCTCACTAAAAGGCGCGGGCGGATGATAGGGATGATGCGGGTCGTAAAGATGGACCCACAAAAAGAACGGACGCTGTCGCGGCTTGGCCAACCACTTCAGAGCCTGATCGATCACCTCATTCGCAGGCCGCTCCATAAAGTCCAGATTGGTCTCCGCCAGCCGGCTGAAGTTAAAGTGATCGTAATAAAAATCAAACCCATGGTTCAGCCCAAAGCGCCGGTCCAGAACTGCCGCCGCGATCACCGCTCCGGTATCGTACCCGCGCGCGCGCAGCACTGTAGCCAGCGTGGCTTGTTCCGGATTCAGGTTGTTCCCGCTGAAATCGTGCATGCCGCTCATCATCGGATACGTCCCGGTCAGCATGACGGTGTGCGCCGGCAGTGTGATGGGAATAGGTGTGTAGGCCTGCTCGAAACGGATCCCGTCAGAAGCAAGCGAGTCGATGCTGGGAGTCTGGATTTGATCGTAGCCATAACAATGCAGATGATCCGGACGCAGCGTATCGATGGTGACCAATAGCAGATTGGGCTGAGGGGTGGGCTGCGATGATGCCTTCTGCGCCACTGAAACAGAGTTCAGCGCGCCAAGGAGCACAAAGGTGGAGAAATACCTGAAAACGATGTGAGAAAGACGTCTGGAACCCATTGGGTGCTCGAGCGGACGAGGCGAAGCTCTTGAGGAATTATATCCTCCACCGCCCGATGGCTCCAAGTCACTCACATCGTCGCAAACTATCCGAATGCCCTCCCTGTGCAATAATTTCCCCGCCTTAGGAGCCGATTATAGTGTTGCGCCGATCAGCAATCGCGCCTTCCCTCTTCTGGGCAACTCCAGGCGAATATCGCTTGCGCTTGGCGGTACACGACACGCACACAGGAGTCATTGGTACGATCGAGATTCCCTCAAGTTAGCCGGTAAGTGGAGTCAAAGTGCCGAAGTGAATGTTGCTGTGCTACGCTGATGATGGTGCGCCACGACGGCGCGGAGAGGAGAACGTCATGTAAGTGACGATCAACTCGAAGCAGTCTTGCTGTTCAACCGATGAGGGTAGGCCCCTCGGGACCGGCTTGCAGGAGCGGGTTTCAAACC
>Ga0126371_10005612_pt1 | contig 11148 bp, 11 predicted proteins | sample PanSoiMetaPlot_4_FD_110145 | JGI IMG/M metagenome (GOLD analysis project Ga0126371, IMG submission 110145) | Tropical forest soil microbial communities from Panama - MetaG Plot_4 | ecosystem: Environmental > Terrestrial > Soil > Tropical forest > Bulk soil | place: Panama | collected 2016-02-17
CCTCGTCGCCTTCAAGGACGACCAGGGTCGCTACGGGCTGATCGGCCGACATTGCCCGCATCGCGGCACCGATCTTGCGTACGGGCGCCTCGAGGACGGCGGCCTGCGCTGCGCCTTTCACGGCTGGCTGTTCGATGTCGAAGGCAAGTGCCTGCAGACGCCGGCCGAGCCCGACGACTCGAACCTCTGCGCGCAGCTCCGCCACAAGGCCTATCCGGTGATCGAGCGGAGCGGCATTCTGTTCGCCTACATGGGCCCGGGCGAGCCGTCGGCGCTGCCGCATTTCGACTGCTTCGTCGCGCCCGCCAGCCACACGTTCGCATTCAAGGGCATGATCGACTGCAACTGGCTGCAGTCGCTCGAGGTCGGCATCGATCCGGTGCACACCTCGTTCCTGCACCGCTTCTTCCACGACGAGGACCCGACGCAGGGCTATGGCAAGCTGTTTCGCGACACGTCGATCGACTCGGAAATGCCGATGACGAGGATCATGCGCGAGTTCACCCGCCCGCGCATCGAGGTGGAGGAGACCGGCTACGGCATGCGGGTCTTCACCCTGCGCGAGATCAGCGCGGAGCACACCCACGTGCGCGTCACCAACCTGATGTTCCCCAACGCGTTCGTGATCCCGATGAGCCGCGAGATGACGATCACCCAGTGGCACGTGCCGATCGACGACCGCCGGCACTACTGGTACGCGATCTTCACCAGCTTCGGCGCGCCGGTCGACAAGGACGAGATGCGCCGCCAGCGCTTGCAGCTCTACGAATTGCCCGATTACATTCCGCGCAAGAACAAGAGCAACGACTACGGTTTCGATCCGCACGAGCAGGCGCACGACACCTACACGGGCATGGGGGCCGACATCAACGTGCACGACCAATGGGCCTGCGAGTCGATGGGCACGATCCAGGACCGCACTAACGAGCATCTCGGCAGCTCCGACAAGGCGATCATCGCCTACCGCAAACTGCTGCGCGCCGCGATCGACCAGGCCGGCAACGGTGGCCGGCCGCTGATGGTGTTGGACGAGCAGGCGGCCGCAGGCCTCACCGGACCGGCCGCGATCGACGGCATCGGGCCGACCGGCGACTGGCAGGGGTATTGGCGGCGCACCGAGGCGGCCAAGCGCAAGGCGGCGAGCTGGACCAACGGCCACTGAACCGATGGCTCGTGCCAAGAATCGCGAAGGGTTCGTCGAGCGCCATCGCCTGTGGAGCGACGCGCAGGCAGACGCCGCGCGCGCGGTTGAAAAGGCAATCAAGCGCGAAAAACTCGAGCTGGTGCGCTTCTCGTTCTGCGACCAGCACGGCGTTCTGCGCGGCAAGACGCTGGTCGCGTCCGAGGCGGCGCGGGCGCTGCACGACGGCGTCGCCATGACCAGCACGCTGCTCGCCAAGGACACGTCGCACCGCACGGTCTTTTCGGTGTTCGGCACCGAAGGCTCGCCCGGCCTCTCGGTCGCGCACGGCGCCGGCAACATGATCATGGTGGCGGACCCGACGACGTTTCGCCTGCTGCCGTGGGCGGAGCGGACCGGCTGGGTGCTGTGCGATCTCCATCTGGCGAACGGCGAACCGGTGCCGGTCTCGACGCGTGTGCTCTATCGCGACGCGCTCGGGCGCCTCGCCAAGGTGGGCTTCGACTACATGGCCGGGCTCGAGGTCGAGTTTCACCTCTTTCGGGTCGAGGATGCGCGGCTCGCGCCCGCGACGCTCACCTGGCCGGCCGAGCCGCCGGCCGTGAGCCACACGACGCGCGGCTATCATTATCTCACCGAGGCGCCGATCGATCGGGTCGACGGAATCCTCGGCATCATGCGACGGGCGCTCGTCGCGCTTGGGCTGCCGCTGCGCTCGCTCGAGGTGGAGTTCGGGCCGAGCCAGTTCGAGTTCACCTTCGCACCCGAGACCGGCATGGCGCCGGCCGACACCATGGTGCTGCTGCGCAGCGCCATGAAGCAGGTGGCGCAGCGGCACGGATACCTGGTGAGCTTCATGTGCCGGCCGGGGCTGCCGAACACGCTCGCCAGCGGCTGGCATCTGCATCAGTCGCTGCTCGACGCGAAGACCCAGGGGAACGATTTCGTCTCGTACAACGCGGCCGAGCCGCTGTCGCCGATCGGCCGCGCGTTCCTCGCCGGCCTTTTGGCCAATGCACGCGCCGCCGCCGCCTTCGCGACGCCGACCCTCAACGGCTACAAGCGCTATCACGGCGTCAACTCGATGGCGCCGATCCAGGCGGTGTGGGGCCGCGACAACCGCGGCGCCATGGTGCGCCTGATGGGCGGAGCGAGCGATCCGGCGACGCACCTGGAAAACCGCGTCGGCGAGCCGCTCGCCAACCCGTATCTCTACATGGCGTCGCAGGTCCATGCCGGGCTCGACGGCATCGCGCGCAAACTCAAGCCCGGTCCGGCCGTGGAGGTGCCGTACGAGCTCTCCGCCGAGCCGCTGCCGAAGAATCTGATGGAGGCGCTCGACGCGCTTGGCGCCAGCAAGTGCTTCCGAGAAGGTTTCGGCGATGCGTTCGTCGATTATTTCATCGCCATCAAGCGGGCCGAGATCGATCGTGCCGGCGCCAAGCCGGGCGACCCGCCCGATCAGGTGACCGAGTGGGAGCACCGGGAGTATTTCGATCTGGCGTGAAGATGGGTGGTCCGGCGTTCTCGGGCGCAATCCAGTCGGGCTTACAGTCTGGACTCGCGGAGGCGATCAGCGCAGCCCGGGTAGCCGGTCGGTGCCCACCATGCGGACCGCGCGGGCCTCACCTACGGGCGAATTGGTGTCGTGCAGGCAGCCGAGCTCGAAATAGGGCCAGCCGCGATCGGAGCAGGCCGGACCAATATTGCGGATTTCGAGCCGCTCGCCCTTGATCGCGTATGTGTGCGTTTCGACCGGGGGCGTCCCGCCCGGGGTCGTGACGGCGAGGCCGGCCACAAACGAGCCCACCAGAACGGCTGCACCGAGCTTGATCATGTCCCCACCCCCATCGAGTGCCCACGGTACCGGGCGCAGCCGGTCCCTCCTTTGATATGTCGTGCGAGGGCCCGGACAGGTTCACCACTACCGACTCTTTTTTTGACCCAACCCCTGACGGTCTTGCCCGCGGGCGCAATCCGGCTTGCGGCAGGGGGTGGGGCGGGGTAGACCCGCGCCCATGCCTCGGGTTGCCCTTTATGCCGGGTCGTTCGACCCGGTCACCAACGGCCATATCGACGTGGTGCGGCAGGCCGTGCGGCTCGCCGACCGGTTGGTGCTGGCGATCGGAGTGCATCCCGGCAAGGCGCCGCTCTTTTCGGCCGAGGAGCGCCTCGCCATGCTCGACGAGACTTCCGTGCCGCTCGGCAAACAGGCGGGTTGCGAGATCGCCTGCGTGACGTTCGACGATCTCGTGGTCTCGGCGGCCCAGCGCGTCGGCGCCGGTATGCTGATCCGCGGCCTGCGCGACGGTACCGACCTCGACTACGAGATGCAGATGGCCGGCATGAACGCCGCCATGGCGCCGCAGATCCAGACGGTGTTTCTGCCGGCCTCGCCGCTGGTGCGCGCGATCACCGCCACCTTGGTGCGTCAGATCGCCCTGATGGGCGGCGACGTATCGAATTTCGTGCCGGCCTCGGTCGCGACCCGGCTCAAGGCCAAGCGCGCCGCAAAGCCCGGCGCCTGAGATCATCCAAGAGGGAAGAGGAGCCTCCATGATCCGCGTCTCGATTCGTATTCTGGCGCTCATTGCGGCGCTCGCCTGCATCCCGCCCGCGCTCGCGGCGCCGCCAAAGCTTCCGGCCGGCGTCGATCCCGAGAACACGATCGTGATCGACGTCGCGGCCAACAACAACACCAGCAAAGGCCAGATCATCATCAAGCTGCGCACCGACATCGCGCCGCAGCACGCGCAGCGCATCAAGACGCTGGCGCGCGAGCATTTCTACGACAACGTGCCGTTCCACCGGGTGATCGAAGGCTTCATGGCGCAGACCGGCGACGGCCAGAACCACAACGGCACCGGTGGCTCCAAACTTCCCAACCTGCAGGCCGAGTTCTCACCAGTGCCGTTTAAGCGCGGCATCGTCGGCATGGCGCGCAAGGGCGGCGACAACAACTCGGCCAATAGCCAGTTCTTCATCATGTACAGGGAGACGCCCGGCCTGAACGGCCAGTACACCGTGATCGGCGAGGTGGTCTCCGGCATGAACGTGGTCGACAAGATCAAGAAGGGCGAGCCGGTGGAGAAGCCCGACATGATGCTCAAGGTGCAGGTCGCGGCCGACATGAAGTGAGGATGGATGCGGCGGCTCGGACGATATGCGGTGCTGGGCGGCGCGGCCTGCTGCGCCGGCCTCGTCGCGGTCGCCGAGGCGCAGTTCGGCACGATCCCCTGCAGCGTGCTCGACAACAAGCCGTGCGCGCCCACGGTGTGCAGCCCGCTCGACGGCGAGCCGTGCCAGCCGCAATACCCGTTTCCGCTCGGCGAGAACCTGCAGGTGGCGATCGACAGCGGAGAGTGGCACAAGGGCGACCGGGTCGACGCCGATCACAAGGTCGACACGATCCGCGACCTGTTCGCGGCCCTGCGCGCCTGCTGGCTGCCGCCCGACCGCGACGATGCCCGCGCCGACCTGCAGATGTCGGTGCGCTTCGCGTTCAAGCGCACCGGCGAGCTCATCGGCGAGCCGCGGGTCACCTATACGACGCCGGGCCTCGAGGACGACACCCGCAAGAGCTATCGCCGCGCCATCGACGAAGCGCTTGAGCGCTGCACGCCGATGCCGTTCACCAAGGGCATGGGCGGCGCGATTGCGGGCCGCCCGATCGCCATCCGCTACGTCGACAAGCGCAGCCGGCAGGAGCGAGAGCATCAGCCGTGACGCAGGCGGCCGTCCGATATGGGGCAGGGCATGCGGCGCTCGGCATGGTCGCCGCCGCCGCGATCGCTCTCGCGGTTGGTTGCGAGGGGCTGCGCGCTCAGGACGCCTCGAAGCCGCAGGCGCCGCCGCGCCTGCCGCTGCTCAACACGCTGCAAGACGTCCGCTTGGCGCTGCATATCTGCTGGATCGCCAACGAGCCGCCGATCGAGAAGGCGTGGCCCGGCATGCGCGTGGCCGTAATGCTGACCTTCACGCGGTCGGGAGCCCTTCAGGGCGAGCCGCGTTTCACCTATGTGACGCGGGAGGCGCCGGCGGAGACCAAGGCGCTTTATGAGCGTGCCGCGGTCGCCGCCATCAACGCCTGCACGCCACTGCCGTTCACGGAAGCGCTCGGCAACGCGCTGGCGGGCCGTCCGACCATCAAGGTCTACATAGATCAACGCAACCAAAAAGGAATCTAGGACGATGAGCGAAGCGACCGACAACACGCTGATCCTCGACACCACCAAGGGCCCGGTCGTCATCGAGATGCGCCCGGACCTCGCGCCCGGCCACGTGGCGCGTATCAAGGAGCTGGTGGGCCAGGGCTTCTACGACGGCATCGTATTCCACCGCGTGATCGACGGCTTCATGGCGCAGACCGGCTGCCCGCAGGGCACCGGCACCGGCGGCTCGGGCCAGAAGCTCAAGGCCGAGTTCAACCGCGAGCCGCACGTGCGCGGCACCGTGTCGATGGCGCGGGCGCAGAGCCCGGATTCGGGCGACAGCCAGTTCTTCATCTGCTTCGACGACGCACGCTTCCTCGACGGCAAGTACACGGTGTGGGGCAAGGTCACATCCGGCATGGAGAACGTCGACCAGATCAAGCGCGGCGAGCCGGTGCGCGACCCGGACAAGATCGTCAAGGCGCACATGGCGAAGGATGCGGCCTAGCCGCACACTGAATGGTTCGTCATGCGCGGGCTTGTCCCGCCGGGCATAGGCGAGCGAAGCGACGCCGTTCTTCGAACGGCTATGCCCGACCATGACGGTTGGGGGCTACCGTGCGCACCGACCTGTTCGACTTCGATTTGCCGCCGGACCGCATCGCGCTGCGGCCGGCGAGCCCGCGCGACGCGGCGCGGCTGCTGGTGGTGCGCCCAGGGCAGGCTCTCGAGCATGAGGATCGCGTCGTGCGCGATCTGCCCGACCTGCTGCGCCCGGGCGACCAGCTCGTCGTCAACGACACCAAGGTGATCCCGGCCGCGCTGCACGGGCGGCGCCTCGGGCGCGGCACCGAGCCGAAGATCGAGGCGACGCTGATCCGCCGGCTCGACGGCTCGCGCTGGCGCGCACTGGTCAAAGGAGCAAAGAAACTCGAGGCGGGCGACGTGGTGCGGTTCGGCGAGGAGGGCAAGGTCTGCTTCCTCGGCCAGCTCGATGCGACGGTCGAAGCCAAGGGCGAGCGCGGCGAGGTAACGCTGGCGTTCGCGTTCCACGGGCCCGTGCTCGACCAGGCGATCGAGGAGCGCGGCGACATGCCATTGCCACCCTACATCGCGAGCCGGCGACCTGCCGATGACCAGGACCGCGCCGACTATCAGACCCGGTTCGCCCGACAGAAGGGCGCGGTCGCGGCGCCGACCGCCGGGCTGCATTTCACCGATGCGCTGGCCGAGGGCCTCTCGGCGCGTGGCATCGGGCTCAACACCGTGACGCTGCATGTCGGCGCCGGCACGTTCCTGCCGGTGACGGCCGACGACACCAGCGGCCACCAGATGCACGCTGAGTGGGGGACCATCGCTGCCGCGACTGCCCACAGGCTCAACGCGGAGCGGCAGAAGGGCGGCCGCATCGTCGCGGTCGGCTCGACCTCGCTGCGGCTCATTGAGAGCGCGGCGGATGACGCAGGCGTGATCCGCCCGTTTTCGGCCGAAACCTCGATCTTCATCACGCCGGGCTACCGTTTTCGCGCTGTCGACCTCATGCTGACCAACTTCCACCTGCCGCGCTCGACGCTGTTCATGCTGGTGGCGGCATTCAGCGGGCTCGATACGATGAAGCGCGCCTATGCGCACGCGATCGTGGCCGGCTACCGGTTCTACTCCTACGGCGACGCCTGCCTGCTGCATCGGCCCGCGAGCTGAGCCGATGGCCGACACCTTCTCCTTCGAGCTCCTGCACATCGACGGCGCCGCCCGCGCCGGGCTGATCCGCACGCCGCGCGGCATCGTGCGCACGCCGGCCTTCATGCCGGTCGGTACCCAGGGCGCGCTCAAGGCCGTGCACTGGCACGAGGTGCGCGAGGCGGGCGCCGACATCGTGCTCGGCAATACTTATCACCTCATGTTGCGGCCCGGCGCCGAGCGCATCGCGGCGCTCGGCGGGCTGCATCGCTTCATCACCTGGCCGCATCCGATCCTCACCGACTCGGGCGGCTTCCAGGTCATGTCGCTCGCCGAGTTGCGCAAGGTCGACGAGAACGGCGTGGTGTTTCGCTCGCATCTCGACGGCGCGATCGTCGAGCTCACCCCGGAGCGCGCGATCGAGATCCAGGCGCTGCTCGGCTCGGACGTCGCGATGCAGCTCGACGAGTGCCTGCGGCTGCCGGCCGCGCCGGCCGAGATCGCGCGCGCGACGCAGCTGTCGTTGCGCTGGGCCGAGCGTTGCAAACGCGCTTTTGCGGGCGCTCCGCCGGGCCGCGCGCTGTTCGGCATCGTGCAGGGCGGCGACGACAAGGGGCTGCGCGCCGAGAGCGCCCGCGCACTGGTCGACACCGGCTTCGACGGCTACGCGATCGGCGGCCTCGCGGTCGGCGAGGAGCAGTCGGTGATGCTGGCCATGGTCGAGGCGGTCATGCCGCATCTGCCGGCCGATAAGCCGCATTATCTCATGGGCGTCGGCACGCCCGAGGACATCCTCGAGGCGGTCGCGCGCGGGGTCGATATGTTCGACTGCGTGCTGCCGACCCGCAATGGCCGCCATGGCCTCGCCTTCACGCGCCATGGTCCGATCAATCTCAAGAACGCGCGCCACGCTGACGACCCGCGCCCGCTCGACGCCGAGAGCCGCTGCCAGGCCGCGCGCGAGTTCTCACGCGCCTATCTGCACCATCTGGTCAAGGCGAACGAAAGCATGGCCGGCATGCTGCTGAGTCTGGTGAACCTGTTCTATTACCAGGACCTGATGCAGGGTGCGCGCGACGCGATCGCGGCGGGGAACTACAACGACTTCCGAGACATGACTCGCGAGGGATGGGCGCGCGGCGACATTGCGCCCGACGTTGCGCCGATGTGACGCACGGGTCTCGACGGCTCGGGGGGCATGACGCAAAATGTCGACACACACGCGGCAGGCAAGTCCGCGGATTTTTGGCCAGGGAGGCCACATGACCATCAGCCTGAAGGTGAATGGCGCGACGGTGAGCGTGCCGGCCGAGCCGGACACGCCGCTGCTCTACGTGCTGCGCAACGATCTCGCGCTCAACGGCGCAAAATTCGGCTGCGGGCTGTCGCAATGCGGCGCCTGCACGGTGCTGGTCGATGGGCAGCCGGTGCGCTCCTGCGTGACGCCGATCGGAAGGCTCAGCTCGTCCGAGATCACCACCATCGAGGGGCTCGGCACGGTGCAGAAGCCGCATCCGCTGCAGCAGGCCTTCGTCGACGAGCAGGCCGCGCAATGCGGCTACTGCATCAACGGCATGCTGATGACCGCGAAGGCGCTGCTCGACCGCAACCCACATCCGACCGATACAGAGGTGCGCCAGGGCCTGGCGCTCAACCTGTGCCGCTGCGGCACCCACAACCGCATCGTTCGCGCCGTGTTGCGCGCCGCCGATGCCATGGGGAGGACCTGAGATGAACGCTCCCATGATGTCACGCCGCGCATTCACGGCCGGCGCCGGCGGCCTGGTGCTGGCGTTTTCGCTCGACCCGCGGGTCATGCTCGCGCAGCAGCCGCCCAAGCTTCCGGGCAGCCTCGCCGGCAATCCCAAGCTCGACGCCTGGATCCGCATTGACCCGAACGGCAGCGCGACCGTCTGCACCGGCAAGGTCGAGCTCGGGCAGGGCATCGTCACGGCGCTCGCCCAGATCGCCGCCGAGGAGCTCGATCTGCCGCTCGAGCGTGTGCAGATGATTTCCGGCGATACCGGCCGGACGCCGAACGAGGGCGTCACCGCCGGCAGTCAGTCCATCGAGAACAGCGGCACCGCGCTGCGCCTCGCCGGCGCCGAGGTGCGATCGATCCTGATCGACGCGGCGGCGAAGAAGCTCGGGGTCGCGCCCGACACCCTGACGGTCGCGGAGGGCACGATCAGCGCGGCGGATGGCCGCAAGGTCACCTACGCGGAGCTTGCGAGCGCGATCGATCTCAAGCGTGACGCGACCGCCAAGGTCCCGCCAAAACCGGTGTCTGCGCACAAGATCGTCGGTACCGCGGTCAGGCGCTTCGACATCCCCAACAAGGTCACGGGCGGCGTCGCCTACGTGCAGGACATCCGCCGCGACGGCATGTTGCATGGCCGCATCGTGCGGCCGCCGCGCTACGGCTCGAAGCTCGACAGCTTCGATGAGGCCGGCGTCAAGACGATGCCGGGCGTGGTCGTGGTGGTGCGCGACGGCAGCTTCCTCGGCGTCGTCGCCGAGCGCGAGGAGCAGGCCATCAAGGCGCGCGCCGCACTGATCAAGAGCGCCAGGTGGACGCTCGGCCCGGCGCTGCCCGATCCGGCGACCATCCATGAGCACCTCATGTCATTGCCGACCGAGGACACGGTGGTCAGCGAGAAGAAGGAGCCGCTGCTGGCATCGACCGGCGCGCAGACGATCGAGGCGACCTACCGCAAGCCCTACATGTCGCATGGCTCGATCGGGCCCTCGTGCGCGCTCGCCCAGCTCGACCAAGGCATCATGACGGTGTGGACGCATTCGCAGGGCGTTTTTCCCAACCGCGCCCGACTCGCCGAAGCGCTCGACATGAAGCCGACGAGCGTCCGCTGCGTCCATGCGGAAGGCTCGGGCTGCTACGGCCACAATGGGGCGGACGATGTGGCGCTCGATGCGGCGCTGCTCGCGCGCGGCGTGCCCGGGCGCTCGGTGCGGCTGCAATGGATGCGCGACGACGAGTTCGGCTGGGAGCCGTACGGCGCCGCCATGACCATGAAGGCCAAGGCGACGGTCGCCGACGGCCGCATCGTCGACTGGAACTACGACGTCTGGAGCAACACCCACTCGACCCGGCCGAGCGAGGAGGGCGGAGTCAACCTGCTGGCCGCGTGGTACTTGGCAAACCCGAAGAAGCCGGCGCCGCCGCGCAACATTCCGCAGCCGGCCGGCGGCGGCGATCGCAACGCCGTGCCGCTCTACGCGTTTCCGCGCCAGCGGGTGGTCAGCCATTTCATCAAGGAGATGCCGCTGCGCGTCTCGGCGCTGCGCACGCTCGGCGCCTACGCGAACGTATTCGCGCTCGAATCGTTCATGGACGAGCTGGCGCTCGCGGCCGGCGCCGATCCGGTCGCGTTCCGGCTAGCGCATCTGACCGATCCGCGCGCCAAGGCGGTGATCGAGGCGGTCGCCAAGAGAGCCGGCTGGCAGCCCGGCCAGAAGGGTGGCGACGGCAAGGGCCGCGGCGTCGCCTTTGCCAAGTACAAGAACCTCGCGGCCTACGTGGCCGTGATCGCCGATATCGAGGTCGACCGCGGGTCGGGCGCCGTCCACGTGCCGCGCGTCTACGCGGCGGCTGATGCCGGATTGATCATCAACCCCGACGGCCTCGCCAACCAGATCGAGGGCGGCGTCATCCAGTCGACCAGCTGGACCCTGAAGGAGGAGGTACGCTTCAACGCCGACGGCATCCAGTCGCACGACTGGCAGAGCTATCCGATCCTGACCATGCCGGAAGTTCCCCACGTGCAGGTCGAACTGCTCAACCGGCCGGCCGAGCGCGCGCTCGGCGCCGGCGAAGCGTCGCAAGGCCCGACCGTGGCGGCGATCGCCAATGCTTTGGCTCATGCGACGTCGCGGCGGCTTCGTGACTTGCCGTTCGGTTCCGCCCGCGTCAAAGCGGCGCTTGGATAAGCGTCGCGATTCGTTTTAAGTCAGCCGCTCGTCAGGGCCGTTCGAAAAAACGGTCAGGCAGGCGGCTCTTGTTCGATCGGCGGCGAGCTGGGATGGGACGTGCCGGCAAACAACGCGACGCGATGGTGCTGATCCGCGCCGGCCGGGCGACGCGCCGCGCGTTCGTCGCTGGTTCACTGCTGGCGAGCAGCGGTGCGTTGATCTGGCCGGCGGCGGCCGCTGCCGACG
>Ga0126371_10005613_pt1 | contig 11147 bp, 10 predicted proteins | sample PanSoiMetaPlot_4_FD_110145 | JGI IMG/M metagenome (GOLD analysis project Ga0126371, IMG submission 110145) | Tropical forest soil microbial communities from Panama - MetaG Plot_4 | ecosystem: Environmental > Terrestrial > Soil > Tropical forest > Bulk soil | place: Panama | collected 2016-02-17
CATTGCCTTTCGCGTGATCGGAATGTTCGCCGTCAGGAATCACCCAGCTAACCTGCGGCAACTGGCGGTTGGCAATGTCCTCGAGCACCTGCCACTCCGGAATGATCACATTATTGTTCCAGTCGGGTCCGGTGCAGGTGAGAGTGCCGTTCAGGGTCTGCGGCTGACAGATGTGATTGATGGCATCAGGTCCCGTCCAGATAGATCCAGCGGACGGCGCGTAGTAGCGCCACGTCAATCCGGCAGCCTCGAGCAAATCGGTCAGGGTGGGATGATCGAAGCACGGATACTGGGGCGGCTGGCTGGTTTCACTTCCGGCAGCATCAATCATGGTCACCGTTTCTGTTGCGGGAGCGATACAACCGGCGGGAGATTCGCTCGTATTCTCGGATGCGAACAACGGGCTGGTTGCCGTGGGAGCCGAGGTTCCAGAAATGATGAATTGATGCGCTGGAAAGCTAGGTCCCTGGTTGGTTTGAAACATCCGGTCGCCGAACGTGTACTGCTCCGCTAGAGCAAAGTAAGGCTGCACGTCGGACGGCATCACATACTTATATTGTGGATTCGCTGGGCAGTTTGCCGTAGGACCGCAGTTAATCAGATCCGCCCCGTCCATTTTGCCGCCATCGTACATCGCTACGAATGCTGCGTTGGTATGACTGAGATCGTAGTTCTGCGGACTGGAGCCTGCTGTGCCCAAATCCATGGGCGCCAACTGAATCGTCTGACCTAATGAATTCAATCCACTACCTGCAATGTCAGCGCCGCGGCCGATCAGAACCGGATCCTGAAACAGATTGTCGGGCGTCCGATTCTCCTGAAATATGACGACTACCCGCTGGATGACCGCTGTCGCGGTGAGATTCAAGGTCTGCGCCCCGTTACTTGGAGCTTCTTTGCCGGCATCGGCCCCGCTAACAGAGATCGAGTAACTCCCGCCCGGTGTATTTGTGGTCGTCGAAACGGTGAGGGTAGAGGTTGCTGCGGCCCCTCCACTGATGGGCACGGGGTCGGTACTAAAGGAACAAGACGGAGCAGCATTCCCGGCTATGGCCGCGCAAGAGAGTGAAACGTTTCCAGTGTAACCATTGGCGGGAGTGATCGTGATCGCCGAACTCGCCACTCCTCCTGCCGTGACCGAACCAGGGTTCAATGCCGCAGCGGTCAGCGCGTAGCTGGGCGTTGCGCCGACGGGGACAGTTGATGATGAGGATGAGGAACTGCCACCGCAAGCGCTTAAGTTAAGCAGTGTCAGAATCGCGCAGGAAAACACCGGGACCGATGTACTCAGCCGAGGACGATTCATTTGTGGATTTCCTGTATCCGGAACTAGGTTCAGCGAAGTAGAACCCCGTCGTCGGGATTTTGACTCGGTATGGGTTGTTTTTTTACTACGCCGCGGTCTTAAAACCCAATAGTAGAGGAGACGGTGAATTGAGATGGTGGAGGGTTAGGATGCGGGTGGAGGCGCGGCCCTGGTCATGCCTTCCAAAATCGGGCGCGGATCGTAATACACGCGAATGGACAAGATCTGCCCGTCTACCACGTGAAACAAGTCGATCATAGGGACGGTACCGTACGTGGTATCGAAATCAAAGACGGTGGCGCACCACTCGCCGTCTACTATGTGCCGGTTGATCTTGATGCCTTTTATCGTTGGGAAGAATCCGGTGAAAACCGCTCGCACCGTGGGCTCTCCCTTGAGGGCGGGGCCGATGGGTCCCACGAACTCTCTGTCTTGGTGAAATGGAGAGGCACTTATATCCCTTGCTCCAAGCCCGTTCAAGTGCGTTTCAACAGCACGTATCACGTCTTCCCGCATGAAAAACTCCGTTGCCAGGTAGTACCGGAAACACCAAGTCCGCCAGGGGGCGTCGCAGCCCGATTTTACATGGCCTGTTCGGCTGCACTCATCGAAGGACTCCCGCTCCCTTCGAACTCTCGCCTGGTTCTAGGCGGCTCCCGGGGTCAGTCGTGCTGGTGAAAGAGTCGCCGCTTTCCGCATGCGAATTTCGGCGCCGTTGCGTTCGAACGAGACCTCGTCCATTACTTGATTGATGAGATAAATTCCACGGCCGTGAGTGGAGTGGAGATTCTCCGCCGCAAGCGGATTAGGCACCGCGCTGGGGATGAATCCCTCGCCTGGATCGCGTACGAGGATGACTACATCCGACGATTCGGTGCAGGCTACGCAACACTCCACCTTCTTATTAGGATCATTGTTGCAGCCGTGGACGATGGCGTTCGCGAGCGCCTCGCGCAGAGCTAGCTCAATCTGAAATTCATTGCCTTCCGCGCATCTCATCTCGCGAGCAATCTGCATCACTCCATCCACGACCCCGGAAATTGCGTTGGGATTGGCGGGAATCGTCACGTCCAACTTGCAGGCCGAACATGCCGGCAGCAATCCGCTCAAGCGTTTTACGTGGTCAAGGGACCGCTGCAGTTCGATGATCGTGTGGTCGCGCTCAGCCTCGGCGTGGTCGCGCTCATCGAGGGCGGTGCGCAACTCGATCAAATTCCTTCTCAGCTCAAACTGCGCCTGCACCTGCCGGCTCAACGAGAGCAGCGCAGCTTCCTGATTCGGAGTGAGCGCACGGGGGACTACGTCCACCACGCACAACGTGCCCAGCGGATGCCCGTCGGAGCTGGTGAAAGGCGCACCGGCGTAAAAGCGAATCTTGGGATCAGACACAACGAAAGGATTCGAACTGAACCGGGGATCTTTGCTGGCGTCGGGAACAACGAAGAGATCGGTTTGCTGGATGGCGACGGCGCAGAAAGAAACCTCGCGTGGCGTTTCGCTCACACTGATGCCATGTTTCGACTTAAACCACTGCCGGTCGGAGTCAATCAGCGAGATCAGCGCGACCGGAGTTTGGCAAATGTGTGATGCCAGAATCGTAAGGTCGTCGAAAGCGTTTTCCGGATCAGTATCGAGAATCTTATATCTGCGTAATGCCTGCAGACGGGCTTTCTCATTGAATTCCATGGGGGCCTCCGCAATCCGGCTTTAAAACGCAGTAAGTTTAACCTGTTTAGTCGGGAAAGTTGGAAAATTGGCCTCGGAAGTCTGAAGTTAGATAAGCAAATAATAGTTGACGATAAATCCCCATCACCCAAAACTCCTGTTCGGGCAGTAATGAATCATAACGAACAAAAGGCTGAGTCTGTTCTATAGCTACCCTGGAAGAACTATCCGAAGAACGTATCCTATGCTGAACGCTTTTGGTTTTTAGGGCGTGCGTCCAACCCGAAATCCCGGGAAACGCGCTCGTACCAGCCATTGTCATCCAAGGCTGCCCAGTTAACCCACTGCTCGTCATTCATTGATGCACGCCAGTCGAGAAACGGCTGCGCATCCGGCCCGACTGGGTGGCGGAGTTGCCACGAATTACTCTCGATGATCTCGACAATCTTGTTCGCGACAATCGAGGGTTCTACCGGGTTCGCCAGAGCGGCTACAAACATACCGAAAAAGCGACTGACGTGGGAGTATTGCGAGCCGACTATGGGCTCCGCGACGCGGCGCGCCATTGGCGTGTCAATGATTCCGGGCTCGACGATTGCGACCCGGATATTGAAAGGCTTCACTTCCTGAGCGAGCGACTCACTAAGAGCTTCCAACGCAAACTTTGAGGCCGCGTACGGAGACATGGGGGAAGCCGAGATTCGTCCGGCGACCGACGTTACGTTCACAATGCATCCCCTTCGGTGTTTCCTCATCTCCGGCAAACAAGCGCGAATGCACCGCAAGCTGCCAAAGTAATTTGTCTCCATCGAGTCACGGAAAGCTTCGAAAGGTAACTCTTCGATCGAGCCGAGGCGGTCGATTCCTGCGTTGTTGACCAATGCATCGAGGAATCCCCCCTTGGATCGGACAGTCGCAAACGCCGCCGCGACTGATTCATCAGAGTCCACGTCCAATGCCAGGATGGACACTGGTAATTTTTCGCTCCGGACCGTTTCTTGCAGCCGCCGATCCGCCTCAGGCTTGCGCATAGTGGCATAAACCGCATGCCCTGCCCTGCCGAGCGCGATCGCTGTTTCTAAACCGATTCCCGAACTGCAGCCAGTCACAAGCACGGTGGACATGATTTCCTCCTAGCTAGCAGGACGCGACGAGCGACGATAGAGAAGCCGCAATATCATACATTCGTATTTCATCGGAGCCAACGTTCGAAATTGTCAGGTCAAGACAAGGTGTTTAGTCGGCGACCTGGCGCTACTCGAACTCGCAGATCAAGCCCCCGGTTGGCGTTCATTATCTTCTATTGTTTTCCCATAGGACTCGGGGTATTTATATGTTAACGCCTGCTTTCGCCAACCGTTTTCGCCAACCGTCGCGTACTAGCAAAATTCCTGAATGAAGTCCGGTATCGGTCACATTCTGTCAGTGGCCGCCTCCACACCCGTGGCCTCCGCATCCATGACCTCCACACCCGTGGCCTCCACACCCATGGCCGTGGCTTCCTCCGCAACTACGGCCACTTTGACCGCCATCTCCCCCGCCGTGAGAGTGAGCCGCATGGGAATGAGAGCAAGAGTCCGCAATTGCAGTTGCGCATGTTGAGCAACTGCTGAAATCAGCTGGATCGGCGTTCGAGCCATAAGTCCCGGATGAAAAGGTTCGAGTGTAAAGGCGTCGCGTCTTTTGTACGGCGCCCTTTTCTTCTTGCGACCCCCTGAGAACATTGGGGTTGTGGTGGATCATGCGTCCAAAAAGAGCGTTGCAGTCAGCCGCGTATTTTTCGGTGTCCAGAATGTGTTGATGCCAGAACTGGTCAAGGTCATCACGCCCACTAGCGTCCAACCACGGTATCAGCATGAATCCAGGTTTGGTTTGAAGAAGAGTCAAAAAACGAACATATTCAAGCTGCGCAGCATCGACTCGCTCCTCAGTCCATCCATGTTTTTCGATCATTGCGTCGCGCACCGATCGAAGGTCGAGTTCGGAAGGCTTTTTTTTTGATTTGTCGCGCGTGCTAAGGAGAAGAGCAACCGTGGTGGCCAGTATCAGTGCGATAATGATGACCATCTGAAAGCCTCCCGTTTGTAGTTCGCACACTTTTTGAAGTGGGCTTTTTGCCCACCGTGTATGTCAAATTGGCTTCCGCAACACTCCCGAGCACCCACAGCACTGCCGATCAGCTTGACCTTAAAGCCGGCACTACGTGCTAGTTTTGACCAGGAAACCCCGCTGGAATTAGCGGGAGAGAGAGGAATCATAAACACCTCCGAAAAGGCATCTCGATCCAATTCCAGACTAGCAGACGATTGTGAAAATGAGGTTAAAGAGAATATCCTTCGGGCCGACAGACGACCAGCCTTCCACAGGAAGCTGTCACCGACATCGGCCCCGGCGTTTCCCCACCTCAAGCGGTCTCCACACCCGATCCCGACTATCCCTTGTCGGTTCGCAAAGGCAAACACAAGATTCAAGGGACCTGTGTGCTTGCGTTAATTGTGGATCAGCGGGGGTTGGTTCGCGATGTACACGTAACCCAGTCCCTAGACAAGCGCCTCGATCAGAACGCCATTGATGCAGTCAAACAATGGAAGTTCAAGCCTGCCGTGAGAGACGGCAAACCCACCGCCGCGCGGACTTCCGTGGAAGTGGATTTCCGTCTGTATTGAAGCTGCTGCTCAGTCGAAGTACCAGCGGAGCGATTTCCAGTCAGATGTATGGTCTTCATTATCTTCTATTGTTTTCCCATAGGAATCGTGATACCTATATATGGGTTCCCAATAGGAGGACTAGAGTGGGCGAAGGCAAAGACGTCAGGCAGGGCACGCTGGCCTTGATGGTTCTCAAAACGCTCGAGAGCATGGGCCCCCTGCACGGGTATGGCATCGCGCGCCGAATCGAACAGACTAGTGGGGATCTTCTCTCCGTCAACTATGGCACCCTCTATCCCGCTCTGCTCAAGCTCGAGCAGGAGGGGTACATCGCTTCGGAGTGGGGAGTTTCGGAGAACAATCGCCGCGCGCGCTATTACCGCCTGACGCGCACCGGCAAGAAGCAGGTGGAGCGCGAGACGCGCGAATGGAACGAGACGGCTGCCATTGTCGCGCGCTTCCTCAATCCGGAGGAGTCGTGATGAGCGTTCGATCCTTTCTCTTACGGGTGGCGGGGCTGTTTCGCAGCAACCGTCGCGATAGCGAGTTTGAGGCCGAACTCGAGAGCCACGTACAACTTCACATCGACGACTTCGTGCGTTCGGGCATGAGTCTTGCGGAAGCCCGCCGGCAGGCGCTCATTAAACTTGGCGGAATCGAGCAAACGCGCGAAGAGTGGCGCCGGCAACGCGGAGTCCCGGCCATCGAATCGATGGCTCAGGACTTGCGCTATGCAATCCGTGCGATGCGCAAGAATCCAGGGTTTACTTGCATTGCCCTCCTTACCCTGACGCTGGGTATTGGCGCAAACACCGCTTTATTTTCCGTAGTGAACGGCGTGTTGCTGAACCCGTTGCCATATCCGCATTCCGAGCAGCTTGCAATTCTGTATCATAAGAGCGCCATCGCGGATCAGGGTGCGGTGTCGTATCTCAACTTTCTCGATTGGCAGCAGCAAAATGCGACGTTCTCGTCGATGGCGGCGTTCCGTAATCAGTCGTTCAATCTGACTGGAGAGGGAGAGCCTACGCGCCTGAGCGGGCACGAGGTTTCGGCCGATTTCTTTCGGGCGCTGGAGGTGAAGCCGGTGCTTGGCCGACTGTTCACGGCAGATGAAGACCGCGTCGGCGGCGCACCCGTTGCCCTGATCGGCGGTGGGCTGTGGAAGACGCGGTACGGCTCGTCGCCTTCCGTGCTCGGCCGTGGCATCACGCTGAACGGAGTGCGTTACACGATCGTTGGCGTGATTCCCGATTCCTTCCTCTTTTATGACGGCTATGGAACGCAGGTGTGGACGCCGGTCGGCCGCTGGAATGATCCCACATTTCGCGACCGGCGCGTGGCAATGGGGTTGAATGTGATCGGCCGCATGAAGACGGGCGTAACGTTCGATCGTGCGCGGCAGGACATGGGGCGCGTTGCGCATGCTCTGGCTGAAGCTTATCCGGATGCAAATAAGGGCAGCGACGTGACCGTGGTTTCTTTCAAGCAGGACATGGTGGGCGACATTGCTCCATTCCTCTTCGTGCTGCTCGCGGCGGTGGGATTCGTGCTTATGATCGCGTGCGCCAATGTAGCAAACCTGATGTTGGCCCGGGCAACTGGCCGGGCTCGGGAGTTTGCGCTGCGTAGCGCACTGGGCGCAACTCGCGGGCGACTGGTTCGCCAGCTTCTCTCGGAGAGCGTGCTATTGGGGATCGCCGGCGGTGCGCTCGGATTCGCTTTAGCTGCGAGCGGCACACGATCCATTCTCGCGCTGCTGCCCGATGCTGTGCCGCGTTCGCATGAGATCTCACTCGATTTTCGCGTCCTGATCTTTACGCTGGCGGTTTCATTACTCGCAGGCATCGGATTCGGTCTTGCGCCCGCGCTACTCGCCTGGCGCTCAAATTTGACCGATGCTTTGAAAGAAGGCGGACGGAGTGTCGCCGGGAGCCGGGGGCGCGCGCAGAATGCGTTCGTCGTGATCGAGATGGCAACTGCTCTCGTGCTGTTGGTGGGGGCGGGACTGATGATTCGCACTCTGACGGTGCTGTGGAGCGTTGACCCCGGATTTGATCCGCACAATGCGCTGAGCTTCGACGTGGCGATGCAGCCAGATCTGGGCAACGATCCAGCGCATATTCGAGCAGAGCTGCGAAAGATCCATGACGCGGTGCGGAATCAGCCGGGAGTGTTATCTGCATCGGTTCTTGCAGGGGCGCTGCCGATGCGTGGCGATTCCGAGCTGCCGGTCTGGAAAATAGACGAGCCCAAACCGGCGAGCGCTGCGGAAAGCAAGTGGACTCTCTTTTATGGCGTGGAACCGGATTATCTTTCCGCGCTGGGCCTCCATCTTCTCAGTGGACGTTTCATCACCCAGGCTGACTCCGAACACAGTCCGCAGGTGGTGGTAGTGGACGACTACTTCGTACACAAGTATTTCCCCGGGGAAAGCCCAATCGGAAAGAGGATCAACGTTGGGATGCTCGATCTTCAGCCGGAAATCATCGGCGTTGTCGGCCACGTAAAACACTGGGGACTCGATACTGACGCTACGGCAAAAGTGCAAGCGCAGATCTACATCCCATGTACGCAGATTCCCGACCGTTTCATGCCGCTTGTGGGTAACGGTATAGGCATGGTCGTTCGCAGCGCCAACGATCCCGGTGCCCAGATTCCGGCCATGCGCAACGCTTTGGCGAATGCCCAGCAAGTTGTCTACGGAGCCGAGACTCTGGAAGAGATAATCGCCAGTTCGCTTGCTGCCCGCCGATTCTCCGTGGTGCTGCTCGGAATCTTTGCCGCGCTCGCCGTCGTGCTGTCGAGCATTGGTATCTACGGAGTGATCGCTTATCTCGTGGGACAGCGGACGCAAGAGATCGGAACGCGCATTGCCCTGGGTGCGCAGCGCGGGGATGTCCTGCGCCTGATTCTGGGCCGCGGATTTGCGCTCACACTCGGCGGTGTCGGGGCAGGTTCGGTGCTGGCGCTCATCCTGAGCCGCCAGATGAAGAAGATTATTTATGGAGTCAGCCCGTCCGATCCGGTCACCTTCTGTGCCGTTGCATTGCTGCTGATTACGATCGCGCTGCTCGCCTGCTATGTGCCGGCACGACGTGCGATGCGTGTAGATCCCATGATCGCGCTGAGATATGAGTAGAGCCTATGAGGAATACTTCGCAATTGGTTGTCTTACATCCAAGTCTGCCCGATCCACCTTCAGGCTATGTCGAGAAGCCCCAACGGTCAAAAAGTGTAATCGCCTTGTTACAGGAGTTGACTTCCGGTTTGCCTGTCGCCCAGCCAGTGACAATTATTGGATAATTTGCAGCACGATCTTTCCGCGCTTGTGCGGTGCGCCGGCGAGCATCCGGTGCGCCGTACGAACTTCTTCCAGTGGCAACAAGGTGCCAACTTGCGGAATCAGCGTTCCGCGATCAAACAATTCCGAAATCTTGTTCAAGCGCTCTGTTGTTACTTCTACATAGAAGAAGACGGAACGCACGTCGGATCTCGTGGGCATGGGACCGGACGATACCACCGAGACCAGAATCCCGCCCGGCCTTAGCATTTGGGCGGCCCGATCTCGGGTTTCTCCGCCAACCAGATCGAGCACCAGATCGACAGAAGTAGTGACATCCTCGGCCCGTTGGGCTTGATGGTCCACAACTACCTCGGCGCCGAGAGATTGGACATAGTTGATGTCGTCCGACTTGGCAACAGCCACCACCTTTAAGCCAGCTCGTGCGGCAAGTTGAACCGCGTAGGCTCCCACGTTCCCCGCAGCTCCCAGGATGAGCACGGTTTGATTTTGTTTAGCTGCGCCATAGTCATAGAGCATCTGCCATGCCGTCACTGCGACCACCGGGGCCGACGCCGCTTCGACATAACTCAATCGTTTCGGCTTATGGGCCATCATTTCGGCTGATGCGATCGCATACTCTGCGTTTGCGCCGCAAAACTGTGGGTTCGTTACGCCATAGACCTCGTCGCCTTTCTGAAAATCGCTCACACCGGGTCCCAACTCTTCGACAGTACCCGACAAATCGGATCCGAGCGTTAGCGGCGGTTTCGGGCTTACCTCACTTTTTCCCTCGCGGATGATCGCATCCCACGGGCCAACGCCAGCAGCGACGGCTTTGACCAGAAGTTCTCCGGCGCTTGGAACGGGTCGAGGCACTTCTTCAACCAAGACTACATCTGGCGGGCCGAAGCGATGGATGCGGGCGGCTTTCAAGTTCTCGCTGCTCCTAGGATTGCTTCATTCTGGTCCGAAGACAGGCCTTCTCATCCCATCTGACCTCTTCATTCTACGGTTTGATGACTTGGTGACGCCCGTCCTTGTTGGTTACAGTAATGGACGCTTCTCCGCCCTCGGAGGTTGCTACGATGTAGGTGGGATCAATTCCCCCGCCGAGGTCAAGCCCCGATCCCTGCTCGGTTGTCGCTATCTTGACTGAAGGCCGCCCGTCAGGGCGAATAAGCCGAAATACGACCGCTTCGGGGAAGATCTTGTCGCCCCACTCAGTGGGCGAACCATCCGCCTTGCGCGCCGGACCTTCAGGATTGATCGAGATGGATGCTCGCACTCTCCCTTGGGCATCAACGATTTCAAGGGCTCGTCCGCGAACCACTTGCTCAGAGCCGCTTGCTTGTACGCTCGCGGTGTGATGAGACACGCTGAAAATCAGAATTCCAAGATTGAGCAAGCTGAGCGCGGTCAGTGCATGCGTATTCTTCATTGTGGCTTCCTCTGTTCGACTCGATGGCAGATTCCGACGGGTACAGTGTTGTCGATTGTAGGACGGGGTCGTCCCGAAAAGGAGAGCCCGATTGGCGAAACATCTTTAATTACGCAATAACGCCTCTATTGTTAACGCCTGACTCGCGCTCGGATACTCATACTGGATTCCACAGAGAGAAATGGAAACATCGCCAACTCGCGAAAACAGCGAGACGTAGGGCGCGCGCCCTTTATACTCGATGGAATCTTTGCGAACACAACTCAGACACCAAGGAATTGCGGCTATGAGGAAACTCCTATTTGTGTTGGCGATCTGTCAAGTCATCTGGGCCCAGAGTAGTTCGAAGGACACAGCGAAACCGGAGACTGGGGAGCATCACGAGTTTGTGATCGCCAACTTCCATAGTGAGAGTGGCGCGATCTTGCCGGTGGCGCGGATCAGTTATGGAACTTATGGACATCTGAACGCCGCGCGGGACAATGCACTCCTTCTGCCATCGCACTACATGGCCGATTATCACGGCTATGAATGGTTAATCGGCACTGGGCATGCGCTCGATCCTTCACAGCTTTTTCTTGTTACCACTGAAATGTTTGGGAATGGGCATTCTTCGTCGCCGAGCAATACGCCGGAACCGTCGCACGGACCGCGGTTTCCGCAGATGACGATTCGCGACAACGTGGAGGCGGTGCATCGGCTGCTGACCGAGGAACTGAAGATTACGCATCTGCGGGCGATCATTGGATTTTCGATGGGAGCACAGCAGGCATTTCAGTGGGCGGTGAGCTATCCGACGTTTGC
>Ga0126371_10005614_pt1 | contig 11146 bp, 10 predicted proteins | sample PanSoiMetaPlot_4_FD_110145 | JGI IMG/M metagenome (GOLD analysis project Ga0126371, IMG submission 110145) | Tropical forest soil microbial communities from Panama - MetaG Plot_4 | ecosystem: Environmental > Terrestrial > Soil > Tropical forest > Bulk soil | place: Panama | collected 2016-02-17
AGGCAGTCTCCGAGAAGGCTCCCGGGTACGAGGAGCGATCAGGCTGCCGCAGCGTGTGCTAGCATGAGGCGGATCGAAGCTTTAGTTTTGAGTGGGAGCGGGTTTGGCGAGCGCGTTCCTTTGCTCGGCTAACTCGAGCGCCTTCTGTGTCTTTTCGAGATCGCCCAGGCGCCTTTCAAGTTCCGCTGCGTAGATCTCGGCACGCTCATAGAGCCGCGCGTTTTGAATGGCGACGGCAGCTGGAATCGCGAGCGACTTGGCCAGCCGCGCGTGCTCCTGCGTGAAGGCGTAAGCCTCAGAATCGCCAAGCGAAAGAAGTCCGAGCACTTTGTCGGAAGCGATGAGCGGCGCTCCGAGCCAGGAGCGAAAACGGGTATGCCCTCTGAAGTGCTTCCAGCCCTCCTGTTCCGCTGTGTTTTGAACCAACACTACGCTCCGGGTTGTGAGAACCTTTCTGAGAGCCGAGTGGTCGCTGGTATTCCAAGTCAGCACAGACTTGTGTTGATCAAAGGACGGCTCGTGGGCTCGCAACTCCCTAGCGAGAAACAGGCGGTTTTCAGTTTCGGCGAGTAGGACCTGCGCAACGTCGCAGGGAACGAGATCCAAAAGTGAAGCCAGTAGAGTGCCCAGCACGTAATCCATGCTGAGGTTCTGGGTCAGCGCGAGAGTGGTTTTGCGAAAGGCGTCCGCTTCAGCCCAAGCCGATTGGGCGAGCCGCAGGCTCCGCGCGATTTCTTCTTCGGCGGATTTTCGTCCGGTGACATCTTGCGCGGTGCCGACCAGGCGTAGGATTTCGCCTGAGGCATCTCGCACCGGGAAGCTACGCACCGAGACCCAGCGGATCGCGCGATCGGCTCGCACGATGCGGAATTCTTCGTCGAATCGGCCGGTGCGCGCCGCCTCTGCGAGCTGCGTTCGGACCCGGACGCGGTCTTCCGGGTGCAGCAGCTCCTGATATGAAATGGGATTGCTGGCCAGGGTTTCGAGCGGTCTTCCGGCGATGGCCTCAAAGGCCCGGTTGGCGTATAGGACCTGCTTGCTCTTGGCGTCGATCATCCAGAACATCTCGGCTATGTTGTCGGCCATCTGAACGAATCGTTCGTCACTTTCGCAAAGTGCCGCTTCGGCTCGCTTTCTTTTTGACACGTCCCGCAGGACAACGAAATGGCGGCGCGGCAGGTAATTCGTCTTGACGCTGTACTCCAGAAAGACGGATCGACCATCCGGGTGAACGACTTCCGTCTCACCTTGGGGGTTAACCGACATGGCTATGTCGGGTCTGTTTTCGCCCAACAACCCGGCGACCGACTGACCAAGGACTCGCTCACGCCGGCGTCCGAGAATTTCCAGTGCTGCGGGATTCGCTTCAACGCACTTTCCCCCTTCGTCGAGGATTACGAATCCGTCGAGCGCGCTGTCGAAGATGGACTGGAATTCATGCTCGGTCGTGCTTAGCGCCCTTGCCGTGTTGCGGTGCTCGTGCCGGAGGATCACAAGGAATCGCACATGTAGCCCCAGCGCGAGGGCGAGCAGCAGGAAAGTGAGCAACAGGGACCGAAATTGGCGCGCGTCGAGGCGCGACAGGAAACCCACCGTGACGAGAGCCATAATGCCGAGAGATAGAAGGACCACACCTGCGTACACGCCGCGACGGTGCGTTTTAAAGGCTGTTGCGCGCGGTCGATTCATGAAACGCCACTTTGGACGAGTTAAGACTCAGAGAATGCAACAGGCCGTCCCTGACGCGTCAACCGATTCCGAGATCAGTCGGGATGCTACGCCGAGCCACGAACCGAGTCAATTCGGTGCGAACGTTTACCTCGGACCGGCCACTCGATTAAAAGACAGCGCGTCCCCACCAGCTTCAGGTTCCTGTGAGCGGCTCTTTGGGCCAGCGTAACCCCACCTTGTGAAGCGGGTACTAGCGCGGCATGCGGGTTAGAGCGTAATGTTCAACAATGACTCTAGACGATTCCTGTCTCCGCATCGCCGCCGAGGAGGCCTACGCCCCGCCCGAACTCTTCGCGCGGTATCGCAAGCTCCTCGATGAGGGTACGCACAACGATCCCGGCTTCGAGAGTCTCATGGGCTTCTACCTGACGAACAACGGGTCGCGCATCGTTCAGGTTCGCGAAAAGATGCAGGATCTGGGTGCCATCCGCCTCGCCGACATGGACTCAACCGGCATCGCCAAACAAATTCTCTCCATCACCTCACCCGGCGTGCAAATCTTCGACGCGGATACTGCCGTGGGCCTCTGCACGTCCTTCAACGATCAGCTTGCCGAGGCCATTGCGAGGCATCCCGATCGCTTTGCCGGCCTCGCAGCGATCGCGCCGCAAAATCCTGCCGCCGCCGCAAAAGAACTTCACCGCGCTGTGACATCGCTCAAACTCAAGGGTGCCATCATCAATTCCCACACGCACGGCGAATACCTCGACGAATCAAAATTCTGGGAAATTTTCGAAGCTGCCGAATCTCTTGCCGTTCCGATCTATTTGCATCCGACCACACCTTCGCCGCGCATGCTCAATCCCTTCCTCGATCGCGGGCTCGATGGCGCCGTTTTCGGCTTTGCCGTAGAAACGAGTCTTCACGTCCTGCGGATCGTGGTGAGCGGCGTCTTCGATCGTTTTCCCAGGTTGCAGCTGGTCATCGGCCATCTCGGCGAAGGCCTACCTTACTGGTTCTTTCGCATCGACTTTATGTACCAGCGGCTGGCATCGAACAATCGCTACACCCGTGTGCCTAAGCTGAGGAAAAGACCCAGCGATTATCTTAAGGAAAATTTCCATATCACAACTAGCGGTATGGCCTGGCAGCCGCCGATTCTCTACGCCATTTCTGTGATGGGCATTGACCGCGTCCTCTACGCCATGGACTACCCCTATCAATTCGTCCCCGAGGAAGTGAAGGTCACCGACGGTCTCCCCATCAGCGACTCCCACAAGAAGAAGCTCTATCAAAGCAACGCAGAACAACTCTTCTCGCTATAAGTGGCAAACCCCAAAATTCCGCGGTGCCGACTCTGCGGGGCTGCTCTGCAACAACCCAGGGACCAGGGAGCATCGCCTGTAGCTGGTCTCGGTGATCGTCAAGACAGAGCTGGTTACTACGAGGAGCCTCGCGATCTACCTTGTCTAGAGATACCTAAACGATCCACGGCCGGTTTCGGCCAGGGATCTCAAACGGCGGTGACGATTCCGCTCGAAGCTGATCGAGCTGCGACCAACCGCTTGGGTGAGTGGGAAAGTGTAGATTGGTCTATTCTTATCGAGGAGCTGGGGGGAACCTCGAATGAAAACGTTCGACAACGAATGGATCTGTCAGGTTTTCGCGGACCATCCGAGCTTCCTCACCAAAAGGATGTTCGGGGGACTGGCCGTCTACCTGTTCGGCCGCCAGATGATGGTCCTGGTCGAACCAACCAAGACTGGCCGGTGGAAGTGGCATGGTGTCCTGATTTGCACGGAGCGTTCGTACCAGCCCGCCATCATCGGAGAATTTCCGCAACTGGCACCTCACGATATCCTGAAGAAGTGGCTCTACATAGACTCGCGACACGAAGAGTTCGAACCGACGATCGAACGAGTGGCCGAAGCCATCAAGCGCGATGACCAGAGATTCGGGATTCACCCTCATGCGAGGAACGAGAAAAAAGGGCAAGGTGAATCAGCGAGCCGCCGTCAGAAGCCGAAGCATAAGCATCGCCGCGCTGCCCCTGCTAGAAGATAATGTGCAACCCGAACTGGATCAGCCCCCGGTTGACGGTGGTCAGCCCGATCACGGACATCTGCGGGGTGCCAGGTTCACCAAAACCCACTGTCGCGAACTGAGAACCTGGCCGGGATCGTTGAACTGGATGTGGCTGAAAACGACCCGAACGTGCGTGTTCGGTCACTTTGATCTTTTTTTCATCGCGGCTGAATCGCCTGGGACCCAGCACGACGCCGGTGCGAGAATTGCCGAAGCCGGTAGCCGCCCTACCGCCGCTCAACCGGGGTTTCCAAAAGGCACAACGGGCGCCGCACAAGGGGCCGCTCGATTGAAACGGCCGTCCTCCAGGTCAACTTCCCACTATGCACAAATGCGAGTCGTCACACCGGCGCCGTATAGTGCCTTCGAACGGCATCCAACAGACGCTGGCGGCTTTCGGCGCCTGAGAGGCCAGCATCTTCAATTGCCCTAATTTCCCGGGAAAGTTCTTCATCTTTTACCGAGTCGCGGACCCAGTTGGAGTAGTCGTGAGCTCTCAAATGGTGGGTCCAAGTTTCCTCGTCGACGCCCTCGGCTAATTGCGCGAACAAATTCATGTTTTGGGCCCTCAGGTTCATTTTTCTGTCTGGACCCGTGAAGTAGAAGCTGTTGTCCGCGCCCAATTCTCCGAGCGCGTACTTCTGCTGATGCCTTCGCCAATCGACTTTCGTCTTTTCTAGCTTCACTCTGCTGGGACTGTCGCCTCCTGCAAAAAGCCAGACCAGGACCCCATCTTGATCACGGTCATCCATTTTCAGCGACCCCGGGTCCAAGTGTCCACTGGCTCCCTCGTTGAACTGCTCAATCAGGCTTCGTGGGTCGGGGCCGACCAGAACAAGACCATTCACCGAGCTCAGGATCGCTTTGGAAAGGTGGTCTGGACGGACCGTAATCAGCGCAGCATTTGCCAATTCTTTTGGCACAACGAGATTTGCCGAATCAAGCGACACGGGCAGGAAATGATGCGCTTCATCGATGATCAGCCAATGTGGGCGTCCTGTTTTGGAGCGCAGTTCTTGGATACGCGGCAAAACTTTCTGGAAAAACGCTGGCCTGTCGCCTACCGGAAGTCCCAGTAGGTTTACGGTCACAGAGCGGTAGTGTGTTTCTAGCAGATCGATCATTTCAGACGTGTCCGGCCTATGATCCCGGCGTCCAAGACTGACAAATCCTTTAAGGCCATCGTAATCGCCCTCGGGATCGATTACACAGGCCTGGTATCCCTTTTCGCTAAGCCGCTCGACCAAGAGGGTGACGAATCTCGATTTGCCGCTGCCGGAAGGCCCGGCTACAACCAACCGGTAACCATAGGGGCTCAGCAGGAACTCATCATCCCCTGCCGTGTGCCCCAGCAAAATCCTGTGCCGCTTAATTTGCCGTTCCCAATGCGCTAGATCATCCGCCAGCAACTTTTCAATCAGTTGCTCCACGCCGGCACCGGCTGGCTCGTCTGTGACAAAGTCCGCGACGTCTTTCAGCGCAGGGAGCGCATTTTGGACGGCCACACGGAATTCGCAAATCTGAAGGAACGCATGGTCGTTTTCAGCATCCCCCACGCCCACCGCGTTGTGAGGCGAGAGCTTGAGGTCTTTCAATGCTGCCTTGACACCGCTCCCCTTGTTTACCCCAGCCGGCAGAACCATCACTGCGTCTTTATTGAAGGTGATCTGTAGGTTGAGCCCGAGCTGACCAATCAGCTCTAGAAGTTCTTTGTCATGCGGGCGGCTGGAAGCGAGGATAGCCTCGCCGACGCTAATAGGAACGCCACGCTCCTCGAGTTTCCGGACAAATCCTTCCGGCGGAGGGCTTGATAAAATGCGTTTTCCCTTCGTGGCGGGGTGATAGAGCACGGCCCCGTTTTCGGCGACAACCCGATCGAAGAGTCCGATCTCGGGAAAAACGTGAGCCAAGTCGCCAAGCTCGCGACCAGTGGCAAGGATCAACTTTCTGCCCGAAGCGCGAACGTGTTTTAGAGCTTCAATTGTGGATAGCGAAACTGTACCGTTACCGGCAATGGTGCCGTCATAGTCAGTCGCTACACAGAAATACCGCATGCCAATCCGTTCTTCTCCGGTCTTCGGGGAATGCGAACCGTCGGTCCTCGACGCCGCTCATGTTGGGCAAACGCCTATTCATTTTGCCATCTGACCCTCGTTTGCTTGCATACATCATTGTCTGTAGGTCAACAGGCGGCAGGTGTCAGCACCTCCAGAGTCCATCGGCTTTGGAAGATCAGGGTGTGAGGTTTGTCCCGCGCGAGCGGTAACTTCGAAGACTTGAGCGGTCATCGGGACCGGGGATTTCTTAGTCGACCCCGTGCGAGGAGTCCCTTGTCCCTACTCCATTCCGCACTAAAAGCACTCTATATGGCAAAGACCAGCGCGCCGGCGCCTCTGCTGCGCCTAAACCGCCTATCTTGTTCCGCCTGGATCCTAGCTATGCCCCAGCAGCTGCCGTCTTGTGGCCGTGATGCTCCGCATGAAGCTTGGCTGCCTCCCCCGCATGGTGAGTTGCTTGCTGCAGGTGCCCTTGCGCCGTGTGAGCGTGATGAGCCGCTTGCTGGTGGTCGCCAGCTTCGTGATGGCTCGCTGCTTCATGATGATGCCTGGCGGCATGCTCATGGTGCTGTGCTGCTTTGCGATGGTGTTCTGCGGCTTCCTGGGACATAAGCTTCTCCTTGCCGACGATCTCCGGCCGCAGGGGAGACTGCCTTGTTGCTGTTAAGCGGACATGAAAAACCTGTGAATAAACAGCCCGGCGACTGCTGGTAAGGGAGGGGGAGCGGGAACAGACTGTTCGACTGAACACTTGCGGGACTCTAGAACGGCGGACAGCCACCTACCTGACTCGGCGAACCGTCAGCTCTAAGAGTTTCTTCGGGGCTTCCGAACCAATTGTCATTTCGGCGAGTTCCGTCCAGTCACCACTCTCGTTTATTCGCAACACGGATCTAGTCGAGATCTGTCCTAGGGTAAAGCCCCAACTCATCGCCCCGTCGCCCAGCAGTTTCAGTTCGGTTTCAAGAAACCGGCCGTCGTTGAATGCCCGCATGTGATACTTCCCGCTTTCGTCGTCGAACGAGACGATCCCAAGAGCCTGCAGAACAGCCTGGCCGTCGGATTTCCTCCGACCAACTCCTTCAATGACCAGTATCAGGCCGTCGAGCTTGTACTGGACGACCTCGCTTTGATTGAGTTCCACCCACTCCCCAGGACCACGCAGGAGGCGCGCCTCGCCGGTCCATGTTCCGACAAGAAAGTTGAACCTTTTCATGGCCGCACGCTGCGCCTCAAGATTGGGAAACTGAGCCATCATGGCACCAATAAGACCATTAAGAAGACAACGTTCCCTCTAAATGAATTTAGGACACCTACTTCCCGATTGTGATTTTTCCTGTAGCTCACAAATGCTCACCGTGTTCGAAGGACCTGTGCATACAACAAGCTGGCCAACTTCACCTAGCTTACTGAACTTTGTTGTGCTGCGCGTTCCCGCCCCAGGCGTACCAGCCGTCGGCATCCTTGTTGCCCGTCTTGAGGCAAATCAGCCGCCCGTCGGAGGTTGCTGCGTAAACATTTCCGTTCGCCAGAGCGGGTTGGAACGCCATCGGCGCATTCATTGCGTAGGAAAATCCCACGCCGCCATCGCTCTGGCGCACCGAAACGAGATAGCCGGCCGCACCGGCGAGGTAGAGGTAGTCGCGCCCCACTGCCGGAGGGGAAAAAACCTGCCCGCCCGCAGCGGAGGGCGCGCCGACCACTTTGACCTTCCAGGACATCTGGCCGTCGGAGGCGCGCACCGAATTGAGGTAGTTGCCTTGCGCGTTCAGGATCTGTCCCTTGCTGAACGCAGCCCGCGAACCTTGGTAGGCCCACGCGCCCGCAACCGTATTCACGCCCACAGCACCATCGGCCGCCTTCAAGTTCGCCGGGGCAGCGGTGGCGCCGAACCCGACCGAGGTGTCCAAGGCTGTTACCGTTGCCCCGGAGAGCGCCACACCGCCTCCCTTTCCGGCGTTGAGGTAATCCGCTTTGCTCTGGGCCAGCAAGTCTTTGTCGCGTGCCTCGCCTTTCTTGGCATCGACACGGACTAGCCCCTCAACGGTGTCTTTGCCCGCTTGCCCTCTGCGCGTTTCGTAAAGTTGTCCTTTTGACACGACCGGCGCGCTGGTCCCTGCGTTGGTCTTCACCCAGACCACCGAGCCGTCAGCCGCATTCAGCGCGTACGATGTGCCGTCAAAGGTCGTGAAGTAGACGGTCCCGTCGGAGAGTACGGGCGCTGTGATGACGTCGCCCGCAATCTCCTGCTCCCAAAGGTGTCGCCCGGTGGTCAGTTCCGCGGCCAGGAGCCGATGGCTTCCGCCGGGGGTTGCAGGATCTGGGTGAAACAGCACGGGCTTGGTCGGCCGTCCGGTTGCAGCGGGATGGGCCATGTACAAGATCCTTTTGTCGATGGCAGGCTGACTCATCAAAGGATCACCCAGCCATTCCTGCCAAATCACGCGCCCGCTTTGTTCGTCGACGACCACCAGAGTGCAGCTCTCGGTGTTGAATGCCACCATGCCGTCCGATACCACCGCCGCTGTCGGACCATCATCGCCGGTCTGAATTTTCCAAATGACCTTACCTGTATTGGCGTCTAGGGCGTAAAACTCGTGCGAGCCGTATCCGCCGCCGACGAAAAGCATTCCGTCCGCGTAGGCAGGCGTGGCAATCGGCCTTCTTCCAGGAATTCGCAGCACCCAGCCGGCCTTTCCGTCCGGTGTGGTGAACGAAGCCGCGTCCAATTCCTTTCGCGCCTCGGGCAAATTCACGTTCATGGCGGCGCCTAGATCGATTTGCTGGGCCGCATTTTCGGCCGGAGGGCGAGCAGAGTTAGCTGCCGGTGGTGCGGCCACTGAGGGCACGACATCCGTCTTCCCCTGCCTTGTGTCCGGCCGAAGCGCCCAAACGAACCCCGTAGCCAAACACAAGCTCGCGCAAAGCGATATCCTCGAAACAATTCTGCACGACATGAGATCCTCCTACGCGCCGCTAGGCTACCGTGCCGGCGTTTCGGGAATAGAACGAGGGAGGCACGTAACCTTGCAACGTGCGAAGGGTGCCTCCCTCCCGGCCCTGCTTCCGCATGCAGATGGATTACACACGCCTTGGTTGGACGTCGGTAACCCTGACTTTGTGCCCGCGGACAAGCGATGTTAAGTCAGGGTCCGCAAAAATCGGATGTTCGGCATCGTGATGGAGGCAGGACGGTAGGGATGTGGTCGATACAGCGCCGGCGTAATAGACACTCTTTCTCGAAGGCTGGCCCCTACTGTGACCTCGCGCTCTTGGCTGCCTCTTGCAGACTTTGGGCCAAGTCGGGGTGTTCGGCGAGCACTTCCAGCATGCTTTGACGACCTACCTCCTCACCATGCTTCTGGGCCTTGCTCTCGACTTCGGCCATCAGTTGCGGGGTTACGTCCACTAACTTGCGGCCAACCGGCGACTCGTAGAACTCGATCAGGGCTCTTATTTCATCCGCTGACAGATACCTGTCATAGATTGGAACCGCTTCGTCCAAAATGTCTTCGGCAAGGTTCTTGGATCGCAGCCTTTCAAAAAAGAGTTCGATCAGTTGGTCGCGATACTCGCCAGGCGGGAGCGCTTTGGTCATGAGTGGTTTCATCGAGTTCACCATCGTATCCATCAACTGATTGGCGTTCCGCCGGTCTCCCCGTAGCTCCTGCAGTTTCCGGATTGCGGCCTCCTTGGCCGGATCAATCTTCTTCTGGTCTACGACCGTCGTTTGTCGGTTGGTGTTTTGAGCGTAGGCCGGTGCTGAGCATAGCAACAGCAGGCAGCCTGCGGCTGTGCGAGCCTTCATCAATGCCTCCGGGCGGCGGTCTGTCCTTCTTTTCAAATGATACAGGTCTGTCCTTTCAGCGAGCCCGGTTTCCGGCTGCTCTGTGTCCAAGGGTGCAGCTCGAGCCGGGTCGTAGGGGAGTTGCGCCGGACTTGGCGCGATGGGCAACGGTGCCACTCGCTTATCCATCGCATTTTCGCATTGGTGCCGCAACTATGCGCTGCATGCTTTTTTCGATAGCCGCTAGCCGGGCCTTCGAGTAGACTTCCGCCTCAACCCCAGCCCGGAGTGTTGCGGCAGCGGTGACAGCAGATCAGCAAACCATACGGGAAATCCGGCGAGGAGAAGCGCGATGGCTACGGTATTGTTTTCTCCCTCAACCGATCGGGAGCCCTCGCCCCGTGACCACCATACAAACGGAGGGGGAAGGCGCGGCACAGACGTTCCAATAGACCCGCGGCACGACACAGTTCAACGCGAACCAGAACGCCGGGCCGTACCTGAGAGCGCGTATCGGCTGATAACGCTGCTGGCCATCGTTTGGATCACGGCACTTTTTGCGACGCTCACCATCGTTTTAAAACTGCGCTGGGTTCATTCTCAAGATTGGGTGTCAATTAAGCTTCCGCAAACTTTCTATGCGAACACAGCGGCTCTGCTGCTCAGCAGCATAAGCATCGAATTGGCGCGCCGGTCACTACAAGCGAAGCGGGGTCGAAGCTGGACCCGCTGGACTTTTCTTAGCCTGTGGATGGGCTTTCTGTTTCTCGGCGGGCAGGCATTTGCCTGGCGAGAGCTGTCTCTAGCAGGGCTACATCTGGCTTCCAATCCGGGCAGCTTTTTCCTGTTTTTAATGACCGGTACGCACGCGCTTTGCCTGCTGGGCGGAATGGCTGTGCTTACTTACTTAAGTGTCCTGATCCATCAAGCGACACAGACATTCAACCGGCAAGTGGCTATGAATAGCATTGCTCTTTACTGGCAATTTATGGACGTTTTGTGGCTCTGTCTAGTCCTGCTCCTGTTTGTCACGATTCAGCGCTAGATCCCGGCGCCAGAGAATGCAGATCATGGACGTCGGGAAAGCTTTGGTTAGTGACGCTCACTTCGAGCACGAAGTGAGCGCGGCTGCGTTGTTGGACGAAAAAGGCGGTACGCGCTCGAATAGTTGGTTCAAGGTACCTGACTGCCGGTCCACTTCTTGCTGCCGCCGGAACTTACTGGGAAGTGCAGCGACTGGGGTTTCGCTGCGGGCACGTTTTCGAGATCAGATTTGGCCGCGTACAAGTTCGCCAGACGTTCCTGAAGGTCGTAAGCTTCAGGAACCGCCACGCGAATGACATTTCTGACGCTGTTGTAGACCGCGCCACACGCTGACTTCAATTCCTCCGAAGGACAGGCTCCTGTTCCCCAGTTTGCTTGATCGCCAATGGCACGCGCGATTCGGTGGGCCTCCAGGGGAGTAATTTCTCGGCCGAGTCCGCGGTTAATCTGTTCTTGAAACGCGCCGAGATGATCAATGGCCAGATCCTCGTCATCGACGGCG
>Ga0126371_10005615_pt1 | contig 11146 bp, 12 predicted proteins | sample PanSoiMetaPlot_4_FD_110145 | JGI IMG/M metagenome (GOLD analysis project Ga0126371, IMG submission 110145) | Tropical forest soil microbial communities from Panama - MetaG Plot_4 | ecosystem: Environmental > Terrestrial > Soil > Tropical forest > Bulk soil | place: Panama | collected 2016-02-17
ATCAGACAACACAGGTCTTGATCAAACAACAGGTCGTGGTCAGACAACAGGTGTTAGTCAGACAACAGGTTTTACGAAAACGCAGTGGCCATAAGAATGCAGCAGCCCGCAAATACGCCGCTCCCAAAAAATGTTCGTCATCCTGAGCGAGTAAGGCACCAGCCGAACCCAGCGAAGGACCTACTTTTCCACGGCCAAGTACCAAAACATTTTGAATCCCCCCATCCAAGCTGAGAACTGCCCTCACTTTCCATAAACCTCCGGCTCCCCCAAGCTCCCCTTCGGTGGCAGGTGCCGGATGTAATCCACGATCTGCCAGATCTCCTCGTCCCCCAAAATTCCCTTCGACGACGGCATCCCCGACGGCGATATCCCGTGATCGATCACCCATTTCAATTGCCCATCCGTATACTTCTGCACCGCCGCAGAATTCAGCGGCGGCACCGGCGGCGACATCCGGTCTGCAAACGGCACGCCCGTGTTCTGACCGTCCAGTCCATGACAGACCAGGCAGTAGTGCGCAAAGTTTGCTTGCCCGGCACGAATGTTCTCCGCATCCGCCGGCATCGGATTCACGTCGTTCTTCCCGCCCACCGTCACCGTCCGCTTGATCTCCTCGGCGAAGGCCGTCTCGACTCGCCCCGGCTGCCGTACCTGGCATCCGGCGCACACCATCACCGCCGAGACGGCCATCCCCATCGCCCACCCACGATCTCGCAAGCTTCCCCAATCCATCGGCTACTCCACCACGATCGTCATCTTCATGTTGCCGTGATTTGCCCCACAGAAGTGATCGCAGATCGTGGTATACGTGCCCGGCGTATCCGGGGTGATCGTGATGTCGGTGGTCTTCCCCGCTTCCACTTCGCTATCGATCTTCAGCTTGCGCATGAAGAAGCCATGCGTGACGTCTTCACTGTGCAGCCGCAACGTCACCGTCTCGCCCTTCTTCAGCGTGACCTGTTCCGGCGTAAATCCGAACCGCTTTGCTGTGATCTCCACAACGCGCGCGCTGTTCGACGCAAAAGCGTGTCGGTCCGAGCTCAGAGTCATCCCCAGCACCACCATGAGTGCGCCAATCCATGCTGCCATACGTACCTGTCTGTCCATGATTAATTTCTCCTGTTTGAATGAACTTCTCGCAAATGCGTGATCGTTGTTCGCATCGTTATTGCTCTGTCATCTTGAGCGAAGTGAGGCGCCAGCCGAACGAGTCGAAAGACCCCATGGCCGTAAAATTTCACGTGGCCCAGAAGGGTATTTCCACCGAGAACTTCTGGTCTACACTCCCGGCTCCCTCAACAACTGCTGCACGCCATTGATCCCCGAGTACTCGCGCAGGGTGAGTTCCACGTCCTTCACCGACAAAGCCGCCGTCGCCGACTCGTTCACCATCCGGATTCCCAGGTTCTTGAACGGCTCCTCCTTATCGAAAGGCATTGGCTTTTTGTCCGCCACCTTGTCAGGATCCGGAAACGCGAAGATCAAAGACCGCGCCGCATAGTGATGCGCGTGCGCTTCCTCGTGCTCGTGGTCGCGATGGATGTGCCCATAGAGCACAGTCACGTTCTCGTAAGGCGCCAGCACATTCATCACGTCGTCGCCGTCGCTGGTGAACCACTCCCATTCCGGTTTCAGATCGAACAACGGACGATGCGTGAACACCACAATCGGCGCCGTCTTCGGAAAGCGCGCTAGATCCTTCTTCAGCCATGCCAGTTGCTCCGGCCCGACCTCCGGCTTCGCCCGCGACACGTTATCGAGAGCCACGAAGTGCACGCCGCGGTGATCGAACGAGTAGTACGTCTCCTTGAAGAACTCGCGGTACAGCTGACCGCCGTCCAGTCCGGCATCGTGCTCGCCCGGGACGTACATCACCTTGCCGACCTTCATCCGCTTGCAGATGTCTTGAAACTGTTTCATGCGCTGCGAATGCACGTCCTTTTCTTCTGTGTCGTGCGTCAGGTCGCCCGTGAACAGCACCAGGTCCGGCGCCGACGGCAGCGCATTGATCATCTCCACCGCGCGCTCGAACGCCTTCGTGCCCAGCGGATCGGGCGGCCCGTTGAAACCCACGTGCGCGTCACTCAGTTGCACGAATGAAAACGGCGTCATCTGTTCGCCGTTCTGCTTCCCTAGCCAGCGCATCATTGCGCCGGCCTCCCCCGTCGCCACCGTTGGCAACGCGGAATACAACACTCCAATCCCCAACGTTGATCCGGTGATCTTCATGAACGATCTGCGATTTACGGGCTTCATCTCCGCTCCTTTGCATTCAGTTTTTGGCTGTCACAGCGGAGAACACGCGGCCGCGGGGTTTATTCCCCTAACGCACCTGAAAAATCGCGGAAATCTTTGAAAACAAACTGTGGAATAAAATCGCGCCCCGCCGGTTTACTCTAGTGTGCGTGTCGGCCGACGCCCAGCAGCGCGGAACGTTCGAGGAACTGGCTATGCCGCTCTTTAACCAGCTCTACAACTTCGCGCACTGGCTCGCCCAGAATCGAGACGAAGCCGAAGACCTGGTGCAGGAAACTTACGTCAAGGCTTTGCGCGGATTCGCCACGTTTCAGCAGGGCACAAATTTTCGCGCATGGATCTACCGCATCCTGCGTAACACGTTCCTCACCTCGCGCACCGGTCACAAAGCAACTATGACCGTTCCGCTAAACGAGGACGAAGATGGCCCGGTTGTGGAAGCTGCCACCGACACACAGACGCCCGAGGCGATCCTGATCGATCGTGATCATCAGGACCTTCTGCAATCGGCGCTGGAGGAACTGCCGCTGCATTTTCGAGAGATCGTTCTGCTCTGCGACGTCGAGGAGATGTCCTATCAGGAGATGGCTGACCTGCTCGGGATTCCGATCGGCACGGTCATGTCGCGCCTCTCCCGAGGCCGAGCCGCCTTGCGCGCTGGCGTCCAGCAGAAATTGCAGAGGGCGGGATGAATGCAGGCGAGCGCGAACGAAATCGCAAAGACGCAGTAAACGAAGTAACGCTATGAGCACCGACGACGCAACACAACAATCCGGAACCCAGCACGACCAGTGGCGCGCGCAGCTCGATCGCTATCTCGACGGCGAACTTCCCGCCGACCAGATGCGCGCGCTTGACGCTCACCTGCGCTCGTGCCCCGCTTGTTCGGCCGATGCTCTGGCGCGGGTCCAATTCAAGCGCGCTGTCAAGACAGCTGGCGCCCGGTTCGCTCCCAGCGCCGAATTCCGCAATCGCATCCAGAAAAAAATCGGCGCGAAACCTGGCCGCTCATGGACCTTCACTTGGTCTCTCGTCGGCGCTTTTGCCCTTCTTCTGATTGCCGGACTGCTCACTGCGTACCAGCAACGCCGGAATTTTCGCGAGCAGCAGTTCTACAACGAGATCGCCGACCTCCACGTCTCCACGCTCGCCAGTTCCAATCCCGTCGACGTCATCTCCACCGACCGCCACACAGTGAAACCATGGTTCCAGGGGAAGATCCCGTTCACCTTCAATCTCCCCGAACTCCAGAACACCGACTTCACGCTCGTCGGCGGACGCGTCACTTATCTCGGCCAGGTACCCGGCGCACATTTGATCTACCAGATTCGCAAGCATCAGATCTCCGTCTTCATCTTCCCCGAAGATCTCGTCGCCCTTCACACCACACCACACGACGCCAAGGCGCATTCGTTCAATTTGCACACCTTCGCGCAGGATGGTCTTCGCTACATCGTTTTCGGCGACGTCGCACGCGAAGACATCGACAAGCTCAGCGCGATGCTGCAGTCAGCGGCGCATTCATCCTGATCGCTACGCCCCCGACGACGAAGACCTCTCATCACCCGTAACCCTCGCCAACCCGTTTCACTCTCGGGTCACCATCGCCCACGACTTCCTCGCCAATCCTCTGCTGCGCAATACGCTCACCGATACGCACTTTGCCGCCCGCAATCGCATGGGCCGCAGCCGAGGCCTTCATGGCCCGCATCCTTCAGGACAGGCGCGCTACTGAAATTCGAAACGTCGCCGTTGACGAACGCACTTCCGTTCTGCTCGATCCCGACGGCAACGCTACGGTCGTGGGCGCTGGACACAGGTACTTCCAGCGCTCGAACGCTCCGCCCGAAGTCTGCCGCCCGAACACCCCGCTCACCTTCCGCAATATCGAAGTTCACGCCCTGAGCGCGCACGAACGCTTTGATGTAAAGAACTGGACAACCCCAAGGCATCGCCTACAGCCTCTCCGTAGTCGGAGGCGTCGTGACATCCACCCAACCCGGCGGCGACATCTACGTCAAATCCAGAAAATAGGGCGCGCAACTCCGAAACCAAGTGGAAGCAGACGTCGGACGGCACGCATCACCTCTAGACCACCTGGGGGCAGACGCCTCGTCTGCCCCGCGGAGCGCAGCTCCGCATGCTTTTCCCCGAATTCGCCTCAACCGCCGGTGCGATCCATTTTTGTAGCGCCGGCAGCCTGGCCTGAGCGAGCCAAAACGAGTCGAAGGGTCCCCGAAAAAGTTCAAGCCGTCACCGACGATGGACTGACTGGCGTCCTCGCCCGTCCCCCCAGTGACCCACCTCACGCCGATTTGTGAGCCCTGTCACAGATACAAAGTGCATTCCTGCCCAAAATGAAACTTGCCAGGTGGAGTCCGATCACCGGTGATTCGGCCACCGGGAGGTGCTCATGTCCGACGACAAACGCGATGTCCTCGAAGTATTGAAGTTCGAACTCGAGTTCCTCGAACAGGGTGGCTATGGCCGCAGCGTGCGCACCCCCTGGAAGGCAACGTCCATGTTCCAGGACTCGCCCTCCTGCATTAATTTCAGTGATCCGGCTCGTCCGAACCCCTGCAGCGAGTGTCTGCTCACCGACTTCGTGCCCCGCGAGGCTCGCGAAGAATCGATCCCCTGCCATTTCATCCCGCTGAATCAGCAGGGCGAGACGGTCGACAGCATGGAGCGCCACGCGCACCAGCTCGAGATGGAAGAAGCTCTGAAGAATTGGCTGCGCTCCACCATCGCACGGCTCGAACGCGAGCGCGCTCAGCAAAACGCTCACTAAGGCTGGTTCGCAACAACCGATCCGGCAATCGCATGAGTCTCACGGCTTCCAGCCTCATTTGACTTCGCCCGCAGGCTTACCCATCATGGCCATGTGTCCTTGCGGTGGCGCGTCCCAATCGTTGTCGCGGTTTGCCTGATCGTTGTCTACGGCCTCGACGACCTCTCCTTGCGCTTTCGCATCCCAAAAAGCCGGCAGCCGTTCGGCACCGTCACTGTGCACCGTTACGACGCTATCTCCGAGAAGAACAATAAAGTCGAGTTCGTGTACGAAGACCCGGTCAACGTCACCTGCGTCCGATCGCTGTTCCCCCACCTCGGCTACACACCCTGCTGGTATCTCGCGCGCCACACCGAGCAGCGAATCAACTACTAGCGTGCGTTTTTTCGGGACTTTGTTTCGACCTCTGGATTCAGCGTTTTACGAGATTCTTCGCTGAACGCCAACCGCATCCGGAAACCGCAGCAACCAGATACAACCGGCCGCTCACATTTCAGGAAAGTACTCCGGCCCATTTCGGAACCCACATTCCTTTCACAGCCACTCGTGCCATTACATTTCTCTCGGGAACCCTCTATGCTTGCCAAATGGCTGATCCCTCCGGAGTTTCGACCAAACGTACCTTCGCCTCGCTCTCGGCGCAAGAGGCATTGCACGTCGCCATCTTCATCGAAGAGCGTAACGCCGGTATTTATACCGACTTCGCCGAGATGTTCGCAGAATTCCGTGAGCCCGAGTCCCTCGAAATCGCAGCAGCCTTCTGGGATATGGCCAACGACGAGCGCCGCCACGGCACGATGCTTCAACAACGCTACTTCGATCGCTATGGGACCCGTCCCTGCGCAGTCACCGAGGAAGATATCGCTGAACTCATCGAAGTTCCGCGCCTGGAAAACGGCGAACTGTTCACACTCACCAAGGTCAAAGTCGGTCGCTCCCCGCGTCAGATGGCACTGGAAGTCGCCGCCGCCGCGGAAGAAAGTGCGATTCGCTTTTATCGTCGTCTGGCCGAATCGACGAAAGATCCCGAATTAAAAGCGCTCTACCAGGAATTCGTGGACATCGAGAGCAACCACGGAAACTGGCTCGACCAAAAAATCGCCCACGCCCGCCGCACCGCCGGCGGTACCAAGCACGCGTAACACCAGGTGTCAGGTCTTAGGTCTTAGGTCTTGGGTCACCGAATGCTTGTAGCGCCGGCAGCCTGCCCTGAGTGAGCGATGAACGAGACGAAGGGTCTCGCCGGCTGTCCCGCAGCCTGCCCTGAGCGAGTAAAGCGAGTCGAAGGGTCCCGCCCGCGATCTCAGCAGTTCGAAATTATCCCCCCGGATGCTACAACCAGCGGCCGATCTCCCACCGAACACCGAAAACCGATCACCCACTAGGACTGACGACCGAAGACTGACGACTTCTTCTTCGCCAACGACCAAGGACCGACGACCAACGACGTTTTTCAGCTACCATAATCCCACTGCCCTGTTCCCATGTTCGCCGTTCGCGACAATCTGGCCGAGACCTTTAGCGCGCTGCGCGCGCACAAACTACGCGCCTCCCTCACTATGCTCGGCCTCACCATGGGAGTGGCCACGCTGATCGTGGTCATGACCATCGTCCAGGGCGCTAACCTGTATGTGGAGCAGAAGATCGCGAATCTCGGCACCAATGTCTTCCAGATCGCTCGCACGCCTTTCGCAGTCACCGACTTCAACATCGTCATCAAAGCACTGAAGAACCGCAAAATCGAGATCGACGACATGCAGGCCGTCGCCGAGCGCTGCAATGAATGCGCCGAGGTCGGCGCCACCGCCAGCACCACGATCCGCGCGCGTTACGGAAACAAAGAAGTTACCGACGTTAACCTTTCCGGTAACACGCCCAGCATGGCCGACATCGACACACGAAGTGTCGAGCGGGGCCGCTATTTCACTGAATCTGAATCCGATCACCGCGCCAACGTGTGCCTAATCGGCGACACGCTGGTGCAACAGCTCTTTTTAGGTATCGACCCGCTCGGCAAAACGCTTCGCGTCGGCAACGAAGAATTCGCCGTCGTCGGCATCATGGAAAGAGTAGGCAGCGTGCTGGGACAGGACCAGGACAACTTCGTGATGGTGCCCCTCACCGTTTACCTGCGCATGCAGGGCGCCCATAACAGCCTGACCATCAACGTGCTGTCGACTGCCGAGCGCTTTCAGAATGCCCAGGATCAGGCCACGCTGATCATGCGGGCGCGCCGGCACCTCACTGCCGGGATGGACAACGACTTCTTTATCGGAACAAAAGAGAGCTACATGGCGCTGTGGCGCAGCATCAGCACAGCGTTTTTCGCCGTGTTTATCATGGTCAGCGCAATCTCCGTGATCATCGGCGGCATCGTGATCATGAACGTGATGCTGATGAGCGTCACCGCGCGCCGCCGCGAAATTGGTGTCAGGCGGGCCGTTGGCGCGACCAAGCTCGATATCATGCGTCAGTTCGTTGCCGAAAGCGTCGTGCAGTGCATCGCCGGAGGCCTGATCGGCATCACCTTAGGGTTCCTGATTGCATTGCTTCTACGCACTTACACGCCGTTCCCGGCGTCCGTGCAGAAAAGTGTTGCCATGCTTGGCGTCATGTTGAGCTCGGCCGTGGGTTTGTTTTTCGGAATTTACCCCGCGTTTCGCGCCGCAAACCTCGATCCCATCGTCGCCTTGAGGTCGGACTGATGGCGGTCATGAGCTCTTCGCAGGTCCGCGAAAACTTTCTTGCTGCGCTGAATACGCTGCGTTCGGCGAAAGTGCGATCTGGCTTGACGATCCTTGGCATCGTGATCGGCGTCTCGTCGGTCATCTCGATGGCCGCCATCATCCAGGGGCTCAACAAGTTCGTACAGGACAAAGTCGAATCGCTCGGCTCACGCACGTATTTCGTCTCGCGCTTTCCTCCGGGCACCGATCCCAGCCGCTGGCCCGAAAGCATTCGCACCCGCAGGTATTTCGAATACAACTACGCCGACTTCATTCGCGATGCCGCACCGCACATTCAGACCGTCACTACATTTGGCACGCGCGGCTTCTTCTTCGGTGACACCAACCAGATCAACTACCAGGGGAAAAGCGTTGAGAAAGTAATCTTGCGCGGAACCGAACCGCAATACTCCGAAGCCATTCCGTTGTTCACGGTGGCGCGCGGCCGTTTTATCAGCGCGTTTGATCAGGAACACGCGCGCTCAGTGGTGGTGCTGGGCGCCGCCATCAACGAATCGCTATTCCCTTACGAGGACGCCATCGGCAAGACCGTGCGCATCAACGGCGAGCTCTTCGAAGTGATCGGCGTCTTTGAACATGACCCTGGTCTCTTCGTGGGACCGGGAGTGGATGCGTTTGCCGTGATTCCGCTCAGCAAATTCCACAAAGCCTATCCCGAGGCGAAAGAGCTGATCATGGCGTACACCGTACCAGAGCACGTCAATGTGGAAGCCGCGCAAGACGAAGTTATTCAGGCGATGCGCCGCGTGCGGCACATTCCGGCTGACAAAGAAAACGACTTCGAAATCAGCTCGCCGGATTTCCTGAGCAATTTATGGAGCCAACTGACTGGAGCGCTGGTGATCCTGACCGGCGTTATCAGCTCGATCGGCTTGGTGGTTGGCGGAATTGGTGTGATGAACATCATGCTGATCTCTGTGACCGAGCGCACCCACGAGATCGGCCTGCGCAAAGCCATCGGCGCACGCAGGGCCGACATACGCCTGCAATTTCTGCTGGAAGCCATCAGCCTGACATTGGTGGGTGGAACTTTAGGAATTCTGATTGGCGCTACCGTGTCGACGCTCGTACGGACCTTCGTGCCGTCGATTCCGGCTACGCTTTCGTACTTGTGGGTTGTCATCGGATTCACGATATCGGTCAGCGTGGGATTGTTCTTCGGGTACTATCCAGCGAACCTCGCCGCGAATCTGGATCCGATCGTGTGCTTGAGGTACGAGTAGGCTGTCAGCACCCAGCATTCAGCACTCAGCATTCAGGAATGAGCAATTAGCAATCAGCATTTGGCTCCGCGATGTGTTCCTACGTTTAACAACTCCGTCAATTCGAAACTAGATTCGACAACATCATCAAATTCGAAACGGTCACCAGATTCCAAAATCCATAGATGTGAATTGCTTTCATTAGCTTTTAGATAACAAACGCATTACAGACGCTTAGACGAACAGATCGGGACGCGGATAACCCCCACCCATCACCCCACGCCCAGATCGCGCCTATATCGCATCCCAACGCAACTGACGGGCATTCTACGAACTGTTCGCGGGTACTTTTTGACGTCCGGACGGCGTCCAACGAACTTTCAATAACTTAGCTGGCAGTGAATCAGATTGAGACCGAAGAGGCGACGTTCTGGCTGGACCTACCAGCACAGCAACGGTTATCGCTGATGGCTGAGTGCTGATCCCTGAGTGCTGACAGTTGAGTGCTGAAAGCTGAGTGCCGACAGCTGCTTTTCAATTCCGGCTCGGCGCCTGCGGAGAAGCGTCGGAGGGAAACGCTTTGAAATTAACTTCCAGTGATCTCGAGGAAGTCTTCTTGTTGGCATCAGTCACGGTCTGGGTGAGCGTTCCCTTGAGAACGTAATAGGCTTCGTCGCCCGGCTTTTTTCCTTCACCACGTTCGATGGTGCCTTTGAATTCGTAGCCGACGCCGTGCACGATCTCGGTCGTGAAAGAAAGCGCGTTTCCATTCAACTTCCCGGTCTTGAAGAACTGATCGAGGAAAGCGCGTTTATCGCTATCGAGATCCCCAAACCGTGAGACGAATCCGTTTACGTGCCCGGCGTCTTCGACCGAAACCTGTACGAATTCGCCATCCCTGAGGAAAGAGTACATGCCGGAGTATTCGCTGCCGGGCAGCCGCTTGGTCTCATTTGCCTCTGCGGGCGGCGCTGCCTTCTCTTGCGTAACGGCAACCACCGACAAAACTGCCACAATCGCAAGGAAGTTCACTCCCAGCCGCAAATGGTGCATAGTTTTGCCCTCGGAACAGGTAATCGTACTACACCATTCCTGCGACTTGAGTGACTTTACTCACGAGTACATTCTGCTCTGATTCCGGGGCACCCTCCGCTATAATGAGGCACTCTCGTCCACTTCCTGTGGAGCCTCATGAGTTCACTTCTTGGGCTGGAAAATCTGCCTCTTCGTGTGAAACCCGGCCCCGGGCGTGCGCCCCAGCGCGGACCGAGGTTACTGGTCGAACTGGAGCCATGGGGACGGACGTTCGGGCGGAATCTGGCCGATTTTCTTTGCCGACGCCAGCCGCCTGCAATCCCAACAACTTCAGCACCCGCGCCCTTCTGGCCTGACGTTTTTGTTTCGCATCGCCTGCCCTGGAACGCGTTCGCGGAGTCGATTCTCTACCACGCTGTGGTGATTGCGTTCGCCTGGGGCCTGTCTTCGCTGTTCGCAAGCCGGCCGCAGATCACGAAGCAGCGGCCGTTCGATCCGCACGATGTGATCTATTACTCGCCTTCCGAATATCTGCCGCCGCTCGACACAGGAAAGTCGCATGCCGCGCAACCGCTCAAGGGCGAGCCTGTCTACGCAAAGCAGCCAATCTTGTCGGTGCCGCCGGAAGCGGACAATCATCACCAGACCATCGTCACGCCGCCCAACATCAAGCTAACGCATGACGTTGCGACACCGAACATCGTGGCGTGGGGCAATGCGAATCTTCCCGTGCCGACTGCGGCCACCGAGCGCAAACCGCTACCCGCGCCGACGCTTCCGTCGCAAATCGTTGCACCCGCTCCCGATATCGACCAGACCGCGCAACGCAGCAGGGCTTCGCTCTCGACGTCGATCGTGGCTCCGCCTCCGGACGTAGATCCGGGCAAGGTGCGCGCCACGGCATCGCTCTCGATTGATGTGATAGCGCCCACTCCCGATGCGATGGCGGCGGAGAGCCGGCGTGCGGTGCGATCCCCGCAATCTGCGATCGTGGAACCGCCCCCGGCAGTGAATGCGGCCAGCGTACGCAGGCTCGGCGACATCAACATTGGGCCATCGAATGTAGTCGCGCCTGCACCGCAACTTGCCGTTGCTGCGCAGCGCAGCTTCAA
>Ga0126371_10005616_pt1 | contig 11146 bp, 10 predicted proteins | sample PanSoiMetaPlot_4_FD_110145 | JGI IMG/M metagenome (GOLD analysis project Ga0126371, IMG submission 110145) | Tropical forest soil microbial communities from Panama - MetaG Plot_4 | ecosystem: Environmental > Terrestrial > Soil > Tropical forest > Bulk soil | place: Panama | collected 2016-02-17
ATCGTGGGCGCCACCGCACCAGCGCTTACCGTGAGCGTGGCGGTGCTGCTGGTCACGCTGCCCTTGGAGTTGCTGACCACCACATCGAAGGTGGAGCTGTTATCTGCGGTGGTTGTGGCCGGGGTTGTGTAGTTGGCTGCCGCGGCCCCACTGAGGCTCACACCGTTCCTCCGCCATTGGTAGCTCAGAGGCGCGGTTCCGCTCGCTACCACGCTAAAGCTTGCCGCCTGCCCCGTTGTTACTGTCTGGCTCGCCGGCCCGGTCAGAATCGCGGGCATATTCGTGCCTCCCCCACCGGGACTAATCGGGCTAGACATCCCGGCGCACCCCGCTAGAAAGATGGCAAACAGACTTACAGGGAGTTTGAGAAAAAGCCGAGGCACCATTTTTTCACCAACGAATCCCAGAGAGTTAGTTAGCCCCACAGATCCTTATTCCCCCATTCTCTACAGCCCTTCTGCGTTTCCTGGCGCCAAAATAAGGATGCGACCTGATCTTCAAGCCGGAAGGCGCGGCTATGGCACTTCTAATTTTAATTGTCGAGCCCTGGGAAATGAGCTGTACTCATGTACAGTTATGGGGCAGTGTTTTCTTTTCCCTGAATTTGGGCTATGGTAATCCAAGCTCTTACTGCCACCATACTAAGAAGAAACTCTCCCGCTTAGGCGCTGCGGTCGAACTCGCCCAAACTCAGCGCAAATGGGTTCATCGAAGCGGCGAGCCGCAACTAGATCGCTAACTGGTTGTCAGCGGCTTGCTCTTTCGGGTTGGTGCGTATTCAACTCGAGCGTGCTCGCCATGGCAGGCCGATTTCGATAGGCCGCTTTCGATAGGCCGCTTTCGACCGAATCGGGTTTGGGCGCATCGCCTGGGCGCCGCGGACGTCGAGTAAGTCGTCGAAAATTATTCTCGACCGCAAAGCACGGCAAGAGATGACGATGCACCTCCGGCCTCTTGCCACCCTGCCGGATTCCCCACGGAACTCCCGCAGAAGGCGAATAGTTTGCCACTTTGTGGAAAGAGCCGGGGGCAGCGGCTGTCGACGGATAGCAAAGCCTCACCAGTAAATCATGTAAGTGCTTGTTATTAATAGCTTTATCTAATCACAAATGACCTGGTTGTTGACTCGGGTGTGGAAAGTTAGTTGCAACTTTCCAAGGGGTAAGCAAGCCCCAGCAGCCCAGCCTTTATGACTCGGTTTCGTTCCGCGCCCCAGGCTATCTGCGATATGAGCGATCACGCACGCACCATCGAACTGGCCTTCGAAGGTGCTTTTGTGCCTGGATGCGCAAGGAGCATTGAGTCGCTGAACGCAACGGTGTTAGAGATTGCGCGAACGCACATACCGGTATTGATCCTCGGAGAGAGCGGGACGGGGAAAGATGTGTATGCGAAACTCGTGCACCGGCTTTCGGGCTTAGCTGATGCACCACTGAAGAAAGTGAATTGTTCGGTTCTTGAGCCCGCCCAATTGTTGCACCAGCTGCGATGTGATTCGGGCGGCTCTTCGGATGGCCACTCTTCGCCTGCTGTCTTGCTTGACGGGATCGACGAGTTAGGCCCGGCCTGCCAACGCGTCCTTGCCTCTCTGCTCATGGAGCGTGAGGATCAGAAGGAAAATACGGATCGTGTGATACGGTTTATTTCGACGAGTTCCCGTGATCTCGAAACGGATATTAAGAAAGGACATTTCCGGAAAGAACTATATTTTCGCATCAACGGAGTTTGCCTGCGGCTGCCCCCGCTTCGCGAAAGGAAGGAAGACATCAGCGCGCTGCTCGGGCATTTCCTGAAAATGCACTCGCTCGATTTGAACAGGACCGCACCAAAGTTAATTCCTGAATCTATCGACCTCCTTACGGCGTATGATTGGCCTGGAAATATCCGCGAACTGGAGAACTTGGCGAGAAAGATGGTAGCTTTGGGAAATACCGAGTCGGCGCTGGACGATATTCGGATCAATCGGACGGAACTGACCGCTTCGGGCAAATTGGAAATGAGTTTCTCTTTGAAGAATGCTGTGCGCGCAGCGTCTCGAGAGAAGGAACGAGAGCTGATTCTGGAAGCGCTGGAACGGACAAAGTGGAATCGCAAGCGCGCAGCACGGGAATTACAGATCAGCTACAAGGCTCTGCTTTACAAGCTCAAGCAAATTGGATGACCGGGGGCGAAACGCATAAATGAGAGGGCGAACGATGAGAAAGCACGGTGCATTGTTGTGGGGTGGGTTGCTGGTAGCCTCTTCGCTTTTCGCCCAGAAGCCGTTGAACAGTGCGCCAAATTCTCCGTCTGCGACGGTCCCAAAAACGGCCGAGGAAGCTGCCAAACAAACGGACGAAGCGGAATATAGGATTGGCCCGCAGGACGTATTGCAGATTGATGTCTGGAAGGAACCCGAAATTACCAGGACCATTCCGGTACGGCCGGACGGCAAGATCTCCTTGCCTCTCTTGAATGACGTGCAAGCAGCCGGGCTCACGGCCATGCAACTTGCCGGCAAGATCCGCGAGGGCCTCACCAAGTATCTTACGAATCCGCAGGTTACGGTTACCGTTACACAGATCAACAGCCGTCGCGTCTTCGTCACGGGTGAGGTTGTAAAATCCGGTGCTCTGCCTCTTCTTCCCGGCATGACGGTCTTGCAAGCGCTTTCAAGTTCGGGCGGCTTCACCCAATTTGCCAGGGAAAAGGGCATCTACATTCTCCGGACGGAAAACGGAAAGCAGGTGAAGCTTCCCTATAACTACAGGGAGGTTCTCAAGGGCAAGCAGGAGGATGTCGTGCTGCAACCGGGAGACGTTATAGTGGTGCCGTAAGGGTTTACCAATGAATTTTCGTACCATCATTTTAGGAACTTGGATTCTCGTTCTTGCCCTCTCGCTTGGAGCGTTGGCTTCCTTTGCGCAGGATGAGCCGGAGCCTCCGCCCGGTGCTCCCCCAAAGCCAGCGGGCTACTCGTTTCCCGGTTTAGGGGGGCAGCAGGAGGGGGAGCTGCAACCTGACAATTCGCCTCTTACGGGCATGCAGAACGCCACTCTCGGTACGCCTGAAATCCGCCACAGTTACTGGGTGCCCGGCCTTCAGTTTAGCTCCAACGAATATTCCAATTCCTCGGGTCAACCAGGAGGCTCCGGTTGGACCTCCGATAATTATTTCATCGGGAATCTCAGTTTGCTCCAAGCCTGGAATCGCGCCCTCTTGGCGGTCAATTATTCGGGCGGCGGATATGTCTCTACGAACTCTCAGCAAGGGAGTGGCTATTATCAGCAACTGGCCCTGGCTCAGAGTTTTCACACCGAGCGCTGGGTCATACAGTTCGTCGATCAGTTGTCCCGCATCCCGCAAAGCGGGTTCGGTTTCGGAGGCGGCACGAATCTGGGGATTCCCGGTGTCGGAGGATCGCTCGGGACCACTATTCCTGGTCTTGGCGGTAACTACGTTCCGAACCAAACGATTTATGGGGTCGGACCGTACACGAGCAACGTTTCCGCTCTGCAAGCCACCTATGCCCTCTCGCGCCGCAGCTCCCTAACGCTGGCCGGTTCCTATGGCTTGTTGCGTTTTGACCAGACTGGTAACTACGATTCCAACACCACAGTAGGCAGTATCGGCTACAACTACCAACTCAGTGACAACGATACGGTCGGTTTGGCCTATCGTTTCAGCTCCTACCAGTATCCCGGCAATCCTCAAGCCTATTCTGACAACGTATTCAGTGTTGCGTACGGCCGGAAAGTTACGGGCCGACTAGCCCTCCGGCTGTTCATCGGACCCGAAATTACCAATTTTCGCATTCCGGTTGGCAACTCCTCGCAAAAAATAGGCCTCTCGGCCACGGCGGACATGAGCTACGCTTTCCATCGAGGAGCCTTCACACTCGAGTATGTCCACGGTTTATCAGCCGGAAGTGGTGTGTTCATTGGCTCCAACCTGGATCTGTTCATGGCTACGGTCTCCCGTAACTTGACCCGCCAATGGACGGGAAGTCTGATCTTCGGTTATTCGCGCAACAGCCCCGTGGCCGGTACGACGACGGCCGGCTACTCGGCCTACAGCGATTGGTTTATAGGTTGCAACGCGACTCGCCCAATTGGGCGGGATTTCAGCTTTGCGGTTGCTTACACGGCGAACATCGGCAGCTATCCTGGATCGGGCTGTACGGGCACGGGCTGCAATACTTCCAACACCTTCAATGCGATCACCGTCAATTTCCAGTGGCATCCCCGCCCCTTCGTTTTGCCTTGAGTCGTTTGCACCGAAAGAGCGGGTAGAATGTATGCAGGATCGGGAATGAAGGACATCGCCTAATGTACAAGAGCTTTTTCCAACTGAAGGAAAGCCCGTTTAACGTCAATCCTGACCCGCGTTATCTCGTAATCACAAACGAGATTGAGGAAGCGCTCACCGGGCTGATGTATGGAATTCAGACCCGCAAGGGATTCATCACCCTCACCGGAGAGGTAGGAACCGGGAAGACCACCCTTGTGAACCGGTTACTCGACTGGCTGCATCACAAGCGCGCCAAAACTGCCTTTCTGTTTAACTCCCGGATGAATACCAATCAGCTCTTTGATTTCATCCTCGCGGAGTTTGACATCCCTTGTGATTCAAAGTCAAAGAGCCAGCAATTGATGAGTCTCAACCACTGGTTGCTGGACCGCTATCGTGCGGGCGAGACGGCCGTGCTGATCATTGACGAAGCACAGAATCTTACATTCCCGGTACTCGAGGAAGTCCGGCTGCTGACGAACCTCGAGACTTCCACCGACAAGCTTCTGCAGATTGTCTTGTCCGGGCAGCCGGAGCTTGAAGATAAGCTGAGACTGCCTCAGCTCAGGCAGTTGCGTCAACGGATCATGCTGCGGTGCAAAACCGCGGCGTTCACGAAGGAACAAACCCACGAATATATCGTCGAGAGGCTCCGCATCGCGGGGGCCGACAGTCAGCCCATCTTCAGTCGCGAGGCGGTGGACGTCGTTTATCTTTACTCTCTCGGAATCCCGCGTGTGATCAATCTCTTGTGCGAGCACGCTTTGGTCAACGCCTACGCGGAACAACGACGACCTATCCTGCCCAAGACGATCGAAGAAGTAGCTCACGAATTCCAGCTGGATGAAGTGGAACCCATCGCGCCAACCGCCCCCGCGCCCGTCGACGTTTTCCACTCGGAATCCTTTCTGCAGAACCTCGGCGAAGCCTTGTCACGCTTCCGTATGGATCCCCCTACCACGACAAAAGGCAGAAGGTAGAACCAAAGCCAGGACCGCGGTTGAATGTAGTCCAGTTCGCGACGAAGGTAAGTGATGGTCGAGGATGGTCGAGGGGCGCGTATCCGGGACGGCACGCCGAGAAGGCTTGCACCGGTTTGCTGAAATTTCCCGGGTTATACTGGTTTGCACGTGTGGTCCTAAGTCCGGAGATCAATGAGCCAAATCACCGACTTCGAGCACAGAGCCGCGAAATCAATCGAAGGGTCAATTGCCGTCAAGCAAAACCTGCTCCGTGATGCAACGCTACTTTCCTCGATCGCGCGGGTTAGCGAAGTGTCGCTCGCTGCCATAAAGACCGGAAACAAACTGCTTCTCTTTGGCAACGGCGGAAGCGCGGCCGACGCGCAACACATCGCCGCGGAATTCGTCGGCCGTTTTGCGTTCGATCGCCCTGCGTTGCCGGCTTTGGCTCTTTCCGTAAACACCTCTTGTGTCACGGCTATTGGCAACGACTACGGCTTTGACCGGGTTTTCTCTCGTCAACTCGAAGCTTTGGCGCGCCCGGGAGACGTGGCCATCGGCTTTTCTACCAGTGGGAATTCACCAAACGTGCTCCACGGCATCGCCACGGCCAAAAAAATGGGTTTGCAGACGGTGGCCCTTACCGGCACGCCCGGCGGGAAGCTGAAACAGGCTGCGGACCTCGATCACTGTCTTTGCATTCCCTCAAGCGAGACTCCGCGCATTCAGGAGTGCCATCTTCTGATTGGTCATATTGTGTCAGAATTGGTGGAACAGGAACTTTTCTATGCCCAAGGCCGCGTTTCTGGATCGTGACGGAGTCATCAACCGCAAGGCGCCGGAGGGGCAATATGTGACTCGCTGGGAGGATTTTGAATTTCTTCCGCGCGTTGCCGAAGCCATCGCTCTTCTAGAGCGGGCGGGCTTTTCGGTCATTGTGATCAGTAACCAGAGAGGCGTCGCCAAAGGCCTTCTCACTGTGGCCGAACTCGAACTGATCCACCAACGCATGCTGAAACAACTCGCCGGCGCCGACGCCCATCTCACCGCCATCTATTACTGTCCTCACGACAGCGGGCCGTCCTGCTCCTGCAGGAAACCTGCACCGGGAATGCTATTCCAGGCGGCGCGCGAGCATCGCATCGATTTGGCCTCCTCGTGGATGGTCGGTGATTCGGATATTGACATGGAAGCCGGCAAAGCCGCCGGCTGCCGGACCGTGCGCGTCCTGACAAACGGACCCCTTCCCGAGATCGCGGGTGACCTGACGGCGCACTCTTTGTTTGAAGCGGCTCAGCAGTTGGTCCGGCTGGGTGCAACCGCCTGAGGCGCTCTTCGCAATTCGGGTTTGCTTCCTTCCGAACGCGACCACCTACACGGATTGATCGCTTCCCAAAATGGCAGCAACCGCCAGTGTCCTTCCGGGCCTCGGGCCCCGTTTACTACACCTTGCCTCTCGGGGCCTCCGCGGCGCTACAATAACGGTTGTGTTCTGCCCGGGGGGAGTCTATGAATTCCCATCTGCTCGACCGTCGCTCCTTCCTTCGAGTTAGTGCCACCGCCACCGGTGGTCTCCTGCTCAGCTATTACGCCGATCCTGTTTCGCGTGCTCTGGCGCAGGCGCCATCCGCTGCAAACCAATCCTTTTCGGCAATGGCTTTTGTTCACGTCCATCCGGATGGTCTGGTAACCATCACCTCGAAGAATCCCGAAATCGGACAGGGCGTCAAGACCTCGCTGCCCATGCTCATTGCCGAAGAACTGGACGTCGATTGGAAGGATGTTCGCGTCGAGCAGGCCGATTTGGATGAATCCCTCTTCGGACCGCAGCGCGCCGGCGGGAGCACCGCCACTCCTGTCAATTGGGATCCCCTGCGCCGCGTGGGCGCCGCATGCCGCCAGCTTTTCGTCACCGCCGCCGCCGAAACCTGGTCCGTCCCGGAGGCCGAGTGTCAGACGAGCTCCGGTCGCGTTCTCCATGTTTCTACCAACCGCGTGGCCACTTACGCCTCCCTGGCCACAAAAGCCGCCGCGCTCCCGCCCCCGGACCTCAAATCCGTGAGGCTCAAGGACCCGAAGGATTACAAAATCATCGGCCACAGCACGCCCGGTGTTGACAACCTCTCGATCGTCACGGGAAAAAACCTCTATAGCATCGACTTCCACGTCCCCAACATGCTCTGGGCGGTCTACGAAAAGTGCCCTGTTTTTGCCGGAAAAATCGCCAACGCCAATTTTGATGAAGTGAAGAAAGAGCCTGGCGTCCGCCAGGTCTTCGCCATTCCCGGGACGACCGATCTTCTCGGCCTGCACTGCGGCATCGCGGTTGTCGCCGACACCTGGTGGCAAGCCAATTCCGCGCGTCAAAAGCTTCGCGTCACCTGGGACGAAGGAGCGACGGCCCAACAGAGCAGCCAAGGCTTCCTGAACCGTGCTCAGGAACTTTCGAAGCAGTCTCCGGCGCTGACCCTCCGCAAAGACGGCGATACCGCTGCGGCATTCGGCAGCGCTGCAAAAACCGTGCAGGCCGCGTACGACTATCCATTCCTGGCGCACGCTCCCATGGAGCCGCAGAATTGCCTCGCCCACTTTCACGACGGCAAGCTCGAGTTCTGGTCTCCGTCCCAAACACCGGAATCGGGCCGCCAGCAGGTCGCCAAAGTCCTCGACATTCCTCCCGACAACATCATCGTGCACATGAAGCGTGCCGGGGGCGGCTTCGGTCGCCGCCTCACCAACGACTACATGCTCGAAGCCGCGGCCATCGCCAAGCAGGCTGGCGTTCCGGTGAAACTCCTCTGGACCCGCGAGGATGATTTCCGCCACGACCACTACCGCCCAGCCGGGTTCCACTTCCTCGAGGGCGGGCTCGATTCTTCCGGCAAGCTCGTCGCGTGGCAGAATCATTTCGTCAGCTTTGGCGAAGGCGACAAATTCGCTCCCTCCGCCAATATTCCGCCGAACGAATTTCCTGGGACTTTCCTACCCAACTATTCCTTTGGCGCTTCGCTCATGCCCCTCGGCGTTCCGACGTATGCCCTCCGCGCGCCCCGCAGCAACGCTTTTTCCTGGGTCTTTCAATCCTTCCTCGACGAACTTGCGCACGCGGCAGGGAAGGATCCGGTCCAATTCCGTCTCGACCTTCTCAGCCTTCCGCGCATCTCGAATCCCAACGTGAAATCCGACGGCCCCGAAATCGAGCCTGCGCGCATGCAAGGCGTTCTCAAGCTTGTCGTCGAAAAATCCGGCTGGGGCACGCGTCAGCTCCCGCCGGGCGCTGGCATGGGCGTTGCCTTTCAGTTCTCGCATCGCGGGCACTTTGCGGAAGTCGTCGAGCTGAGCGTCGACTCAAAGAATCGCGTCAAGGTCCAGAAGGTTTGGGTCGCCGGAGACGTGGGTAGTCAGATCATCAATCCCGGGGCCGCCGAGAACGAAGTTCGGGGCGCTGTCATCGAAGGTCTCAGCTCCGTGATGAGCTATGAAATCACGATCGATAAGGGTCGCGTCGTGCAAAGCAATTTCCATGAATACGAGCCGGTGCGCATGAATCAAGTTCCGCCGACCATTGAAGTCCACTTCCTGAAAACCGACAACCCCCCCACGGGCCTCGGTGAGCCGGCCCTGCCTCCGGTGCTGCCCGCCGTGTGCAACGCCATTTTCTCAGCCACGGGCAAGCGCGTCCGTTCTCTTCCGCTAGCGAAGCACGGTTTTGCCTGGGCCTGATTAGGTATTTTCCGCGCTCTTGCGTCCCTTTCGGCAAGTTTTGTACCTTCGACGGCGGGTGGCGGGCCCTACAAAGTACAGCGGCGCTGAGGCTGGCATCCAAACCCGGGATTAGTCGCTTACGGTCGCAAATCCGACGATTTACCCCAACCTTACATATTTTACTTGCGCTTTGCGGGACACCCGATTACTATGCTCTCCCTCTCTGGCTAGGTCCCCAGCCAATGCCGGAGTGAGATCGTAGTCGTCCTCTTTGTCCGGGCCTTGGGCAAAGATCCTCCGTAGGCTTCGACTCCTGATCTTTCTCGAGCGCGGCGGTGGCGGCTATGGCATGAGGAGAGGCGCGATGCCGGTCGGCGATTCACCTTCCCGAAGATTTACGTCTAGGGTCCCGACGCTCCCGATTCCCATTGGCGACGTCTGGGTTTATTGGGAGTGCGGTAATCGCCGCGACATCTCCAGGGTTCGCGACATCAGTATGAGCGGACTTTTCATCGAGACGTCCAAACCCATGACGAAGGGTGCCGCCACGAGCCTTCATTTTCTTGTCCAAGATGGGCAAATTCGCGCCGACGCGGTTGTCCGCCACGTCAGTGCTGGTATCGGTCAGGGGCTCAAATTCACGGCGGTGAATATCGAGGACGCCAGGCATTTGGCCACTCTCGTCACTAGACTCCGCGGATTGCATCGGGAGCGCAGCATCACTCCGTCAGTCCCGGCTGCATTCCAACCGTCAGGCCGTTAACGAATCAGGCTTACACCAGCCTGCGGTCGAAGTGAAGCCGAGAGGCCCAAAAAGTGCCGACGCTATAAACGAGGAAAGCACTCTGACAAAGGCTCGGAATGGTCGTTCTTTACCGTGTGTCGGGCAGCGAGCGACGCGGGAACGAAAATGGGATGATCAACGTTGTTCACATTGGTTCAGCTCAGTGTCCGACACGCTCAGTTTTTAACCTGCGGCTCCTTATTCCGCTCCGGTTCGACTCTCTCCAGCCATACCTCGCGCCAATAAGGATACATGCTCTTGGGACAGAACGTGCGGCAAGCACTATAGCGCGCCTGGCACACCACCGAATCCAGAATGATGCAGGGAGTCTTCATTTCTTGCATTTTGCCCGTTCGTTCGCCGATGATCTTGGTGACGCGTTTGAGGACCTTGTAAGTCCCTCCGCAGTAGGGCACCAATTCGGCGTCCCAGTGCATGCCACGATTTCGGTTTTCGGTGTCCACCGTTTTGAGAATTTCCAAATGAGATTTGACGCGCACCAATTCGCCGGGTTGCAGGTTCAATTCGGCCGTCGGTGTAGGTTCGCCCACCGGAATAACACCTGGTTTCCTGGGAAAGTAAGAGCCCCACAAGAGCGGACCGATCTTGTCGTACAGCCAGCGCATCGGCCGTCCTAAGCCAATTCCGGCCTGGCTCAGGCCATAATACATCCAATAGATCATCCCTTTCAGAAGACGTCTTAGAGATACATTTCCCGAAAGATAGTCTTCCAGATACTGACGAGGGTCCCACCAAGCGAGGGATGTCGTCGCATAGGGGATTTGAGTCATCTGGCAGACGTACGTTGGTGTCCCGTCATGGCTATGCGGCTGTTGTACACCAGCCCAGATGGCGCTCTCGATGGAGTCTACGTTTTTTTCGCTATCAGCCTTGGTGCACTCCACTGCGTTATCGCTTGCCGCTCTCAGCCAATCTTCTTTCCAATAGACAAGGCATCCAGCTTGGCACCCACCATGCGCCTCGCCGTCACAACGCGTTTCGAGGTGGACTGTCCGAGCAAGGCGTCGAACACGGTAAGGATATACGCTGTAATCGCATGTCTTATGCGCGATTTTGTACACTTTGAATTTCTGTCCACAGAACTGCAACATTTCCGGCATGAAAGGCGTACCGTCGAGTTGTCCCTTGGCGTCAAGCGTCCACAGGATTTCTTCCTTGCTTCGAACCTCTACCCAGTCCCCGATTGCCAACTTTCGACCTCCGCCCATTTCACCCTCGGTTAACCTAGACTCATCCTATGGATTTTGACTGAAGCCGAGGCCTGTTTCAATCCGCGAACCAGATCCAGCAAGACCAACCCACTTCTGGCCAGCGACAAACAAGAGGAAAAGCAATACGGCGAAGAGGTTTGTGCAGTCAAGTGTAAGCCCCGGCGAGGGTGCCAGAAACGGCTCAACCAGAAGTC
>Ga0126371_10005617_pt1 | contig 11145 bp, 10 predicted proteins | sample PanSoiMetaPlot_4_FD_110145 | JGI IMG/M metagenome (GOLD analysis project Ga0126371, IMG submission 110145) | Tropical forest soil microbial communities from Panama - MetaG Plot_4 | ecosystem: Environmental > Terrestrial > Soil > Tropical forest > Bulk soil | place: Panama | collected 2016-02-17
CAGCGGCGTGTACTGGTCGATCGCCGCGTCGCTCACGCCCGGGATGGTGCCGAGCAGGGCCACGATGTCCTTGCCGATGCGGCGCAGCTCGTTGAAATCGTCGCCGAACACCTTGATGGCGAGCGAGCTGTGCGGGTCGAAGACATAGTCCAGCACGCTGTCGATGATCGGCTGGCTGTAGGCGATCTCCAAGCCCGGCAGCTTGTCGAGCCGCGCCGTCATGCGTTTGATCAGGTCCTGCTTGGTCTCGCCGCGCGGCCAGGTCGAGTAGGGGGTGAGCCCGACGGCCGCTTCCATGTGCGAGGGCGTCCACGGATTGGTGCCGTCGTCGTTGCGGCCCGTGTGGCTCACCACGGTCGACACCTCGGGAAATTCGCGAACGGCGCGACGCAGGTCGGCGACCATCTCGGTTGCCCTCTGCAGCGAGATGCCGGGCGGCAGCTCGGCGTGCAGCCAGATGCCGCCCTCGTCGAGCTCGGGCAGGAACTCGCGCCACACCGAGGCGCCGAGCCAGACCACCGCGACGGCGGCGCCGGCCGCCAGCAGATAGGCGAGCGCCGGCCGCCGCAGCGAGCCCGCGAGCGTGCGGCGATAGCCTCTTTCCAGCCAGCCGAGCACCGGATTGTGGAAAATGCGGCGCGGCCGCCGGTAGGCCGCATAGGCGAGGCCGGGCACCACCAGGAGCGCGAAGGCGAGGGCGCCAAGCTGCGCGTACCCGACCGCATAGGCCATGGGATAGAACAGCTTCGCCTCGATGCGGTTGAAGGCGAACAGCGGCAGATAGGTCGTGATGATGATCGCGGTCGCAAAGAAGATCGGCCGCGCCACCTGTTGCGCCGCCTCGCGCGCGTCCGCCTCGGTAAGCGGCTGGCCCGCCTTCGCCTCGCGCCGGCGCAGGATCGCCTCGGTCATGACGATCGCGCCGTCGACGATGATGCCGAAGTCGATCGCGCCGATCGACAGGAGGTTCGCCGAGACTCCGGTGTGGTGCATCAATATGAAGGCCACGACCATCGCGAACGGGATGGTGACGCCGACGATCAGGGCGCTGCGCGGGCTGCCGAGGAAAAGGATGAGGACGATCAGCACGAGGCCGATGCCGGAGAAGATCGTGCCGCGCACCTTGTCGACGGTGGCGCCGACCAGCGTGGTGCGGTCGAGATAGGCCACGATCTGCACGTCGTCGGCCTTGAGCCGGGTATTGAGCTCGTCGATCTTGGCGTGCACGCCCTTGAGCACCTGCGAGGGGTTCTCGTGCCGCAGCAGCAGCACGGTGCCCTCGACCACGTCGTTGAGGTCATCATGGCCGACGATGCCGTGGCGCTCGAGATTGGAGAGCTTGAGCTTGCCGAGGTCGCGCACCAGGATCGGCGTGCCGTTGTGCTGGGTGACGACGACGTTGCCGAGATCCTCCAGCGTCTGCACCTGTCCGATGCCGCGGATGACGTAGCCGAGCTCGCCGCGGTTGAGCACGCTGCCGCCCGCATTGGCGTTGTTGGCGCTGATCGCGCTCGTCACGGTATTGAGCGAGATGTTGAAGCGCATGAGCGCTTTCGGATCGAGCTCGAGCTCGAATTGCGTCGTCAGCCCGCCGAAGTTCGACACGTCGGCGACGCCCGGCACCTGCTTGAGGTTCGGGATCACGGTCCATTGCTGGATTTCCGAGAGCTCGCGCAGGTTCTTGCTGCCCGACTTCAGCACGTAATAGAGAATCTGCCCGGTCGGCGACGACACCGGGTCGAGCGTGGGCGTGAGGCCGGACGGCAGCGTCACGCCCTGGATGCGCTCGGTGATGCGCTGGCGCCCCCAGTAGTCGTCGATGCCGTCGCGAAAAACCAGCGTGATGAGCGAAAGCCCGAACGTGCTGCGCGAGCGCATCATGGTGAGCCCGGGCGTTCCGTTGAGCTCGCGCTCCAGCGGGATCGTGACCTGCTGCTCGACCTCCTCGGCGGCGAGACCGGGCGCCTGCGTCACCACCTGCGCGGCGGTGTCGGCGACGTCCGGATAGGCCTCGATCGCCAGCTGCGTCCACGAATAGTAGCCGTAGGCGGCCGCGAAGATGCAGATCATCGCGACGACGAGGCGCTTGCGCAGCGCGAAGCTGACGATCCAGTCAATCACCGAGCAGCACTCCGCCCTTGACGACGACGCGCTCGCCCGGCTTCACGCCGCTCTTGAGGATGACCTGGTTGTCCTGCTGGTAGCCGAGGTCGACGGTGCGCGCCTCGAACGTCCACGGCGCCGTCTCGACATAGATCTGGCTGAGGTCGTCCTTGAGGACCAGCGCGCTGGTCGGAACCACGGCGACCTGCTGGGCGGGCGCGAAGAACGTGACGTTGGCGAACATGCCGGGCCGCAGCCGCGTGTCCGGATTGGCGAACGCGATGCGCACCTTGGTGCGTCGCGTGTCGGTGTCGACCACGTCGCTGACGAACAGGACGTTGCCCTTGAACACCTCGCCCGGATAGGCCGGGAACGTCACGCTGACCGGCTGTCCCTTGGCGACCAGCGTGGTGTCGGCTTCCGGGACGCTCGCCGTGACCCAGATGGTGTTGAGATCGGCGACCGTCATCATTGCGGCGGTCGGGTCGTTCCAGTACGCGCCGGGCGCCACCTGCAGGTCGATGATGCTGCCGGCCATCGGCGCCGACACCGTCACGTCGCGCGATTGACTTTTGCTCTCCGCGTCGACGCCGATCTGCTTGAGGCGCGCCTCGGCGCGGCGGAGCTCGGCGACGGCGCTGGCATAGTCCGTCTCGGCCTGCTGCAGGTCCTTCTCGGCGGCGCCGCCGATCTTGTTGAGACCGCGCTGCCGGTCGCGGTTCTGCTGCGTGAGCTTGAGCTGCACCTTGGCGCGGTCGTAGTCCGCATAGGCCTGGGCGAGGTCGGGCGAATCGAGCACGACCAGCGGCTGGCCCGCGGTCACCCGCTCGCCAAGCTGCACCTTGAGCTGCATCACCCGTCCGGAGAGCGGCGGCAGCACTTTGATGAGGCGGGCCGGATCGGCCTCGACGACCGCCGGCAGCACCAGGTTGCGCCGGACGTCCTTGACGGCGACGGGCGCGATTGTGAGCGCGCCGCGCACCGGCGAGTTCTCTGGCACCGTCACCTGCTCGCCCGAACGCGCCAGCGGCGCTGCCTTCACGGCGACCTCGTGGGACGGCTCGGCATGGCCGAAAGGCCCGAGGAACAGCCGCCAGCCGGCGGCCACCAGCACGAGCGCGACCACGATCGTGATGAACGGCCAGGCGCGCGGCTCCGGGTGAGCGGGCGCGGGCTCGGGACTCGCGTGTGCGGGCGGGGCCGGCGAGTGGCGCCCGTCCTCAGGTTTGGGATCGACGAGCATTGGCTTCTCGTCTGAATTGGATTTTCAAGGAAGTAGGGCGCGCGCGGACATGCTGGTCCGGGCGCGTCGACGTTTGTGGGAATTGAGGATCGCGTCGGGCGACGCGCGGCCGCCGGCGATCGCGTCAGGCGACCGGCGGTGCGCGGGCGCGGAAGCTCGCGGGCGCGGCGGCGGCGAGCGCCGCCTGCTCAGGCGCCTCGAGCTTGAAGAAGCCGAGGAATGTCGGCGGCAGGAGGACAGGCGCGGTCGACGGCGTCGAGGTGCCGGCGAGCTGGATCAGCGCGCAGATCGCGCAGCCAGGATCGACCGGTGTGCCAGGCTGGTGCCCGGGCGACTTCTTGGCCGGGCCATCGAGGCCGCTGGTCACGATGGTTTGGGCGCCGGCAGCGCCCCCCAGATCGGATAGATGCACGTGACCGAACGACAAGACGATCTGCACCGCCAGCGCAAAAAGCGCGAGGCGGCTGCCAAACCGTATGTTCGCTCGGAACCAGCGCATGACTGCGCGCGTGCCTTCCCCGAAACCGGCGGCGGACGGCCGCTCGACGTAATGGTGTAGCATGACCGCCAGCGCGGGAAAGTGTCAAGCGCAAGAGTTCCGGGATGGTTTGCGAGGGAACACGCGCAAGCGCGCATTTACCATTCCGGATGCCCGAAATTGCCACGCCGCCATCACGCGCCAATCATAATATGGCCATGGCCGCAAAGGACTTCTCGGACGGGGCGCAGTTCGGGGAGACGGTTGAATATGCGTGCGATTCTTGCGGCAGGAGCCGCAATAGCTGTGATGGGAATGTCGGTGGGCGCCCAGGCGGCCGACCTTCCCCGGCCCGTCCCGGTGCCGATGGTGACCAAAGCGCCGCCCTACGTCGAGCAGGCCTTCAACTGGAGCGGCTTCTATATCGGCGTGAACGGCGGCGGTGGATGGGGCCATGCCTTCTCCGACCTGAGCGGCGGCATGCATACCTCGGGCGGCGTTGCGGGCGGCACCGTCGGCTACAATGCGCAATTCGGCAGTTGGGTGCTCGGCTTCGAGGGCGACATCGACTGGTCCGACGTGAGCGGCAGCACGTCGGCGGGCGGTTGCCCGGGCTGCTCGATCAAGAACGACTGGCTCAGCACCGCGCGCGGCCGCGTCGGCTACGCGGTCGGCAACTGGCTGCCCTATGTGACCGGTGGTCTCGCGGTCGGCGATGTCCAGGCGAGCGTGCCGGGCTTCTCGGGCGCGACCAACACGCAGGTCGGCTGGGCCGCCGGCGCCGGCGTCGAATTCGCGCTCACCAACCAGTGGAGCGCCAAGCTCGAATACCTTCACGTCGATCTCGGCCGCTTCGACTGCGGCGCCGCCTGCGGCGCGGCCGGCACCGACAATGTCAGCTTCCACGACAATCTCGTGCGCGGCGGCATCAACTACCGGTTCTGACGCGACCCTCCAGCGCGGAAGAACGAGAGCCCCGGGCCCTGCGCCCGGGGTTTCTTTTTGCCTTGACCAATTCATAACTACATGGTTATGAATTGGTCATGCCGGTCGCCCGTGATCTCCTGTTCAAGGCTCTCGCCGATCCGACCCGCCGCGCCATATTCGAGCGGCTGAGCCGCGACGGCGAGCAGACCGTGCACGCGCTCACCGATCGCTCGGGCGTCTCGCAGCCCGCCGTGTCGAAGCATCTCGGCATGCTCAAGTCCGCGGGCCTCGTGCGCGACCGCCGAACGGGACGCGAGACCCATTACAGCGCGCGGCCGCAGGGCCTCGCGCCGCTGATCGACTGGATGGGCCACTACGCGGCGTTCTGGCGCGACCGGTTCGATCGTCTCGAAGACCTGCTCAAACGGATGGACCAATGACCGACACCGACCCACGCACGATCGTCGTCGAGCGCGAGATGCCGCATCCGCCGGAGAAGATCTGGCGCGCGCTCACGCAGGGGCCGCTCATCGAGGAATGGCTGATGAAGAACGATTTCGAGCCGGTCGTCGGCCACAGGTTCAATTTCCGCGCCGAGCCGATGGCGCACTGGAATGGCGTCACCGACTGCGAAGTGCTCACGGTCGAGACGCCGCGACGGCTCGCCTACACCTGGAATTCGTCGGGCGCCGAGGCCGCGACCGGTCTCAAGACGGTGGTGACGTGGACGCTCACGCCGACCCCCGCCGGCACGCTGGTGCGCATGGAGCAGTCGGGCTTCACGCCCGAGCAGCGGGCAAACTGGCAAGGCGCAGCCTACGGCTGGCAACGCATGGTCGCCGGCCTCGAGCGCGTCGTCGCGGGGCTCCCCTGAGATGGCGCCCGCAGGAAGCGGCTGACCGCGCGTTCAGCGCCGCGCCGCCATCGCGGCGAGCTTGGCGACCGTGTTCAGGTTGCGCGCCGTCCCTGCGCGCGCAGCCGGGATGCGCAGCTTGGAACGGCCCATGCCGCTCGGGTAGTGGACGAAAATCTCGCGCTTGCCGCGAGCGACCTTCTCGTCCGCCTGTCCTTTGACCGTCTCCAGCGCGTCGCGCGGCGGAGCGGCATCGAGAAAAACGACGTAAGTGAGCTTGGGCTCGGCCTTGGTCCTGGTCTTGGCCTTGGCGAACGGGTTCGACGCGAGCACCGCCGCGATCTCGGCCGCGGTCCGCACCATGACGCCGACCGGCTTGCCCAGTGCGGCTGCAAGCCGCGTCTCGAGCTCGGCCTTCACGGCCGCGGGCTTCGCCTTGCTGTCGAACACGACATTGCCGCTCGCGATGTAGGTCTCGACGCGGTCGAATCCGGCATCGGTGCAGATCGACTTGAGCCTGCTCATCGCGAGCGTGCCGGTGCCGCCGACATTCACGGCGCGCAGGAGAGCGACATAGGTCGGCATCGCGGCACTAGCCGAACTTCGGCACGAACCCGCCGGCGTCGGTCTCGATGTGGCCCGCGAACGGCGCCCCGACATGGCCGGGCAGCGTGAGGGCGCCGGTCGTGGCGCACAGATCGAGCACCTTGCGCCGGCTCACCCGCGCCTGCGGGGCGTCCGAGTTCTTGGGGAAATTCCAGTCCGGGTAATAGACCTGCAGCAGGTGGTGAAAGACGTCGCCGAGGAAGACCGCCTGCGCGCCGCCGCTCTCCAGCCGGAACACCACGTGGCCGGGCGAGTGGCCGGGCGCCGGAATGATCTCGATGTGCTCGTCGAGCCGGTGCGGGCCGGTGACGAGGTCGGCGCGGCCGGCCTCGACGATCGGCAGCACGCACTCGCGAAATGTGCCCATCTCGGCCGGCCCTTCCTTCGGGTCCTTGTCGAGCGCATGAAACGCCTCGAAGTCCGGCTTGGAGAAGACGTAGCGCGCCTTCGGAAAGGTCGGCACCCATTTGCCGTCGCGTTGCTGGGTGTTCCAGCCGACATGGTCGTGATGCAGATGCGTGCACATCACGAGGTCGATCTCGCCCGGCCGCACGCCGGCGGCGGCGATCCGCTCCAGGTAGTTGGTGTCGAGGTTGGTCCAGAACGGCCGGCCCGGCTTGGTCTTGGCGTTGCCGCAGCACGAGTCGATCAGGATGTTGCGCCCGCCGATGCGCAAGAGCCAGCTATGCACGCTGAGCTTGATCAGCCCGCTCGCCGCGTCGAGGTGGTTGGGCGCGAGCCAGTGCGCGTGCTTCTTCCTGATCTCGTCGGTCAGCTCGGGAAAAATCTGCGTCGCGGGATAGGTCGGAAGATATGTTTCCTCGATGCGGGTGATCTTGGCTTGGCCGACGGTCAGGACTGTCACGGGACGCTGCTCCCTCTGTGCAATGTCTTCGCTGGGCCTATCCTATATCGAAGCTTGAACGAAGGCTTGCGGCTCGCCTAGTCTGGACCACAACAATGAAACGGGCCGCCGGGCGTCACGCAGCCGTCATGGCCCGGTGCAATCGACGGGCGCCACACGGGATAGGCGGCAATCAGGGAGAGGACGATGCGATCAATCGATTCGATGAAGCGGACGTTGCGCAGGGCAGTGATGCTTGCCGTCGCGGCCGCGTCGCTTTCGACCCCCGCCTGGGCCCAGGTCGAGATCCAGTGGTGGCACGCGATGTCCGGGCCGAACGGCGACCGGATCGTCAAGATTGCCAATGATTTCAACGCCTCGCAGCACGAATACAAGGTCGTGCCGACGTTCAAGGGCTCCTATGCGGACACCATGAATGCCGGCATCGCGGCCTTTCGGGCGGGCGGCGCGCCGCACATCCTGCAGGTGTTCGAGGTCGGCACCGCGACCATGATGTCCGCCAAGGGCGCGATCAAGCCGGTCTATCAGCTGATGAAAGAGGCGGGCGAGCCGTTCGACCCGAAATCCTATCTCGCCGCCGTGACCGGCTATTACTCGACCGCCAAGGGCGAGATGCTGTCGTTCCCGTTCAACTCGTCGACCTCCGTGATGTGGGTCAACCTCGATGCCCTGAAGAAGGCCGGCATCGACAAGGTCCCGGCCACCTGGCCGGACACGTTTGCGGCCGCGACCAAGCTGCACGGCGCCGGCTACGACAAGTGCGGCATCGCCACCGCCTGGTTCACCTGGGTGAACATCGAGCAGTTCACCGCCTGGCACAACATCCAGCTTTCCACCAAGGCGAACGGGCTCGACGGCTTCGACACGGTGCTCACCTTCAACAAGAGCCCCGCCGTGGTGCGGCATTTCGAGAATCTCGCCCGCTACCAGAAGGACAAGATTTTCGACTATTCGGGCCGCACCAACGAGGGTGAGGGACGCTTCACGTCGGGCGAGTGTCCGCTCTTCATCACGTCGTCGGCGTTCCTCGGCAACGTGAAGGGCGCGGCCAAGTTCAACTGGACCACGGCCTTCATGCCCTACTATCCGGACGTGAAGGGCGCGCCGCAGAACTCGATCATCGGCGGCGCCTCGCTGTGGGTCATGGGCGGCAAGTCGAAGGAGGAATACAAGGGCGTCGCCAGGTTCCTCACCTATCTGTCGAAGCCCGAGGTGCAGGCTTGGTGGCACCAGGAGACGGGCTATCTGCCGATCACCAACGCGGCCTACGAGCTCGCCAAGAAGCAGGGCTATTACGACAAGAACCCGGCCGCCGAGGTCAGCATCAAGCAGATGACCCTCAATCCGCCGACCGAGAACTCGCGCGGCCTGCGCCTCGGCAACCTCGCGCAGATTCGCGACGTGTGGATGGAGGAGATCGAGCAGGTGCTGGCCGGCAAGAAGACCGCCCAGGCCGGCCTCGACGCCGCCGCCGAGCGCGGCAACCAGATGCTGCGCCAGTTCCAGCGGACCGTGAGGTGAGCGTTAGGTGAGCACTGAGGCTGCGCTCCCTCTCCCCGCGTGCGGGGAGAGGGTCGGGGTGAGGGGGCGCTTCCGCAAATTTGGATTCAACGACTCGCGGAGACGCCCCCTCATCCCGACCTTCTCCCCCTGAAGTGGGAGAAGGAGTGGAAACGCCCTGCTCGTAGCAAGCTCATGGACAAGCGCACCGCCTTCTCCGGCAAGCTCCTGCCTTACGCGCTGCTCGCGCCGCAGCTGCTCGTGACGTTCATCTTCTTCTACTGGCCGGCCGGGCAGGCCGTGTACCAGTCGTTCCTGCTGCAGGATGCCTTCGGCATCTCGACGCAGTTCGTCTGGTTCGACAACTACCAGCAGCTTTTCGCCGATCCGGCCTACTACCAGGCCATGATGGTGACGGCGGTGTTCGCGACCGTCGTCACGGTCTCGGCGCTCGGCTTCTCGCTGCTCCTCGCCGTGCAGGCCGACCGCGCGATCGCGGGCGCCGGCCTCTACAAGACGCTGCTGATCTGGCCTTACGCGCTCGCGCCCGTGGTCGCGGGCGTGCTGTGGCTGTTCATGCTGCAGCCCTCGCTCGGCATGCTGTCGAAGGGCATCCGCGTGCTCGGCTACGACTGGAATCCCTATCTGCATGCGGGCGACGCGCTCGCCCTCGTCATCGTCAGCGCCACCTGGAAGCAGATCAGCTACAACTTCCTGATCTTTCTCGCCGGGCTGCAGTCGATCCCGCGCTCGCTGATCGAGGCAGCCGCGATCGACGGCGCGCGCGGCGCGCGGCGTTTCTGGACCATCGTGTTTCCGCTGCTGTCGCCGACGACCTTCTATCTGCTCACCGTCAACCTGGTCTACGTCTTCTTCGACACCTTCGGCATCATCCACGCGGTCACCCACGGCGGTCCCGCGGGCGCGACGACGACGCTCGTCTACAAGGTGTTCAACGACGGCCGCGCCGGCGGCGATCTCGGCAGCTCTGCCGCGCAGTCCGTGATCCTGATGCTCATCGTCATCGCGCTCACCGCGATCCAGTTCCGCTACATCGAGCGCAAGGTGAACTACTGATGGTCGAGAACCGTCCGTGGGGAAACCTCGTGTCCCACCTCATCCTGATCGTGGGCGTGGTGATCGTCGTCTTTCCGGTCTACATCGCCTTCGTCGCCTCGACGAGCGACGTCACCACCATCGCCAACGGCCAGCTGAGCCTCGTGCCCGACCGCAATCTCGTGCACAACTACGCGCAGATCCTGTTTCACGGCACCGCGAGCGCGACCAGGCAGCCGATGATCGTGCCGCTGATGAACTCGCTCGTGATGGCGCTCGGCATCGCACTGGGCAAGATCTTCATCTCGCTGCTCTCGGCCTTCGCGATCATCTATTTCCGCTTCCCCTTCCGCCTCACGGCCTTCTGGGTGATCTTCCTCACCCTGATGCTGCCCGTCGAGGTGCGCATCTATCCGACCTACAAGATCGTCTCCGATCTGCACATGCTCGACAGCTATGCGGGCCTGATCATCCCGCTGATCGCGTCCGCGACGGCGACGCTGCTGTTTCGCCAGTTCTTCATGACCGTGCCGGACGAGCTGCTCGAAGCCTCGAAGATCGACGGCGCGGGGCCGCTGAAATTCTTCTGGGACACGCTGCTGCCGCTGTCGGTCACGCCGATCGCCGCCATGTTCGTGATCCAGTTCATCTACGGCTGGAACCAGTATCTCTGGCCGCTCCTCATCACCACGCGCGACAACATGCAGACCATCGTGATCGGCATCCAGAAGATCCTGCTGGTCGCCGACGCGCTCACCGAATGGCAGCTCGCCATGGCGACCACTATCCTCGCCATGCTGCCGCCCGTGATCATCGTGGTCGCGATGCAGCGGCTGTTCGTGCGCGGCCTCGTCGAAACGGAGAAGTAAGGTGGCCGAGGTTGGGCTCGATCGGGTCGGCAAGATCTACGCGGGCGGCGTGCGCGCCGTCGCCGACATCTCGTTCGCGGTGCCCGACCGCGGCTTCTGCGTGCTGGTCGGGCCCTCCGGCTGCGGCAAGTCCACCTTGCTGCGCATGATCGCGGGCCTCGAGACCGTCTCGGAGGGCGAGATCAGGATCGGCGGGCGGGTCGTCAATCGCATCGAGCCGATGGACCGCGACATCGCCATGGTCTTCCAGAACTACGCGCTCTACCCGCACATGAGCGTCTACGACAACATGGCGTACGGCCTGCGCAACCGGAAGACGGCCGAGGCCGAGATCGAGAAGCGCGTCGCCGAGGCGGCGCGGCTTCTCGAGCTCGAGCCGTTCCTCAAGCGCAGGCCGCGTCAGCTCTCCGGCGGCCAGCGCCAGCGCGTCGCCATGGGCCGCGCCATCGTGCGCCAGCCGCAGGTCTTCCTGTTCGACGAGCCGTTGTCGAACCTCGACGCCAAGCTGCGCGGCCAGATGCGGGTCGAGATCAAGGCGCTGCAGCGCCGCCTCGGCGTCACCTCGGTCTACGTGACGCACGACCAGCTCGAGGCGATGACGCTCGCCGACATGCTGGTGGTGATGAACGCCGGCAAGGTCGAGCA
>Ga0126371_10005618_pt1 | contig 11145 bp, 7 predicted proteins | sample PanSoiMetaPlot_4_FD_110145 | JGI IMG/M metagenome (GOLD analysis project Ga0126371, IMG submission 110145) | Tropical forest soil microbial communities from Panama - MetaG Plot_4 | ecosystem: Environmental > Terrestrial > Soil > Tropical forest > Bulk soil | place: Panama | collected 2016-02-17
AATAGTCGGGGTGCAATGTGCTGACGAAGGACGTGCCCGTGATGATCGGAATGGATATGTCCGCGCCGACGCGCGACGTATCGCCGCCGATCGTTTTCGATGCGAGCTCGCCAAGGCCGTACACGCCGACCCTCGACTTGCCACGCTGCGCGGACAAACGCGGCAGGCCGCTCAGCGATCCGGAATATGTGACGTCGTTGAAGTTCTGCTGTTGCGCGCCCCAGCTCCAGACGTAGATGTCGTTCGTCACCGCGACGTAGCGGATGAACTGCACGCGCCAGCTCCCAGAGCCTGTGCCGTGCATGACGGACAGCGGGATCTTCATGTTGATGACGTAGCCGCCGTCGACGACGCGTCCGACAGTCCACCACTCGGGTTCGAACGCGTTGTTCTCGGTCGAGAACTGGTAGTGCGTGCCGATCGGCGTCGAAGTGAACTTGTAGCGGAAACCGTTCGTACCGTTCGGCCACAGGTCGACTTGGACTTCGTCGTCGGTATCGAGGCCGACGCCGTTGGTATGTTCCGTCGCCCGCACCGGCGCGGCCTGGCGTGCGTCGATGCCGACGTACAAGAACGGGCCATCGGTGACGAGATAGAGCGTCGTCGGCTGTGCTGCCGCGGCATGGTCGCGCAAGTCATAGCCGAGGTGAGCGACCGCGGCCGCTTTCCACACCGGACTGTCGAGCGATCCGTCGATCGGAGGCGCGGTGGTGGTCGACGGGATAGCTATCGAATCGAGATGGAGCGTTTCGACCGACGCTGCGTTCGCCGGCCCGGTGCCCAAGAAGCCGAAAGCGATCGCGATAAGACAAAAAAGCGCGAACGCTGATCCGAGTCGGCGATGCACCACCAGGTCCCCTCGCGCCGAGCGCTCCCGGCCGTTGTTTTGCAACTAATTAACTAGTTGAAAATTCAGGCAAGCGAGGTCCTGGTCCTGCGGCACCGCGCAACGACAGAGGCGCCGGGACCGACTCGTCCCGACGCCTCGCCTAGTTGCCCGGTGGCATCAATGGATACCTCACGATTCGTTTTCCCACGAGCTCTTTCTGCCAAACCGCAAGCCACGCTGCAAACGCTGAGCCGCGAGGGAGTCGCTCTCGCGGGCACGCGGCGATTCGGGAAATATTTCCTATCCGCCGCTGTCTTCGGCCGCTTTCGCGGCCTCAGAACACCCGCTTAGAGCGACCCCCTCGCGGCTCAGGGTACGAGCGCGAGTTGCGGTCAACGTCGGCGCGGCGAGGGATCGCCTCAAGCGGGGCTTGTGAGGCGGCGAGAGCCGCCGAACAGAGCGGCGTTAGGAGGTTATCCCGATTCAAGCCGCGTCCCCGCGAAGGCGATACCCTCGACGCGCCGACGGCGACGCAGCGTTCGAGCACACCGTTAGTCACGCGGTCGAAGTTGGCGGAGAGATTCGAGCGCTTCTGGGAGGCAGAATTGTTCGCCGACGTAGGTCGAGACGAAACGGCCGCCGCGGATGACGCCTTGGAGTTCCATGCGTCTGAGTTCGACGAGCAGATCGCGCCACGGCGGTGCGAACGATTCGCGCAGGACGATGTCGCGGAACACGACTCCCCAGCGAGCGAGGAGCTGACGCGCGAAAGCAGCGACGTCGCGCCCGGGGTTTTCTTGTTCGAGTAGTGCCCAGCGGCCCGGCGCGTTGCGTGGACGGCCACGCTCGTGACGCCTTGTCGCAAGCCGGCGTCTTGGATCGACGAGCGCGCGAAGATTGTCGAAGCCGTCGGCCGTGACGATGCCCGCCGCGACGAGTTCCCACAGGCCGTCCTCGACCTCGCTCGGGAGACGACCCGTCGCGCGTACGATGTCGATGAAGAAGGAAGCGCCGCGGCGCTCGATGGCCACCCGCACGTCGCGTGCGGTCGCGGATAATGCCGCACCGTCGCGATGCGGCGCGTGGAACAGCCAGGCCGCGTCCTCGCGAAGGAAGATCGCGACGGGAGCGACGCGTGTCGGACGTACGCGCCGGCGTCGCGGGGTTGCTGTTGCCTCAAAGGCCGGATGCGGCGACAAGCGCCCCCACATGACTTCTCCCGATGCGCACAGTTTGTCCAGGTAGTCGCGATTGTACCTCGCGATGCGACGCTGCAGGACGTCCGATTCCCAAGAAGCTGCCGGGAACTCGAGCCCCTGGAGCTGCTTGATCGCCGCAAGCGTTCCCGCAACGCCATGCAGCTGCGTGCCGGCCGCCAGATGCTGCCACACATCGAGGAAGCGCTCGTGAACCGCGGCGCTGACCGGTTCGATCTCGCGACGGAGAGTGGCGAGCATCGTACGATGGATCCGCGCGAGAACGCGCCGGTTGCACCACTCGTCCTTCGAATCGAGCCCCGGCGTGAAAGACCCACGGAAGACCTGTCCATGCATCTCGAGCCGCCCGAACGAATCTTCTATCGCCGATGCCGAAAGCGCGAGGCGATCCGCCAAGGCCGTTGCAGTTGTCGGCCCTGTCGACTCCATCCAACCCTTGACGATTTCGTCAACGGCGTCGGGGTCACCGTTGCGTGCGCGCTCCGCAACATCACGTTTTTCGGTCGGCGTCCACAACCATCGGGTGTCGACCGTCAGCTCGGATGCCCGGCCGGCGGCACGCAATTCGTCGAACCATTCGCGCCACTGCGGCTGCGGCGGCACGACGACGAGTGTCAAGAGCGCGTCGTGAAGCTCGTGGGCGTCGCGGACGAGCGGCCAGACCTGCTCGGCGACGGCTGCGATCGCGGCGACGTCGAGCACGCCGACGCCGTCCGAGACATCGATGCGCGTCGTGCTTCGCAGCTGGACCGCGCGCGCTCGACGTTCCTCAAGCGGCGCGTCATCCAAGAACGCGAAGGGATTCGCATTGAGGATCTCGTGCGAGAACTTCGACGGCTCTGCGGTATCTATCGCGACGGTCGCAACCGATCCATCCGATATCCCGCGCAGCACGGCTTTGAGCCCGTCCAAATCCATCGCTTCGTGAAGGCAATCATCGACGGTCTCGTTGACGAGCGGGTGGTCGGGGATGCGCACTTCCTCGCCGCCGAGATTTTCCGGGCACGCCGCGCGGTCAGGGAAGACCGCAGCCAATAGATCGTCGGCGCGCATCCGCTGGATGTTCGCCGGCACGCGCCGTCCGCCGAGGAATCGCTGCAGCGCGAGGAATCGTTGCCCGTTCCATCGCCAGCGAGCCGCGAACATCGGCGAGGGGAGCATCGCTTGCGTCAGGACGTCCTCGACCGACTGCTCCTTCAAGAATCCGAATATAGTCGCGAGCGGGAACGCATGCTGCTCGCTCAGCGATATGACGATGCCGTTGTCGGTGGCGGCAGCTTGCAGTTCGAGGTTGAACGTCCGGCAGAAGCGTTTGCGAAGGGCGAGACCCCACGCGCGATTGATCCGAGCGCCGAACGGTGCGTGGACGACAAGCTGCATGCCGCCGGCCTCGTCGAAAAAGCGCTCGGCGACGACGCGTGCGCATGTCGGCACCGCTCCGAGGATCGCGCGGCCGTCTTGGATGTATCCGACCACCTGCTCCGCGCCAAGTCGGTCGAGGCCGCATTCGCGCACCAAGTAATCCGCCGCCGCCGCTGCGCCTTCGTCATCGATCACTTGCGCGATCCGTTCGCGCAGTCGCCCGACCTCTTGCGAAAGCTCGAGCGTTCGTCCGGGCGCTTCGCCGTTCCAGAACGGGATTGACGGCGGCGCCCCATGCGCGTCGAATACGCGGACCCGCCCCGGCTCGACGCGGCGGATGCGCCACGACTGCATGCCGAGCAGGAAGATGTCGCCGGCCATGCTCTCGATCGCGAAATCTTCGTCGATGGTGCCGATGGGAGTGTCGTCGGGATCGGCGACGACCGAATACGTCGTCGTGTCGGCGATCGCGCCGCCGGACGTGATCGCAGCGATTCGCGCACCGCGACGACCGCGCACGCGCCCGTTGACCCGATCGCGATGGAGCAGCGCGCCCGCTCTGCCGCGCGAGGTCGAGATGCCGTCGGCGAGCATGACGACGACGTCGTCGAACTCAGCGCGCGTCAGCGTCTCGTAGGCTGCCGTCGAGCGTACGAGCTCGAAAAGCGCATCCTCATCCCACTCCTGGGCGGCGCACTCGGCGACGAGCTGCTGCGCGAGGATGTCGCGCGCGTTGCGGACCGGCTCAAGTTTGTCCATCGCGCCCGTACGGATCGCTTTGACGACCGCCGCGCTTTCCACAAGCTCGTCGCGGGTCGACGCGAAAAGTATGCCCTTCGGCCGCGCGCCGACCCAATGCCCCGAGCGTCCGATACGCTGGAGCGCGACGGCGATCGATCGCGGCGACCCGATCTGGACGACGAGGTCGACCGAGCCGATGTCGATGCCGAGCTCGAGCGAGGCGGTTGCGACGACCGCACGCAGCTCGCCTCGTTTGAGCCGCTGTTCGGTGTCGAGGCGTATGTGCCGGGCCAGGCTGCCGTGATGCGGCATCACCGAGCCTTCGCCAAGACGCTCCGCGAGGTGATGCGACACCCGTTCTGCGAGCCGCCGCGTGCTGACGAAGATGAGCGTCGTCCGGTGCTCTCTGACGTGCGTGGTGAGCCGGTCGTAGATATCGGCCCACGCTTCATTGCTCGCGACAGGTCCGAGCTCGTCTTGCGGCACCTCGACGGCGAGGTCCATCTCGCGACGATGGCCGATGTTGACGATCGACGCCTGCGGACTCAAAAAGCGCGCGACCTCTTCGACCGGCTTGACCGTCGCAGACAAGCCGATGCGCTGGGGGCGCCGTCCGGCCGTCTCCTCGGCGAGCTTGTCAAGGCGCGCCAATGAGAGCGCGAGGTGCGGTCCTCGTTTATTGGCGATCATCGCGTGGATCTCGTCGACGATCACCGTCGAGACCGTGCGGAAGATCTCGCGTGATCGCGCCGCGGTGAGCAGGATGAAGAGCGATTCCGGCGTCGTGACGAGGATGTGCGGCGGCCTGCCGACCATCCGCGCCCGGTCCTTCACCGGCGTATCACCGGTGCGCAGCGCGACCGTGATCGGCGCGAGTTCGACATCGTGCTCCGACGCGAGCGCCCGGATCTCTGCGAGCGGCAGCTGCAGGTTCAGATGGACGTCGTTGACGAGTGCCTTCAACGGCGAGACGTAGACGACGTGCGTGTTGTCGGTCAGGCCGTTGCGCGCTTCTCGAAGCAGCCGGTCGATCGCGACCATAAAAGCGGCGAGCGTCTTGCCCGAACCCGTCGGCGCCGAGATGAGGACGTCGCGGCCTTCATTGATATGCGGCCAGCCGCCGACTTGCGGAGCGGTAGGCGACCCGAACCTGCGAGCAAACCACTCCTCGACGATCGGGTCGAACGAAACTTCGGATCGTGTGCCGGGCTCGAGAAGCATCCCATGTTGTTCGTCGCTGACCTCGCGCACTCCGCGCGCGTAGCGAGCTCGGACGGAGTCTGTCGCGGTGTGAGGGGGTCGCTCTAAGCGGGCGTTCTGAGGCGATGAGAATCGCCGAAGACAGCGGCGGATAGGAAAGTATGCCCCGATTCGCCGCGTGCCCGCAAGAGCGACCCCCCTTCGCATCGCGGGAGGAGATCGGCCGATGCGAGCCGCGCGGACAACGAAAAACGGAGTGGTTTTGCCACTCCGTTTCCCGCCTTGAGGAGGTCTTTATGATATATCTATCGGCTACATCTTACCCGAAGAACACGGTGTTTTTGATGAGAATTCGACATGATTTCCCGCACGGTTTCACCGCTTTTTCATGCGGTTTTCTTCGTCCACCCGCCGACGATCGCGCCGATGATCGCGAATCCGATGACGACGTAACCGGCGTTGATGAGCCAAAGCATGAGCGGCGTGTGCGCGTACAAAGCGGTGTTGAGCGTCTGCGTCGCATAGAGCGCGATACCCATGAAAAGCGCGAAGCTGATGCCTTGCGAAACCGACAGATCTTCGGGTCGGCGCGAAAGCGCGATTGCTGCGGCGTACGATAGTACGAGACCGAGCACGAACGACTCGATGTAGAGCGCCGGACTCGCCGGCGTCATCGGGCCGCCCATGAGCGCCGTCCAAGTCGAGCTGAAGATGAGCCCATACCAAAGGTAACCGAACAAGAAGTAGACGATCGCGGCGATCCAAACTGCGAGATGGTTGACGCGGTCAGACATGTGACCTCCTCACACAAATGAAAATTCGCGCGAGCGATTAGCCGTCGACCGGCTTGCTACGAGCGCTGTACGCGCACGACGCGCGCTCGACCTTTCGGCGTCGCGAAAACGTCAGCGTGAAAATCCGCTCACCGGAAAGCGCTGCACCGCGGCTAACGCAGCTTCTTGTCCGCATAGGCCGCTATTGCGGCGTGCCCAGTGTCGTCCGGATGTAGCGAATCGCTCGACAACTGGCCGGCGACGTTTTGGCTATCGGTGAACGAGAAGAGGTCGACGAAATCGGCTTGCGATTCTCTGGCGGCGTCCTTCGCCGCCGCGTTATCCGCAGACGCCATGTCGTGGAATTGGGCAAGGCCGGGCAAGAGCGGCGTCCGTGTGACGTCGGGAACTCCGAACACGACGATGTGCGCCTTCGGCCAGTCCGACCGCAGACGAGCGACGACCGTGTGCTCGGTGGTCGAGAACGCGTCGGTCGGCGTGCCGTGAAAGATGTCATTTCCGCCGACGCACAGCCAGACGTCAGTCGCATCGAGCGCGCGGGCTTCCGCGTCGGGCAGCTGTGTGTCGAGAACGTCGGCAACCGTGGCGCCGCTGATCGCGATATCGTCGAACTCGCTCGATGCGTCGCCGTTCGTCAACTGCGAGAACATGATCGCAGCGAATGCGTGATCGGGCGTCGATGCGCCGACGCCCGCGGCCAAACTGTCGCCGAAGACGATGACGATCCTGTGCGGCGAGTCGTTGTGGATCACCGGCCAACGGTCGCCGCCGCATCCGCATAGGGCAGCTGCGGCGATCGCCGAGATGACTGCAGAACTCGCGCCGCGCCACATCATTCGGCTACCTCACGCGCGAATCGACTAGACGAGTCCACGCGCCGTCGCGCGGACGGGCTCGAATTGCCGCGATGTACGGTTCGGCATCGCGCCCGCCCTCCACAACATCGCCCATCGTCTGATTTGCATTGCAAGGCACGGCATCGCGGCAAGCCGAATGGCGCGAATAACCGTCGCTTCTTTACGTAGGGAGGCTTCAATGCGTATCGCCAGGCCGGTAACGAAGGTGCTCTTGTCGATGCTGATCTTCGGCGCGCTGGTCGTCGCGGCTGCGCCGGTAGGGTCGATCGCTGCGACAGGCGGCGTGCAATACGATCAACTGACGCGCTTCGGCTTGCCGGGCTACCCGACGCCGTTGCCCGATAACTTTGCAGCGAACTTCAAGACCGCTTCAGATAACGCCGTCGGTTTCAACAACCGGCCGCAAGGACATGGCATGTTCTCGGTGATCGCGAACGCAGCCAAGCTGGCGAAGGCAACCCAGGATATGTTCAAGTCCGGCGTGCCGATGACGTATTACTATCTCAACGATTGGGAGCGTCAGGACGATCCGGGCAAACAGACGGCGACGATCTACCGGCCGGATCGCAAGCAGATCATCCACCTCGACCTCGCGAAGAAGACGTATACGATAGAAGACCTGGGTGATCAGACCCCGATGCCGGAATCGGCGCAGCCACCTCAACAGCCCAATCAGCCGCCGTCTTCGCCCGAGCCCGGCACGGCGAAGCAAGACATCACGATATCATCGAGCCTGATCGGACCGAAGACGATCGACGGCGTCGCGACGACCGGCTACACCTCGGACTTCAAAGTCGTCACGACGCAAGCGACCGGCTCGTGCCAAAACGGCACGTACGAGGCGAGCATCGACGACTACGTCTCGACCATCGTGCCCCCGAACGCGAGCACGAGTGATTGGCTGAAGCACGCCATGACGATTTCGCCGTCGGCATATGCCTCGCAAGGGGGCTGCACGCCGACGATCACCATGCACAAAGCTGTGGGCGCGACCGCGCCGCCAGGCCGTCTCTCGCTGTGGGAGGTCATCACCTTCAAGGGCGGACAACAACAGCAAAGTCAAAACATGCAGAGCTTCTCGACGTACGTCGAGCGGGGTAACGTAAAGATACTTGGTCCGGGCGACGCGGCGCTGTTCGACGTCCCACCGGGCTTCACGAAAGGATAGCGACGCGGGCGCGATCGATCGGCGGACACGCGAACTCGAGATCCTCAACGCGATCGCGCAAGCGCTCAACGAGACGAACGACGTGCGCTCGGCGCTCGAGCGCACGCTCGCGCTCGTCACCGATCTCGTCGGCCTTCGATCCGGCTGGGTATGGCTGCTCGATCCCGACACGAGCCAGTTCTACAGCGCCGCCACGTATCGGTTGCCGCCGTACCTCCAAGAACCCGTACGCATGTCCGGCTCGTGGTGCATCTGCACCGACGGCCTTCGCTCGGGCGAACTCATGTCGAAAAACGTCGACGTCATCGAGTGCAGCAGACTGAGCCCGGCCGTACAACGTCGCGCGACCGCGTTGACCGCCGGACTTCGCTTTCACGCGAGCGTGCCGCTGCGTTTCCAAGACAAGCCGATCGGCGTCATGAACGTCACCGGCCCGCAATGGCGCAAGTTGACCAAAGACGAGCTCGGCTTGCTTTCGACGATCGGGCTCCAGGTCGGCGCGATGATCGAACGAGCTCGGCTCGCCGAATCACAGGCGCGTCTAGCTCGCGCCGAAGAGCGGACACGAGTCGCGCGCGAGCTTCACGACACACTTTTGCAGAGCCTGACAGCGATCGCGCTGCAGCTCGAGGGCGCGAGCCGCGATCCGAACGCGTCGCAAGCGCTGCGCGAACGGCTCGGACGGTCTATCGAGAGCGCACGATCGTCGGCGGCCGATGCACGCCGCGCGATCGCCGACCTTCGCACGAGTCATTCGGTGGACAAACCGCTCGCACAAGCGCTGGCGGCGCTGGCGCGCAGCTTCATGTCGGAGACGGGCGTCGCCGTCCGAGTCGTAGCGAGCCCTGAGGTCGTCTTGCCCCGGCAGGTCGAGGCCGAGCTCTATCGCATCGCACAAGAAGCGCTGACGAACATCCGTAAACACGCGCGCGCGAAAAGCGTGATGCTGACGCTTCGCCGGGCGAAAGGATCCGTGCGCCTCGCGATCGCCGATGACGGCATCGGTATGGAACGTGCACGAAAGAAGGGCGAAGGCCACGGACTGCGCGGGATGTCCGAACGCTCCGCGCTCATCGGCGGGTCTCTTGCTCTTACACGTCGTCGCGGCGGCGGCACGACCGTGACCGTGACTCTGCCCGTTGAGACGCGGCGATGATCCGCGTCATCATCGTCGACGACCATCCGATCGTCCGCGACGGGATAGCGTCGGTGCTCGAGGCGGAGACCGATATCGTCGTCGCTGCGTCCGTTGGCAGCGCAGAGGATCTGCTCGCAGCCGTCGCTCGCGATCGACCGGATGCGATTCTCTTGGATCTTGCGCTCCCCGGAATGGACGGAGTCGAAGCGATCGCCCGGCTTCGTCAGGTCGGCGCGCCTCCGGTCGTCATCTTCTCAGCGCACGAAGACGCAGAGGCGATGATCGAAGCGGTTCGCGCCGGTGCGCGCGGCTACGTCATCAAGGGCGCACCCGGTTCGGAAATCGTCAGCGCGATTCGCGAAGTGGCATCTGGTGGTTCGTACTTCCGCGGCGCAGCCGCGAACGCGATAGCGCGCGAAGTCCAAAGCCCACGCGATCCTGATGGCTTGACGCCGCGCGAGCGCGAGGTCATCCGTCTCGTCGGCGAAGGTCTGTCGAACAAACAGATCGCGCAGCGCCTCGGCATCGCCGAGCGCACCGCGAAATTCCACGTGCGTCAGATCATGTCGAAGCTCGGCGCTGACAACCGCGCGCAAGCCGTCGCCCTCGCGACCCGCCGTCGCCTTTTGTAATACTTGTCACAACAGAGGAGGAGCGGTCGAGATTTATCTCGACCGCCAGGGCTTTTGGAGCGCTGGGTCGTCCTGTCCGAATGGGCAGGCATCGACTGACCCGCAGCCCGTCGCTTTACGGGCGTCGTCGCGTCATACTTGGAGCATGGAATTCAAAGGCAAGACCGCGCTCATCACTGGCGCTTCTCGAGGGCTCGGCTTCGCGGTCGCCGATCTGTTGGCTCGTGCCGGCGCGAACCTCGTCATCGCCGCTCGCGAGCGCGAACCTCTGGAACAAGCCAGGGCGCTGCTCGCAGAACAAACCGATGTCGTCGCGATAGCGGCCGACGTCTCCGAGGACGCTGAAGCGATCGTCGAAGCGGGCACGCGTCGTTTCGGTCCGATCGACATAGTCGTACACAACGCGTCCGAGCTCGGGCCAAGTCCGATGCCTTCGCTCGCCGATCTTCCGTGGCAGGCGCTCGAGCGGATACTGCGCGTCAACGTGACGGCGCCGCTCCATCTGACGCAGCTCGTACTGCCGGGCATGATCGCACGGGGCGGAGGGACGATCGTCGCGATCTCTTCAGATGCCGGTGTCAACGCGTACCCAAGCTGGGGCGGTTACGGCGCGAGCAAAGCTGCGCTCGAACACCTCGCTCGCACGTTCGCCGTTGAGTTGAACGATGCGAACATCAGGGTCCTTGTGATCGATCCGGGCGACATGGACACGCAGATGCATCGTCTTGCCGAGCCCGGAGTCGACCTATCGCATCTCGCGAAGCCGGAAGCGGTCGCTCCCGCGATCGTCGATCTCATCGGAGACGACGCTGTGCGCGGCGGGCGGTTCGAAGCGCAAGCGCTGCTTGCGAAGGTCGGTTAGTCGCGTGGCAGTCAGGCTAAGCGAGACCGTCACTCGAAGCGTCGCTCCGTTCGTCGTACCGCCGGAGCTCGAGGCGCGTGAGCCGGCCGAAGTCCGCGGCAGCGGAAGGGACGACGTCCGCTTGCTCGTGACGCGCGGAGCGCACGGCGCGGCAACGCACGCGACGTTCGACGAGTTGCCGCAGTTCTTCGAGCGCGGAGATCTGCTCGTCGTCAATGTCTCGGCGACGGTGCCGTCGGCGCTCAAGGCACGCGCGCGCGGCGCGGTTGCAAGCGATCCGTTCACGCTCAGCATCTCGACGAGGCTGCCGTCCGGTAGATGCGTCGTCGAACCGCGCCGGCACGA
>Ga0126371_10005619_pt1 | contig 11144 bp, 12 predicted proteins | sample PanSoiMetaPlot_4_FD_110145 | JGI IMG/M metagenome (GOLD analysis project Ga0126371, IMG submission 110145) | Tropical forest soil microbial communities from Panama - MetaG Plot_4 | ecosystem: Environmental > Terrestrial > Soil > Tropical forest > Bulk soil | place: Panama | collected 2016-02-17
ACCATGGCGACCGTCAATGAATTGAAGGCGACGGCGCGTCCGCGGGCCGGCAAGGGGGCCGCCCGGGCCGTGCGTCGCGAAGGCCGCGTGCCGGGCGTGATCTACGGCGACAACCAGCCCCCGCTCGCGATCTCGCTCGATTTCGACGAGCTCAAGCACCGCATTCATGCGGGCCGCTTCCTCGTCAGCATCTGCAACATCGAGATCGACGGCAAGAAGCACCGCACCATTCCGCGCGACTTCCAGGTCGACCCGGTGCGCGACAATCCGATCCATGTCGACTTCCTCCGCCTCGGCGAGGGCGCGACCATCCGCGTGCGCATCCCGGTGCACGTGATGAACGTCGACGCCTCGCCGGGCGTGAAGCGCGGCGGCGCCGTCAACATCGTCACCCACCATGTCGAGGTCGTCTGCCCGGCCGACGGCATTCCGGAGTCGATCGACGTCGACATCACCGGCCTCGAGATCAGCCACTCGAAGCACCTGAGCGACGTGCAGCTCCCCGCGAACGTGCGCCCGATCGTGCACGGCGACGCGACCCTCGTCACCATCGTGCCGCCGTCCGGCTACGCCGAAGAAATGAAGGCGGCGGCGGAAGCGGCCGCGGCCGCGGCGGCAGCCGCAGCGGCGGCGACCGAAGCGGGTGCGGCGGGCGCGCCGGGTGCGCCTGGTGCGGCACCGGGGGCAGCCCCGGGTGCGGCGCCGGGGGCAGCCCCGGGCGCGGCGCCGGCCGGCGGCGGCGGAGCGGAGAAGAAGTAAGCAGGCCCGGAGGCCATCGCGATGCGCCTCCTGGTCGGGCTCGGCAATCCGGGCGCCGAGCACGTCGGCAACCGGCACAATATCGGCTTCATGGTGCTCCAGGAGATCGCCCGCCGCCACGGCTTCGGCCCGTGGCGGCGGCGCTTCCAGGGCGTCGCGACCGAGGGCTCGATCGGCTCCGAGCGGCTGCTGCTGCTCATGCCGGGCACCTACATGAACGAGTCCGGCCGCGCCGTCGGCGAGGCCGCGCATTTCTACAAGCTTGCGCTCGACGACATCGTGGTGGTGCACGACGAGCTCGACCTGCCGCCCGCCAAGGTGCGGGTGAAGGCGGGCGGCGGCATCGCGGGGCACAACGGGCTGCGCTCGATCACGGCGCATGTCGGCAACGACTATCGCCGCGTGCGCGTCGGCATCGGACATCCGGGCGACAAGAACCTGGTCTATCGCTACGTGCTCAGCGACTTCGCGAAGGACGAGCGCCCCTGGGTCGAGGCGCTCGTCGGCGTGATCGCCGACAATGTCGCGCTCCTTGCCAAGGGCGACGACGCGACGTTCCAGAACAAGGTGCATCTCGCCATGCAGTCGAAGGGATTCGAGCCGAAGGGCGGGCCGAAGGATCCCGACGAAACGGATTAGACGGATTAGCGCATATCCCGGCGAAGTGGACGCCGGTTCGCCGACAGGGATATGCGCCAACTCAAAAGAGACAACATGGGCTTCAAGTGCGGCATCGTCGGGTTGCCGAATGTCGGCAAGTCGACGCTCTTCAATGCGCTGACCGCGACCGCGGCCGCGCAGGCGGCGAACTATCCGTTCTGCACCATCGAGCCGAACGTCGGCGAGGTGGCGGTGCCGGACGAGCGCCTCGACGTGCTGGCGCGGCTCGCAAAATCCGCCCAGATCATTCCGACGCGGCTGACCTTCGTCGACATCGCCGGCCTGGTGCGCGGCGCCTCGAAAGGGGAAGGGCTCGGCAATCAGTTCCTCGCCAACATCCGCGAGGTCGATGCGGTCGCCCACGTGGTGCGCTGCTTCGAGGACGACGACGTCACCCATGTCGAGGGCAAGATCGACCCGATCGCCGACATCGAGACGGTCGAGACCGAGCTGATGCTCGCCGATCTCGACAGCCTGGAGAAGCGCGTCGACGCGCTGGAGAAGAAGGCGAAGGGCGGCGACAAGGAATCGCGGGAGACGCTCGACCTCGTCAACCGCTGCCTCGCGCTGCTGCGCGACGGCAAGCCGGCGCGGCTGGTCGAGCGCCGGCCCGAGGAGGCGCGCACCTTCGCGATGCTCGGGCTGCTGACGTCGAAGCCGGTGCTCTACGTCTGCAACGTCGACGAGGCCGCCGCCGCGACCGGCAATGCGCAGTCGCGCCGGGTCGAGGAGCGCGCCACGGAGGAGGGCGCGGCCGCGGTGGCGATCTCCGCCAAGATCGAGTCGGAGATCGCCGTGCTGCCCGCCGACGAGCGCGCCGACTATCTCGCGGCGGTCGGCCTGCAGGAAGCGGGCCTCGATCGCCTGATCCGCGCCGGCTACGCGCTGCTCCATCTCGTCACCTTCTTCACGGCCGGCCCGAAAGAAGCGCGCGCCTGGACGGTGACGCGCGGCGCGCGCGCCCCGCAGGCGGCGGGCGTGATCCACACCGACTTCGAGCGCGGCTTCATCCGCGCCGAGACCATCGGCTACGACGACTACGTCGTGTGCGGCGGCGAGGCGGGCGCGCGCGATGCCGGCAAGCTGCGGCTGGAAGGCAAGGAGTATTCCGTCGCCGACGGCGACGTGATGCATTTCAGGTTCGCGACGTAGGACATCGTCATTGCGAGCGAAGCGAAGCAATCTCGCGCCGCATATGCCGAGCGCGATTGCTTCGGCCTGCTGCCCAGGCCTCGCAATGACGGCTAATTACCTCGGCTCGCCCTGCCGACGGATCTCGCCGAGATGCTCGTTGATGCGGAAGACGATGAGCACGAATTCCGCCGCGATGCGCGCCATGATGATGCCGATGACCATCACGAGCAGGGCGCCGATGATTTCGAGGAGGCCGCCGAGGAGGCTCGATGTCATGTCGAACAGCCCGGCGACGAGACCGCGCAGCCCGGTGAGCACCGCGACCGCGAGCGCGAGCCAGTAGAAGATCTTGATCATCGACGGCGTGACGAAGCTTTCCCACTGGAACAGGTCGCGAATGTTGAACATGCCGCCCTCCTCTGATCCCCAGGCTCGAATCCCAAGTCCGCGAAACTCAAGTCCGTCCGAGTCGTACGAAAATCGGGGTAACCAAATCCTTTACGACAAGGGCGTGACGCACGCGGCGAAATGATGTCCGCCGGATACCGCAGATCCACCGCACAATACCGTTGGATTTCGCATGTTCTTTTCGGCGAACCGGTATCCACTTCGCCGGAACATGCGATTGACGCCCGTGGGTCGCGCTCGCTAACCCATCGCCGGAACCCGGGGGCAGCCGTGCCGAAATACTACTGGGAAGACTTTCCCGTCGGCCACATGGCCGAGTACGGCACCTACGAGGTGACCGCCGAGGAGATCAAGGCCTTCGCGGCGGAGTTTGACCCGCAGCCCATGCATCTCGACGAGGAGGCGGCGCGCGCCAGCATCGTCGGCGGGCTGTGCGCGTCCGGCTGGCACAGCTGCGCCATCATGATGCGCATCCTCGCGGACGGCTACGTGCTCGATTCCGCCTCGATGGGCGCGACCGGCTGCCCCGAGATCAAATGGATCGCGCCGGTGCGACCCGGCGACCGGCTGCGCGTGCGCGTCAAGGTTCTCGGCACGCGCGTCTCCAGGAGCCGGCCCGAAATGGGGTTCGTCAACGCGCGTATCGACATGTTCAACCACGCCGACCTGCCGGTGATGACGGTGACGACGAACATGATGCTCGAGCGGCGGGCAAAGACGGGCGAACCCGCAGGTGGCGCATGAGATACTTCGAGGACATGCGCGTCGGCGAGCGCACCGAGCTTGGCAGCCACACCTTCACGGCGGACGAAATCAAGACCTTCGCGCATCGCTATGATCCGCAGCGCTTCCATATCGACGATGACGCGGCGGCGCGCTCGCATTTCGGAGCGCTGTGCGCGTCGGGCTGGCACACCACCGCGGTCTACATGCGCCACTTCGTCGAGTTCGAGCGGCGCGAGGCCGAGCGCATGCGCGCCGCCGGCGAGACGCCCGCCAGGGCCGGACCCTCGCCCGGCATCCGCGAGCTGCGCTGGCTGCGGCCCGTCTATGCGGGCGACACCATCACCTTCGCGCGCGAGGTGAAGGAGCTGCGCGACGCGGCCGGCCGGCCCGGCTGGGGCCTGATGGTGGCGCAGAACACGGGCGTTAACCAAAAGGGCGAGCTGGTGCTCTCGTTCATGGGCGCCAAGTTCGCGGAGAAGCGGGGGAAGGCGTAGCAAAGTTTAGCCCGCAATCTCGGGCCTTGCCTTGGGCGAGCCCAAGGACAGGCTCCGCGACATGCGGGGAAAGCCTGTCCCCGGATTTCGCTTCGCTCATCCGGGCTACGACGCGTCCGGGCTACGGCCACTCGGTTTGCTACGTACCCTCTTGCCGGGAAAAAATCCCTGGTGAAGGATTGCGGCCGGGAACAGCCCTCCCCAGATACGCGGAGCAGGAATGAACCAGGGCGCAGTCATGGATTTGCTGAGGCTCGTGGCGCTCGACACCGACGACATCGCGGTCGTGTCGACCCATGTCCAGGACTCGGTCGTCAAGGTCGCCGACATCATGTGGCGTCCGGCCGAGAAGCGCGCCATCATCGTCCTCAACCGGTTCGACTGGGAGAGCTCGCAGAGCCCCACGCCGCCCTACCGCCGCCGCCGCGCGGCGCTGCGCTTCGAGCGCGTCAATGCGCTCAAGGCCCGCAACATTGCCTGCACCGCCAAGGACACGGTGCTCAACCTCCTCGCCGTCGAGTTCAGCCCGAGCGATGCGCCGGGCGGCTGCGTAACGCTCTATTTCTCGGGCGGCGCCGCGCTGCGGCTCGACGTCGAATGCCTCGAGGCCGAGCTCGCCGACCTCGGCCCGGTCTGGGCGACCGCCGCCTGCCCCACCCACGCCGACGCGCCTGACGCCGTGAAGATGGCGTAGCTCCACGGCCTCGGCCGATCATCCTTCGAGGCTCGCTTCGCTCGCACCTCAGGATGACGGGCGATTTCAGTGCGGGCTGAGGCAAGGATAACGACCGATCCCAAAAATTTCGCCGTCACCGTGAGGTGCTCGGCCGCAGGCCGAGCCTCGAAGGGCCGCTGCGGCGCCATTTTGGCCAGGGTTGACGCGCCCGCGGCGGCGGGCCATTGAGCGCTCGTCACAGGGCCCCGTCATGCCGCTCCGCCTCGATACGCGCGACGCCGATTTTGCCGAGCGGTTTGCCGCCTTTCTCGCCACCAAGCGCGAGGCCGCGCAGGACGTCGAGGACGCCGTGCGGGCGATCATCGCCGACGTGGTGGCGCGCGGCGACGAGGCCTTGGTCGAGCTCAGCCGCCGGTTCGACCGCATCGATCTCGCAAAAACCGGCCTGCGCGTCACGGCTGACGAGATCGCGGCCGCCGCGGCGGCGTGCGAGCCTGCCGCGCTCGCGGCGCTCAAGCTCGCGCGCGCGCGCATCGAGGCCTATCATCGCCGCCAACTGCCGCGCGACGAGCGCTTCACCGACGCGATCGGGGTCGAGCTCGGCTATCGCTGGACCGCCATCGCGGCCGTGGGCCTCTACGTGCCGGGCGGCACCGCGGCCTACCCGTCCTCGGTCCTGATGAACGCCGTGCCCGCCAAGGTCGCGGGCGTCGAGCGCCTCGTCATGGTGGTGCCGGCGCCCGACGGCAAGCTCAACCCGCTGGTGCTGGCGGCCGCATCGCTCGCCGGCGTCGACGAGATCTACCGCGTCGGCGGCGCCCAGGCGGTGGCGGCGCTCGCCCACGGCACCGCGACCATCGCGCCGGTCGACAAGATCGTCGGCCCCGGCAACGCCTATGTGGCGGCGGCGAAGCGCCTCGTCTTCGGCAAGGTCGGCATCGACATGATCGCGGGCCCCTCCGAGGTCCTGATCGTCGCCGACGGCGAGGCCAATGCGGACTGGATCGCGGCCGATCTCCTCGCCCAGGCCGAGCACGACACCGCGGCGCAGTCGATCCTGATCACCGACGACGCGGCGCTCGCCGGCGAGGTCGAGATCGCCGTGACGGCGCAGCTTGCGACCCTGCCGCGCGCCGACGTCGCGACCGCCGCGTGGCGCGATTTCGGTGCCGTCATCCTGGTCGAGAAGCTCGACGATGCCGTGGCGCTGGTCGATGCGGTCGCGCCCGAGCACCTCGAGATCGTCGCGCGCGACGCCGAGCGCCTCGCGGCGCGCATCCGCAACACCGGCGCGATCTTCCTCGGGAGCCATACGCCGGAGGCGATCGGCGACTACGTCGCCGGCTCGAACCACGTGCTGCCGACCGCGCGTTCGGCGCGCTTCTCCTCCGGCCTCGGCGTGCTCGACTTCATGAAGCGCACCTCCATGCTCAAGTGCGGGCCGGAGCAGCTCGCCGCGCTCGGCCCCGCCGCGATCGCGCTCGGCGAGGCGGAGGGCCTCGCCGCGCATGCGCGCTCGGTCGCGATCCGGCTCAACCGGCGATGAACACGCAACCCTCCGCGGGTGACAAGCGGCTCGTCAAGCTCACGCTCGACGAGAACTCGATCGGCCGCTCGGGCCCCGACGTCGAGCACGAGCGCGCGGTCGCGATCTACGATCTCCTGGAGGACAACTCGTTCGCGCCGATCGGCCACGACGGCGGCCCCTACGCGCTGCGTCTCGCGGTGGTCGCCAACCGGCTGGTGTTCGACGTGCGCACCGCCGACGACGGCGTGGTCGTCACCCATCACCTGTCGCTTACGCCGCTCAAGCGGCTGGTGCGGGACTACTTCATGATCTGCGACAGCTACTACCAGGCGATCCGCTCCTCGACGCCGAGCCAGATCGAGGCGATCGACATGGGCCGCCGCGCCCTGCACAACGAGGGCTCCGAGCTGCTGATCGAGCGCCTGAAGAACAAGATCCGCCTGGACATGGATACGGCGCGCCATCTGTTCACGCTCATCACCGTCCTGCACTGGAAAGGTAAAGGGTGAGCGCCGGCGAGGCGACCGCACCGATCGGCCCCCAGCCGCACGCGGTGCTGTTCGCCTGCGGGCTCAACTCGGTGCGCTCGCCGATGGCATCGGCGCTGTTCAAGCATCTCTACGGGCACCGCGCCTATGTGGCGTCGGCGGGCGTGCGCACCGCCGAGGTCGATCCGTTCGCGGCCGCTGTGATGGACGAGCTCGGCCTCGACATCTCCAAGCACCGGCCGATGACCTTCGAGGAGCTCGACGACTGGGAAGGGCTCAACTTCGACCTGATCGTCACGCTCTCGCCGGAGGCGCACCACAAGGCGCTCGACCTCACCCGCACGATCGCGGCCGACGTCGAGTACTGGCCCACCCCCGACCCGACCGACATCGAAGGCAGCCGCGAGCAGCGCCTCGACGCCTACCGGCAGGTGCGCGACATGCTGCTCGCGCGCATCAAGGAGAGGTTCGGCAGGGGGCCGCTGGGGAACGAGTAAATCTGATTTGCGTCATGGCCGGGCTTGTCCCGGCCATCCACGTCTTTCTTGCTGACTTGCCGCAAAGGAAGACGTGGATGCCCGGCACAAGGCCGGGCATGACGTGGTTGGATGTCGCTCCACAGTTGTCGCCGCACACCGCATCCGCTACGTTCCGCGCGATCCCACCCGCAGAGACCAATCTCACTCGATGATCGGCCGTCCCAAGCTCGTGCTCGCGTCCGGCTCGCCGCGCCGTCTCGCCTTGCTCAACCAAGCCGGCATCGAGCCCGATGCGCTGCGGCCGGCGGACATCGACGAGACGCCGGTGCGCGGCGAGCTGCCGCGCGCCTGCGCCAACCGCCTCGCGCGCGCCAAGGCCGAGGCCGCGCTCGCGACCGTGCGGCTCGACGAGGACCTGAAAGGTTCCTACATCCTCGCGGCCGACACCGTGGTGGCGCGCGGTCGCCGCATCCTGCCCAAGGCCGAGCTGCTCGACGAGGCTTCGCAGTGCCTGCGCCTCCTCTCGGGGCGCAATCATCGCGTCTACTCGGCGATCTGCCTCGTCACCCCGAAGGGCGCCTTCCGCCAGCGCCTGGTCGAGACGCGCGTGCGCTTCAAGCGGCTCGCGCCGCAGGACATCGAGGGCTACCTCGCGTCGGGCGAATGGCGCGGCAAGGCCGGCGGCTACGCCGCGCAGGGCCTCGCCGGCAGCTTCATCGTCAAGCTGGTCGGCTCCTACAGCAACGTCGTCGGGCTGCCGCTCTACGAGACCACCGCGCTGCTCGCCGGCGAGGGCTACCCGATCCATTTCGGCTGGCTCAGCGCGGTGTGATGCGATTGCGGCGACCGCTGACTTCTACCCTCCCGCCCGTTGGCGGGGAGGGTCGGCCGCGGTCGCGAAGCGACCGTGGACGGGGTGGGGGGACTAAACTTGCTCCGCGCAAGTGGCGCCCCCCACCCCCGACCCCTCCCCGCCACTCGCTTCGCTCGCGGGGGGAGGGGAGCGCCGCGCAACAACTACAAACACCATGAACATCGCGCTGTGGCTCCATCGCGCCGGGCTTGCGCAGCCGCATCGGCCGGCGGTCGGGTACGGCGCGCGCGTGCTGCGCACCTATGGCGATTTCGCGGCTCGCGCGGCGCGGATCGCCGGGGCGCTGCGCGGGCGCTGCGGGCTCGCGCCCGGCGACCGCGTCGCCATCGCGGCGAAGAACTCGCCCGACTATCTCGATGCGCTCTACGGCATCTGGCATGCGGGCCTCGTCGCGGTACCGGCCAACGCCAAGCTGCACGGCGCCGAGCTCGGCTACATCGTCGAGCAGTCGGGCGCGCGCGTCTGCTTCGCGTCGGGCGACGTCGAGCCCGCGCTGGCGCCGCATGCGCCCAAGAGCCTCGAGCGGCTCATCGCGGTCGGCGGCGCCGACTACGCGGCATTCCTCACCGCGGACCCGATCGAGCTCGTGCCGCGCGCCGACGACGATCTCGCCTGGCTGTTCTACACCTCGGGCACCACCGGCCGCCCAAAGGGCGCGATGCTCACCCACCGCAGCCTCGCGCGTGCGAGCTTTGCCTATGCGGCCGAGGTCGACCCGGTGATGGCGGGCGATGCCATCGTGCACGGCGCGCCGATGAGCCACGGCTCCGGCATGTACATCATGCCGCACGTGATGCGGCTCGGCGTCAACGTGGTGCCGGAGTCGGGCGCGTTCGAGCCCGACGAGATCTTCCGCCTGTTCGGCGCCTGGCGCCGCGCCTCGATGTTCGCGGCGCCCACCATGGTCAAGCGCCTCGTCGCCTGCGCGGACGACTGCCGCGCCGACAACATCCGCACCATCGTGTGGGGCGGCGCGCCGATGTACGTCGAGGACGTGCGCGCGGCGCTCGAGCGCTTCGGGCCGCGGCTCGCCCAGATCTACGGCCTCGGCGAGGCGCCGATGACGATCACGACGCTCGCGCGCGAGGACATCGCCGACCGCGATCATCCGCGCTGGCTCGACCGCATCGGCTCCGCCGGCCGGCCCTATGCGGGTGTCGAGGTGATCGTGGCCGACGCCGACGGCCGGCCGCTGGCGGCCGGCGAGACCGGCGAGGTGCTCACCCGCAGCGACCTCGTCATGGCGGGCTATTGGCAGAACGAGCAGGCGAGCGCCGCGGCGCTCGCCGGCGGCTGGCTGCACACCGGCGACGTCGGCGCGTTCGACGCCGACGGCTACCTGACGCTCAAGGACCGCGCCAACGACATGATCATCTCGGGCGGCTCCAACATCTATCCGCGCGAGGTCGAAGAGGTGCTGCTGCGCCACGCCGGCGTGCGCGAGGTGTCGGTGATCGGCCGGCCCGACCCGGAATGGGGCGAGACCGTCGTCGCCTATGTGGTCGGCGCCGCCGACCGCGCCGCGCTCGACGCGCTGTGCCTCGACCACATCGCCCGCTTCAAGCGGCCGAAGGACTACGTATTCGTCGACGCGCTGCCGAAGAACAACTACGGGAAGATACTGAAGACGGAATTGCGCCGGCTGGATGCGAAGAGGTAGGGCGGGCAGGGCAGGGCGGTTGCGCTCCCTCTCCCCGTACTTACGGGGAGAGGGTTGGGGTGAGGGGCGCTGGATCTCAGCAGGACACATCGTCGGACGTGACTCGCGGAGGCGCCCCCTCATCCCGACCTTCTCCCCCTAAAGGGGGAGAAGGAGCGCGGGCGCACTGCCAAGGCCGCCATTCCCTGCAACCGGCATGTGCTCTAAAATTCCCTGCAGATGCCGCCGCCGCTGCAGGAACTCGTTTCGTGATCGATCGCCGCCGTTATCTCCGGCTTGCCGGCGCCGCCGCGCTGGCGCCGGCGTTCGGCGGCCTGGCGGGCGCGCAGCCGATCATCTGGCCGGAGCGCCCGGTCTACCTCGTCGTGCCGTTCGCGCCGTCGACCCTCGTCGACGAGATCGGCCGCGTGGTGACGGCCCGCCTCGCCGAGATGTGGGGCGAGAAGATCGTGGTCGAGAACCGCAAGGGCGCGAACGGCGACATCGCGGCCGAGGTCGTCATGCGCGCGGCGCCCGACGCCTACACGCTGTTGCTCGCCTCGATCGGCTTCGCCATCAACGGCTTTCTGGCGCACAAGAACGACTACGACCCGGCGGCCGATTTCGCGCCGGTGTCGCTGCTCTGCACCTATCCGCACCTGATGACGGTGCCGCCGTCCTCGCCGGCGCGCAGCGTGCAGGACTTCATCGCCATCGCGCGGGAAAGCACGCGCCGCCTCACCTACGCGTCGTCGTCGATCGGAACCGCGTCCTACCTCGCCGGCGAATTGCTCAAGAGCATGGCGCGCATCCGGATGACGCACGTGCCCTATCCGGGGCCCGGGCTGGCGTTCAACGACGTGATGGCGGGCCGCGTCGACGTGATGTTTCCCTCCGCGAGCGTCGCGCTCCCGCTGGTGCGCACCGGCAGGCTGCGCGCGCTCGCGGTCACGTCGGACAGGCGCCAGCCGTGGGCGCCGGAGCTGCCGACGCTCGCCGAGTCCGGCCTGCCGGGGTTCTCGGTCGCGTCGTGGTACGCGCTGTTCGCGCCGGCGCGCACGCCGCCCGAGATCATCGCCAAGATCAGCGCCGACGCCGCCCAGGTGGTGCGCGCGCCGGAATTTCCCGCCGCGCTCGACAAGATCGCGCTCAACGCGGCCGGCGTCGCGGTCACGCCGGTCGGCTCGACGCCGGAGGAGCTCGGGCGCTTCCTCAAGGCCGAGCTCGACAAATGGGGCCCGGTGATCGCGGCAGCGCAGAGCAAGAGCAACGAGTGACC
>Ga0126371_10005620_pt1 | contig 11144 bp, 10 predicted proteins | sample PanSoiMetaPlot_4_FD_110145 | JGI IMG/M metagenome (GOLD analysis project Ga0126371, IMG submission 110145) | Tropical forest soil microbial communities from Panama - MetaG Plot_4 | ecosystem: Environmental > Terrestrial > Soil > Tropical forest > Bulk soil | place: Panama | collected 2016-02-17
GACATCGTGCGGGCCACGGTGCGGGAGCGGGCCGGGCGCCTGGACCCGCAGGGACGGGCCATGCTGGAGGTGGCCGCGGTGGCGGGCCTGAAGGTGGATGCCGAACTGCTGGCATCGGTGTTCCCCGGGGGCCGGCCCGGTGACCTGGTCTCGGCCGGCCTGCTCGAACAGGAGGACGAACGGTTCCGGTTCCGCCATCCGCTGCTGCAGGAGGCGGCCTATGACGAGGTGCCGGCCGAGCGGAGAGGTGCGCTGCACGAGCGGATCGCCGCGGCCATGGCGGCAACCGGCAGCCACCCAGCCGAGCGGGTTGCCGCCCACCTCGAGCGGGCCGGACGCCCGGAGGCTGCGCTGTTGGCGCTCGAGATGGCGGCGGGGGAAGCGAACCGGGCCAGGCAGGCCGGACGTGAAGCGACCCTTCACCTGGGCGCGTTCCAGCTGGCGTGCCGGCACCTGTCACTGGCGGACCAGCGAGCCCGCCTGGAGAATGAGGCGATCCGGGATTTGTTCCGCACCGGCCGGTGGTCGGAACTTGACCCGCTGATCCGCAGCGTGTGGGCGGAACGAGGTGCGCTGCCCCAGGCTGAGCGAGCACAGCTGGCCGCGGTGTTCTGCGCGCACCTGCTCTGGACGCAGTCGATTGACCAGGCCTTCACGGTCGCCAAGGACGAGCTGGCTGTCCTTAAGGAACGCGGGAGCCTTGACGCGGGGGGCCCGCTGTTGCGCGAAGCCACGCTGATCGCATGGTTCAGCGGTGATGGAGCGGCGGCCCGGGCTTTTGTGGATCTGGCTCTGGATGTCGCCCAGCGCACCGGCGACGTGGACTTGGACGTCCGGGCCGGCCGCATCCAGGCCCTGATCGCCTACGGACAGGATCGGGACCGTGGGGCAGCCATTAGCCGCCTGCGTGAGAATGCCGCCCTCGCTCGTACACACGGCTTGGCTGTAGCCGAAGCATGGGCAGGTGTCTGTCTGGCGATGGTCACCGGAAGGTTGCAGGACTTCGAGTCGGCCAGGCAGGCGTCCGAGCGAATAGGCGCCTTGTTCTGGATAGATGCGCTGCTCGAGGCCACGCTCCATCTCATGGAGGGTCGGCGCGACGTGAGTGAGGCCATCTTCGGCCAGATTCGCCGTGAGCTCAGGCTGGGAACCATCGCGGATTGGGCCGCCACAAAGGAATCCTCTTTGTACCTGCACCGGGGTGATCTGGATGATGCCCGGAAGCTGCTTGAAGGGCCAAGCGCGACAGCCGATGCCTGCTCCTACGGGATGATCGCCGCGGAAAGATCCGCAGCGCAGGGATGGCTGGCCTGGGAGGAGGGCCGCTTCCAGGAGGCCTGCGCTCACCTTGCCAGCGCCGGGGCGGACCACGTGATAAGGACATACGCGACAATGTCCGTGGGACCCGCTTTTCTCGCTCTGCGGGTCGATGCGCTGCTGCGGCTGGACCGGGCCGGGGAGGCGGCCGCGGCGATCTCGGGGTTCGAGGCGTTCAACCTCGACTACGACCGGTTCATGGCGGCGGCCCTTGCGGCGGCCCGGTTCCGGCTGGACCCGACGCTGGACCAGGTGCTGACCGCAGAGAGGGCGACGGCGACGGCACCGTGGCCGTGGCTGCGCGCGCTGGTCGGCTGCTGGCGCGGGGAGTTCCTCTACGACACCAGCGCCGCCGAGGACGCCCGCAAGCGGTTCCAGGCGATCGGCGCCCAGCTTGGGATCCGGCGGGCACAGGCCGCGCTGCGTCGCCTCGGCGTGAGGCTGCCCCGTCAAGAACGCGCCTCCGCCCTTTCCCCGCGCGAGACCGAAGTGGCAGAACTGATCGCTGAGGGCCTGTCCAATCCGGCCATCGCCCGGCGTCTTTACCTGAGCCGGCCGACCGTGGCCCGGCACGTGGCGCACATCCTGGCCAAGCTTGGCTTCTCCTCCAGGGCCCAGATCGCCGCCTGGGTCGCACAGGGCCGCGCACCCGCGCCCTGACGGGCCCGGCGTCATCCACCTGAACCATTTCCCGGCACCGGAACCCATTGATCTACATGACCGATGTGAGCCGCGGCGTCGCTAGCAGATAGTGGTCCCGAGGTGATCCCGAAGATGGCAACCCCGCGGATGATTGCTTTCGATCAGGCGCTGGCCGAGCCCGAGGTCCCGCAGCCCAATCCGGGCAGGTGGGCCGGGCAGCTTGCCGAGGTGGCCCGCCAGCTGCGCGTGGTGATCAGCCGCCACCGTGACCTCGTCCCTTACTCGATCCGCTTCCTGCCCGGAGGTGAGCGCGCGCTGCGTTACCACGAGCGCGTGCTGGCCATCATGCGGCCGGCAGCCAGTCGGCCGGCGGGCTGTGCCTGCCGTGGGTCCTCGTGAACCGCTTCTCGCTGAAGGAAATACGCACCGGGGAACCGGAGCGGACCGGCCCGGACCTGTCAGCAGAGGTGAACCGGTACTTCGCATCGCTGCCCAGTGACCGTTCCCGAATCTGGTCGCGGCAGCGGGCGAATTCGCGAAGACGGATTTCGACGAGTGCTTCGGCGGCGGTCCGCTCCGGCCCGGCCGGGCCGGGAGGCTGCGATTTGCACGTCGGATGGTCGGGCTAGGAGGCGCTGTGGAGCGGGTGAGCAGGTTCGTGTTGGGGCACCGGCTGCTGGTGGTCGCGGTGTGGGTGGCGCTTACCCTCGGTGGAGGCGCGACGGTGAGTTTGATGCAGCAGCGGCTCGCGCTGGCGATTCCGCTGCCGGACCAGCCCGGATTCGCCGCCAGCGCCCGGATCGCGGAGACCTATCACAACGGCGGGCAGACCCCGCCGGTCGTGGTGGTGGCTCGTTTGCCCGCCGGCGAGACAGTGACGTCCCCGCGGGTTCGCGGGGAGCTCGACCGGGCGTTCTCCGCCCCTGCCCGGGCCGGCTACCGGGTCGTGAGCTACGCCTCGACCGGAGACCGCGCCTTCGCCGGGGCGCGCGGGACTTTGGCGTACGCCCTGGTCCTCACGCCGCCGGCGGCGGGGGGCAGGCCTTCCCCCGCTGGGCCCATTCTCGCCGCGGTGCGCGCGGCGGCGCCGGCCGACTGGGACGTGGCGGTGACCGGCATACCGGTGCTGTCAGCTGCCGGAACGTCAGGTTCGGGCCTGAGCCTGGCAGCAGAGATCATCCTGGGCGGCGCCGGCGCGCTGGCCGTACTGGCGTGGGTGTACGCGAGCTTCCTGGCCATCGTGCCGCTGGTCATGGCGGTACCGGTGATCATGACCATGTTCCTGGCCATCTTGGGCATCACCTCGGTCACGTCGGTGGCGTTCTTCATGGAGTACATCGTCGGCCTCATCGGGCTGGGCATCGCCATCGACTACTCGCTGCTGGTCATCACCCGCTGGCGCGAAGAACGCGCCGCGGGCGCGGCGAACCGGGACGCGGTGCGGCAGGCCATGGCCACGGCCGGCCGGTCGATCGTGTTCTCCGGCATCGTGGTCACGCTCGGCCTAGCCGCGATGGCCATCTTGCCCGTCTCGTTCTTGCGCGTGGTCGGCCTGGTGTGCGCGCTGATCCCGTTGCTCTCGATCGCGGCGGCGGTGACGCTGCTCCCGGTGCTGCTGGACACGATCGGGCCGCGCCTGGACTGGCCGCACCGGCACACCGACAAGACGCCCAGCCGAGCATGGACCCGCTGGGCACGCGGCGTGATCGGCGTGCGCTGGGCCGCCGTCGCCGCCGGGCTGGCCATCTTGGCCGTGCTGGCCTGGCCCGTCCGGCACATCGTGATCGGCGACGCGCCGGCGCAGTCGCTGGCCCGCTCCGGGCCCGCCCACGCCGCGCTGGCCACCCTGACCGGTTCCGGCGTCCCAACCGGCGTGCTTGCCCCGATCGAGGTCCTGTCGGTCCCCTCGGCCGCGCCGGCCCTGGCCAGGTCGCTGTCACACCTGCCCGGCGTCGTGACCGCAGTCGCGCCGGTCACCGGCGGCTACCGCGCGGCACGCACCGCACTGGTGGACGTGCTGCCGTCCGCCGAGCCAAGCTACGCCGCCGGGCAAGCCACGATCGCCGCCGTCCGCAAGGCCGTCGCCGGGAACCCCGCCGTGCTGGGCGTCGGCGGATACGGGCCGGTCATGGTGGACTTCCGCCACGCGGTCTACGGCGACTTCCCGCTGCTGCTCGCCGTCATTCTCGCGTGCAGCTTCATCATCTTGGTCCCGGTGTTCCGGTCCATCCTGCTGCCGCTGAAGGCCGTGCTGCTCAACCTGCTATCCATCAGCGCGGTGTTCGGCGTCATGGTCTTCGTCTGGCAAGAAGGCCATGGCACGCGGGCGCTGTGGGGCCTGCCAGGCACCGGGGCGGTGACCACCTGGGTCCCGCTGTTCACCTTCGCGTTCCTGTTCGGCCTGTCGATGGACTACGAGGTGTTCCTGCTCACCCGGATCCGGGAGGCCCACGACCGGGGCGCGAGCACCGACCAGGCGATCATCGAAGGCCTCGGCCGGACCGGACGGCTGATCACCAGCGCCGCGCTGATCTTGTTCCTCGCCCTGGCCTCCCTCTCCACCATCCCGTTCACCGACGTCAAGGTATTCGCCACCGCGATGGGCGCGGGCATCTTGCTGGACGCTACCGTGGTGCGCTGCCTGCTCGTCCCGGCCCTGGTCAGCGTCATGGGCCGGTGGAACTGGTGGCTGCCGGCGCCACTCGCACGGCTCATCCGCTCGCCGGACCGCATCGTTTCCGCCGTGTCACCAGCAGAACCCCACAGGCCTTCGAAGGTGTGACGATGATCGCATGCAAGCAGCGGAGATGACCACCATGGCAACAATGAGCGCATCGGTCAGCGGCGTCAGCCTGGCCACCCGGATCGCGGCCAGCACCTACCTTCGCGGGCTGGCCGCCGTCGAGCGCGGCGACTTTGACCATGTACTCAGACAGTTCCAGGTTGCCACTACCGGCAGGAGCGCCCGCCGTCCGGTGACCGATGTCGCCGAATGGCCGTAGATCTTGGTATGGCTGGACCAAAGGCGGGACCTTCGGCCCTGTGCGGCGAGGCCGGGCGGTACGACGGTCAGGTCATGTTCGTCGCCCAGGACCTGACCATCGGGACTGGGTCCCGCACGGCCCAAGCGCGGTTTGAGAACCTGCTTCACGGAAACTGGCTGGCTGAGATGTCCACGGCGGCCTGCGAAGGGGGGGTCGAGGGCCTGCTCAGGGTGGGTCCGGCGGGTCCGGTCGCGGCGAAGCTGGTGCGGGTCAGCTTCCTGGACCCGGTGTACCGCGGCGATGTCATGACGGTCGGACTGCGCTGGGAGGCGGCTGGTGCCACAGGCACACTCTTCCCGGTGCTGGACGCCAACATCAGCGTCTCCCCTGCGGGGGACGAAACGGCCCGGCTGGCGCTGGCGGGCTCCTACCGGCCGCCGCTGGGCCGTCTGGGGGCCGGGTTTGACCGTGCCATCATGCACCGAGTCGCGGCTGCGACTGTGCGTTGCTTGCTGCGAAGCGTGGCAGAGGCGCTCGTGAGCCCTGCCCCGGCCGGGCACCCCGCTGAGGACGCGAGCCCTGGCTGGCAACCTGTCCCGGAGCCGGGGATGCCCTGAGGACGTGGCGGTTCGGAGACGTGGCCCCGATCGCAGGGGAGTGAGGTGGTGCGGGTGGACCAGGCGGAGTGGTGCGCTGAGTTCAAGATCTTCGAGGATCGGGACGGCAGGTACTACTGGCAGTTGGAAGCCGCCAGCGGCCGGATCATCGCTCAGTCAGGCCACGCCCACGACAGCAAGTACTGGTGCGAGCAGGACGTGCACTGGCTGCGGGCAAACGCGGGCCTGGTCATGGTCTACGACCACACCGGGCCGTTGCGTCGGCTAACGGTCTGATGTTATGGGCCGATGACTTCCGTCGGTGGCCGGCGGGCGGTGGAGCGAGCGGTGTGGGCGAGGCCGAGTTGCAGCAGCATCTGCGGCGCCCCCGGCAGCGCCAGGCGGTCTTTGATCAGCGCCCGGATCGCGGCGGCCTCCAGCGGTTGCGTGTACAGGCTCGCGAATACCCATCTACTGGCTGCGTGGGCCAATAGCCGGTGCAGTGCCTGGCCGGCGCGCAGCCAGTCGGCCCGGCCATCGCCGGGGGTGAGCAGCACCGCGGTGACGGCGGGCGGCGGCCCACCGGCTGGCAGCAGCCCGAGGCCGCGGCCCAAGTCGAAGTCGCGCTGCGGCAGCCGCCCGCGCTGCGGGCCGGAGCTGGCGGGGAACGCGTGCGCGGGGACGCCGTCCCGGGCGGTGTCAGCGCCGGCCCGGCTCCACCGCCTTACGTCTTCCTGGGCGACCGGGTCGAGGTCTTGCCTGCGGCTGGCCGCGCCGACAATGTCCGCGAGCTGCCGGTAGGCGATGCCGGGGTCAACCGGCGTAAGCGTGGCCCCCTCGGCGAGCGCGTCGTGCTGGAGGCCGGCGAGCAGCCCGGCCGGCAGCGGCCCGGGGTCGAACGGGCCGCGGTGGGTGTGCCGGTGCGGTACCGCCTCCAGCATCTGCCGCTCCCGGGCGGTCATCGGCGCGGCCGCGCCCAGCCTGACCCGGGCCAGCAACCGCAACTGGGCCGGGTCGGGCAGCAGTTCCACCAAGGGCAGGTACCCGAGCGACCGCACCGCCAGCCGCAGCCCGAACAGGGCAGCGCCGCAGCTGATCAGCATCTCCCGCCCGAGCGGATCCGTCTGCAATTTACGGCGCGGGTCGCCATACAGCTCAACCGCGAACTCTCCCACCCGGAACCGCCACGGCTGCGTGTTGTGCACCGACGGCGCCCGCGCCGCGGTAGCTATCAGGAAGCCCACCTGATCGGCCGGTATCGGCACCGCCCCCCGGCCGGCCTCCTCATTCATGCTCCTCACCTGCCCCTGCCAATTGCGGGCCAGCGTCTCCCGGACGGACCGGGAACGCCAGGGACCTAAGACGCCGGCCAACACTGACCAAAGTCCCGCGAAGCGAGCCTGACCAGCCCTCTCAACCGCCACCTGCCTCGGCACGCCTTGGTTGGCAACTCGGCGGCCGCGATTGCGTGGTGGCTCCGGATGCCTGTCATCGCGTGCCATGCCGCCGTCCGTCGTCCTGATGCCGGGCGCTGAGGCCGTCGGGCGCAGAATCACCGGCCGAAATCTCGTTGAGCAGGCGCTGCAGCGTTTCGCTAAGTCCTGCGGACAGCTCCGCGAGCAGCCGTCGGCCCTCAGCCGCTGACGCTCCGCGCGGATCACCGAGAACGCCGTTCGGGCTGACCGCCTGCACACCGCCCGCCCGCAATGCGGGCATGAGCTCCCCAATCGGCAGACGGCATCCGGGGGCGGCAGCGCCCATGCGGACCGCCTGGGGGGCGAGCGCCAGCATGATCGATGTTTCGGAGCGGCCTGCGTGGGCGTCGCCGTCCCGTGGGGCGGCATGCCATGCGCGGCAGGCACGGCCCTCATAGGCCAGCCGGCCGGTGGCCGCTGCCAGCGCTTCGGCATTGCCTCCGTGCCCGTTGACCAGCAGCATCGCCTGCCAGTGGAGGCTTGTATGCCGGCCCAGCTCGATCAGGCAGCTTGCGAGCGCGGCGGTTCCGACCGACAGCGTGCCAGGGAAACCAGCGTGCTCCCCGCTCGCGCCGATGGCGATGGATGGCGCCAGCGCTACCCCGCTTTGCCCGGCACAGGCCCTCCGCGCTATCGCGACGGCGATCCTGGTGTCTGTATCGAGTGGCAGGTGCGGACCATGTTGCTCGAGCGATCCGACCGGCACGACGAGCACCTGGCGCGGTCCGCTGCCCACCTCCGGCCAGCTCATGTTCGCGAGCGCGGCGACCGGCCTACCCACGGGTCGCCCCAGGAGGCTGGCTGGGCTGCCGCTCACCCGGCACTGGGGCGAATGTGGCGCGGTCCGCGCCCGCAGCGAGCCGCGGGAGCAGGGGCGCGACGGTCCGGCGGCGAACCGCACCGGCCCACAAGCCCGTGCCGTAGGCAATGTCGTCCAGCCTTTGTAGCACCAGGTGCGCCGGCAGGCCCTGCGGCCGACCGCAGCGCTTATGATCCAGCAGGCCGTCGAGCACCGCGCCCGCGAGCAATAGCCAGCGGGCGCGCTTGCTGAGCAGCGCAGCGAGGATAGCCGCGGGCCAGTAGTGTCGGGTGGCGCACCGACCCAGCTGCTCACCCGTGCCGCGGAGCGCGGCCAGTGTCAGCAGGGTCGCGGCTCGCACCGGTGTGTCCGCGTCCGGCATCAACCGCGCCAGTCGTGTGGCGGCGCCCACGAACAGCAGACCGGCGAGCGCGGCCGGGACGGGCCGGCCGCGGAGCAGCAGCATGCAGGAGGCCACCGACCACGGCGTCGCATGCAAGGGCGGTACCAGGCCTGGGTGGCGGAGCGCCAGATCCGCAGCACTGGAGCCGTATCTGGCTCGCTGTGCCAGCCAGCTGCCAAGGTGGCTGCGTGGCTGATGGGTCACCTTGGCGGCAGGCACGAAGCGTAGCTGCCATCCTGCCCGGTGAAGCCGTAGGCACAAGTCGACATCCTCACCGAACCGCAGCTCCGCGGCGAACCCGTCGCCTATGGCTGTCTTGCGCACGACCATCGCCGCGCCTGGCACGTAGGCGAGGGAGGACAGCGGGATGATCGGTGCTTCCCTTTCCCCTAGGTCAAGCGGCGAGCGGACGCGCTCATAGCGGTCAAGCCATCCCGGAGCGGCACCGCTTGCCGTCAGGACCCTTGGCGCGGCCAGGGCCACTGCCGGGTCGGTGAACTGGGCGAGCAAGGGGCCGAGCCAGCCAGCCTCGGGCAGGACGTCAGAATCGCAGAACGCAATGTATGAGGTGGCGGCCAGGCGCAGCCCGGTATTGCGCGCTGCGGCCGGGCCGCGATTGTCCGGATGAACGAGCAGCCGGGCGCCGTGCTTTCTGACGACGGCGGCCACCGCCGCCGGGCCGACCGACCCGTCGTCGACCACCAGCACAGGGAGCTGCGAGGTCTCCGGGGCTGCCCTGAGCCTGGCCAGCAACCGCTCCAGCTGGACGGCCCGGTCCCGGACCGGGATGACGATCGTGACGTCACGGACCGGGCATGCCGACGGCCGCGGATTCACCACACCGCTGTCCAGGAGGCGCCGGGCCAGCACCGCTGACGCCCGGTCGACGACGGTGAAATGGCCCGGCTGGAGCAGCTGCGCTGCGGCCGGGGTCAGCCGTAGCAGCCGGGGCGGTGAGCCACCGAGCATGAGCCGACCGTTCCGCGAGCGGTGCACGTCGGCGGCCAGTTGAACGGCGAAGCCTGCGGGCAGCCGGGTGTCCGGCGGTCCCGGAAGCATTGCCCAGGCCGCGCCGGAAGGCGGCTGCCCCCGGCCGATCGCGGGGGATCGCAACTGGGTCATCCGGTGAACCCCCCGTTGGCGTGCAGCACCGAGCCGGTGAGCGTGCCCGCGGCCGGCGAGCACGCCCAGGCGACCACCGTGGCGACCTCGTCGGGCTCCAGCAGTCTGCCCACGAGCTGTTGACTGGCGAACTCACCGCAATCGGCGAGGTCGTAGAGGGCTGCCGTGGCGCGCAGCATGTCGGTCCTGGTCGATCCCGGAGACACCGTTACCGCGGCGACGCCGGTATCGCGCAGATCGCAGGCCAGGCCGCGCATCATGCCAAGCACCGCGTGCTTGGCTGCGCAGTAGCCGGCCAGCCCCCATAGCCCGCGGTGTGCCGCGACTGACGCAATGGCGACGAACCGTCCGTGCCTGGGAGCCGGCCTGCGCAGCAGCGCTGGTATCGCGGCGCACGCCAGGTTAAGCACCCCCGTGACGTCCACACCGGTCAGCGTGTCCCACTGCGCGCCGGACAGCGTCCAGAGCGGGCCGCCACCGATGATGACCGCTGCAGCGGCCACGGCAGCGTCCAGTCGGCCGAACTCCCGCTCGGCCAGCTCGACCGCCTCTGTGAGTGCCCTCCTGTCGCGGACGTCGGCTTCGACAGCGTGCACGCCAGGAGAGCTTTCCGCGAGCTCTTTCAGCTGCCGCGGTTGCGCCAGCGGATAGGGCACGTCCGGGTCGTCCGCGCAGCGGTCGACCGCTATCACCGCCCACCCATCAGCGGAAAGGCGGCGGACCACCGCGGCGCCGATTCCGCGGCCAGCGCCAGTGACCACGGCAACACGCTGCCCGGTCATACCTTTCCGTCACCGAGATAGCCGTGATGACGCAGGTAGGTGAGCAGTTCCTCGGCCGCCAGGTCAGGGGACAGCGGGCCCACCACGGTCGGCGGCGTCTGCTCGGTCAGGACCCCGGTGAGTTCGTGTACCCGGCGGATCGTGCCGCCGGACGGCGCGGCCAGCCGTCGTGGCCGTGGCCGGTAGGGATGCACGGCGAGCATGCGCAGCCGCGACGCAGCGCTGACCGTCGCCGCGCGGGTCACCGGGATGGGCACGTCCATCCCGGCCAGCATCGTCGGCAGGGCAGCCCGCCGCAGCCGCACGCCGGCCGCCTCAACCGAAACCACGGCCGGACTGGTGACCCGCAGCACCTCACGCCGGCCGCCGTCCAGCCGGCGGGCGACCTGAAGGGCTCCGGCTTCCCCGGTCTCGATCCCCACCGCCCCCAGGGCCTGCTGGGCATTGAGTTCGGCGGCCAGGAAGGCCGGGAACGAACCGGTGCCGCGGTCAGCCGTGCGGTCGCCGCACAGCACCAAATCGGGCGTGCCATAGTGGCCCAGCAGCGCAGCAGCCAGGGCGGCCGCGGCGACCGGCTTGCCGCCGACCAGACGGGCCGCGTCTGCTCCTTCGGTCCGCGCGCCCAATTCGACGCGGAGGACCTCGGCCGCTCCGGCAGCAAGGGCGTCGTGCAGCTGCGCATCGGCCTCCGGGGGGCCGACGGTCACCGCTACGACCTTTGCGACCCAAGGCCCGGCAAGCCGGAGTGCGTGTTCGAGCGCGGCAAGGTCCGCCTGGGAGGGGCCGCTGCCGCGCTGGTCGGCACCGACCTCGCCGGTCAGCGGGTCGACCGTGACAGACCGCCAGGACCAGCTCAGTGCCGCCACGATCACTCGCTGCGGCCCATCAGCCGTGCCGGTAGACAACGCCCTCACCGCCGTCCGGGTAGGTCCAGGTGATCGCGCCTTCGGAGTTGCACACCTGGTAGCAGGTGCCGCACTCGAAGCACTGTTCGTAGTTGAACAGGATCCCGCCGTCGGTGGTC
>Ga0126371_10005622_pt1 | contig 11142 bp, 11 predicted proteins | sample PanSoiMetaPlot_4_FD_110145 | JGI IMG/M metagenome (GOLD analysis project Ga0126371, IMG submission 110145) | Tropical forest soil microbial communities from Panama - MetaG Plot_4 | ecosystem: Environmental > Terrestrial > Soil > Tropical forest > Bulk soil | place: Panama | collected 2016-02-17
GATTCGTCATTCGTGGCAAGGACTGCTTGCTGATCTCTCGCCTGCGTCCATTTGTCCCATTCGTCTTTTTGGAGGCCACTCGCAACGTTGAATGCCTCGACGGCGTTGGGATCGAAGGTGACAACGTGATTCTTGCCGACTGCCTGCGTCTTCCCATCGTGCTCGGCTTGGACTTCGCCGTCGAAGACCTCGACGCGCAAGGAATCTCCGCTGAAATTCGTGCGGAATTCAGCCTTGCCATGAACGGTGATCGTGAGGCCAGAAGCATCGACTTCATACTGATCGTGGTGTTCGGGAGAGAAGTGAAAGGTGGCGTAGCCCTTGCTGAGGGCGAGTTTGTTGATCTTGTCGCCCTGCTGCGTGAGAGCGAGTTCCGTAAAGGCGATCTCGGAGTTTTGTCCTAGCCGCGCCGTGGAACCATTCTCAAATTCGATTTCCGCAAAGCTATCGGGCGAAGTGGCGACAGAAAAGCCTTGCTGAAGCGGCGTATTGACGGCGCCCGCGCTCCAGTCGGTTTCGCCTTCGCGGCGGACGGCTACCTCCCCCTGAACAAAACTGAGACGCACAATACGCACGTGCAGCAGAGACATCGTGTTGGTGTTTGGACCGGTGTCGGCCGCGCCTGAGAGCGGCGCGAGTGCGAATGCGAAAAGCGCGAGCGAAAACGGCAGAAACCATCGCATGGATTTCATAAACACCTCGCGAAATTCTTTCGAAGCACGTCGGGCGGCACAAGCGGGCGAAAGCCCGTCAAGATCTGAAGACTAGAAACCGCCACCCCATTGAACCGGACTTCTCTTCGTGTATATAAAGCCAACTGCCCCTTACAATACACCGCCGAACCGCTGCATACAATGATGCGTGACGCGCCGACGCGGTTATCTCCCTACCCGAGCTAGCGGCCGAGCATTGAAAACAAGATCGAGCGAGCTGGCTCGCTCAAAGCGCTTTCCGCTGCCTGTTCGTCGCGCTGCTTCTCATTGGATTTATCTGGCGCAACCGACGTCGCCTGAGAAACAGATAATGTGGCTTTCGGTTGTTCGGAGGCTGGCTTTTGCGCCGCGCGCTCGAGAGCACTCTTTTCGGGTATGACTCGTGGTGGAGGTGGCGTTCCCTTGCCCGGTACTGGCCAATCAGGCAAGAAATGGTCCCGTTGACGAGCCGGCGCGGGTGCTTCATTGGCGCGTGCCGCGGACTGCGTTACGAGACGGTCGAGCGCGTCGCCAATGCGCTCTAGTTGGACTACGAGAACGTCTGTTGCTTCCGAGGTCTTGCGTTCGATGCGGCGGGAGCTGGTCATTGCAACGACAAAGCCAGCGAGACCCAAGACAATCAAGACGCCGATCAGCAAATATAAACCAGGGAGCGTAATAGACTGGGTGCCTACAGATATAGTTACATCCGAGAGCATAACGTCTCCCGGCCGGGACGTCTGGATAATAGCCGATTTTTCGCTCAACTCAATGAGGGCAGAACTGTAGGCGGGCGCTATTTGCGTGGCGACCGTATATAGGCAACGCCGTAGCGGAAAAGGCCGCCAGGCGCCGGGGCGGCATTTGCGATCTGGGCGGGAACGAAAATACTCGCTCCGTTTGGCGTGTATGGCACGGCGGCTTCAATCATCGTCTCGACAGAATATTGGCGCCTACTATGAAAGCTGAAGCCGCCGCGAGACATGTCCTCGCATGGAACGACCTGTTCGCCCCAGCCTGAGACGCGGATGCAGGCGTTGTACTTCACCTTGGTGCGACGTTCGCTGCGCCGATTGGGCTGCGTCGGTTTGGGAGGCGCGGCCGGCGGCGTAACAGTCGAAGGCATGGCAGCAATCTGCGCCGTGGAAGGCGGTGCAGGCACCGCCAAAGGAGCCGGGCCGGTGGGTGGATCGAGCGCAAACCGGATTTCGGCCACTGGAGAGGCTGTCTTTCGGTCCGCCGACTCGATTGGAGGCAAGACCGCCGGCGACGCGGGATCGGCCGGCGGTCTTGCCAACTTCCATACGGTCGAAAGACTGCACCGCGAGCAGTAACGCAAGGACCCTTCGTTGACCGTATGGACATCCATCTCCGTTGCGTCGAATTGCAGTGAAACCTGGCGATGGCAGCCCGAGCACTCGAGCGTGACCGGGATCAAGTCCTTGGCGAGGGCCTGAGCCGGCGGAAATTCCAAACACCAGAAATCAACTTCGGGATCGGCAAAGGCGACGCCGTAGATATACCCGTCTTCACGTTCGCCTATTGGGCCGCAAATGCGAACCTCGATCTCACGGTTGTTTGCAATTACGCGAAGGTAGGCTTCCTGTTCGGGGATGAGCTTATGGTGGCAAATCACGCTGGCTCCGTGAAGGCTGAGCACCAGTGTTCTAGTGCGCTCTGAAAACTGGCGGCCAGCCGCATCCGCGCCAGACAGCAAGATCGGGATTTCCTTCGATATGCGGCCGCTGCGCCTTACGCCTGCGGCGGAGGCCTGTGTGGGCTCGAGGGTCACTGGGGTCATTGAGTGCTCAAACCGTTCAGGGCACTTTCGCGCTTTTAACGCCGGTCTCACCTTCTTTTTCTTTATCGGCCCCCTCTGAAAAAAGCTCAGTGTTTTGTTGTGGTTAAGTAAAGAAGGCAGGACATGCGCTACAAAGACAAATTTTGTCACTCTAGTCGTACTAGGAAACCATAGAACTGTCCGGCCATTGTGGCGGCCGCTAGCAAACGCTCCAATAGAGGTGCCGAGGCACAGCCCATTTCACCGGGGAAGAAGCTCTCAGTTCCGGCTGCGCGCCCAAGCACCTTTTAATCCAAGGGGATGAGTGGAAGCCGAATATGCCTATCATCGACAACGATACGACCATACTCGGGTCCAGTGGTGGGGGTTTAGAGGAAGCTTCTCTGATCGGCACGGGTGGCCTGAAAGCGTCGCTGGATGCGCTACAGGCACGCTTGGCGATACCGGCTCGGTATGAAGTGATCGAAGAGCTCGGGCGCGGCGGGATGGGTATCGTCTATAAGGTGCGCGACGTTGAGACCTGCGAAATTGTTGCCATCAAGATACTGAAGCCAGAAATCGCGGCGGATCCGTTCATGCGCGAAAACCTACGCAAGGAAGTCTGCCTCGCGCGAAGGGTCACACACAAAAACGTCTGCCGAATCTACGAGTTTACACGGTCGGAAACAACGGCGTGCATTTCAATGGAATACGTGGCGGGCGAAAGCCTGCTATCGAAATTGCAACGGCGAGGCGCGCTTGCGCCGGCCGATGCCGTCGATATCGCGAGGCAGATTTGTGCGGGGTTGCGCGAGGCGCACGCCCAAGGCATCGTCCACCGCGACCTCAAGCCGGCGAATATCGTGATTGCCCTCGATAAGACCGTCAAAATCATGGATTTCGGCGTCGCGCGAAGGGCGCAAGACACGACGCAAACCGATACGCTGGCCGGCACGCCTGCTTACATGTCGCCAGAGCAACTGGAGATGAAACCGACAACCGAGCGGACCGATATTTATGCTCTTGGGCTGATGCTCTATGAAATGTTGACTGGAACGTCGGCATTCATCGGCGAAAATGCAATCGAGATCGCGATGCAGCAAATCCGGCAGCAACCAAAGCGTCCGTCAACGATCCTTCCGACGATTTCCACACGGCTCGAGGCGGCAGTAATGAAGTGCCTCGAGAAGGATCCAGAGGAGCGGTTTGCTTCCGTCGAGGAATTCAGCATGACACTGGAGAAAGCAATCGCGCCGGTTACCGCGCCGATGAAAACACCAGCAGAATATAAGTATTTTCATGCGGCGAATACCACAATCCACAAGGTAAGACGCGCGGCATGGTCAGATGCGAAATTATTGCGCCAAGAATTGGAGCAAGGCGCTAAAAAACTGAGGAAGGCCACCGAACCCCAGCTCGAGAAGTGGGTCAGCGCGCTGCGCGCAAGTTCCGTCCGTGGTTTACCTAGTCGCACGGCTCAAGCGGCGATGCTTGGGACTATTCTCTTTACTACGGCTGTCGTCTTTGGGTTCGCGCTGCGCGACGAGACACATGCCGAGCAGGGATTCCCGGCAACGCGTGCTGGCGCGCCGACTGTTTCATCCGCCTCGAAGCCCGCTGGAACGCTCGTGCAAACAATCGGTTTCGTGCCCCCTTCGCCCTTTAGCGCGAAGGAGTTCGAATTTGATTCGAGTGCGCCCACGGACGCGGCAATCGAAGCTTCCGACGACAGGGCGAAGTCCGAAGCGCCGGCTCCGCTTGCAACGGCCTCACGTCCATCTCACACACTGCTAGCGAAACGGGCCGATGCACGATCACTGAAGGGCGCCACAGCGCCGGCCGCCAAGACACAGGTGGTGGCAGTTATAGCACCGCTGGCGACGCCGGCGCCTGATCCTGCGCTGACAAATCCGATGCCGCTGATCGACACGAACTCTGGAAAACTTGTGGCGTTGCAGCATGCGGCGACACCGGATACATCCGAGTCGACGTCCGATGCGAAGAGCGCATTGCCCGAGGCCTATCTGGAAGTCGGTTCGTTCAACGACCAAAGTTGGGCAGACGACGCCGTAAGCCATCTCAGTCATCTTGGCTTTACAGCATTCAGTATCCACAAGTCGCACCTGTGGATGCAGTCGTATAAGGTGGAGGTAGGGCCGTTCAAGACCCTTGCGGCACTCGAGGAAGCGGAAACCAGTCTGGAAGCAAAAGGATTTAAATCACATGCGGTGAAGTAACTTCAGAGGCGGTACGATCGATGCGGAGCACCGTCGAACCAATGCGAAATCGCGACGATTCGTCCAAATGCGCAGCAAAAACCCGCGCGCCATCGATGAATGTACCGTTCTTGGAACGGAGATCCTGCAATAAAATAGCCTCGTTTCGCACCTCAACCGAGCAGTGAAGCCGGGATACTTCGGGATCGTCGATCTCAATATCCGCGCCACCTCCAAGCCTACCGATCGTCATCAGCGGCCTCGACAATTCATACTCAACGCCGACACGAACCCCTTCCTCGACCGCGATTTTTATCGATGCATTACTGGGAAGAGAAAGTGTCTTGGTTTGCGGACCGGAATGTTCGCTTAGTCGAATCGCATTGCCCGGACTCAGGGCCTGCGCCGGGCGCATGATGATGGTGGGATTGTTGACTTTGGGCTTGGCCGCAGTAGGCTCCAGTGGGGCGGTACACATCCAGCATCGCGTAGGATTCTGGTCAGCTCCGCTTTTGTGGAGCGACGCGCCGCAATGAGGGCACCGGGTCTGCATATCGGCTCTGGCACCGAATTTTAAAGTTAGCACGCTGCAGAACGTTTCCCAATTGAAACACCACGGTGGTTGTCTGGGCGGTTAATGTAAGGTACTAAGGAATGCGCTTATCACTAGCGAGCCAAAATAGTTTTATTCGCAAGTAACCGCTAAACGAGTGCGTTGTGGTGCAATTTTCAACAGCCGCCGTAAGGGCGTATTTTATTCGGTCAAGGCGCCTTCCAGAGGACTTTGCTATCGGGATCCGTGAGTACGATGGAGGCGGCATTCGTGTGCGCGCTTGCGCCGCCCGTGCCGCGAACGTCTGTGCTGCCAATGGAAGCTATGTAACCGTCACTATCTGACACTTGCAAAGCTTCGCCCGGTTTGTAAAAGAGATAGCCGTTCGGACCCTCTATCGAGAGGTCGCGCTCGGCGTTGTCCGCCGCGGTCAACTTCACATTGGCCTGGCCCTGAGCGTTTGCGAGGGAAAGATCGCCGTTGTCCAAAATGGTCCTGACTACCCCGCCCTGCTGAAGAATCAAGCCAGAATCGGACAACGAAGCTCCTTCTTCGCCTTTCGCGGTTTGCAGCCAAAGAACGGCGGAGTCGTTTTTCGGTTCGACGCCGAGTCTGATACGCGTGTTGCCGTGCGCGTCTTTGACGACAAATTCGTTTGCCTCGATGGTCTTTCGCGTGGGCGCTTCGGCCATCACGAACAGCAACGCGCCTGCGACAAGCATGGCGACAGCGCATTTCTTGAAGCGCCGATTTTGACTTTCGAGCTTTGTGATGCGAGCTTGCAGGGAGTCGATGTTCGCTGAATAGGGTTCCATAGTATCTCCAAAAGAATTGCAGCGGGGCAATTTTAACACCTACAAAGCGCCCGACTAAGAGGCGAGTCGGCCTGCCTAGCGGCAGGCAGGTCGCCCAAAAAGCAATGTCGACAGCGCGAATCAGGAGCCTGGGCTGTTACGCGGCGCAGGCGTTGGCGTAGAGCTTGTGGAGCGTGGCAAGTCCGACGGGCGCGTCGGTGGTGAAATCGCGCGTGCCAGCCTCAATGCTAATGCGGCCTTGATAACCGATCTCGCGTAGATTTGCGAAAAACGGGGCGTATTCCGGGCACTCAGTGGGATCCTTGGGAAACGAGCGGTTGTTGCATTCGTTCGCAAAATGCAGATGGACCAGGCGATCTTTAACTTTGTGCAATACAGCGGGGTCTTCGTGTTCCGTGGCGAGGTGAAAAAAGTCGCAGATGATTTTTATCTTTGGATGATTTGTGTCGAGAGAGAGCTGATAAGCCTCGGCTGTCGTGTTGACGATATTCGATTCCTGTTTGCGCAAGGCTTCGATGCCAATCACAAAGCCGTAGTTCTGCCGCGTGATTTCATCACCCACACGGCGGAGGAAATCCTGTAACTGCATCCAAGCCTGGTCGCGCGGGAAACCTTCGGGCACTTGCCGCGAAGTGCCGCTGCCGAAAACCACGATCTTCGTGCCAAACGCATTTGCCCGTGCCAGCGATTTCTGGACGTATGCATCAAGCGCGGCCCGGTCGATTGAGGGACCGACAACTTTCATGTTGCCGGGAATAAACGAATTCATCGATTCGACGCGGCAAGGAGTGCCGGCGACCTTGGTCCGTATGGCTTCGAAATCCGAGTCGCTGAATGACATTGTCCTGACGACTGCCGGCTCGCAATAATCAAAACCCCATTTTGCTAGCGTGCCCGAGTTCTCGAGAATGTCAAAATTGCCGCTTTGTGTGACGCCATAACGCAAGCGGAAATTCGAGCACGCATCGGCCGGTATGCGCAGCGGTGCAGCGCGAAGAGGACGGCAAGCGGAAGCAATAGTTGCTCCCAGAGTCGCGGTGAGAAAGTCGCGGCGGCGAATCATTTAGACGTCCTCCTAACGTTTTACCCTGCAGAACGCTGCTGGTTAGTTGTGACCAACAGGGACTCTACAACAATGAGGCCAAGGAATTGCGGAAATTCATTGCACTATACGCGAATCGAAAGACCGCTATGCGGACTGTGAGGCTGAAGCACTTGTTGCGATGGGTCGGGCGCGGACACGGAGGACTTTGCGCTGATTGGCCTCGAGGACTTCGAAACGAATGCCGTCGAGGTCAATCGCCTCGCCGATGCGAGGGACATGGCCGACGATTGAGTTCAGCAGGCCGGCGACGGTGGCGGCATTCGAATGGTCTTCAATTTGCGGCATTTCGATACCGAAAATCTCTCCGAGGCGGTTGACGGCAACGCTGCCGCGCAAGACAGCGGAACCGCTGCCTTCGCGCACAACTTCGGGCGCGGGGCGGCGATCCTCTTCCCCGATTTCGCCGACAATTTCCTCGACCAAATCTTCTACAGTGACGACGCCGGCCATCAGGCCGTATTCGTCGATCACGATAGCCATCTGCTGGCTCTTTCGCTGCATTTCCTTCAGAAGCTCGGAGCCAAACTTGCTTTCGGGTACAAACGATGGCGGGCGCATCAGTTCGCGCACGGTTCGACGCGCGGCATCGCGCTCAGAAACTTCGAGGACGTCGCGGCTCATGGCGATGCCGACTACGTCGTCGAGGGAATTTTGGTAGGCGGGCACACGCGAATATTTTGTAGTGACCATCAGCTTGCGCAGATCTTCAAGTGTGGCAGAGGCCGCGATCGCGACTACGTCCGGACGCGGAGTCATGACGTCGCGCACACGCGTCTCGCCAAATTCGACGACTTGTTCGATGAGCCGCGCGTCTTCCTGCTCGATAATTCCCTCTTCGGTGGCAGCATCGACAAACGCTTCGATAGCCTGCTGATCGGCCTCGGGCTGCTGAACTTCGGGTTCGGAAAGATGCAACACGGAGACGAGAAGATCGAGCACGCTCTGAACGGGCCAGACGATCCAGATCATCAAACGCAAGAGCGGTATGAAGGGACGCAGCCAATTTCCTGGCGCGCCCGCGATCAAAAGCGAGGGGACAAATTGCATTAAAACGACGACTTCGGCGCCAAGGAAGACCACCAATTTCGCTGCGGCTTCCCAAGTTGTGACGGAAAAAGCTATAACACCATGAGCCGTCATTGCCGCGACGAGAACGAGCCACAAACGCGCGAGAAGGTTGAAAGTGGCGGCACCGCGCGCGCGTTCCATGCGAAAGCGTGGCTCAATCGTGGTTTCGAAGATTTCGAGATGCTCGTGCGAGCGGCCCACGTTGACGCGACCGAGCTCACGGTAGACGCGATCCAAATAGGAAAAGACCGGCAGGCCACCTGTGAGCAGCAACACACCGATCGTGTATAGAAACGCGCGCATCGCTATGCAATCCCCAGAGTACGGCGAAGCCGTTGTTCGCGACGTTCCATTTGGCCGTTATCCGTCTCGTGATCGTACCCCATCAGATGGAGAATTCCATGCAGGATCAGGATGCACATTTCCTGATCGAATGTGCGGCCGTAAAGGCGCGCGTTGCGGCGCGCGACGGATGGCGCGATGGCGATATCGCCGATATAGGAGGTTGAAGAAGCAAAGGAGGAAGAGGAGCGGCGCTTACGCGATATAAGTGTTCTCGCATCATTCACTTTTCGGTGAGGGGACTTCTCTTCACTTGGAAACGATAAAACATCCGTCGGTTTGCTTTTGCCGCGATAGGCGGCGTTCCATTTGGCAATTTGGGCGTTTGTCACAAGGCAGATGCTTGCGGCATCCGGGGGCACTCGTAACTCATTCATGGCTCTAGCGAAGAATCGGTTCAGGCTGCGCAACTGCACGCGGACGGCGCGTTGGCGATTAGCAATCATGCGCGGTAGAAATCAGTCGCGCCCGCGATTTCCGTGCTGCGAGCCGGCAACCGCGTTTGCGGGACGCTTCACGGTACCAGGGTATTCGTCGTAAGCCTTGATGATTCGCTGCACCAGGCTATGACGGACGACATCGCGCTCGTCAAAACGGATCATCGCAATGCCTTCGATATTGCCGACGACTTCCATGGCCTCGACCAAGCCGGAACGCCGCTCGTTGGGCAAATCGATTTGCGTAATGTCGCCGGTGATTACCGCCTTCGAGTTGAAGCCAAGGCGTGTAAGGAACATTTTCATCTGCTCGCTCGTCGTGTTTTGGGCCTCGTCGAGAATGACAAAGGAATCGTTGAGTGTGCGGCCGCGCATGAAAGCGAGAGGCGCGATTTCGATGATGTCCTTTTCCAGAAAGCGCTCGAGCTTGTCGGCCTCGAGGAGATCGTGGAGGCCGTCGTAAAGCGGGCGCATGTATGGGTCGACTTTTTCCTGTAGTGTCCCCGGGAGAAAGCCGAGGCGTTCGCCGGCTTCGACGGCCGGCCGGGCGAGAATGATGCGGTTGACGTCCTTTGAGAGCAGCGCGGACACGGCCATCGCGACGGCAAGGTATGTCTTTCCCGTGCCACCGGGGCCGATGGCGAACACCATGTCGTGCGTTTCGATTGCTTCGATGTAGCGCTTCTGATTGCCACTTTTCGGAGCGACGACTTTTTTGCCAAAGGAACGCGTCCGCGTGGGAGAAAAGGCGCCGCGGAGCGCAGGGGTCGGTTCGCCGGCGGTTGCGCGCAGAAGATCGCGGACCTCCGCGCTGTCAGGTGTGTTGCCCTCGCGGACGCGCTCGTTGTAGGCGCCGACAAGGCGAGCTGCACGCTCTACTTGTTCGGGATCACCCTCAATTTCGAGGTCATGATCACCGTGCAGATGAGTGGTGACGTGCAAAGCCGATTCGAAGAACTTCAGGTTTTCGTCAAGCGTGCCGAAGAATTCGTTCACTCCTCCGGCGATTCGGACGGTTTGCTTCATTAAGTGGTGCGGCCGTGGCTCGCGGCGCGTGTATCTCCCTCTTGGATAGCGTATCGCGCAGGAAGAGGAGGGTCAAGGAGGCGACTCTTGCTTGACAAGGCGACAACCACTCGTTGGTTGCTGGCCGCTATTATTTGCGGATTGCTATCTCCACGACGCCGGCTCTCGCTGGTCGACAGTTTCGCCTTTTTCTAATAAGACTTGCAGCCAGCCGAGCATTCTGGGCCAACCACGATATGACTGGCCGAGTTCCGGATGCGCCGCAAAACCGCTATGGCGAATTCGAACGCGGGTTCCGTCTCCCTCGGCAGTGAGTTCCCACCGCAGCATTGTTTTTGCCTTGCCGGTCCAGGTTGCAAGCCATGTTGACGCTATTAATCGCGGAGGGTCAAGCTCGGTATATTCGCCTGCGATTTCGAAGGGGCGGCCGTTACCATCGACTCCGATGCATCGCCATGCCCCACCGACGCGCAAATCGGTCTCAAATTTCGTACATCGGTAGATGCCGGCCTGCCCCCACCATTGAACGACCTGGGATGGGTCCACCAGAGCTCGAAAAACTCGCTCGGGCGTCGCGGCAATCTGAATCTCGCTGACGATCTCATCTGGACTAAGTGACTGTTCTGGTGCGGCCATTTCTGCCTCCGTTCATTCTTTTTGTCTTGCGTTTCTTTTCTTCGGGTCGGAGCGGCGAGCCGATGTTTCGCCGGCATGCGACGCTTCGACGAATTTTTTCAAGCTGGACAACTCGGACTGCCAAAAAAGACGGTAGCGACTGAGCCACAAGTCAACGGATTTCAAGGGCTCCGGATTCAACTCGAAAATCCTTTGGCGCCCGACACGCCGCGATTTCACCAAGCGGGCCTGGTGGAGCAATCTGAGATGTTTGGAGATAGCGGGGCGAGTGACGGTAAACGCCTGAGCGATCTGCCCGGCGGGCAAACTTCCTTTAAGCAGGAGATCCAGCACCGCGCGGCGCGTTGGATCCGCCAGCGCACTGAAAGCCGCACCTGGGGTTGGTGTAAACATATGGTTACGCATAATATGTAACCATATGGTATCGCTTTCGCTGTGTCAAACAGGTTTTCGGAAAATCTTGAGGCGGGCC
>Ga0126371_10005623_pt1 | contig 11141 bp, 14 predicted proteins | sample PanSoiMetaPlot_4_FD_110145 | JGI IMG/M metagenome (GOLD analysis project Ga0126371, IMG submission 110145) | Tropical forest soil microbial communities from Panama - MetaG Plot_4 | ecosystem: Environmental > Terrestrial > Soil > Tropical forest > Bulk soil | place: Panama | collected 2016-02-17
ATCGAGCTTCGACGAAGCGACATGGGTGCTGACAACCTATCTGGTTGCGAATGCCGTTGTCTTGCCGCTGAGTGCGTGGCTCTCGCGCGTCTTCGGGCGCAAACGCTACTACATGATGTGCGTGGGATTGTTTACAGCGACATCGTTTCTCTGCGGTATAGCGCCCACGCTTGGATTTCTCCTGCTCTTTCGCGTCTTGCAGGGTATCGGCGGCGGCGGGCTGGCCCCGGTAGAGCAGGCGATCCTGGTTGACACGTTCCCAGCAAACAAACGAGCGGCGGCATTTGCGCTCTACAGCATGGCTATTGTTACCGCGCCTGCAATCGGGCCTCCGCTGGGCGGTTGGATTACGGACAGCTTTTCGTGGCGATGGGTGTTCTTCATCAATGTGCCTATTGGAATTGTGTCGCTGATCCTGAGCAGTCGGCTGGTGCACGACCCGCCGCAGTTCAAGGAAGAAATTGCCCGGCTGCGCGCGAGCGGCAAGCTGCGCATCGACGGGTTGGGCATCGGGCTGATTGCCATAGGTTTCGGATGCCTTGAAGTAGTTCTCGACCGCGGCCAGATCGATGACTGGTTCGGCAGCTCAACGATTGTCGCGCTGCTGGTTGCAGCGATTGCCACGCTGGTTGTGGCGATTATCTGGGAGTGGAGGCACACCGACCCCGTGGTGGAGCTGAAGTTGCTGCAGGACCGCAATTTTGCCGGCGCCACGATCTTCTATTTTCTCTTCGGATTTGTGCTCTTTGGCAGCACGACGATGATTCCGGAGATCCTGCAGACGCTCTATGGCTACACGGCGACCGATGCGGGGTTGGTGCTGGGCCCGGGTGCGCTGGTCATTACCTTTCTTGCGCCGTTTGTGGCACGGCTGGTGCAGTCGGGCAAGGTAAATCCTAAGCACCTCATCATCTTCAGTTATGCCGTAGTCGCGGTCTCCATGTGGTATTACGGCAGCTTCACTCCGCAGACTGACTATTTTCACTACGCATTTGCGCGCGCCGTTCAGGGCTTTGGCTATGCCTTTCTATTCGTGCCTGTGAGCGTGATGGCATATTCGTATCTGCCTCCGCAGAAGAACAATAAGGCGTCGAGCCTTACGAATCTGGCGCGCAACTGGGGTGGCAGCTTCGGCGTCGCCTTTGTCACTACGTTTCATGAGCGCCGCATGGACCTGCATCAGGCGCGTCTCGCCGACGCCTTACATGGTTTATCTCTGGTGGACGCGACGCGCGATTCGCTGACAAAGAGTTTCGAGCAGCTTGGATTTTCCCATTCCGACGCTGCAGCTCATGCCGGCGGTCGCATGTATGACCTGCTGCTGCAACAGGCAAGCCTGCTTGGGTTTACCGATTGCTTTCATCTGCTCGGGTGGGTTGCATTGCTCGGGATTCCGGTCGTCTTTTTCACTCGCGACTTCAAGCCCAGTGGAGGCTCGACGGCTGGGCATTAGACCGTTTTCAGTCGCGCCAAAGCCATGTACTATCGAAGATCATTTTGATAGCACATGGCTGAGATCGGTCCTGTTCGCAAAATTGGGCGTGGCATTGTCTGGTTCGTCCTGCTGCTAATGACGATCTGGGCGATTGCCGCTCTTTGCTTCGATGTGCGCATTGCATGGCTGCGCATTCCATGTGTGATTGCCTATCTGTTGGCGGTTAGTGCGTCGATAATAAAACCAAAGCGGTTCTGGCGGCGTGTGCTGGGTTGCGTTATCTGCTTCGCAGTTGTGCTCGCGTGGTGGCGTACACTGCAGCCTTCGAATGAGGGCAACTGGCAGGTGGATGTGTCGCGGCTCGCATACGGCAAGGTGGATGGCCAGCATGTCACTATTTACAACACGCGCAGTTGCGACTATCGCGCCGAGTTTGATTACACCTGCGCATGGCCGACGCGCGAAGTGGATCTATCACAAATTCGTGGCATGGATGTTTTCGTCGATTATTGGGGATCGCCGTGGATAGCGCACACCATTATCAGTTTTGATCTGGGAAACGGACAGCACGTCGCATTTTCCATCGAGGCGCGCAAGCACATAGGGCAGAGCTACTCGGCGATTCGTGGCTTCTTTCGCCAATTCACTCTGATTTCGGTCGTGAGCGACGAGCGCGATCTGGTCCGGCTCCGCACGAACTACCGCGTCGGCGAAGACCTGTATCTCTTTCACACTACGGCGACGCCTGCCTTTGCGCGCTCGCTCTTTCTTGACTACATCGGGTTTACGAATGGCCTGCACGACCATCCGCACTGGTACAACGCCGCGACCAGCAACTGCACAACTGAGATTTTTGCGCTGAAGACCATGCAGAGCCTGCAGCGCAACTGGACAATCCTGCTGAATGGCAAAGGCGCAGAGGAACAATACCGCCAGGGCAATCTGGCTGGCGATGGCTTGCCTTTTGATGAGTTGATGAAGCGGGCCTATATCAACCCGGCGGCCAAGCTGGCTGACAAGAGCTCCGACTTCTCGAAAAGGATTCGGGAAGGCAGACCTGGATTCGAGAACATCCAGTAGAGTCTGGGAGCGCGAAATACCAGATTGCGGCTACAGCAAGCCGGCAAGAAACGGCGCCACAGCGTGGAAGGCAACACCTCCAAACTTGGCGATCATTCCGGCAATGGTTCCGATTGTCGTTAGCTCTGTTTGCGCCGCGCCCGATGCCTTGACCAGCAGGTTCAGCTTTTCCAGTCCGGATTCAAGCTTGTTCTTCGCCTCCGGGGCCTTCACGTCTTCGCGCATGGGCTGGATAACATTGTCCACGATGGTGCTCTTCATGGCGTCGGGCATGCTAGATTTCTGGATCTCCGCCTTCAGGTCTTCGATAAGCTTGATCAACTGCTGCTGATCGGCTGCGTTTGTAATCGAGACGTTCGAGCTTGCCCCGGCTCCGATCGCTATGCCCGTGCCGGAAATGTTGCCGCCGACGTATGTGCCGCTGTTGTCTGTCATGTATTTGCTCCGTGCTCTGCGCGGATCGCGGTGGCAGCAAGGCTGTGTTCTCCTACCGCAATCCCGGCCCCCTGGATATTTCCATTCACTGTCGTGGAGTGATCGTCCATGTGAATGGTGACGTTGTAAACTGCGCCGGCAGGAACTGACATGACCGGCGTTTGTTCTTTGGTCTTTGGGTTAATAATGTTCAACTGCAACTGGTCCGGGTGGTTGGGATCGGCCAGCGCAACGACTGATGCGGGCATGGACGTTCCGCCTGAGACGTTGATTCCGCCCACAAATTGCAGGCACGGCGCCAGGAATTCACTCCAGCGCTGTGTTTGCACCATTACCATCACTTTTACAGTCGAAACTGGCCCCTGAATCAGAAGAACAAGCAAATGGATGGCTACGTTGAACGGAGGCGGACCGACGGCATCGAATTCGCGGCCCAGAGCTGTTCCAGTCTGCAGCGGTATCTGGCGCATGGGAGCAAAATTGAAAACATATTGTACTTGCAATGACTGCGCCAGTCCCCATGCAACATCCGGCGACTCCAGGTTCTGCATTCCCATAAGAACAACCTGAGAGGTCATTGGATCAATTTCTTCTACTGTCACAATCGCTGGGGTGAACTGGCTGAGTTGCGAGCCCGGCGGCAGCAGCAGATACATACTCAGAGGCTGAGGAATTCCACGCATCCGCGCCATCATGGCGGAGTACTCCATCATGGGGTTCGGAGGAACTACAGTGAACCCCTCCGGCAGAACTGCCGTGAAATTGGCTCCGCGGATGGGTTGCCCATTCAAAGCTGAAGAAGTATAGCTCTCACCGTCTACGTTTTAACCGGAAATATTTGCGGATTCAGACCAGGCTTGCGCCTGCGATGGATTCCAGCACCTTGAGCGGCGATATTTCCGGCCTGACCAAAGCTTCGGGGCAAACAAGGAATGTCTGTTCCAGTGCATATTGGCCTGCAAGCACGGCATGGGGAACAGTGTCGGTGTAAACCATCCAACTGGAGCCGGACGGGAAGTTGAAGCTGTGCTTAGGGCAGTTTGCCTGAAAGTCGGGATTTTCTTTCAAAAAGTTGTGAAAACGCATCATAAAGTCGTCATACGGGCTGCGTTTGATCGAGGGAATGGCTGCGTCAAGTCCAATGCCGCGGCCGAGCGACTTGGCTGCGCGGCTGAGGGCACTGTCTACACGCGGAGCGATTTCGGAAGGCGCAAACTGCTTCACGATGGCAGCAAAGGGATCGCTGACAACCCAGTCACGCGTACGAGCAGGGTGAATGTTATTGAAGAAGCGGAGAATACGCGCGCCATAGGTTGGCCTTGTGGGGAAGGCATCCGTGTGCAGCAGGTCGTTGCGGCGGCGCTGTGGGAGGTCCCGGCCCTCTTCTTCCTGCGGGCGGAAGCTGGCGTAGTCGAGTTGCCAGTTGGCTTTGTACGGCTCGAGAAAGCCGGTCAGGAATTCTGTGACCGACTTTGAATATTTCCGCATGATGCCTTGCAGTTTGGCGACGGCCTCTGCGTCGGCCGTTTTGGTGTCAACACCGCTCAATCTGTCGATGTTCGGCTTATAGGCAATGTTCTTGTGCAGAGAGCTGTCCGTCTGCTGCTGGCCCAGAAGAAACTGCAAATCAATCTCAGGAATCGCTATCGGCGTTTGTGGGAAGTAGAGAATGTCTCCGGCCTCAAGCTGCGCGCACCACTCGCGATGTTGTTCAGGCGATAGCGGCTGCAACTGGTTTAGCGAGATCGGAATGACGGACATGGCAAAATCAGTGGTTGCTGAACTTGGTGCGGAGCCACAGGCTGACAAGCACAATAAGGCTGACGGCCAACACAGCCAGTCCTACCGGCAGGGCAATGTACTGGTAGCTGTCCGCGAAGTCCACATGATGCCCGGCGCCGTTATAGATCAGGATGCCGAAAATGGCGACGAAGCAGGTCGCGAAAAAAGCCGTAATTGCCAGCGCAAACGATAATACCAGTGCCCCGAACAGGCCAAAACTGCCTATTTGAACGCCAAGAAATTTGCTCTGTCCCGCTTGAGTATGGGCAACCATAATTGAGACAATGCGCTCCTCAGCTAGAATACAGGTTTATGGCTGGAGCCGCCCAGATCGAGTTGTTGCCCGCACAGAAGGTGGCGCAGGAAGCACAGGTGCTGCAGGCGCCGAACTCTGTGTGCTACGCGCAGTATGGCGACACGCACCTGACACCGCAGGATCTGGAGCGTATCGTGCAGGCGGTCCCGGATTCAATTGCCGCCGCGCTGAAGCGGCGCGCCTACTACTTTGTTCCGCTCACCATCAGCGAGGATGACGAGACGCTGGTCGCTCCAGAGTACACGATTGATTTCAGCGACCGCGCCATCTGTCACCGTAATGTTTCATTCGGCAGTTCTGAATGTATCTTTATTTCAACGCGATTGATGCAGGACCGCTTCGCTCTGGCGTTCGAGTTCTTCATCAATGTGGGTCATCACTTTGTCGAGTCGGTCGGCGTGCCTCAGAGCTTCAGCGACTTGGCATGGTCACAGGCCGAATCCGATATACGTGGCGAGACCAGCCAGGACGCATACGAGAGCCGTAGAAAAGCGACAGACCGCGGGAGATCGTATGAAAAAGCCAAAAGCACATTCTTCGATGCGGCCTTCTCTGATGCGATTGCAATCTATTTGCTCTCGTTGAGCATCGACTTCGACTATGCCGATCTGCGGGAACGTGAATATCCGCTCCTTACAGCGCCGGCGCTGGCCGAACGTCTGCGGCACATTGCCGGCCTGTTTCCACCGAATGCCGGATATGAGTTTGAAATCCGGTATCGTCGACGCGGATAGCTTCAGGTATCGCAATCAGGCACATGCCGGTCTATCTGCGAGTCCCGGGCACTCCTCTCACGCGTTATAGCTAGCGCCGCAAGGGAATGACTTCGCACAACCGCGTATCGCGCAGGTACACCCCGGCCCACAATAGAATGCCCATGTAAACAGGAAACAGAGTTTCGGCAAACAGCGGATTGCCCACGCGCCACTGCACCGCAACCGCACCCCCAAGATAGCCGGTGAGCAGGATCGCTCCCAGAATCGCGGTCCATGGGACAGCATAGAGAATCGTGCAGATGAGCAGCACGATTCCGGTCGCGACAGTAATGTTGTCCGGCCATCCGAGTTCGGCCTGCGCCTTCAATACGGGCGCGGGTTTGAACAGTTTCATCACGCCATCCATTAACAGAAAAAGCACAACGAAGCCGCTCAACACGCGCCCCGTCCAGAGCCTCTTACGAGAAACCACACTGGCCGCTGCAACTGCCTGCATAAACCCTCCTCGGACAAAGCGAAATTAGGGCCCGTGCTCGTTCTGCGCGGCCCCTGTCATTCAAATCATGATGCCTGATTGGTGTTCACCATCCACGGAATGCCGAAGCGATCGATCAGCATTCCAAAGCGCGGCGACCAGAACGTCTCCGCCAGAGGCATATTCACCTGCCCTTTTTCCGCCAATGCATTGAAGACCCGTTCGGCCTCAGCCACGTCTTTCGCCGAGATACAAATGGCGAGCCCTTGTGGTTTCTGGTGATACTGTGGCGGAGTATCCGCGCCCAATAGCAGTCGATCGCCCACACGCAGCGAAATGTGCATGATCTTGTCGCGCCACTCCGGCGCAGTCTGCGCCGCCATTGGCGACTCCGCGTGCGTCATCTTGAACTCGATCTTGCCGGCAAAAATTTTCTCGTAAGCCTTGAATGCTTCTTCGCAATTTCCGTTGAAGTTCAGATATGGATCGATTTGCATGTTGGTTCTCCTTGGTCCCTAAAATGTTCTTGCTCCGCTGTTGCTATTGAATGTTTCGGTGGCAGACAGTTCTCCTGAGGCGGTGCCTTTATCCACTCGTTTCTCCGTCTCCTCCACATATTCGGGGCTGACGGAGTGCTGCAGTCCGATTTGAAAAAATCAGAAATCGCAATGTGGTTTTCTCCGGTCTGCCGCTTCCGATTAATTTCTCGCTGCGAACTCAGCACGCAGCCGCTCTCCCTGTGCTTTCGCCTCCGGCGTCAGCAAATCAGCAAAGTCTTCGGGCTCAAACACGGGGCGTATTTCAATCTCCGATTCGATGCCGGGAAAGGGTTCGGGGCAACGCCTGACCCACTCCACCGCCTCTTCCATCGACTTCACCTGCCAGATCCAGAACCCGGCCACAAGTTCTTTGGTCTCCGTGAATGGCCCATCGATCACCGTTCGTTGTGATCCGGAAACCCGCACCCGCTTCCCCTGCGAACTGGGCTTGAGGCCATCGGCGGCCAGCACCACGCCGGCCTTCACCAGCTCTTCATTGAACTTGCCCATGGCGGTCAGCATTTCGCTGAACTCTTCTGCTGGCGGCAGGCCCGCCTCAGACTCTTTCGTCGCCTTCACCATTACCATCACTCGCATCGTTGATTCTCCTCAGTTGAATTGCCCGCTCGGGACGACCTACCTTTGTATCCCACGCTCTATTGATCCGTCGAACGGCCTGTCCCAGAATCGACACGATGCATCACTTTTTCTGAAGAATTCTTATTTAACCTGGCCAAAAGCATGCTCAGGAATGCCGCGCTGCCTCGTTTGCTTTCCGACAGGCTCGGCCCCGCGCCGAATATGACTAAGAAAACAGCGATAAGCATGATCGATTGACTGATTCCCACCACTGCTGCACCGCCTGGAATAACGCTCTATTCGTATGTCGAATGAGGGGCAGCGAAATAGACATATCTGAGAAGAAATTTTCAAATTCTTTTGAGGAAAAAGTGGGGAGGGAGTCGTTTCTTGGTCAGATGTAGCGAATCTGGCGCTGAGGATGATTACAAGTATTAAGCCACTGATTCCTGCTCAATCTGCAACGATGAGATATGCGCGAGCAATTCCGCCGGATGAATCGGCTTGTCGAGAAGAGTGAAATCGTGGCCCGCGGCGCGTGCGCCAGCCAGCAGATCTAAGCTCCTCGCCTGTCCCGAAAACAGCAGCACCTTGCAATCCGGAACATTCTTCCGCATTGCAATTGCCAGTTCAACGCCGCTCATACCTGGCATGACAACATCGCTGATAAGGAGATGTGGAGGAATCAGGTTTGCCAAGTCAAGAGCGCTTGCTGCGTCATAAGCAGTAAATGCTGCATAGTTCTGTTGCCGAAGAATCGCAGCCAGAGTATCGGCGATGACAGGCTCATCATCCACCACAAGAATGACTGGGAAAGGAGGTGCCATTGGGGTTTTCAACTGCGTGTTTATCTCAGCTAGTGTGACCGTGTCGAATTTTGATCCAATTGCCATCGCATGCGCGCTCCTACTAAAGCAACCCTAGCAGGTTTGCTACGATACGGGGTAAATCTTTTTGAATGTGTTATTTATAATCTATTTATAGTTGCAGCATTGATTATCGTGCATTGCTGACGTCGAATGTGTTAGGTTATCGTCAGATTAGCGATACGTATTGCTTAACATAAGGTCGCTCTATGGCTAAGAATGAAAATCCCAAATCTGCTCCTATGAATTTTTCTTCTATGTTCCAGATCGATGTCCCCACGGGCCGGAATAGCAAACACAAAGAGATCGTCGCCCAATTATTGAGCGACATTATCCAGCTGGAGCCTGGAAGGGCGCTGAAGATTCCTTTATCGGAGTTACCTGATACAAAGGAGAATATCCGTTCCGCGCTGAACCGGGCCACTCGGGCAAGAGAAATAGATGTCGCAACCTCCAGTGATGACGAATACCTCTACATCTGGCGCACCTGAAAAACTAGGCGACAGGATTTGAGAGGTACAAAACCCTCGCTCTAATAAACAGCTCCGGATAATATGGCTTATTCCCGGCGAGCCTGGCACTCTTGGATGCACGCTGTGGAAAACGATCGAGGCGATATACGCCCCAACCGGAGCACGCAGATGCAGGTACCGAAAGGTATCGTCCGTTTTGGCGAGATTTTGTGGAAGAAGATTGAGGCTGTCCTCACATATCTCCAATATGCATACCTGTACCTGGCCATTCCGCTGATCGTTGTCTGGACCATTCCTTATTTCAGAGCGCGGCTCGAGCGGATCAAATGGTTTGATGAAAATTCGATGCTTGATGTGGTGGCCCTCACTCTGATGCTGGTCATGGTCCTTCTCGCGCGTCTTCACAGGGAAATGGGCGAACTGTCAGAGAATTTGAGACAGGTCGCAGGAGCTGGTTCTAACCTCATCCCGGGAGGAGTCGGCCAGGTATATGTTCATCTTCGGACCGCGCTTGAGAGCGGTGGAAATCGCCGGGGGCGATCCTTGGATGTCCTTGGGTTATCCCTATATACTGCCTGGCCTCAGATCTATTCCTGGATCAGCGATGGGCTATTACACGACATAGAAATCACTCTCTATTGCATGTCACCGGATTTCATCCGGACCCAAAGCAGCTCCATTTCTCCTGATTGGGGCCATCATGCGCAGGCGCAGATCGATTCAATCGCGCGGTTTCAGATAGAAAGTGCCGAAGAAATCAGGGATAAGTCCATCACTTTAAATCTTTCCCTCTATTACTGCTTCCCTGCAATTCACGGATTTCGGCTGGAAAATGGAGAGATTTTTGTCGCCTTTTCACGTTGGGCAGGCAGCACAGGACATCGCCATCTGGCCGATCCAAACTATTTCTATGAAAGATTTCGAGCTTCGGATCGCACGAAACGCGCCGAGGAATATCGCCTTCTCTTTGCCAACTGGATTGACGAAGTGAAACATCGCAAAGCTGTTGTTGCTGGCAAGCCAGCGCACTAAGTAAGATTGTCCTACCGAATCACCTGCAGCGCCGCCCGGAACAATTCATCGAAATTCTCTCCCGCAGCCTTGTTCTTTGCGACCGCCGACTCAATCGCCTTCTGCGCTGCCGGACGCTGATAGCCGAGGTTCACCAGCGCCGATAGCACATCCTCTGCTGCCGGGCCGGCTGATGCGCCCGCGGGTGCTGCGGCCATGTCTTCGAGCTTGTCTTTTAATTCGACGACTAGGCGTTCGGCCAGCTTCTTCCCAACGCCGGGGATGCGCGTCAGCGTTGCGTGGTCCTGCGCTCGGATGGCTGTTACTGTTCTCTCCGGGTTCAGGCCACTCAGGATAGTCACGGCCAGTTTGGGGCCTACTCCGGAGACGGTAATCAGCCGCTCAAACAGCCGCTTCTCGTTGAAATCGAGAAAGCCGAAGAGCGCCAGCACGTCCTCGCGCACCTGCGTATGGATGTATAGCGCGACCTCGGCGCCTTCCTTCGGCAGCGCGGTAAACGTCGGAACGCTGATGGTGACGTCGTACCCCACGCCGCCAGCTTCCACAATGGCCTGCCCCGGCTGCTTGGAAAAAAGACGTCCCCGCAAATGCGCGATCATGCCGTGATTGTAATTGTTGCCATGTCAGAGGGAATGATGATGTGCATGGCGATCTGCGGCGAAGCTGGGCCGTTTTGACGACGCGCGGGTAGAGTGGGATCGAGCCGCCGCGATGACATGTACCGCTCGTGAGCGGGAATTATTGCTGGAGCGCGCACCTGAGTTTGCAGCGCGTTCGGCCGTCATCAACTGACAGCAAGGCTGTCCCTGCCGCGCCGCCGAGTTGCTTTCGAAACAAAATGAGAAGAAAGTTCAAAAACACAGGCGCTATGGGCTAAAAAGTGTGCATCCTACCAGTGGTTTGCAAATGCGCTGCGCATTTGAAGTCAGAGAGGAACGCAAATGCTCCTGATCATTCTCATTATTCTGCTGCTGATCTTCGGATTTGGCGGGTATCGCATGGGCCCCGGCATTGGCTACTACGGCGGCGGTGGAATCAGCCTGATTCTGCTGATCCTTATCATTCTGCTTTTGCTGCACGTGTTTTGAAGAAATTATCGATAAGGTAATCACGCAGCTCGATGTTGAAGCGGCGCGTGTTCTGCTGGGCGTCCTGCGCATCAGTGTTGAAGTTGACGATGTAAGCGCTTCGAGTTGCGGGGTCGATGTTGATCTGGCTGCGAAAGCCGTTCTGCCAGCCAGGATGACCAATCAGCGTTAAATTGCCGTCAACATGCACAAAGAAGCTTTCCGCTACAGAATCATGCGCTCCTGCGCGTGAAGGGAAATCATCATCAGGAGTAACAGGGAGGACGGGCTTCCACATCTCTTCCAGCGACGAGCGTTTCAGAATAGCGTCGTATTCAGCCTGATG
>Ga0126371_10005624_pt1 | contig 11141 bp, 15 predicted proteins | sample PanSoiMetaPlot_4_FD_110145 | JGI IMG/M metagenome (GOLD analysis project Ga0126371, IMG submission 110145) | Tropical forest soil microbial communities from Panama - MetaG Plot_4 | ecosystem: Environmental > Terrestrial > Soil > Tropical forest > Bulk soil | place: Panama | collected 2016-02-17
CGTATGTTGTGCATCCGCCTCTTCTTGACCCACAACGGTTTGGGGAAACCGTGGCTGTAAATCGAGGGATGATTGTCAAGGCCTTTGAGACTCCAGAAGAGGCTTTCAAATGGCTTGAACGAACTTCCGCCAAGAAGCCGGATGCAGCCGACGCTTGAAAAGCCTGCCTGATCCGCAGCGGTGGTTTGCCTCCAAAACCTGATGCTTCTGCTTGCCTAACTCTTGGCTGGAATAGGCCTGAGTCAGCCGAAGCGAGCTGGGCCTGTGCACAAGCACAGTGGAACGACCAGATAGGGGTTTTCACCTTGAATAGACAATCAAAATCTCTCCGCGCATCTTGTCTCCGCGCACCTTCCCATGGACATTGCACCAGAAGGTCTCGTAGATATTTCGGAACTCTTTAGTGTCTTGAGGGACCTCGAAGGACAGCACGACCGTCTGCCCTGGTCCAACGCGCACGCCCGCCGCATTCGGTGGCTCCACCATCGTGCCCGTGCCCGAGATTTGAAACGGCACTTTGTAGAGCATGGTGGACACGAACTCATGGGCCACATTGTCCTCGTTCCGCAGACGGATGTCGGCGTTTGCGCCCACCCTGAGCAAGAATCCAGCCTCACTCTCTCCTGGGTAGTACCACATTTCTCCTCGTGTGATGTGGAACGCCTTATCCTTCATCACCACTTCCGCGGTGATCTCGCTCCGCTCTGATCCGCTCTGCATCGGTTGCGGCCCTGCGAGGGACCCAAGCGCAAGAATCGCGACCGTTGCTGCACTGCCAATGAGGTATCTCACGGGTCCTTCCTCCTGGTAAGAGATGGGTGCTCCTCTGCCCGCCCTGCCTTCCAGCCCGGGAGGGCCGTTCCTCTTGTGTCGGAGCTTATTAAGCCGTCCGCTGTTACTGCTGCACCTTAAGTGCCAACTGAGAGAGGAGGGAGAATCGCAGGCGGGTCGCGAACGATGGTCTGGTGGGTGAGTCGTCCGTGGATCACATTCGATCCTGATGAGAATCTCATTCGATTCATTCGAGAACTCGAAGGTCGGAGAGGGTGTCTGTGGCAATGAACGAGCTGGGCGGGGTGACTGTCCGTGCTTCTGGGACTGGTGGCCGACCTGCGGTAGTACGAATACCAGATATTGTCGACTCCACAGATACTCAAATCCCCGCCTAACCATCCGGATTCTGTCGATTGAGACAACGAGATGTCGCATTACACGCTGAGGCGCGAGGGGGGTGTGGGATGATACGCCCTCGTGTCCCGGTGCATATAGGCGTTCCGGCAAATTTGTAGGGGAGGGCAAGTCCTTGAGCGTGAGATGAGCGAAACTCCGCCCTCAGAAGACTACTCCTGCGACAGGTCAGTGCATAGTATCTCACGCTTGGCGCGGCCTGCTTCATGGGAGTTGCAAAGTTCATCCATTAAGGGGACCTTATCACCACACCATCATTCCACATCTTAAGAGCCGATTTTTGATCAATCGTCTCTCGTCGGCTACCATTCACAGCGTCAGGCAAAGTACCGCTATGAAATCGTCTAAACCAGTTTACCGGCTTGTTCTCCTTCTTGCCGGGACCTTCGCGACGAGCAGTTACGCAGCACTGTCACCCACTGAAATCTTAATGAAAGCAACAACGCTCACTTGCACGTTTACTTCTCAGCAGCAGACCAGATGGGGGGCCAGTGGTCCACTCAAGGAGGAAGGGACCATTTTCTATGAGGTGACGTTCGATGCGATCAACCACCAAACCGGTCAAGCCAAAGTACGCATAAAGAAACGATATGTGTGGCAGGATGAAAGTGATGATATTCCCGTTCGGATGCGCGTCTTCAGGTACAGCATCACCTTCTTTGAGTTAACCAACTCCGGCGCATTGGATCCTGTAATTACCACGGTCCTCGACGATTATTTCGGAGAGACGACGAAGTTCATAGCCGTCCGGTCAGCCCATGTGTATTCCTCGTTCAAACGAGCATTGGCAACTCAAGAGACTGGCACTTGTGTTCCGGGTTAGGTGGCAACCAGCTTGAATCTTGCCCACCCTGCGAGTTGTGAATTGTGTCCACAAAGGGGACCCTTTCCCCACACTGTTTCCACGTCCAAGCCCCGTTTCGTTTTGCTCTAGGGGGAAGAAAATGAAGCCGATACTGCTCTCAGCATCCTTCATCCTCGTAGGATTATATTTGGCGATTCTGAGTCCAAAATTAAGTGAGTGGTCTATCGACTGGCATTACAAGATGTTTGGATTCCGATACCATGGGTATACGCGGTTAATTAAATGGCGGTATCTATTCGGAGGAATTGTTTCTGTAACAGTGGGAGTTTTAACCGCGTTAGGGGTAATAGATTTCAAATAAGATTCGAGAGCGATCACATAGAGGTCAGACATGGCTGAGGATTATAAGCTCAAGACAACGAATCAGAAAAGCCATGATGGGCAGGGGGTGGGGAGTGTACCACGGGATGCTGCGCGCGGCGTCGAGCAGGCTCTCATAGAACTACACGGTATGGCGAAGGACGGCGGAACCCTGCTCAATCTAAGAAATAGCATCAGCACGAGCAACCCGAGTTATGCAGAGCTAGTGAATCAAGGACGAGCTTTGTTACAAAAAATCGGGTATTACGGGTATTAATTGACAAGAACAAAACAAAAAAGACCGAAATTTGGTGACGGACTCGAAATTCCAACCCCCAAAGGTTTTTGCTTACCTCCAGTATGTGAATCGAGATTCATTGCATGGAGCATTGATTCGTGTGCTTCCTGGTTTTTTCGTGAAACGGCCTGAGAATTTTTCAAGTATTGTTTTGCAGCAGGAACAATTTTTCACATTTTTCCCCGTTAGCGCAGCTGTGAATCGAGGTATTGTCACGATCATGGCAAATGAGGCGATACCGGAGAGCGCGCTGAAGATGCCCGTATTGAGAACGCCCGGGGGTATAGACAAAAGGGGAAAAATTCTCAATTGGTGGATTTTGGACGAGGAATCCAAGCAGTTGGTATCTGAGTTGTCAGCCGAACAGAAGAACCTCTCTATTGCTTCTGTCATGAACGATACCATGCTGGTGCACCGAATTGTTGAAGGGTGGTCGCCATCCGATTGGGTTTGAAGAGTCTGCAGCATGGAGGAAGCAGTCATTATAACGATCCCGCTTGGAGTGACTGAATTTGAGTTTGACGATGAGCATTGCAGAGAGTTGGAATCCCAACTAGCTCAGGCTGTTGATGCAAGTGAAAGTGGAGAATATGATGGTAATGAGTTTGGAAAAGGAGTTTGCAAGCTGTTCCTATATGGTCCTTCTGCAGATGCCATTCTCAGAATAGTCCTTCCTAATTTCTTTTAGATAAGTCTCTACCGCCAGGATCGTATGCAACAAAGCGTTATGGGACACCAGGCTCCCGAGACGTACTGGTCAAGATTGTTCCTCCGCCTGATCCTCTTATCCATGCTTGAGTCTTCCCCCATCATTCCCTTCACAAAATCCCGCAAGTTATTCTGTCCGCCTGTCCGGAAATCTTCTCAATACAGATTCGCCGACTCTTCGTATCGTCAAGAAATCGAAGGGAAATTATTGGTTTGGCTAAGGTGTGGCTGATCTTAGCTTGCGATCAGGAACAATTCCCCGCCACTCGATACCTCGCCGCTTCCGCCGCGCTATTAAACTCCACTCGGTTGTGGGGTGCAACCTGACTGTAATTCGGGCAGTCTGGGCGGTGGTAAATGTGACTTCGGCGCTTGCCGATGATGGGGTAAGGGGAGGAAACAGATGAGTCCTTTTCTACTGCTCCCAAAAGTGGAGGGCCACGATTAGAGGCGATACCCTCCGGGTCAGCATCCAACGGTGCCAGGTCAGATGGCTGCATCCAACACCTCAGATCCAATATCTCACTGCTTTCCGCTTCTTTCAGGATGATGGAAAACACTCTAGAATATCTCCAATATTGCTGGGCAGGTCTAGCCCCTGCTTAACTATTAGTGCCCCTGTGTTTTTTTCCGATAAGCGCGTTATTTGATCTTCAGGCTGGTAAAGAATGGTCGAGAAGAGCCAGTCAGAAGACCGTTTGACGTAGGTTTCTACTGTGGCGTCAATGAGCTTGCTTAGGGTTTGATGGTCTCCTATTGAATACTTGCCATAAGTGGCGACGAAGCCGAGAAGGACAAAGATATTGCCGCCGCCGAACGCCCTGATGATCGTCCCATTTAATAGTTTCGATGCGTCCCCTGAAATTCCGGACACGTTATGCACTACACAGACATCGGTTTTACGCAGGCCAGCTTGTGTCTTAGGTGTCGTATCGGGTCTCGCTTCTTCGACCAGTCCTGGGATGTCATTATCATTGCCCTTAATTTTCCATGCAATCTTTGCAAACGTCGGCACTTTTTTGGAGGTGTTGACGAATTGATCCTTGTGTTCGGGATAGTAAACAACTGGATCTTTAATGTCGTCGACAAGAGCAAGAAACACGTAATCCCAAAGTGAGTCTTGAAAAATATCTGCGAACGCAACTATGACCTCATTGGTTATGGTGAAGTCTACCTTCGGCTTCTGATATGCCACCCCATAGCGATCCACGTATGTACCGGTGTAGTATGCCCACGCATAATTTAAAAATATCTCCTGCCATGTCGGTTTAGACCCTTTTTTCTGAAGGAAACCGCTCGTTAGGGCCTTTTGTGTCCGGTTCGGTAGCCATAAACTCTTAAGAAGTGAGTCCCCAAAGCAACGGAAGTCGCGATTCGTCAACCACGTATTGGGAATAGTTTCAGGGATACTACCACCCTCGGTGGCTTCAATCGTTGGGGCACAATGGATCTTCTTGCATTCGTGTAGCATGCTAAGCACGATGGCCTTGGTCACTGGATTCTTCGCTAGGTCCTCAGGAAGTGGATTCGTCTCGTCTGCTACCAGACTTTCTCCCGATCCGGTAAAAGACTTAACTGTAAGTGTTATTCCCAGTACTTGCTTAACAAGATTTCCTAACCCCAGACTATTAGGGGGCAATTTTGCTAGATCACTTTCAGAACGCGCCGTGGGGGGAATTAACGGGATGATATTTTCATCTTCCCAGGGAGGTGTTTTCTGTAAAATATCATCTCGTAAACCGATCCACGTACACGAACTCAGCATGAGTGCGCTCACCAGCAGGGTTGCACAGACATATCGGCTTGTCATGGCTACCTCCTTTAACAGTTGACTTTCTTATGCAGCCTATTGCATCTCATGCGGGAGAGTGAGCAGGGCGGAGTCTATGATGGCACTCAGGAAAGAAGCAATAATTCCGTGTGGGTCAATGCGTGTATTTCGAGGTTACGGAGAAGTTCGGCTCCTCGGCCCTGTGGACGGCGGGATCGGACCACGGACGGAAATACCTTCACGATCGTAATATGCGTCTATTTCATCACTTGAGCTGTACAGTGCCACCCGTCTCCCTTCACTCCATTCACGGCTTGTACAAGTTGCTGCGGCTTGGTCTTGTCACCCTCGACTGTCACGATGGCATGCCCCTTCAGACTCTTGAAATCCACATCCTTCACCCCACCAACCTTTGTCAAAGCATCACGCACATCGCCGAGATATGCCTCGCAGAATTTTCCGCCAAGCATCAACGTCACTTTTTGTTCTGCCGCTTGAGCGACGCCACCGCCAATCGACGACAAAGTGATGGTAAGCACCCAGATTCGTGAGGTTCTCATAATCATGATGCTACTCCTCCTCTGAATTTGGTTGAGGGATCCCGCGATCCATTTCGGTTTCTGATAAAGGGTGCGACCATCGCCAGGAACGCTGGCCGATCCAAAGGTTAGGTCGACCGTTCCCGCCTTATATTAGTATTCTAATCGGTCGTAGTGTGGGCCATTCAGCAGAGGGTTTCAAGATATTGGCCGGAGGCAATGCTGACGCTGCATTCTGCGATCGCAAGACCCGCCACGCGCCGCTCACCTGCTCGGCTTCCCCGCTCCCACGACGGAACGGAGTGAGGATTAGACGCAATTCCCCGCCACTCGATACCCCGCCGCTTCTGCCGCGCTATTAAACTCGAATCGGTTATATGGTGCAACCCGACTGTAGTTCGGACAGTCAAGGCGGTGATAAATATGACTACGACGGTTGCCGATGATGGGGTAAGGGGAGGAAACAGATGAGTCCTGTTCTACGGCTCCCAACAGGGGGGGCCGCGCGAAGATGCGCTCCCTTCTGACTTAGTCTCCAACGGCACCAGGTCTGACAGGTCGAGCGATTGCCCACGCCTCGCCTGGCAATAGACGCATTTTCACTCGCTCCCGGGTTTCCGCGCTCCGTAGGGCGCGGTTCAGAATCGTTCGGCCATGAAGGATGGAACCTCCATTTGAATCCGTTGAAAACCGCTCTGGTAAACGGTTTCAGTGGATTCATACTAACGGAACTGGGCAACAGAACTATTGAGCAGGACGAGAAAGAGAAGTGGCATGAGAGTTGCGACTTCCCTCAATGACATTCGGTTACTTTAGTTCCAGAGCCAAAACATCAAGGATCGACACGGGTCTTAGTGTCCCGGTTTCCAGGGGAGACGGGACCCGTCAGGGCTGGCCCATATTTACGCGATCGCCGGCCTCGCTCGACAGTGAGCCAGTTGTCCATCACGTTTGTTCAGGTACGGTGATGCGGCGTAGCAGACCTCACGGCCCAATCATGGACCCCCAAAGCCCTTGCTTAGCCTTTACGGTTCGATCAGATATACGGGTGGGAGGAGATGACATGTGGGCAGAAGAACACCACCGTTTCACAGCGAGTCCCTCGCAAGTCGATCCCCCGCTCCTTCCTTGTAATTCCGCTGAATCGTCTGCTGTTTCTGCAACCCCTTTCGCCTAAGAAATGAGGAAGGGGGCGGTCTTCCTAATCAGCCTTACAAGGAGGCACATCGTGAATAGCTTGCTACCAGCCAGGAGGAAGGATCTCGAAGATCTGAAGAAGCCGGGTTTGGGTCGTCCTTATAGTGACTCCCTTGACCTTCAGCGTGAGGCAGATACCAGCATCCCCCTCGTCGCTCGCATCGAATGGTGCCGGCGGCAGAGGCGTGAGGCGCGTACGCAAGCTGATGCGGAAGGATGGCGCGCCGAAGAGGAGGGCCTCCGGGACGCGTTTCTCGATAGAGATCGAAGATACCCGCATCAGTATCGTTCACCCATTCCGTTCGATGTCTTCGGGAGGTACGCGATGGGTCTCGAGGACGGGCGAACACTGATGCGCCTCGGACGGCTGAACTGCATGTGGCATCCAGCCGCCAATGGGACACATGTGTGATCCCCTTTGGGGAATGGGGGACGGCTGTGGTTCCAGGGGCTCGGCCTTTCTCAGGGCAGTCGATCCCGTTGAGCCGGATACGTTCAGCGCGGTTGTTGTGCAGGGCTTCGATGGTATCGCCGTCGAGGACAGAGACAACTTTGCCCGTGAAGTTTGCAAATGAAGACCAGGGGGAGAGGATCAGACAAAGAGATGGTATAAGGAATCTCGCGATTTGTCCTTGCACGCAGGAAACACACCGGATCCCCCGCCCCACGACGATGACAGAACGTCGGCTCTTCTCATTGGGGCGTTACGGGCTGTCAGGCTCCTTGTTTGATCCCCACAGATCGTCGAATCCCATGTTCTTTAGATCTTGCTGCAGGGCGACCGGCTGTTAGACAGCGGGTAAAACATTTGGTGCACGTCTCATATTATTCCGACTTGCAGAAATTTACGGAGCGGCGATGAACTCTTTTTTGTCGAGGACAAACGATTGCAGACATTGCGACATCCAGCTATCCAATTCCTTTGTTAGCGCGATGAACCGGCTTTCTGCTTCGATCGCATGCCCTGGTTCGCTACGCCGCTGCATGCGCGATGACTTCGTCGCCAAGCTGCATGAGGCGATGTACCGCAGCAGTATGACCACAGGCGAGATCGATCATCCTTACGCGCTCGATTCCGCCATATGCGTTGGGCGATTGAGGGTTCAACTTTCGCCACAGATCGGCGACCGTCCGTCTCAAGAGCGGCTCGTCTGTGGTTTGGTCGATCAGCAGCACTACGCGGTTCAGCGGTACCTCATCGATCAGAGCGCCGAGTTCGAAGATGCAACCCTTCCTTTCAGATGTGAAAGCACGAAGGTCCATAACGACCAGATCGCTCTGCCCCATTAGCCTAGTCACTGTTTGCTGCCACGTATCGCTGTGGCAGAAGAATTCGTTGACACGGTAGCGCCCATCCGGGTCGGGCCGAAAGTCGAGCCCTGCAAGGCGCCGGTCGAGATCGATGCCAGTAGTGATGTAGGCGCTGGCTAACCGCCCGCTGAGAAAATCGAGGAACTCGTCGGGCTCAAAACTCCCACGGGCCATGTCAGGGGCGCTGATAAGCTGAATGCTACCCGCATACCGCCAGCGCGCGGCGAGGAGGTCGAACAGTTTCTCGGATCGCCTCGTTGACCCGAAGACGCGAAGAAAGAGCAGGCGCGCCTTCGGCAGCGGTTCCGCACACGCCGCAAGTCGCTTCAGCTTGTATCCGACGGTAATCTTGTAAAGGGCAAAGGGCAGTAATCCGAGCAAGTAGCGGAATCGGTTGCCGTCGCCCATGAGATAGGCGGATACCCAGAACGAGCTCGAGAGCCACAGGGCATCGAAAAGGAATGTCTGATCGCTTAACTGCTTGCGGCGATAACGGTGGACAATCCACACCAGCCCGAACCAAGCGACGACCGCCGACAGCGTGAGACGGATGACCCACAGAACTGCGATGCTAGAGCCACCAAATGTTCCCCTGATATGGCCCCAGAGCCACATGCCGGGAGACGTGTAGGCGACCACGTCTAGGATGACCAAGGTCGACAGCATCATCAGCAGCGCTAGGATGATAAACAACGGTCCTACAGTCCCGCGAATAAGTCGATTAAAGGCGAGAAAGGGAATTGTCACCGGGGCTGCGCTCAGGCTCCAGAATAGAGTCGGTTGTAAGAGCGGCGAGAACACCACTGCTGCAGCGGTAACTGGCTGCCCCATCACCACGCTGGCGGACGAAAGTAGGAGGACTGCCTCGTCCTTCGCCATCATTCCGACGTCTGCGAAGGGAAGCGCAGGAGCGCCTGCAAGCTGCAGTAGCACGCCCATTGCTGGAAGCGTGCCCACGTACCCCAAGATAAGGAGCACACGGAGGCGGCGGTCCGGGCCCCAAAACAGGGCGAGCGCGACCATCGTGAAGAAAGACCACGACCAAAAGACGGCAGCATAAGACGCCAACATTATCGACCGCGATGGTGTGGACGGGAGGGAGTAGAACCCAAACAGGAAGAGTAAGCCCGCGGATGTCGCCGCGTGGACGGAACCGCCGAGGGCATAGATACGCGCCACTCGGCGGAAAGCGGTCTCGGCATGCTGGAAGGTCGAGGACCGCACATGCGGTGGACTGGTAGGCTCACCAGGCTTCTCGGTTTGGATGTCCAGGGGACCGATCGCCGACAGCGGCGGCCGAGTGTCGTTCTCCCCACCTGGGCCAGCTTGGCGAAGTGACGCGCTACGTTGGCTCTCGCGGAAGATCGTCTGCACGTAGAAACGCATGACGACGAAAGCGGCGGTACTGACTAGTAGTGCTGCTCCCAGCGTGATCCAAAAGGTCGCGTCGAAAAACTGCGTGGCTGCTACAGGCAAATCCAACGCGCCGCCGCCTTCAGCTAAGTTGATGGTCGGCATGTTTCCCACCTTGTCTACGGCATGTCGGTTTCATCATATGTACTTTCAAACAGAAAATGAGGCCGGTTTATTCTTACTGACTTCCTTGAGTGCTCTCTGCTTTCTCACCGAGCCTAACCTCATCCCTCAGTGGAATTCGGGGCGGCACCTGCCGAAAGGTACCGCACGTCTTCATGTCATGTGCAGTCACGCCGCCACAGATGATGCCGCTGCCATCTGGATTTATGCAGCCATAGGTACCGCCCGCGGACGAGGGCCAATATGTGCCCCCACTCTCATCGCACCGGGTTTTGACGTCCTTTTTGCTGTTGCCTTTGATGGAGACCTCCTTAGCTACGGCCGAGTCGGCGAGTAAAGCAATCACGGCGAAGGCGAGGAGAGTAGCTAGCGTGGCTTTGACATTCATGGTCGTTGCTCCTCTCTCGCGTTTGGGGCGTTAGCCGTTCATGGGATGCTTTCCGGGGATTCCCCTTCCCGCTGCCAGAGGTACTCTTCAACATCCTCCCTTGACTCGTCGTCGATCACCAAGGTTTCGACACCATACTCCTCGCCACGCACCCATCGCACGATGCCAGCAGCCACGTAGAACATCTGGTCAATCGACAGGTTCACCGTCAGCGAGCACACTTCGCCGACTCGTAACGGCAGGTTGCCAGAGAGCCTCCAGCCCGTGAGGGAGAGATTCCACACCGTGCCGTTACCATCAAACAAACTGGTCTGGTAGATCATTGGACAATGGACGGGAAAGCGGCGGTAGGGACGCACGGTGAAGGGCATGAGTGCCTCACAGGGAGATGTGGTCTAGGAGGGTGTCATTCGGAGGCACAAGTACTTTTATGTGGAGGTGAAGGCCACCGGTGAAGTCGCTATGGTAATCGCCGCCTGACCGGTAAATTCTAATCCGACCCGAGCCGGGCATCCATATCCTAGTTCCCCCGGCACAAGCCGTCATGAGGTGCAGCCTGACTCATCCACGGCAAAGGACTGGGTCAAGAAACCGGGCGGGGCGATCCGACGCAAGGACAGGATGGGCATCTCTTCTGTCGGCTCGCTCTGACTCATGTGCGTCTCTGGCTCGCTCGTCATGCTACCCGCAGGTTCGGTGGTGGTTGTGGCTAATGCTAACGGGCTTGAGAGCCAGCTGCTCGGTTCGGCGGGGAGACTGTCTCGTCCTGCGACGCTGAAGCTACTGAAGTTCCCTTCGGCGAGTTTCGCGCAGTATTGGCTCAGCAACGAGGTCGGAACCAACGGCTTCTGCGATAGCGTAATGATCCTGCTCGCTGGCGAGATGGGCGATTGAATCGTGATGGTGGCGTTCTGGCCGAATTGCGACGACGCCGAGATAATACTAGTCGAATCCGGCAACAGGAGATTGGTCGTGATGAAGATTTGCCCACCCGGCCCAAAGACCGCATTCGCCAGGATCTGACTGTTCTGGAGCAGGAC
>Ga0126371_10005625_pt1 | contig 11140 bp, 7 predicted proteins | sample PanSoiMetaPlot_4_FD_110145 | JGI IMG/M metagenome (GOLD analysis project Ga0126371, IMG submission 110145) | Tropical forest soil microbial communities from Panama - MetaG Plot_4 | ecosystem: Environmental > Terrestrial > Soil > Tropical forest > Bulk soil | place: Panama | collected 2016-02-17
ATGCGCGGCCTGATGGCGCGGCCTTCGGGCGAGATCATCGAGACGCCCATCACCGCGAATTTCCGCGAAGGGCTGAACGTGCTGCAATACTTCATCTCCACGCACGGCGCCCGCAAGGGACTCGCCGACACGGCTCTGAAGACCGCCGACTCTGGCTACCTGACGCGCCGCCTTTGCGACGTCGCGCAGGACGTAATCGTGACGGAAAGCGATTGCGGCGCCAGCGACGGCATTTATGTGGAGCCCATCATCGAATCGGGCGAAATCATCGAGCCTCTGCGCGACCGCATTGTGGGCCGCGTGGCTTTGGAGAATGTGCTCGACTACGATCAAAACGTCCTGGTTCACGCCAACCAGGAGATCAGCGAGGATCTTGCATCGCAGATTCAAGCCGCCGGCATCGAGCGAGTCAAGATCCGCTCCGTGCTGACTTGCGAATCCAAGCGCGGCGTCTGTCAGCTTTGCTACGGGCGCAACCTGGCCACGGGCCGGCTGGTGGAGCGCGGCGAAGCAGTAGGCATCATCTCCGCGCAATCTATCGGCGAGCCGGGAACGCAGCTTACCATGCGCACGTTCCACATCGGCGGGACCGCCACCGGCTCGGCCGAGCAATCCAAGCAGGACGCCAAATCCGGCGGCTTCGTGAAGTATCTCAGCATCACGACCGTCAAAAACGCCAAGGGCGAGACGATCGCCATGAACCGTAACGGCATCATCGCCATCGTCGACGAGAAGCAGCGCGAAAAAGAGCGCTATCCCGTCGTCTATGGCGCAAAGATCCTGTTCGAGGACGGAGCGAAGGTCAACGCCAACGAGGTTCTGCTCGAATGGGATCCATACACGTTCTCGATCCTCACCGAAGTGAGCGGAGTTGTGCATTTCAAAGACCTGGCCGAAGGCATCACCATGCAGGAGCAGGTGGACGAAATCACCGGCCGCTCGCAGTGGGTGGTGATGGATTCGCCCGACGAAAAACGCATTCCGGCTCTCGTCGTGCGGCCGGCGGGCGGCGGCAAGCATGAGGAGAAGCGGTACCTCATGCCCATGCACGCGCACTTGACCGTGGCCGACGGAGACGAGGTCCACGCCGGAGACGTGCTGGCGAAGATCCCGCGCGCCACCACCAAGACCAAGGACATCACGGGCGGCCTGCCGCGCGTGGTGGAGCTGTTCGAAGCCCGCAAGCCGCGCGAAACCGCCGTGATCAGCGAGATCAACGGCACAGTGAAGTATGGCGAAATCGCCAAAGGCATGCGCAAGATCTACATCGGCGGCGACGACGGCGAGCAGCGCGAATACGCCATCCCGCGCGGCGTTCATATCAACGTGCAGGAAGGCGAGCGCGTGCGCGCCGGCGATCCGCTGATGGATGGTCCGCGCAACCCGCACGACATCATGAGCGTGCTCGGCGAAAAAGAACTGCAAAAGTACCTGGTGAACGAAATCCAGGAAGTCTACCGTTTGCAGGGCGTCAACATCAACGACAAGCACCTGGAAGTGATTGCCCGGCAGATGATGCGCTGGGTGAAGGTTGAGGATATCGGCGATACCGAATTCCTGCCCGAAGAGATCGTGGACAAATTCAAGTTCCGCGAAGAAAATCAGCGGGTGGAGGAAGCGGGCGGCCGGCCGGCGGCTGGGAAGACCGTGCTGCTGGGCATCACTAAGGCCTCGCTTTCCACCGATTCGTTCATCTCTGCGGCGAGTTTCCAGGAGACCACGCGCGTGCTCACCGAAGCCGCCATCAACGGCAAGGTGGATCATCTGCGCGGCTTGAAGGAGAACGTCATCATGGGCCGCTTGATTCCGGCCGGCACCGGCATGGAATACTACCGCGGCGTTCGGATCGCGGGCGAGGGCATGGAAGAAGAGATGGCGGCGGAGCAGGAAGCCGTACCGCTGGATCAGATTCCTGGCTACGACGAAGAAACCCGCGCTCTTTATGCGGGTGGTTTGTCCGAAGGCGAGCCGGCCGAAGAGTCCCTGGCGGAGTAACGTCTGCCTCGCGCCGTGCGAGCGTACGAAGAGCAACTCGGCGAAAGCTTCGATCACCTACAGAAAGAAGCGGACCTGTATTTCTCGGAGACCGGCAAGGTTCACTCGACTATGGCCGGACTGGCGCGAAAGCTCGAACAGGCTGCATCTCGTATGCCGTATTGGGCGCCATCGCTCTCGCCCGGTACGGCTATCGCCGGATGACTGTGGGTATCGACATTCTACTCAGCCCCGAGGGCTTAGCTCGTTTTCGGGACCAATACGAAGGCCGGGGTTATGTCCCCGCTTTCGCCGGGGCGACGAACTCCTTCCGCGCTGCCGAAACGGGTGTTCGAATCGACGTGATTACCATGCCCAGGGGCTTGCGCCGGCGCCGGGTAGTCCGAAGATCACCACGCAAAAGCCGGCCACCAGCGAAAACGCGATCAGCCGCCGAACGGCGTCCAGCAACTCCCGGCGGCGATCGTCGCCCCAAGGAGCCGTGGCGTCCATTTCGATCTGTGTCTCCCTTGGGCGCCGCCTTCGAAGGCGCCCCGAACTGGTCAGTGCAACGTTATGAGCGATGGGGCAAAAGCCACGTGCGCTCGGTCGAGTCGCCGCGGAACCGCTGCAGAGCTCTCCACAGCGCGACTGCAATGTCCTGGAACAGGTCCTGTTGATCCGCGGGTCGGGCCGATAGGCCGAGCAGAGCCGCCGCAGTGCTCGGGCATCGCTTTTGATCAACTGTTCGAAGATCTCCGGCCGGGAGGTCTGTGAACTCGGACCCACGCTCAGATAGTCTCGCAAGGCGCAGGGAATCTTACGCGCGGCGGGATTCCGGTTTCGGCCGACGCCACTTATGTTAAGCTTTTTTTAAATGCGCATCGTATGCGCTTTGCTGTGCCTGTCCGTGCCGGTTGCGGCGGCGGCCGACGATAACCGGTCCCTAGGGGACCGCACGCGTCAATATCTGGCCGATCTCGTCCGCCTCGATACGTCCAATCCGCCGGCGAACGAAACTCAAGTCGCACAATATCTTAAGCAAGCGGTAGAGGCATTCGGCATATCCGGAGAGCTTCTGGGCAGCGATCCGAGGCGAATGAACTTCATCGCCCGGCTGCGCGGCGACGGCAAGGGACGCCCTCTGCTACTCATCGCCCATAGCGACGTAGCCTCCGCCGGGGATCGGCAGCAGTGGACGGTGAATCCATTCGGCGGCGAGCTACGCAGTGGATTTATTTACGGCCGCGGCACGCTGGATGCGAAGAATCTCTTGGCGGCGCAAATGGCCGTGATGGTCGAAATCAAGCGTCGCAATTTGAAGCTGAGCCGCGATCTGATTCTGGTTTCCGAGGCCGATCAGGAAGTTGGGTCCACGGGCATCCAGTGGTTAATGCAGAACGCGTGGCCCAAAATCGACGCGGAGTTCGCATTGAGCGAAGGCGGCTCGATCCTGGAAACGAAAGACGGAACGCGCGTCTTCCAAGTCCAAATGCTGGAGAAGCCCCTTATGCGCGTTATGCTTACCGCACGAGGAACAGGCAGCCGCAGCTCTCAGGGCGCTATCGTTCACTTGAATGAAGCGATTAGCCGGCTCACGCGCGCCAACGCCGATCAGCCGCTGCGCTTCAACGCGACCACGCGCCGGTTTTTCCGCGGTCTCTCCAATATCGAGGAGTACGACTGGCTGGCGCCCCTCTGGCCGAAATTGGAAAACGCGCTCACTATGCAGACTGCCGCCAATCAGATCCGCATGCGCGATCCCGACCTGGATGCGCTCCTCCATACCACAGTTTACGTGGAGAATGAGAAAGGCGTCAACGATAGCGCGGAAGCGCAGCTCGATGTGCGGCGGATGCCCTCGGATACAAAGGAAGAAGTCCTTGCCCGGCTGCGCCAGATTGTGAACGACACCGCGGTGGAGGTGAATCTCATGCCTGGGTCGCAGACGCCCGCGACCGATCCCAGCCCCGCCATGACCCCGCTTTACTCCGCGATGCGGCGCGTCATTGACCGTATCTATCCACACGATGCTGTAGTGTTGCCGTTCATGTCCCGCAACTCCAGCGATGCGAGCTATCTTCGCTGGCGGGGAATGCCCGTATACGGCGTGCCGCTATTCGTTCGCGAGCCCGGCGAAAGCCGCGTCCGCGGCAACGACGAACGTATTGCGGTGAAATCCCTGGACGAAGGGGTCGAGCTTCTGTGGCAGATGGTGCTGGAAACGGCCGGCGAAAACTAAGCCGTCAGGATCCCACGCCCACTTGAGGGCGTGGACCAGCGCCACGCGCGTATCCCGCTCGCCAAAATCACAACAAGGAATGCCGGGCAGCGGGCTGGCTTTTTGATTCCATCTAGCGCGATCATCGCACTTTCGTACTAAGAAGAAATATTTCTGAGCCAAGGGAGTCGGTGGCCGATGAGCACCAGTAATGGCATCCTCACGACCCCTGTCTGCAGCTTTGCTTTTAGCGGCTTCCCCTTTCGTTTGCGCCCAAGTTCAGCCGGCCGAACGTATCATGCGTGTAGTAGACAGGACGTTACCGTGAAACTGACGGGCAATCGCCATCCCTTGGCGCGGCCGGAATTTGAGCGCGGCGCAGTGGCGCCGGAGGAACCGATCGAACGGATGATGCTTGTGCTGACGGCCGACCCGGCAACCCAGGCGGAATTGGATCAACTCACGGAGGCGCAGCAAGACCCTGCCTCGCCGCAATATCATCAATGGATCACACCGGAAGAATATGGGCACTGGTTCGGCGTGGCGGAGGGCGACTTAAACCGAATCGCGGAGTCGCTTGCAGCCGAGGGCTTTCAGGTGGAGGAGATCCCCGCCGGGCGGCGACTGGTGATCTTCAGCGGGTCTGCGGCTCGAGTTGCCTCGGCGTTCCATACGGAGATTCATCGGTACCTCGTTAATGGCGAGACGCATCGGGCAAATGCGGACGATCCCGCGATTCCCGAAGCGTTGGCAGGCGTTGTCGCGGGGATCGCATCGTTGAACGACTTTCAGAGCCAGGCGGCGCTGGCCCATATCGAGCCGGCCGCCGCCCAACCGGATTTCACCACCGGCTCCAGCCACTACGACGTCAGCTCGCTCTATTCCGCCAACATCGACGGCACGGGAACCAGCGTCGCGGTGGTGGCGCGCAGCAACCTGAAGCTGGCGGATGTGCAGGGTTTTCGCGATGATGGGCCTTCCGTCGAATCTGCCCACCGTGATCCTGAACGGTCCCGACCCCGGCGTGCTCTCCAGCGACCAAGCTGAAGCGACGCTGGATGTGGAGTGGGCGGGAGCAGTGGCGAAAAAGGCTCCCGTCAAAGTGGTGGTGTCAAAATCTACTGCCGCCTCCGATGGAGTGACGGTATCGGCGCAATACATCGTGAACCATAAGGTCGCGCCGGTGATGACCACCAGCTACTCGGCTTGCGAAGCCGCGGCCGGCTATGCCTACGCCCAATTCTGGGGCAGCCTCTGGCAGCAAGCCGCGGCGGAAGGCATTACATCCCTGATCGCCTCGGGAGATAGTGCGCGGCGGGTTGCGATCCGCCTTCCGCGACGACGTCCCACTATGGCAAGAGCGTGAACGTGCTTTGCTCTTCGCCTTTCAACACCTGCGTGGGAGGAACCGAGTTCAAAGACGCCGCAAATCCGGGCTTGTATCGGTCCACGACGGCGAGTAAGACTACTCTTGGCTCGGCGCTCAGCTATATTCCCGAAGTGGTCTGGAACGAAAGCGGAACCGTAGCCGGAGGCTCGCAATTGTGGGCCAGCGGCGGCGGGACCGGCATTTTCTTTGCGAAGCCCTCCTGGCAGTCGGGCAATGGCGTTCCTTCCGATGGGTGGCGCCACGTGCCGGACGTGTCGGTCTCCGCCACATCGCATGACGGCTATCTGATGTACATGAACAAGGACTGTATGCAGCGGCCGGAACTTTCGGCCTCGTCCCCTTCGTGGGCCGGGCTAATGGCCTTGGTAAACCAGCAGTCTGGAACCAGCCAGGGAAACGCCAACCCCTCGCTTTACGGCCTCTTCCAGCTTCAGACTGCGGGCCACGCCGCGGTGTTTCATTTGGTCACCACCGGCAACAACTCCGTTCCCGGAACACCCGGCTATAGCGCGGCCTCCGGCTATAATCACGCCACCGGACTCGGCTCGCCGGGCGAATCCATGCTCGTCCAGCACTGGAAGGATGCGAGCACGCTTAGCTCGGCGCCTGTAAAGTCGCATTGAGATTCGTCGCTGGCGGCGCTCGTGATAGAATCCCGCCATGAGACTCCTGTTCCTCCTTGCAACTGCCCCTTTGTTCGCTGCCGGCCCGGGTGGTTTTCTTACGTGGACGCCCGCGGAACTGAAGAACTACGAGAAGACTTTGCATAGCAAGGTCGATCAGAATCACGTCGCCAACGAGCGGCTTCCCGATATGGAAGGCCACACCGTGCTGATGATCCACCGCGAAGGCACAGGCCAGGCGGAAATCCACGATAATGCGGCCGATTTCGTTTACGTGATCTCCGGCGAAGCAGACGTTGTTGTGGGCGGGACCATGGTGGGCGGCAAAACCACCGGCCCGGGAGAGATTCGCGGCGCCTCCATCAATGGCGGAGAAACCAAAAGAGCGACCGCGGGAGACATTCTCCACATCCAGCCCAAGGCGCCGCACTGGTTCAAAATCGATCCCGGCAAGCAGATCACGTATCTCGTGGTGAAGCTGGAATCGAAATAAAGGATGGGACGGCTCCGATTTTGTAGCGCCATCGTCGTTCTCGCTGCGATTCCTGCGGTCGGATTCGGCCAGGACTCGGATGCGAACATGATGCGGGCTGAGGCGGCATTTTTTGAGGCCGTAACCACAGCCGATGCATCGGCCCTGGGGAATCTCCTGGACCCGGACTTTACCTGGACGAGCGCCGCAGGTCGAGTTCTGAAGAAAGGGCAAGTGTTGGCGGAGCTGCCCAAGATGACGATCACCCCCGACGCGACTGGGGCCGCGGTGCACGGTTATGGGGTGCTTGGAGTTGTCCAAGTGGACCGTGGAAGAGTACATATGTTGCTCGTGCTGGCAAAACGCCCTGCGGGCTGGAAGGCCGTCGTCTATCAGGAAGTGATGTCGCTCCCGTCGCCTCCGTCTTTCACGCCGGGAGCCGGCAAAGATTGTGAGAATCCCTGTAAAGCCATTCCTTTCATCCCGCAAAACGACACGGAACGGCAAGTCGCCGCGGCGTATTCGAAGCTGGAAACCGCCGCGCACGCTCGCAATTCGGCAGCCTTTGGTCCGATGGTGGGCGATGAATTTATAGCAGTCAGCTCCAATAGCGATAAATTGCAAACCAAGCGCAGCCGGATGGAGGAGTTCGACCGCGCCAAGGATGGCGGCCTCGCGCCGACGCCGCTGGTGTCCGCGCAAATGCACGCTTTCGGCGATGCGGTTCTGATGATCTCCGAGCACAAGCCCGACCGCGGGAATCCGCTACACGTTACCCGTCTCTGGGTGAAGCGCGGCGGAAACTGGGTGGAAACTTTGAGCTATCAGACCGCCCGCGGGCAATAACGAACACTCAAAATCGAAATCAAATTCGAAAATCACGGGCAAATCTCGGCCTTGACACCCCCAACCCGCGGTGATACGACTATCACCCAGTGAACGCGCCAAAAACGGGGGATGGCGTGTCGCGGGAGGTGTCCATGTTGAGGACTTCTTTCCAAGTCCGCCCGTGGAGTGCGGTACTTGTCCTACTTTTGACCATCGTCTCCAGCCGCCTTTGCGCGCAAGGGAGCTTGGGCAGGATTTACGGGAGCATCACGGATTCGAGCGGCGGCAGCATAGCCGGAGCGCGAGTCACTGTCACCGATGTGCAGCGAGGCTCCGGTAGAATCATGGCCACCGACGTCGCGGGCGCATTCTCGGCGCCGAATTTGACTCCGGGGTCTTACGCCGTTCGCGTCGAATTTCAGGGATTCAAAACTGTCGAGCGCAGAGATATTGCTCTCGAGGTGGGCCAGGAGCTCCGCGTGGATCTGTCTCTCGACCCGGGCCAGCAGACTCAAACAGTCACAGTGACGGGAGAGCCGCCCGCAATTAACACCACCAGCGCCGAACTGGGGGGAACGCTCCAAAACGAGGCGATCAACGACCTGCCCTTAAACGGCCGGAATTTCCAAAACCTCCTCGACCTGCGGCCGGGCGTGACCAAATATCCCGGCAATTCCGGGTGGACCCAAAGCACCAACGGCCTCCGTCCCCACGACAATTTCTTTATGGTGGACGGAATCAACAGCAACGATCCATGGATGGCTCAAAGCATGATGAACGCCGTCATGGCCGCGGGCGACGCGGGCACGATCCTGCCGATCGATGCGATCGACGAATTCAAGACCCAGCAGAACCCCCGCGCCGAGTACGGATGGAAACCGGGCTCGGTGGTGAATGTCGGCATCAAGTCGGGCAGCAACCAGCTTCATGGCACAGCCTTCGCTTTCGGCCGCACGGACTCCTGGGACGCGCGCGAATATTTCGCTCCCGACGTGCCGCCGCTTTCGCTACAGCAGTTCGGCGGCAGCCTGGGCGGTCCGATTATCCGGGACAAGCTCTTTTTCTTCGGAAATTTCGAGCAGCAACGATACAGCGTGGGAAATCCAGTGGACCACTCCGTGCCCATCACGGCCGCCGGAGTCGGGCCGGCATCTCAGAACCTCATCGGAGCCTGCAACGCGGCGAGAACCGCCGGCAACCTCACGGCTCTTAGTGCCCAGCTCGCCGGACTGAATCTGAGTTGCGCGCCGCAGTCGAACTACCCTGGGTTGTTCCCGGTGAACGGCGGACCGACGACCGATTTGAACACGGCCCTGCCCAGCAGCAATCAGATCAGCTCCGGATTGGGCAAGCTCGACTACCATTTGAGTCCCAAGCATATGCTTAGCGGGATGTATTTCATCAGCCCGGGCGATGGCGTATTTGTCGACAATCCTACGCTCGAGATCGCCCAGCCCTGGCTTACGAATCAATATGCCCGGTCGCAGGTCGGCTCTGGAAACTGGACCTGGGTTCCGAATTCAGCTTGGGTCAATTCCCTCCGGATTGGCTACTCGCACTATTACCAGGTCTTCCGTAGCGTCGATGCCAATCAGAACCCCGCCAATTACTCTTACAATGGCGCCACTTATCACATGTACACAGGCCAAACTAACGCAGCCTATTTCGGGTTGCCCACGCTGCTGTTCAATCAGGGCGGCTACTCATTCCAGTTGGGATTGGGATGGCCAAAGACGGTCGGGCCTAACGGCGTTTGGCAGTTCTCCGACAGCGTCTCGGTATTGCGCGGCAGCCATACGCTCAAGTTCGGTGGCGAGGTCCTGGTTCTTCAAAGCACGAGCAACGTGACCGCCAACACCAAAGGTCCGCTCCGCTTCAACGGCCTGCAAAATTTCTTCAGCGGTAACATGAACCGGGCGCTCTTCACCGCCGGCGATTTCCTGCGCCACCTGGGCAACCAGGCTTACGGACTATTTGTGCAAGACGATTGGCGCGTCACTCGCCGGTTAACTCTGAATCTGGGATTGCGCTACGAGCTGAACACCGTCTTCACCGAGCGCGACAATTTGATCGGTAATTTCGATCCCAGCGCCGGTCTTGTCCAGGCCGGAAAGCAGATAGGCGCGGTTTTCAACGGCGATCACAATAACTTCGCGCCGCGCGTTGGATTGGCGTGGGATGTATTCGGCGACGGCAAGACGGTGGTGCGCGCTGGAGGCGGCATCCTCTACGAGCAAGGCAGCTACGACTCGTTCATGGCCCTCGGCAACTTGCTCGGGCTGCGCACGGTGCCTACGGGAGTGGCCCTCTTTGCGAACGGCAATCCCACCCCGACCACGGCCGGCGGCACGATCAATCTTGGCGCGATTACATTCACCGGTTCGGCCCTGGGCTCGCCGACCGCCGCGGGCACTGTGAAATATAGCTATGCGAACAATGGCCCCAATACACCCATCTATTCCGCGGCGCCCGCCTGCGGCGATGGGACGGTCACTCTTCCTTCCGGCCTCGTCCCTCAACCCTGCGTGGTGCTGGGAGTAGATCGTAACATGCGCACGCCGTACATCACCACGTGGAACATCGGCATCCAGCGAGCGATCAGGAACGATCTGGCTTTGGATATCTCTTACGTCGGTAATCACGCGACCAAGCTCATCGGGTTGACCGATCTGAATCAGCCCCGGCTGGTGAACGGCTTCAGTCCGGGATGGGGAAACCCTGCGGATCCTGCGAGCCCGGCCGGCCAGTGCCTGGCGAGCGGTCCGGCTTACGATAACTGTAATCCAGATGGCGGCGCGGAGCAGGCCGCACGGCCTTATCACGCCAAGTTCCCGTACCTGAGTTATGTTTACTGGCTCTCGAACAGCAATTTCTCCAACTACAACGCGCTACAGATATCAGCGACGCAGCGCGCCTCTCACGGCCTGTCCTTCGTCGTCGGTTACACTCTGGCCCATTCTCAGGCTATGTCGCCCGACAATTGGCGGTTCTTGAATCCCATCGATAGCAACAACGTTCGAGCGCTTTATGGAAACAGCGAATTCGACATGCGCCATCGCTTCACTTTCTCCACCACTTACACGCTGCCGGGCGTAAAGACGCCGGCGCAGCTACTCCAGGGCTGGTCGATCAACTCGATTGTGACTCTGGAAAGCGCGTTGCCTTGGGGCGTGAACGACACGACCACCGACTTCAGCGGAACCGGCGAAATCAACAACGCCAGCACGATCGGCGAGCAGTGGGATTTCTTCGGCAATTCATCGGACTTCAAGTCTTCTAAAGCGTGGCTCGACACAAACGACGGACAGAGAGGCATTCCCTATTTTGAAGGCACGAGCAATCCGGCATGTCTGGCGAGGTCGCGGGCAATGGGGCCGTTGGCTGTCGCCTCGCTCGCAAACCTGGGCTGTTACGCTAGCGGCAGCTCTGTGCTCGTCCCTCCCGCTTTCGGCAGCCATGGAACGCTCGGACCGAACGTGTTTCGAGGCTTCCCGTTCTACAACTGGGACCTATCGGTCACCAAAATGTGGAAGTTCAAGGAGCGCCTCACGGCTCAATTCCGGGCTGAGTTTTTCAACGTTCTGAACCATCCCAACATCTCCAACCCCTTCGGCGGCGCGGGCGGCGACAAT
>Ga0126371_10005627_pt1 | contig 11140 bp, 6 predicted proteins | sample PanSoiMetaPlot_4_FD_110145 | JGI IMG/M metagenome (GOLD analysis project Ga0126371, IMG submission 110145) | Tropical forest soil microbial communities from Panama - MetaG Plot_4 | ecosystem: Environmental > Terrestrial > Soil > Tropical forest > Bulk soil | place: Panama | collected 2016-02-17
GGCAAGTCGACCACGACCGCCCTCACAGCGCATCTCTTGCGCGCCGCCGGCCACGACGTGCAGATCGGCGGCAATATCGGCACCGCCATATTGTCGCTCGAGCCGCCGCGCGCCGGGCGCATCCATGTGATCGAGGTATCGTCCTATCAGATCGATCTCGCGCCGACGCTCGATCCCTTGATCGGCATTCTGCTCAATGTCACCGAGGACCACATCGACCGCCACGGGACGCTGCGCAACTACGCCGCGGTGAAGGAGCGGCTGGTCGCGCGCGTGCAGCGCGACGGCACCGCCATCATCGGGGTCGACGACGACTGGTGCCGGGCGGCCGCGGATCGCATCGAGCGCTCCGGCAAGCGGGTGGTGCGCGTCTCGGTGCCGCGCCCGGTTGCTGAGGGGCTCTATGTTGAGGGCGACGAGATCGTGCGTATCTCCCCGATGGGCAAGCTCAAGATCGGCAGCCTGCGCGGGATCGCCGCGCTGCGCGGTGCGCACAATGCCCAGAACGCGGCCTGTGCATCGGGCGCGGCGCTCGCCATGGGGCTGACGCCCGAGACCATCCAGGCGGGCTTGCGTGCCTTTCCGGGCTTGGCGCACCGGATGGAACCGATCGGCCGCAAGGGCCGTGTGCTGTTCGTCAACGATTCCAAGGCCACCAACGCGGAGTCCGCCGCGCGCGCGCTCACCTGCTTCTCCGACATATTCTGGATCGCCGGTGGCAAGCCGAAGAGCGGCGGCATCAATCAGCTCGCCGGCTTCTTTCCGCGCATCCGCAGGGCCTATCTGATCGGCGAGGCTGCACCCGCCTTCGCGCAGACCCTGCACGGCCGCGTGCCGTTCGTGATCGCCGGCACGCTCGATCAGGCGGTCGAGCTCGCCGCGCATGATGCCGGTGCCGCCGCCGAAATGGCGCCGGTCGTACTGCTCTCGCCGGCCTGCGCCTCCTTCGACCAGTTCCGCAATTTCGAGGTGCGCGGCAACCGCTTCCGCGAGCTGGTGCGGGCGCTGCCGGGCTTGGCGCCAGCTTAGTTTGCTACCGTGGAGGTTTCGGTCGGCGCGAACGGAAGCTTGGGATCGAGCTCCTCCTGCTCGACGGTCTTCCCATTCTCGCGTGCGAGATACTCGACCAAAGCGGCTATTCCCGAGTCCGGCGGACAATCTCGGATATCGGACTTCCCGTTCCGTGGCCTGCCGAACCGCTCTGCGAGCGCGGGCGACATGAGATGCGGCTTCAGCTTGCGGCCCATGGCTTTTTCGATCGTCAGGAATATCCACGTGCCGGCGACGTCGATGTCCGACCAGTGGAACAGCGGAACGCTTTCGGGAAGTTTGCTCACCAGTATTCGCAACGCGCTCTGCGTCGCAAGAGAGGGATATCCGCCGACGAAGATGGTTACGCCAGTTCCGGCTTGGTCGGCCTCCAGGATGTGTCGGTTAAAGGATGCGTAGTTCTCGATAGTCAGAAGATACGCGGGCATTCTGCGAAAGCGCAGGCGATCGGCCTCTTTTGGCGGAATACCCAGATAAAGCGGCATGCTGCGCGATAGGTCTGCACCTTCCAAGTTGATATGACCCGATATCAGCAGTGGCGGCGCAAATTTCTCCAGACCGAGCGTCCGCAGCGCCTCGCGGGGCGTTGCACCAGGCGCCAGGTTGCGGAACCTGGCGAGCAGCCCCACGACCGACCGCTCGAACCGCTCTAGAGTCTTGCTGTCGCCCGACGCCCGCCGAGAGAACGTCCGATAGTCAATGCCGGCGTGCCGCTCATCGAGTATCGCCTGCACGAGCAGGAAAACATCACGAACCTTATAGGCGTCGTCGGGCGCGAAACCGTTCCAGCGTTTGGCGTGTGCCCACGTCGAGGCGATGTCCGCGGCTGCCTCCGCTAGATCCGGATGCAAGGATAATCCGCCCACGATCCTTGCATGCGCACCCCGCGCGACGCTGGCGATCGGAGCCCTGTGGCGGTGCCGGTAGAGCGCGTCCGCTGATTCCAGTCGGACGTGGGCGACCTGATCGCGACGGGTGCCCTTTCCTTGTTTGAGGCGAACTGCACCGGCCTCCTCGGCTCGCCTCAGGTCCTTCATGCACGCATCGACGGCCCTCACAGAGGCGAAGCCTGCATAATCGAGATATGCGAATGGGCTCGCGACGCCGCTCTCGTGCCGGTCGAGCAGGTGGTCGAGCAATTCATTGGCGTCGGTGAAGCGCTGCGACATGACTATTCGGCTGCGACGCGCGCCTGCAGGTCGGCGTCCGACATCAGGTCGGGATCTATTGCGCGGAGCTCGCGCCGCGCGCGCTCCTTGATCTGCACGACGTTTGTCCGTGCGCCTTCGCCGATGCGGTCGACCTCGACCACCGTGTCGATGTGCTCGAGGACTGCAACACGCTTCTCGTTCGGGGCCGCGATCACGATCTGCAGCCCGAGCTTCTTGTAGAAGCTCATCATCTGCCGCTGGTTCTTGCCGTCCATCTTCGAGAAAGCCTCGTCGAACATCGCAAGCCCCATGCCCGCCGGCTGCGCTGGCCGGCGCTCGGCGCTGCCGTAGACGGAGGCCAGCGACGCGCCGATCGCGACGTAGATCGGCACCTGCTGCTCGGCGCCGGAGCCGGTGCCGCGTCTGGTCTCCCAGCGTGTCGTCCGGCCGGACGAGACGTCCTCCATGTGGATCTCGAATGTGAAGAAGTTGCGGTAGTCCTCGAATTGCGTGAAGTCCTTGTCTGGGTCCTCGAGCAGGGCTTCGAGCTCGGTGATCGTGTCCTTGTGCGGGAAGTCGCTCGGTATCTCGTCGCCGCGGAACAGCATGTCCAGCGCCTCCGGCGACGTCTTGCTGATCTCGATGATCTTCAGGATCGGCTGAAAGTCGGCGACCCGGCTGTGATGGAACGAGTATCGCTCGTTGTGGAACGGATGGTCGTGCAGGCCGCGGTTCATAGCTTTCAGATCGCGCTCCATCTTGCTGATCCGCGAGGTGAGCGCGTTGATAAACTCGCCGCGCAGCAGCGTCGCCGCCTTCTCGGCGGCTTCGCGGGCCTGCCGCTCGTATCGCCGCAGCTCATTGGTCTCGATCTCTTCGATCAGCTGCTGCATCCAGGGCTTCACCTCACGAAGCGGTTCGCTCTCAATGCCGACCTGGGAGCTCACGCCGAAAGCTTCAAAATACTCGCCAAGGGCCTCACGGATGCGGCGCTCGTGCCTCACGCGATCCTGCTCGGCTGCCGCTTCCGCCGCGGCGGCCTTGGTCGCGATCGCGCGATGCCGCTCGGCCTCGTTCTGGTGCGCACGCTCGTCGAGCCGGGCACGGTGCATTGCCCGGCCCCTCGCGCAGTCATATTGCGGCAGCATCTGCTGGAAGATCGACCAAGCCGCGCAGGCATTGAGGGTGGAGCCCGGAACGCCCTCTCCCTCCGAGAGCTTCCGTTCGAGGTATGTGGCTTCTCGATCGTGCTTGTTGAACAGCTTCTGCTGTTCGTCGTGTCCTTGGGCGCGCGTCTTCTTCAATTCGCGCTGCGTTTCGCGCTTGTTGCGCAGACCGCCATCGCCGGCGCCGTCGAGTGCGGCGATGCGTTCATTGGCTTCTGCCTTTTCCCGCGTGGCGGTGGCGTATTGCTTCACCAACGAAGGCAGGGTGGATTCGGCATCGTCGCAAATCATCCTGAGCGCGCCGAAGGCGGTGTCGACAGCCTTCGCGGCCCGCTCCGCAGTTTCTGCGAGCTCGGCGACGTGCTCGACCTGGTCGTGCAGATCGCGCAGCGCTTTGGCCTGCGCAGCCTTGCCGATCTTGTAGGTCGATGGATCGGCTCCCCTGTGCGTGCGCACCAGCCCGTCGTCGTAAAGCCCATCCCTCATGATAGCACGGCCGGGCGCATTGAACTCGGTGAGAGTTTCGGCAAGCCGCACCGAGCCGTAGCGGCGTATGATGAACGCCATTGCGTCCGCATCCTGCGACCTGAAGATGGACGGGAAGGTGCCGGGCAGGGGCTCGCCCCTGTGCGCGTCGAGCTTGTTGAGACTGACCAGGGATCCGCCCCGCAACTCGCGTCGGCCCTCCTTGAAGATGGCTGTCGCCTCGGTGATATGCGGCCGGTCGACGATCACCGCCTCGCGATCACGTCCGAGGAGTCCTTCCGCCGCGGCGGCCCACTGCGGGTCGGCCACCTCCATCAGATCACACAGCACGCGTGGCGCCATGCCGCTCTGCCGCAGCCTGCGGCAAAGCTCCTTCGTGCTGTCGCCAAGATGCGCGTCGGCATGCCCGGCTGAATGCTGTCGGATGCGTTCGCGTATGCGGTCACGCTGCTGCCGAAGCTCGGCGGCTTCGCGAAACAGGTTCTGGCGCGCATCGTCGACCTTTCCGAGAAGGTCGGGTGTCTCCTGCAAAAGCGCCGCCTCGGCCGCAGGCAAGGCGTCGGTCGGCCGGTCCACGCGCGCGTCCACTGCCGCGCGCGCGAGCCGCTCGATGGTCGCGAAGTGATCGTCGAATCCAAGTCCGCGTATTGCGCAGAGCGGCTGCAGGCAACGGATCATCTCGACGCGTTTCGCAAATGCAGCCGCGGCGCGCGCGGCCGATTCGCCCGCCATTCGTTCCGTCTGCAGGAGCGCGTTTCGGCCAGTCCTGCTGTCAAATTCAGCGACGGCCACATTGAGCCGCTCGATCTCGGCATCGATGCCCCTGATCTCCTCCTTGAGATAATCCATCTCCGCCTTCGCCACGTCGCGTCGTTCGCGTTCGCCTTTGAGCTTCTCCCTGAATTCGCGGTTCGCCGTGCGCGCGGCGAGCCATTCGGCACGCTTTGCGATCCAGCGTTCACGGTACTTGCGTTCATGCGCGTCCGTGAGTTCCGCGAGGATGTCCCGAAGCGCCTTGAGGGCCTCGAGCTTCTCGCGCATCTTTCGGATCGTGTCGTTGATGTTGCGATAGGTCCGGATCGACTCGCGCAGCTCGCCCACCCGCATGTTGTTCTTTTCGAGAATGTAGTTGCGGACGAACTCGGTGGCGGTCTGATCATGGTCGAGCGTCATCGCATTGACGATCGCCTTCTGCAGCGAATTGGCGTTCTGCTCACCTACGAACGAGGCGTGCGGTACAAGGTGGCGCATGTACTCGCGCACAAAATCGATTGCCTTGTCGCGATGGTTGACGAAGTTGTCCGCCCCGACCACCGTCACAATGCGCTCGCGTACGTCGTCCCATTCGGCGGGGAAGCGGCCTTCCTTTCTGGTCTCGATGAAATCCTGTGCCGTAAATATCTTGCCCACGGCGACGAATCGGGCGAGCACCGTCTCGTTGCTCTCGGACTTGCGCGCCTCGATCGCCATGCCGACGGTGACCGGCGGGCGCTGGCCATTTGTATCGGCGAAACCGAGCGCGATATAGGTGCGTGCCTGCTCGCGCCTGCGTTGATCCTCGCCGAGCGTGCCGAGACAATAGTCGGCGACGCTGCGTTTGGAGGCGCCGCGACTCTTGCCCTTGTCGCCCGCCACCGCATTCAGGCGGTAGACGTTGCGGTTGCCACCGGTGAGCGCGATTTGCGCCATGTCGAGGATGGTGGACTTGCCGGAGCGGTTCTCGCCGAATACGCCGGTGTGGCCGCCGATCTCGATGTCCTCGAAATCGAACAGATGCCAGTTCACCATAGCCAGATGCCGCAGCTCCATCATGCTTCGCTTTCCTCCCGCACAGCCGACCGGCTCTCCTCATGGCGGACATAGCGCTCGATCCGCTGCAATGCGTCGCCGCCGCTGATCAGCTTGATCATCGGCCTGATTTCCACCTGGCAGTCCTGCTCGTCCGGCTCGAAATCCCCTATGTCGAGGAGGCTGCGCTGCGCAGCCTCCTTCAGGATTTCGCGGAAGCGCGTGGTCGATATCGCGTGCGCGCCGTTCGGCTGCACCATCTCGCGGTAGCGGTCGTAGAGGGTGTTGAGCGTGGTGACCACGATGGCGCGGTCCTCGACCGCCCCGATATTGACTTCGTCCTGCCAGTGCGCGGCGAGCACCAGCACCACGATCGTCTCGTCGAGCTTCATCCTGGGCAGCGGCACATCGCCGTCGATAGCCGTGATTCCGGCCCACTGCGCCTCGGGGTCGCGGTGGAGGCGATAACCGCAGCTGTCGAAAAATCCATCGATAGCGTTGCGGAAGCGGCCGTCCATGATCGTGCTGTAGATGGTGCCGGTCCTGGCATCGCCGGCGAAGACGAACTGCCGGCGCAGCAGGAAATGCAGCGCCTTGCGGAGGTCGGCCGCCTTGTCGGCGCCGGCCGACCTCTCGATCTCCTCGAACTCGCTAAGCATGTGCGGGGCTCCCGCGTCGTTCGGCGCCACGCCGCACGATGAAGTTCGAGCAGCGCAGCCATTCGCTGTCGTGCGGTGGCTTGTCCGGCGCGAATTCCAGCTCGAACGTCCGTGCGATCGCGGGCGGGATTTGTCGCGTCATCGCGAATCGCCGGGCGCTGTCGAAGGCGAGGAAGTCGTCGACCGACCTCAGCTCCATGAAGCGCGCCTCCTTCGTTCCCAATGGTGGGACCTGTCGCTCCAGAAAGCGCCGGACCTCCTCGGGTCCCGGCGCGATCCGCATGATGTACTGGAGGCGCAGCGCCTTGCGGATCTCGTACAGCGGGTCCGACGGACGCTCACCGAGAGGCTGGGCTTCGATCGGCCTTCGCGGCCCCCGTCCCGGCGCGTGATGGTGCTCGGACCAGGGCGAGCGCAGCGGCTCGATGCCCCATTCCACGCTCGCTTCCGCGTGGCGGCCGTCATGCACAAGCGCGTCGAGCCGGCGCACCAGATCGCCAGCGCGGCCGACCAGCCCCGAAGCACCGCGTTCCGCATATTTGATGGTGTTGCGTACGCGCGCCTCGAGTTGCCGGCGGAATCCCACGATCCGCTCGAACATTTCGCCGATCTGGCCGAAGATCGTCTCGACAGCGAGCAGGTCAGCTTCCGCCTCGAGCCGCCCCTCCTCGACGCCGGCGGCCATGCCGGCGGCGACGTATTCCTCGGCGAGCACCTGCATGGTGTCGGGCGTGAAGGTGATCCGCCGCGCGAGATCGACGATGGCGTCGCGGAAGCGGTAGGGGTGGTTGAAGGTCAGGATCGATTGGAAGTCCTTGAGCAGCAGCTGATCGACAAACTGCTCGAAGAATGCCTCCAAGCGGTCGCCGACCGTCTTGGATTCCATCACCGTGCGGCGGATGCGCTTGAGGTCGGACAGGATGGCGCGCAAGCTCCGCGTGAACTGGTCGGCCTGATTGCGCGCCTCGCGCACCGCAAGCGCCGCCTCGCGCTGCTTGCGGTCGGTGACATGCGGATTGAGCTTCTCGACCGCTTCCAGGTTCTGGCGGATCAGGACGATCAGTCCGCCGAAACGTTGCGACACGTCCTTGTTCAGGCTGGCGAGCCTCTGGATCACCAGAAGCGGTCCCATCGCCATGTCGACGGTAACCCGCAGCCCGTACTCCTCCTCCTCAAGCCATCCCCACATCAACAGGCGGGCGTAAAGCTGGTGCGCGATCAGCAGCGCCTTGTCGCCGGTCTCGGAGAACCGGCCGGCCGCCGCCCTCCGCATTCGGCGCCGGCCGGCCGACACCATTTCGGGAAGCGCGTCGCCGAAATCGTCGCTCTCGTTCCACAACGTCGGGTTGGCCCGCATCACGTCATAGATCGCGTGCACGACCTGCTGCGGTGTCGGGAATGCCGGTGCTCCAGTGAAGAAGCGCTCATGCAGGTCGATGAGGCACGCCGCATAGAGGTGCTTGTGCTGCCGAGAGAAAACCAGAAAAGCGTCGTCGTGCAAGTAGCGGAACAGAGGCATGGCGCTCTTTGCTAGTTGGTCGCGAAACGGTAGTTGGTTGCGAAATGCAGCCAACTCCGCGTCCCCGGATGCACTCCGGACGATGGCTTGCGCGGAGATGGCTGTTCGTTGGATTTCACCGTCCCACAATCGCCAACGTGGGGGCTCGGCGACGCAAAACCCGGCGACCCGCGGCGGGTAGATACCGTTCCCGTTACGTTCCAGTATAAGGTGGGGTCGATTAATTGTCGACCCCAGACTTCGATGATATTGCAAAGTTACCCACAATATCTTGACTCCGCCGGCCGCGCCGGAGGCGGATTTGGCCCCTGACCAGGGGAATTTTGGCCGGCCAGAGGCTCGCCCGATCCCGTGGGCGCCAAGATGGCGTGACGGTGCGGCATTGGACTTTCCCCATACAGGGAGAAGGAGCTTGCGGCACCGCGCTCACTTGACCTCGCACCTCTGCGCGCGACCTGCATTGTCGTTGGCTAAGGGCCCCACAAAATCGAAATTTTTTCTTAACTCCTGGCCAACCATAGTCCGCTGGGGCGTGTGGGGACGGATCAGGGCGAAAGTGCATGGTCTCGCGCGTTGAACGCACCCCTTTTGCGGCCTGGTGGTGGACCGTCGACCGGCTGTCGCTCGCGGCTGTGATCGTCCTCATGCTGGCCGGTATCGTGCTGTCGCTCGCCGCGAGCCCGCCGGTTGCCGGGCGGCTCGGTCTCGACCCGTTCTATTTCGTCAACCGCCACGTGCTCTATCTCTTCCCCGCGCTCATCGTGTTGCTTGTGACCTCGCTCCTCTCCGAGCGCACCATCCGCCGCACGGCGCTGGTCGTGTTCGTTGCGAGCCTCGTCCTGGTCGCGGCGACACTCAAGTTCGGTGCCGAGGTCAAGGGGGCGCACCGCTGGATCGTCATTCTCGGCGTCAACATCCAGCCCTCGGAGTTCCTGAAGCCCGCTTTCGTGATCCTGATCGCCTGGCTGTTCGGCGAGTCGGCGCGGCGGCCGGAAATGCCGGCGAACAGCGCCGCGCTCGCGCTGTTGCTCGTGTCCGTCGGCGCGCTGGTGCTGCAGCCCGATTTCGGGCAGACCATGCTGATCATGCTGGTCTGGGGCACCTTGTTCTTCCTCGCCGGCATGCGCATGGTCTGGGTGATCGGCCTCGGCGGCGCCGCCGCGGTCGGGCTTGCGGCCGCCTATGCGATGCTGCCGCATGTCGCGCGCCGCATTCGGCGCTTCATCGATCCGGCCTCTGGCGATACGTTCAATGTCGACCAGGCGCTCGAATCTTTTCTGCGCGGCGGCTGGTTCGGGCGCGGCCCGGGCGAAGGCACTGTCAAGCGCGTCCTCCCCGAGGCGCACACGGACTTCGTCTTCGCGGTCGCCGCCGAGGAGTTCGGCATCGTGCTTTGCCTCGTCCTCTTGGCCTTGTTCGCGTTCGTGGTGATGCGCGCCCTCAAACGCGCGCTCGAGGACGATGATCCGTTCCGCCGCTTCGCGGCCTCGGGCCTCGCGATGCTGTTCGGGCTGCAATCGGCGATCAACATGGCGGTGAACCTGCATCTCATCCCCGCCAAGGGCATGACCTTGCCGTTCATCTCCTATGGCGGCTCCTCGATGATCTCGCTCGCCTACGGCATGGGCATGCTGCTCGCCTTGACGCGCGATCGTCCGCGCTCGGGGCAGATGCCGAGTCGGGATTTGCGCCTGCCGGCGGCGGCCGGGAGCCCGGCCTGATGGCGGCGGGCGGCACGGCGCCGCTCGTGCTCGTCGCCGCCGGGGGGACTGGCGGACATCTATTTCCCGCCGAGGCGCTGGCGGAGGCATTGGCGCGCCGCGGCGCCGTGGTCGAGCTTGCGACCGACGAGCGGGCAGAGCGCTACGGCAAACGGTTTCCCGCGCGGCAGACGCATATCATTCCGAGCGACACCTTGCGCGGACGCGACCCCGTCAAGCTCGCCCGCACCGGCGCCGTCATGAGCGTCGCGGTCGCGCGCGCCTACCTGCTGCTCGGGCGCATCAAGCCCGCCGTTGTGGTGGGCTTCGGCGGCTATCCGACGGTGCCACCCGTTCTGGCCGCGACGCTACGGCGCATCCCGACCATCATCCACGAGCAGAACGCAGTGATGGGGCGCGCCAACAAATTCCTGGCGCCGCGCGTCGCCGCGATCGCGACGAGCTTTCCCAGCGTGCTCGATCGCGCCCCGAATCTTGCCGCGAAGACAACGCCGACCGGAAATCCGGTGCGCCCGGCCGTCATTGCGGCAGCCATGCCCTATGTGGCGCCGGCGGCGGATGGCCTCTTTCGTCTTCTCGTCTTCGGCGGCAGCCAAGGTGCGCGTATCATGTCGGAGGTCGTGCCGCCCGCGATCGGTGCCCTCGATCAAGCCTTGCGCGTACGCTTGCTGCTCGCTCAGCAGGCGCGCGGCGAGGATTTGGGCGAGGTTCGCGAGGCCTATGCGCGCCTCGCCATCAGCGCCGAGGTGGCGCCGTTCTTTCCTGATTTGCCGGCCCGCCTTGCGGCCGCGCATCTCGTGGTCGGGCGTTCCGGCGCCTCTACCGTGGCGGAGCTTGCCGTCATCGGCCGGCCCGCCATCCTGGTGCCACTCCCCCATGCGCTCGATCAGGATCAGCATGCCAATGCGGCCGTGCTGGAAAAAGCCGGTGGCGCCATTAGGCTGCGCCAGGATGATTTTTCCGCGGCGCGGCTCGCGAACGAGATCGCTTGGCTCGCGGCAGCGCCGGAGCGCCTTGCTGCGATGGCGGCGGCTGCCAGATCGGCCGGCGCTATTGACGCCGCCGAGCGGCTGGCTGATCTAGTGCTCAAAGTCATCAGGGAACGGCGATGAAGCTGCCGCGCGACATTGGGCCGATCCACTTCGTGGGAATCGGCGGCATCGGCATGAGCGGGATTGCCGAGGTGCTGGCCAATCTCGGCTACCATGTCCAGGGCTCGGACCTCTCCGACAGCGGCAACGTCAAGCGGCTGCGCGACAAGGGCATCACGGTCACCGTCGGCCATGACGCGAAGAACCTCGACAGCGCCGAAGTCGTGGTCGTTTCCTCCGCGATCAAGCGCGACAATCCGGAGCTTGTGGCGGCGCGCGCGAGGCGCCTGCCGGTCGTGCGTCGCGCCGAGATGCTGGCCGAGTTGATGCGCCTCAAGCGCTCGATTGCGATCGCGGGCACGCACGGCAAGACCACGACGACGTCCCTTGTTGCGACCCTGCTCGATGCCGGCGCGCTCGATCCGACCGTGATCAATGGCGGCATCATCAACGCCTATGGCACCAATGCGCGCCGCGGCGCCGGCGACTGGATGGTGGTCGAGGCGGAC
>Ga0126371_10005628_pt1 | contig 11137 bp, 10 predicted proteins | sample PanSoiMetaPlot_4_FD_110145 | JGI IMG/M metagenome (GOLD analysis project Ga0126371, IMG submission 110145) | Tropical forest soil microbial communities from Panama - MetaG Plot_4 | ecosystem: Environmental > Terrestrial > Soil > Tropical forest > Bulk soil | place: Panama | collected 2016-02-17
GATCGCCAGACGACAGAAACTGGTCGCGCAGGTCAAGGATCAGACCCCGATCCATCCGCTCTACCTCGCCCATTGCCTCAACGAGCTCAAAGCCAAGGACGCGATCATCGTCAACGAGCTGGGCCTTCCGGTCGGCGGATTGGACCTGACAACGCCGTGCAGCTATCTGGGATCGAGCCTCGCGGGCGGCCTCGGCTTCGGGCTCGGCGGCGGCCTCGGGGCTAAGCTCGCCGCGCCCGAACGCGAAGTGATCGCGGCAGTCGGCGACGGCTCATACTACTTCGGCAATCCTCTCGCCTATCACTATGTGAGCCGCGCCGAGAAGCTGCCGACGCTCACCGTGATCGCCAATAATCACGCCTGGCATGCGGTGCGGCAGGCGACCCGGGACGTCTATCCGGACGGCTACGCCGCCAAGGCCAACACGATGCCTCTGGTCGACCTGAATCCGGCGCCGGATTTCGAGAGGGTCGCTGAGTCGTGCGGCGGGATCGGCGAGAAGGTGACGGCGCCGGAGCAGCTGATGCCGGCGCTGCGCCGGGCCTTCGACGCGGTCCGGTCCGGCACGCCGGCGCTCCTGAACGTGACCACGCAGAACCGAGGGTGAGCAACTCCCTCCCCGTCTCCGACGAGGGGGGGTGGGGTCATTTCCACGGCGCCCACTGGGGACCCCGTCGCCTCGGGGCCGCCGGCAGGGCTATCCGATGTGGCACAGCGCCTCTCGCCTGGCTTGCCATCATGGCGTCCACCCCGTCTTCGACGGGCTATTGAGAGGGTCGATGCGAGGGCCTGTCCGACAGGCTCAGACTCCCGGAGAGGCCCCTCACCCGGAATCTGCGCACAGGGCGCGCAAAATTCCGACCTCTCCACGCAAGCGGGCAAATGTGAGGGCCGCCAGCCACATGCAATCCCTTGGCGAAGACGAGGGTGGATCACCTACTCCACGCTCACGTTCGCGACCCGCGCTGCCTCCTTCCAGCGGCGCAACTCGCTGGATATGAACGCGCCGAATTCCGCCGGGCTGCCGCCCACGGGCGTCATGCCCTGCTCATCGAACTTTGCGGCGACGCCCGGCAGCCGGATGACGCGGTTCACGTCCGCATTGAGCCGGCCGACGATCTCGGCCGGCGTCCCTGCGGTCGTAAACAGCCCCACCCAGGCCACCGCTTCGAAGCCCGGAAAACCGCTCTCGGAAACGGTTGGCAAATCGGGAAAATGCGGATCGCGAGCGAGGCTGCCGGTCGCGAGCGGTCGCAATGTCCGGGCATTGATCTGGGCGAGCGAGGCGATCGACGACATCAGGGTGAGCTGTACTTCGCCCGCGACGGTGCCGAGCACCGCCGGCCCGCCGCCGCGGTACGGGATGTGCTGCATCTCGATGCCGGCGAGCTTGCTCAACAACGCGACCAGGAGATGCGCCTGGCTCGCCGCGCCCGGCGTGCCGTAGTTGAACTTGCCGGGGTTCTGTTTTGCAAGCGCGACGAATTCCGGAAGAGTCTTCGCCGGCACCGAAGGATTAACGATGAACAGCAGCGGGCTCTTGCCGATCAGCACGATAGGGGCGAGGTCGTGCTCGGTGTCGTAGGGCAGCTTGGCGTTGACCGCCGGATTGACCGTGTGCGTCGTGAAGGCCATCAGCAGCGAATACCCGTCGGGCGCGGCTTTCGCGACCTGATCGGTGCCGACAATGCCGGACGCCGCCGGCTTGTTCTCGATGATGACCGGTTGTCCCAGCGCGCGTTCGAGGTCCGGCTGAATGAGCCGCGCCACGATGTCGTTGCCGCCCCCAGCCGCGAAGGGCACGATCAGGCGGACAGGGCGGGTCGGCCAAGTCTGGCCGGAGGCGGGAGCGGCAAGCGCAGCGAGTAACGCAAGCGCCGCAAGGAACCGCAAGGGCACACTCATGTGCTGTTCCTTTCTTTGGTCCTGCTTAGGGTGACCTGTAGCGCAGCTTTCGTATGGCCCGATCATTCGCATCGAATGACACAACCCAGACATCCGTAAACGCCAGCATCGACAGATACGAGATTTCCTTGACGCAACCAGCAGGTGGATCTCCGCCCCACGAACCACATTTGACGATGCTGTTCGGTTCGCCGAGGGCTTGAACGACCTCCGCGCCAGCGGCTCCGTGCTCAATGCCGGCGAATCCCGACTTCAGACGCAGATGGTCAATGATGAACCACGCCAGCAGAATCAAAGGCAGGAGCATCATCGCGACGATTGCCAGCTTTTTCACGATCTCCAAGCCACCGCCAAATGGCCTTTGCCACGTAAGATACCGAATACGTCCATAGCAAGTTTAATCGATTTCTGCATGCCTCGAAACATCCTCCGACCTATGCTAGGCATGCGAGGCGGCGTCTGCCGCAGCACGCCTGGAGCGCGCCATGCTCGACGCAACGACGCAGCAAAAATACAACGCCTACCACGCTCCGCATGCGGACATCCGTGAGTTCCTTGTCCGCATCGAGGCGGCAGGCGAGCTGCTGCGCATCCCCGGCGCCCATTGGGACCTTGAAATAGGAACACTCGCCGAAATCGTCTTCCATACCAAGCCCGAGGCGCCGGCGATCTTGTTCGAGGACGTGCCCGGCTATCCCAAGGGTATGAGGCTACTCTCGGGTGCCACCAATTCGTCGAAGCGGCTCGCCATTACGCTCGGATTGCCCGTGCCCAAAAATCCGCTCGACGTCGTGCGCTCGTACCGGGATCGCATGAAGGCGCATCAGCCGCTGCCGCCGCGCCTGGTCACGAAAGGCGCTGTGCTGGAGAACATCGCCCGGGACGGCGCGATCGACCTCTACAAGTTCCCAGTGCCGCGCCTGCATGAGCTCGACGGCGGGCGTTACATCGGAACAGATGATCTCGTCATCATGCGCGATCCGGAGGAGAACTGGATCAATGCGGCGACCTATCGCGCCATGGTGCTCGGTAAAGACCGTGTCAGCCTGTGGATGTCGCCCGGCAAGCACGGCCGCCAAATCCGGGAGAAATATTTTAGAGCCGGCAAGCTGTGCCCGGTCCTGATCAGTTGCGGCCACGATCCGCTGTTGTTCCTCGCCGGCGGCAACGAGCTGAAGTTCGGCCTGTCCGAATATGACTACGCCGGCGGCCACCGCGGCGTGCCGTATGAGGTGATCGAAAGCGAGGTCCATGGCCTGCCGATGCCCGCGCATGCCGAAATCGTCATCGAGGGCGACATGGTCGCGGAGGAGACCGCCAAGGAGGGGCCGTTCGGCGAGTTCACCGGCTATTATGCATCGAGCCCCAGCGAGCAACCTGTGGTGCGGGTGCGGCGCGTCTATTACCGCAACGACCCGGTGCTCGGTATTGCCTCGCCGATGCGGCCGCCGTCGGACTTCTCGTTCAGCAAATGCGTCATGAAGGCCGGCATGATCTGGGACGAGGTTGAGCGCGCCGGGCTGTCGGGCGTGCGCGGCGTGTGGTGCCACGAGTTCGGCGGCGCCCGCATGTTCAACGTCATCGCCATCCAGCAGACTTATCCGGGCCACGCGCGTCAGGCCGGCATGCTGGCGGCATCGAGTCAGTCAGGCTCCTATCTCGGCCGCTTCGTCGTGGTGGTCGACGAGGACATCGATCCGACTGATATTTTCGACGTGATGTGGGCGGTGTGCACGCGCTGCGATCCGGTCGCGGACATCGAATTCTTCCGCCGCGCCTGGTCGACGCCGCTCGACCCGCTGCTCGACAAGGCAAGCTCGACCAACTCGCGTGCCGTGATCGATGCCTGCCGCCCGTTCGAGCGGCTCAAGGATTTCCCCCCCGTAGCGCGGGCAAGCCCGGAGCTGGTGGCGAAGGTGCGGGAGAAGTTCGTTGGGATTTTGGCGAAGCTATAGACGGAATGAAGCGTACGCCCTGCCATTACATCGTCACCACCAGATATTCATCCTCCACGGACACCGGAAAGGTCTCCGCCACATAGGGGCCGTCCACCAACTGGGCGCCGCTCTCGACGTTGACCTCGAAGCGGCGCACCTGGACGCGGCGCGGATCACACCAGGACTTGCCGGTGCGGATGTCATATTCCCAAGAGTGCCACGGACACCGGATCACCTCGCCCTTGCGCGAATAACAATATTCGCCGGGCTCGGTTGACGACACGAGGCCGGTGAGATGGCCTTTCGACAGCGGTCCGCCCTGGTGAGGGCAACGATCCGACATGGCGAAGAACTCCCCTTTGAGGTTGAAAATGACGAGTTTGCGGCCCCGCACCTCGACGAGCTTGCGTCTCCCCGGTGCGATATCGCGGGCCGGTGCGATTACGTATTTCGCCACTATTTTGCTTCTCCGCGGGTACCCGGCCAGATTTCCGCCACCGCAACGCCGCCGACGATCGCCTTGCAGCGAACATCCTCGGCCTTCGCTTTTCTTTCCACCAGCTCCAGCACTTCGAGAATGTAGTCGCGCGGAATGAAACAGACGCCGCTATCGTCGGCGACCACGAGATCGCCGGGCTCAACCCGCACCTCGCCAATCTGGACCGAACCGTTGATCTCGACGGTCTCGAGCCGCCACTTGCCGGTGACCGGACTGACCTCGCTCGACCACATGGGAAACCCGACTATGCGCGAATGGGCAATGTCGCGGATGCCGCCCATCACGATAGCGCCGGCTTCGCCCTGGCGCTTGCCGGTCAGGGCCGAGATTCCGCCCATGTTGGACATGTTGGCGACGCCCTCGATCACGAGCACGTCGCCCGGGCTGGCGAGATTGTGTGCCTCGAACTCTCCCATGCGGTTGACGCCGTTGCGGGCACCGGCGAGAGGATCGGCCCGCTGCGCCACGTTGCGCACGGTAAGGGCCGGCCCCACCATGGTGGTGCCCGGAATTGTGGGCTTGAGCACCGACGCGCCGATCGCGCCCTGCGCAATACCCAGTTCGTCCATGGCGTCGGAGGTCAGCCCAGTGGGGTCGCCGACCGCTAGGAAGCGTTCAACCACCCCCTCCGGGGGCTGCGGTGTCTTCATGAGGCGGATGCGTTCCGGCGCTATGCGGCCGGTCAGACGTTTTTGCATGGCAGCTGCGGCTCCCGTGCTCGTAATAGTTCGTTCGTGCCTTAGTGCCGAGTCGCTCGTTCTTGGTTCAGTTCAGCGGAATATTGCGCTCCGGATCGCGATCTACAAGCGTGCGGTTTATCTTCGATGATTTTCGCGTGATCGGATGGACCGGTAGACCGGCCGTGACGGGTGGAGGTGGACGCCCCCGGTGCAAGGACCAGTGTCATCGCCTGGACGGCTCGCGGATCGGTTCGTCATCCGATCGACGTCGGCATGCTAACACGGCTGTCGCTCATTTCGGAACGATTTAGGATGAAAAGGTTGTCCACCTTGCTGCCCGCCTAGTGACTTAGTAGTGGCAGTGTAACACTACATTGCCGGGAAACCGAGCGAGGCTTCCGGTTGCCATGATTACCGCAGCGGGCATGCACCTAGAGCAGCTCAACGCCGCGAATACGGACGATTTCGTCGCCGCGCTGGCGACCGTCTACGAACGCTCGCCTTGGGTTGCGGCCGCTGTTGCCTCGCAGCGGCCGTTCGCAAGCTTGGCGGCACTAAACGCCGCCATGGCGGCGATGGTGCGTGCAGCACCGCCCGGCCAGAGACTTGCTCTCATCGAACTCCATCCGGACCTCGGCGGAAAGGCCGCACGCGCAGGTACCATCACGGCGGAATCAAAATCCGAACAGGACGGAGCCGGGTTAGACCGACTTTCGGATGCCGAGTACGCGTTGTTTCAGCGATTGAGCGACGCCTACCGGCAGAAATTCCACATTCCCTTCATTCTCTGCGTGCGCCGCCATACCAAGGATTCGATCCTGCGCCAGTACGAACGGCGTCTACGAAACCCCCCCGAAGCCGAACTTGAAACCGCGCTCAGCGAAATCTTTCGCATTGGCGCGCTGCGGCTCAGTGACCGGGTCAATGCCGCCGACAAACTGCCGGTTTCCGGCCGCCTGTCGACCCATGTCCTAGACAACCATGATGGCGTCCCGGCAGCGGGCGTCGCCTTGACGCTTTCCGAGCTAGACAATGTCGGCGCTCGCCGTCCGATTGTCCAAACGGTGACAAACCACGACGGCCGCACCGACGCGCCACTCATCGGCGGACGTCCGATCCCTACCGGCCGCTACGAACTGCGTTTCGAAATCGGCCACTACTATGCATCGCGCAAGGTACCGACCGCGGATCCTCCGTTTCTGCAATCGGTGCCGATCGAGTTCTTCATCGCGGAACCGGAAGGCCATTACCATATCCCGCTACTGGCCACGCCCTGGAGCGTCTCGACCTATCGCGGCACCTAAAGCGTGCTTCGGTCATATTGAACCAACCACTCCGCATTATCGCCCGGCTTGTCCCTGCCATCCATGTGGCCGAGTCCACGAGAAAGGCACGGATGCCGGCGACAAGCGCGGGCATGACGCCTGAGAGACGCCTCCATCTGGTCAAAACCCGCTCGAGTTGGCCCGCTCAGCCTCTCATGCCGGACCTGCTGTCGGGCGATGGCATGGCTTTTGATTCCATCACAGCGAAATTCACGATAGCGTCACCCGTCATGAAATGAATCGAAGCGTCGGCATATGTGGAATTCGATCGTCGTAGATTGGGCGAGTCTGGCATTTCGTTGGCTGCACGTAGTCGCCGCCATGGGCTGGATCGGCAGTTCATTCTATTTCATCCATCTCGATCTCACCCTGCAACCCGCTAAAGACCTGCCCGAAGGCGTCGCCGGCGAGGCCTGGCAAGTTCATGGCGGCGGCTTCTATCGGATCATGAAATTCCTGGTGGCGCCCAAAGCCATGCCCGACAAGCTGACATGGTTCAAATGGGAAGCTTACACCACATGGCTGTCGGGCTTCATGCTCGTCGTGATCGTTTACTACCTCGATGCCGATCTCTTCCTCGTCGACAAGTCCGTCCTCGATCTCACCCCGCTGCAGGCCGCGCTTTTCAGCCTGGTCAGCCTCGCGCTGGCATGGCTGCTTTATGAAGGCGCCTGCCATTCGCGCATCGCCGAGCATGAACTTGCCTTTGTGGTCGGCGGCTACGGCTTCCTGGTCGGCCTTACTTACGCGTTCACCCACGTGCTGAGCGGGCGCGGCGCCTTCAATCAGATCGGCGCGATCATCGGCACCATCATGGTGGCGAATGTGTTCCTCGTCATCATTCCGAATCAGAGGAAGATGGTGGCGGCATTGCTTGCCCGAGAGCCGCCCGATCCGAGACTTGGCAAGGCGGGCAAGCAGCGGTCGGTTCACAACAATTATTTGACCTTGCCGGTGATCGTGCTGATGATCAGCAATCATTATCCGTTGCTGTTTGCGACGCGCTACAATTGGCTGATCGTTGCGATCGTCCTTGCCCTAGGCCCGGTCATCCGCCATTTCTTCAATTCACGGCACTCCGGTCAGGGGTCGCCCTGGTGGGTGTGGGGCGTCGCGGCGGCCGGAATGGCGGCAATCGCATTCTTGTCGGCGGCAGGTCCGCGCGACGCCAAGAGGGGCGAGGTCGCGGGGGCGACCTTCGCGCAGGTCGAGCGCATCGTCAGCACGCGGTGTACCATGTGCCATGCCGCCGAGCCGGTATGGCAGTCATTGGCGACGGCCCCGAAGGCAATCCGTCTTGATGACGCCGAACAAATCCACCGCAATGCCCGGTTGATCGGCCGCAATGCGGCATGGTCGAGCGCAATGCCGCCGGGCAACATCACCGAGATGACGAGCGCGGAGCGTGCAACGATTGCGGCATGGCTCGGGGCCGGAGCGCCGGCAAGGTAGCCTCGACGGTCCGCACCAAGGACGCCTCATGAAAACGATCAGGATCGACGCGGGACCCTTCACGTTCACAGCACGCATGGAGGTTGAGGCAGCACCGAAGACCTGCGCCAAATTCAACTCAATGCTCCCCTACCGGCAAAAGATAATTCACGTACGCTGGAGCGGAGAGGGCTGTTGGATCCCGTTGGGCAGCCTTGACCTTGGATTGACTCATGAAAATGCCACCAGCCACCCGGCTCCCGGCGACGTCATTCTTTATCCCGGCGGGCTGAGCGAAACCGAAATCCTGCTCGCTTACGGGGCGGTACAGTTTTCCAGCAAAGTCGGCCAGCTTGCCGGCAATCATTTTCTCACCGTCACAGACGGTCGCCAAAATCTTCATGCCCTGGGCGAACTCGTCCTTTGGAATGGGGCGCAAGACATAGTCTTTTCGGCCACGTAGCGCTGTTTATGAAACAGTTGGGCGATCGTTACTCCGCGTAGGATGGGTTGAGCGTCAGCGCAACCCACGGACGGTCTTTGCCTCACATCCCACATGATCGGAACGGGCCCGGAGCAACCTCGGAAACTATGCGGTGGCACTTGAAATCTGGAGTCACGTTCCATGAGCGACTACGACATGATCATCGGGGGCGGCACCGTGGCAACAGCGTCCGACACCTTCAGAGCTGATGTGGGCATCCGCGACGGCCGGATCGTCGCATTCGCGGCCGGTTTGAAAGGAGACACGAGGATGATCGACGCCACGGATCGCCTGGTGCTGCCGGGCGGTATCGACAGCCATGTCCACATGTCGCAGCCGAGCAGCATCGTCATGGCTGACGATTTCGAGAGCGGGCACTAGGTCAGCCGCATTTAGCGGCAACACATTGGTCATGCCCTTTTGCCTGCAGCGCAAAGGTGAGAGCCTGCGGCAGGCTTTGAAAGACTACCACGCCAAGGCCGAAAGCAAATGTTACGTAGACGTGAGCTTTCATCTGATCATTTCGGATCCTTTGCCGAGCGTACTCGGTCAGGAGTTGCCGGCGCTGGTTGACGAGCAATTCGATGTCGGTGAGAGCGGGATGCGGGTAGGTCATGAAGACCTTAAAAGAACCGTATCCGTCGAAGTGTTCTCGACGGCGCGCGAGACCGGCGCGTTGGTGATAGTCCACGCCGAGAACCACGACGCCAGCCGCTTCCTGACCGACCGACTCGAACGCGCCGGCAAGACGGCGCCGCGATATCACACGACGTTGCCGCTGGCGCTTCGGGCGCTCGCCGGCAAACCGCCACCGTTGGCCGCGCCGGTTCATGTGACGGCGGCCATCTTCAAACTGATGGACTTCGCCGGTAAGGTGTGTGGGCCGCGAACGAACGGGCCCTATTCGTGGGGTGGCCGAGGCGTACGCAAGGGTTGCATCGAAGTTGATTTACGAGGCAGTTCCAATGAGGGCAATCGTCTGCGGTGCATTGCTGGTGTTGGGGATCGCAGCGGCTAACGCAGCCGAGAACACGCATAGCGCAGACTACATGCTCCCGTATTGCAAACTGACTTCAAATCGAGTCGCAGATAGCTCTCATGACTCTTACCTTCACGGCAGGTGCGCCGGATTGGTAGAAGGCGTCATCCATATGGCAAGCCTGCTGAAAGCGATGCAGACCGTGGGAGACATTCCACACCTAGACCCGCTGCTGTGTGCTGCCGTACCTGATCAAGTGGCGATAGAACAGGCCATCAAGATTGTGGTGAACTATGGTGAAACGCATCCGAGGGAGGGACCCTTACCATTCACTGTGCTTGTACTCGACGCATTGCATGACGCGTGGCCGTGCAATAATTAACACCGGGCGGTGGTGACTTTGACATTCATGTCACGGCGTTCAAACTGATGGGCAGGCGATAAACGATCGTGTGGACACCGAGATTGGCCCGCACCGCCGTCTCAACCCCTCCAACGTGAATGTTCCTGCCCGATCTGCGGTGCCGCGCACGGCGTGGCCGGCAGCAGCACGGCATCCACCTCCTTCGAACAACTCCAACACGCTGGCCTGATACCAGCGGCGGAATGTTTGCGCGTGCATGACCGAACTGACCGGCACCGGAGCGCCTACGCCCTGCGCCCCCACGCCGCCCTCGCGCCACCTCGCCTGCGCGCGCCAGCCGAGAGCCGCAGGACCGTGGCGATCCCGTATGCCCTTCCCAATGACAGGACGTGGTGGACCACGGGAGCTGCGGCTACATCATCCCGCGCCTACGCCGGGTGGGCGTGACCGTTAATTGGACACGCGCGCCAATAAATCATCACCTGCCTAAGATCGTAAGTGACGCCGCGAACCAGGGCATCGTGGCCGGACGCCTATCAGAAGACAACAAAGATCGGTTCGTAGGGCGGAGCCTAGAGTCGCGTTCGGCGACGCCGCGCGCGGCCGAAATGGCACGGTCTTTGCCAGACGAGATTCGTACGACACGTAGTCAGTGCCAGCGGAATTGCCTGGGCGGGCTAAGGGATGATCGCGACCGCGCGTTGGATTGGGTCTTCGAGGGTCTCTGCCCAGGGGAACGGGTTTCGGTGGAGAGGTCGAAAGTACTGATGAATTTCTCCGTTGAGCTTAGGCTGAGCATCCGGTGCTTCTACCTTGCTCAATTTTGAAATCTCCCCGCCGGGGGGCGGGTGTCGCTGAGGTTCCGTATCCCGGCAAACGGGCCGCTGCTGACATTCGCCCCCTTGGTGCGAGAGTCCGCTGACGCGGAGAGCGAATTTCGCGCCCTGGGTGGTTAATCCACTATCCGAGCAGCGACTTGATCTCGGCACGCAGCGCCGGGGCGATGTCGTCGCGCTCCAGCGCATATGCAATATTGGCGGCGAGAAAGCCGATCTTGCTGCCGCAATCGAAACTGCGGCCCTCGAATTGGAGCCCGTAAAACGGCTGCTTCCGCGCGAGCCGGATCATCGCATCGGTGATCTGGATTTCGCCGCCGGCGCCCTGGGTCTGGTCGGACAGGATGTTGAAGATCTCCGGCTGCAGGATGTACCGGCCCGTGATGATGAGATTGGAGGGCGCCTGGTCGCGCGGCGGCTTCTCGACCATGTGAGTGATCTCGAAAGCCCGACCTTGCGATTTTCCAACCCCGACCACGCCATACATGTGGATGCGGTCCATCGGGACTTCTTCGACCGCCATGACGTTTGCATAGCTGGGTAGCTGCCGATAGGCATCCAGCATCTGGGTCAGGCAACTGCGCTTTGCCTGCACCAGCACATCGGGCAGTAGCAGGGCAAACGGCTCATCGCCGACGATTTCGCGCGCGCACCACACAGCGTGCCCGAGCCCAAGCGGCTGTTGCTGGCGGGTGAA
>Ga0126371_10005629_pt1 | contig 11137 bp, 8 predicted proteins | sample PanSoiMetaPlot_4_FD_110145 | JGI IMG/M metagenome (GOLD analysis project Ga0126371, IMG submission 110145) | Tropical forest soil microbial communities from Panama - MetaG Plot_4 | ecosystem: Environmental > Terrestrial > Soil > Tropical forest > Bulk soil | place: Panama | collected 2016-02-17
ATGCGAGATGACCGAGGTGTAGCCATTCCGGCGGCCGAGGTCGATGGCGTCGAGGGTTTCGCTGACCGTGCCGATCTGGTTCAGCTTGATCAGGATCGAGTTGGCGATTCCCTTCTCGATGCCCTCCTGAAAAATGCTGATGTTGGTGACAAAGATGTCATCACCGACCAACTGAATCTTGCCACCCACCTCTTTGGTCAGCAGCGCCCAGCCTTCCCAGTCGTTCTCGGCGAGGCCGTCTTCGAGCGAAACGATGGGGTAGTCATTGGCCCATTTCGACCAGAAGCGCACCATATCTTCGGAGCTCTTGGACGACTTGTCGGACTTCTTGAACACGTACTTGCCATCCTGATAGAACTCGCTGGCCGCAGGATCCAGCGCGATGGCGATCTCCTCGCCGGGTTTGTAGCCGGCCTGCTGGATGGCTTCGAGGACGACCTCGATGGCCTCAACGTTCGACTTCAGCGACGGGGCGAAGCCGCCTTCATCGCCGACCGCGGTGTTGTAGCCACGCTTTTTCAGCACGCCCTTCAGGGTGTGGAACACCTCGACGCCCCAGCGCAAGGCTTCCGAAAATGACTCGGCGCCGACCGGCATGACCATAAATTCCTGGAAATCTACATTGTTGTCGGCGTGTGCTCCGCCGTTGAGAATGTTCATCATCGGCGTAGGCAGGACATTCGCGCTGGCTCCCCCCAGATAGCGATAGAGCGGCAGTTCGAAGCAATTTGCTGCCGCTCGGGCGGCGGCCATCGAGACGGAAAGAATCGCATTCGCGCCCAGGCGCCCCTTGTTCTCGGTACCGTCGAGTTCGATCATCTTCTGATCGAGGCCGCGCTGGTCGGCGGCATCGAAATTGGCGAGCGCATCGGCAATCTCGCTATTCACGTTCTCGACGGCCTTGAGAACGCTTTTCCCGAGGTAGTTCTCCTTGTCGCCATCGCGGAGCTCGATGGCCTCGCGCTCGCCGGTGGAGGCACCGCTCGGAACGATCGCCCGGCCGATGGAGCCATCGGCGAGCCAGACTTCGGCCTCGACCGTGGGATTGCCGCGAGAATCAAGAACCTGCCGGCCGCGAATTTCAGAAATATTGGTCATGATTGCCTTTCTCTCCTGGTTAGGAATTGGTTTGGTATCGTCCTCCACGACAACCCCGGGCGAGCCTGATCGGAAAGTGAGGCGTCGCCCCGTCAGGTATCCGATACCTGTATAAGTTCGTCCCATGTATAAGGGTAAGCTCGAAATTATAAATGAGAGGGAATGCCGATCACATGAGGATCCGGTGCATGCGAGAAAGGCTTCCCGAGAATTCCCTTCGGCAGGCCGCATTTCCGCTTGCCGGGTTATGAGCAGAATGCTAACTGCTGGGTAACTGCTACAATCGGACCAGCCTACACTTGCCATGAAGTGCCCTTTTTGCGGCTATGCCAACGACAAGGTGGTGGATTCGCGCGAAAGCAAAGAAGCCGATTCCATCCGCCGTCGGCGGGAGTGTCTGAAGTGCGAAAAGCGCTTCACGACCTACGAACGAATCGATGAGATTCCGTACATGGTGGTGAAGAAAGATGGGCGGCGCGAGAAATTCGACCGCCAGAAGGTTTTGAATGGATTGCTTCGTGCGTGCGAGAAGCGGCCGGTGCCGATCAGCAAACTGGAGCAGATCGTGAACGAGGCGGAGGGGTTTGTGATCGAGTCCCCGGAACGGGAACGCAAGACCAGTGAGGTCGGCGAACTGATCATGAACCGCCTGCGGCGGTACGACAAAGTGGCGTATGTGCGCTTTGCTTCGGTGTACCTGGACTTTAAAGATGTACAGGAGTTCATGACTGAGCTGAAGGATCTGTTGAAAACGAAGGAAGAGCCTCAGGTCAAGAGTTCGGCAAAACCCATGTAGGGGCGGATGCCCTCACCCGCCCAGCCGAGCCAGGCTCGGCCAACCTTTCGGCGAGCACGGCTCACGGGGCCCACGCAATCACGCATGTCTCACAAAATCACGCTCATCCCTGGCGACGGCATCGGCACAGAAGTCACGCAAGCCGTGGTACGCATTCTCGAAGCCACCGGTCTGAAGTTGGAATGGGAAACGGTTCTGGCCGGTGCCGAAGCCTACGAAAAATACAAAGAATACATTCCCAAGGAGCTGCCCGAGTCCCTCGCGCGCACCCACGTCGCTTTGAAAGGCCCCATTACCACGCCGGTCGGCGGCGGCTTCTCGAGCATCAACGTGCGCCTGCGCAAGCAGTTTGATCTCTACGCGAACTTTCGTCCGGTGCGCAATTTGCCCCACATCCCCACGCGTTATCCGGACATCGATCTGATCATTGTCCGCGAGAATACCGAAGGGCTTTACTCCGGCCTGGAGCACGAGGTGGTTCCCGGTGTGGTCGAGAGCCTCAAAGTGATGACGGAGAAAGCCTGCACCCGCATTGCACGCTTTGCCTTTCAGTACGCCCGCAAGAACCAGCGCAAGAAAGTACACGCCATCCATAAGGCGAACATTATGAAGCTCTCCGATGGCCTGTTTCTGCGCTGCTCGCGCAACGTGGCGACCGAGTATCCCGAGATCACCTACGGCGAGCACATCGTCGACAACACTTGTATGCAGCTGGTGATGAATCCCTACCAGTATGACGTGCTGGTGATGGAAAACCTGTACGGAGACATCATCTCCGATTTATGTGCCGGCCTGGTGGGTGGATTGGGCCTGGTCCCCAGCGCCAACCTGGGCGACAATTGCGCAATCTTCGAAGCCGTGCACGGATCGGCGCCCGATATCGCGGGAAAAAACCTGGCCAATCCCACCGCCCTGCTGCGGTCCGCCCTTCTCATGCTGCGACATCTCGGCGAGTTTGACGCGGCTCTCAAGATCCGCAATGCCCTCGAGAAGGTTTATCGGGACCGCGACAAGCTGACGCGGGATGTCGGCGGAAAGGCGGGAACCTCGGAGTTCGCGGATTCCGTCATCGCGGCCATGGAATCAGCGGGATAGTTTTCGCGCCCCCGGTAAGCCCGCAAAACCGCCGAGTGACGAACTCTTGACGGATGGCTCCGGTTCTTGGTGTGCCATCGGACGCACTTCGTATTTGCGGTGTGGCAGCAGTTTCACAATGCACTCTGGATAAGCTTTATCGCCCCATCAGGATCATCTACTTCCACCACTAATTGGCTATATCGCTCGTCGTGCAGGGAAATCACGATGGTCTTCTCTGGGTGATGCACGTCCCAGAAGATCCGCTTTCCATCCTGATAAAAGGTTCCCGCCGTGATCACTCCGGGCACATTGGTTCCGGGCGCCTTGATCCCGTGATACCAGCCTCGTGCAATTTCCGCGTCGGCTCGAACACCCGCAATGTGTACGAGCGGGATTTCGAGAGTGCTCTTGAAAGCCCACAGCCGGTCCGCGCCTCGAACGTGCAAGGTCAGTTTGCCTTCGGCTATCGCTAGATCCACCATTTCCCCTCCCCATCGAGAGAACCAACCTTTGACAACCCTCACCCATCCCAAGCAGTGGGAGAACCAGAGTTGTCAAACTCCGATCTCACTTCCATTCTCTTTATACTCCTGCTTCTTGTTGGTTTAGCCCAGTTGCTCGGACACCTGTTCGTGAGACTGCGGCAACCGAAGGTGGTTGGTGAAATTCTTGCTGGAGTCGTCCTCGGGCCGTCACTCCTCGGCAGGTTCACATTCGGCTCCGGATTCTCCCATGCAGCGGCTCAGCAATCGGGAATCATGAATTTCGTTTACTGGCTTGGTCTGCTGCTCCTCATGTTCCTGTCGGGCGCGGAGACACGCCAGCTATTCACCAGGGAGGAACGACGGGAAGTGGGCTGGTTGACGATCGTCGGCACGGGCATTCCATTTATTCTTGGGCTTTTCCTCGGACCTTGGCTGGTGCGCCCGTCTCTGGCCGGACGAAACGGGAACCGCGTCTCACTGATCATTATTCTCGCGGTCGGAGTGGCGGTGACTTCGGTGCCGGTAGTATCGAAGATTTTTGCTGATCTAAGAATCCTGCACACTCGATTTGCGCGACTGGTGCTCGGCGTTGCCGTGCTCGAAGACATCGTGTTGTGGCTTGCGTTGGCAATTGCTACGGCGATGGCTGGGAAAGCCGTCGTGAAACCGCGCCAAATGTCATTTCACCTTTTCACCACAGTCGGGTTTTTCGCGCTGGGGCTGACCGTCATTCCCCGGCTGGTAAAACGGATCAACAAAGCGCCATTCAATATTCTTGCCAGGCAATCTCCGGTCGCGTACACAATTGCGGTTATGCTCGCTTACTGCGTTGTGGCTGGGGCTCTCGATGTGAGTCTTGTGTTCGCTGCATTCCTCGCCGGATTTGCGGTCGTGCACAACCGGCGCAAACTCTTCGCCGAAGCCTTGGACGCCATTGGCAAGGTGTCGTTCGCTTTCTTTATCCCAGTGTACTTCGCGATGGTGGGACTGAAACTCGATCTGATTCGCGGCTTCTCGCTCTCGATGACGGTCGCTTTCCTCGTTGCCAGCTGCGTCGTGAAAATTGCTTCCGTGTCTCTGGCGGGGCGACTCGCCGGGTTTCGGGGATTCGACGTACTCAATCTGGCGATCACGACCAATGCACGGGGCGGACCGGGCATCGTACTGGCGAGCGTGGCGTTCGACGCCGGGATCATCAGCCCAAAGTTCTACACCACCCTGGTCCTAGCCGCGATTATCACATCGCAAGCCGCAGGTGCTTGGCTGGATTATGTGCTCCGGAAAGGCTGGTCGCTGCTTACTCCAGCTTCCCATGTCGGCCCGGAAATCGTCCCGGTTGAAGAGAAGCCGTCAGCCGCATAAACTTTCCGAGAGCTCCGCTTGCCATGGGTGCGCAGCGATAGGCCGCGACCGACGAGTTCTGCCGAGATATGACCCTCGCTACGCTGTTCGTCTCCTCGTGGGCAGCGTGAACAACGCATGCAGCGCACGGTCGAGTTGATCGTGCTCGCGAGATCCGTCATCAACGTCTTTGAGCCGTTCGTGAATGGCGCGCTTGGCCGTCTCTATGCGAGCGCTGAGCTTGCGAGGATCGGATTCGGCCAGAGCCGCGGTATAGAGGGCCTGCCAATCTGAAGAGGACATATAACCTCCCGGGGGAAACAGATCGACGAACGTGGCGGTTGCGATTATAGACCGGATGGCCCAGAAAGAATTCCACATGCTGCAGAAAACTTCCGCGCCCAGAAGCTCGCACATCGAAAGGCCCGGCTCGGCAAAGTCCGCTCGGGAACCACGCAAGTTGAACGTACGTAATCTCCACGGCTTTGGGCTGGCGCACAACAATGGAAGAGTGCGGCGAGTCACACAACGCGCCATCCTGACAGGCTGTGCCCTGGCATCGTACCTGGCAATGGCACCGGCTCCCATCGCTTGCGGGCAAAGTTCGAACTCCTCCCCCAACAGCAAGCTCGTGGTTCGCACCAAACCACGCACCCTGAGTGCGGAGGACGGGCTTTCGATCCTCGCTGCCGCGCTCGACTCAAGCGCGCGGGTTCATTCCGCAAACGACTGCTCGCATCTCGCCCATGCCATTTACGAGCGTGCGGGTTTTCCCTACGCATACGCCAGCTCTTCGGACCTCTACAACGGCGTGAACGCGTTCGAGCGGATTCAACAGCCCCAACCTGGAGATCTGATCGCCTGGCGCGGACACGTAGGCATTGTGGTCAAGCCGTCCCGCCACATCTTCTTCAGCTTCCTGCGCTCCGGGCCGGGAATCGATGATTGGGCATCGCCGTACTGGAAAACGCGCGGGCGCCCGCGCTTTTATCGCTACGTCGAGCATTCTGGCCTTCATCGCGCGAAGCTCTTGCCGGCGACCGGCTCCGGATTACCCCGATAAGCAACCAACCCGCTTCGCCCCGTCATTGCGTACCGGGATGGCGGCGGTCATTCCGCTTTGGGAATCGCGATTGCGGTCATGCTGTATCGAGGCACTTCGACCGTGAATGTGGAACCCAGGTTTCCGATGGGCTCCTCCGTAATGCCCTTGCCCGCCTCGATGGTGGACTTTCCGTAGTCGTATCGCACTCCCTTCGTCGCGTAATTGTAGCCATTCACGGAAACCGTAACGCTAACGTTGCGCGCCAAGTCCTCATTAATGAGGAGCAGTCCGAACCCGCCATTGCGCCGTTTCACCGCGTGCACCAGCAGCGTATCCTGCCCTGAGCTGGCATCAACAAACGTGTCGCCGGTTTGCGCTATCTGATGCAGCAGCTTGATGCCGTAGTAAGCGGGCTGGGGCTGGTTCTTGTAATCAAGGAAACTCGCGCTTAAGGCGTGAACCGGCTCCCATTCGACAGTGTACGCACCCTTCTCAATCAGGGTAGCCAGGGAATGGGCGGCAAACATTGCATACACCGAGGGATTTTCCGCCTTCAGCCATGGCGACAGCCCCAAGCCCGTCACCGCTAAGGGCGGACGATGATTGGCCGGACAATATTTCTTGTAATTGTCGAGAAGGTCGTGACCCAGTTGGGAATAATCATAATCGAGCTTGTTCTGGGGGAAGCGGCTGCGGCTCGCGTCCACCGGGTCCATAGCATTGGTCAGCAGATCCTCTTCGTCGACGACGTCGGGGGTGCCGTGGATCTGCGCCGCCCCTTCCCAAAAGCTGGTGGCAACGAAATCGATGCTGCCACAGGCTGCTTTGAGCATCTGCGAGTTCCATTTTCTCCCCACCTGATACTGATCACTGGTGAAGGGAGGTTTAATGACGTAGGCTCCGACCATGGCGTTGGGATCCACGGCTTTCATTGCTTTTGCAAACTCCACCACAGCCGCGCCGTACGTCGCAGGCCCCACGCGTTCATTTCCCTGATGACGGCCCCATTCTTTGGAGCCGGGAACTTTGCCGGCATGCAGATCTGGTTCAGGCGGCGGACTCTGCCCGTACTTCCCCTCGTTGTCGGCGTCGGAGCCAACCGTCCGCGCCTGACCGTAAAAGCCGTTGTTCCAGGGATCGCTGCCGATCGCCCACAGCGGAATACCGATCGGAGCGGGATGCCCAATGCGCAGGTGATTGTAGCCATCATCGGTGGCTAGGGGAGACGCTGCGCGCAAGCTCGCCCAGAAGCCGACCGTCTTCCAGTCATTGCCTTTCGAATCTTTGCCGATCGGCTGTGTGCTGGACGGACTGCCATTGGCATAGGCAACCCATGCGGCCGCCTCGGCTGGCTCACCGCCTCCACTGCCATCGGGGTTGCTGCCATAATTCACCGTCACCAGACCCGATCCCAACTCATCCACGGTCGCGACCATGGCGGGAAACATCCGCTCCTTAGGAAATGCGGGAGCCCGGTCGTCGCTGTAGGGGTTGATGATTGAGCCGGTGGACCAGTGATAAAGCGCATCCACGCCGCCTCCGCCTGGAACACGCACGTTGGTGACTCCCGCATCCTCGAGCAACTTCATGGTGTCTTGGTCGTAGGCAACCTTGTCCCAGCGTTCCGCCACAATGCCAAACGAGGTTGTATAGACGACGGCTTTGAGCTGACTTGGATCCACGGTCACCTTCGCCTTTAATTGAGCCGCAGCTGATAATGCGAACGAGAAGATCGATCCGAGCGTCAGCAGCAAACGCGCGAGCCTACCGCATGGCGGTGCCCATGCATAGTAAAGAGGATGTGGGCGGTGCGGGCATAACGTTTTTCTATTGGCAGACATCGAAAAACCCCAAGACATAAGTTTTTGGAAAATCGAAATTATATCGCGCTCAGGGTCTGCGCCCGGGAAATTATGGCGATGCGGTGAGGACTAAGGATGGTTTATCTTCCGGATCCCCTGAGAATTCGCCGATCGACAAACAGCGTGGCGGGATATGTGGAAACTTCGCAGCGCAGTGCGACAGCAGTTCCCTCGAATGCCTGCTGCCGCGCTCGCGCAGTTCGGGTTTGCGTGCCCGTTATTGGGTCAGTTCCTGAGTCACTGTCGCGCCTCCCATCGAGGCGACGACAGCGGTGACCTTCACCACTTTATGAGATTTGCTCGCCACCCACACCGTCTTGGTGTCGGCGCCGCCGTCGGCGGAGTCGATCACGACCTTGTAGGCGTCGAACGTGCCTGCCGGCACAATGACTTGTTCTTTGCCTCGAACCGTCAGTTTCAGCACTTTCACTTTTTGCGTTTGCACATCGAAGTTACGAAAAGTCGTGCTGTAGCCTTCAGCAAGGGGCAGGCAGGAGATTGCCTGATTGCCGCCGGCTGCATCGGCAAATAAAGGTCCGCCGAGATCAACGTCGATCGCGTGATCTTGCCCGTTCATGCTCATCTTTCCGACAGCTTTGTTGCCGGAAAAATCGAGATCGATGATGGCCGGGCCTTGCTTGATGTTTCTTTTGAGCAGCAGCAGACTGCCCTTCTCGAGCGTTGCCATGTCGGTAACCGAGCCCTGTGGCGTGTCCATCTCATCGGTCGCGACCCAGGATCCTCGTAGGTCCTCGATCGCGGTCGAGACTTTCATGTTCATTTGTTGTCCGCCTATTTGAATCGTCACCTGGTACTTATAGGTGCCCGCCGCGAGGTCCATGGCCGGCTTGGGAGCGCTGACCGCGTTGGGATCGATCTTCTTGGCGAGAACGACTGTTTTCGGATCGACACTGATGTCCTTCAGCCGCGCGATTTCCTCGCTTGTCCCACCTTCCTGATATCTGCCTCCCAGGTGCTGGGCGAGGAATTTTTCCGCTTCCATAAACAACGCCAGGTTATTGATAGGCCGAGCGAATCCGTGCCCCTCATCGGGGGCCAGGATGTAGTCGACTGGGAAATTCCGGTCACGCAAAGCGATTACGATCTGTTCCGCTTCGCGGCGATTCACCCGAGGGTCATTCGCTCCCTGGGCGACGAGCAGCGGCGTTTTGATTTTGTCGGCCGAATTCAGCGGCGATTCTTCGATCAACATCTTTTTCCCCTCGGCCGTGGTGGGATCGCCCATGCGCTCGTAGAAGAGTTTGCGAATCTGCTCCCAGTAGGGAGGGATCGAATCAAGCAGCGTGATCAGGTTGGAGGGGCCGACAATGTCAACCGCGGCCGCGTACAAGTCCGGAGTAAACGTCACTCCTGCCAGGGTTGCGTAACCGCCGTAGGAACCGCCGAGAATGCCCACGCGTTTGGGATCGGCGATGCCCTGCGCCACCAGATATTTCACCCCCCAGGTGAGATCGTCCTGCATTTTGCGGCCCCACTGGAGATTGCCGGCATCGAGAAAGTTCCTTCCATATCCCGTCGACCCGCGGAAATTAGGCATTAGCACCGCATAACCGCGATTGGCAAAGAACTGCGCGAGCGGATTGTAGCCCCAATGGTCCCGTCCCCACGGCCCGCCATGGGGAATGATCAAGGCAGGCAGGTTCTTTGGCTCGACTCCCTTGGGCAAGGTGAGGTAGGCGGGGATTTCGCGTCCATCGGAGGACGGATAAGACACCGGCGTCATCTTTGCCAGATCCGGGCGCGGCAATTTTTCCCAAATTTTGAATTGGGGCGTGAGTTTGTGGGTCTGCCGCTCGAAAAGAAACGTCTGCCCCGGCTCAGTGTCGCTATGCACCGTCACCAGCCAGCGTTCGTCATCTCTCGTGCGCGAGACCACCATGATTTCGTTCTGGGGATAGTTGAATTTGCGCTCGATCCAGTGCACATCATCGCCAAACTTTTTGTTTTGGTAATAGGTCCGGGCGCGTGCGTCGACATACCAGGTTTCGACCAGCTCGTCGGTGGCCTCAGAGAACAGTGCGCCGCCAAGATCGACTTTCGCCAACGGATCGGACTCAACTTTTTCGACGGTTCCGGTCATTGGATCCATCAGGGCCAGCGAGATCAGTTCCGCGTCCTTATTGGTCTCGATGTACAGCTTCTGATCTCCGGGCTGGAAATGCAGCGGATCGCAGGTCTCAAATACCGAGCAGGAGTAAATCTTCGAAAATCCTTCCGGATCGACGCGAAGGAATTCCGTATCGCCGTTCTCGGCGCTGCGAGTGACAAGGCGCAACTGGCCTTTCAGATCGAACACCCAGCCCGTGATGCGTTCGGTGTTCTTGCGAATGAGCGTCTTCTGTCCTGTGGAAATGCTGAGCTTGTAAAGATCGTGCCAGGCTTTGTCGCGATCGTTAAGACCAATGTAGACGGTATCAGGATCGTTCTTCGGCACTGCGTACAAGATCAGCCGCACGCCCTTGAGGCCGGTCAGATCGCGGGAGGGCGGAGCTTCAGCGCCGGGCGCGGGTTTGGCGGAAGGGTCGACCGCATAAGCATTGAAGTTTTCATCTCCGTCATTGTCCTTGGCAAAGATGATGTACTTGCTGTCCCGGCTCCAGAGATATCCAGCAACCGGACGTTTGCTTTCCGTAGTCATCAACCGCGCCGCGCTGAATGGTTCATCGACAGCTTTCACGTAAACGTTGCGGGTATCGTGCCAGGGCTTGAGAAACGCAATGTACTTTCCATCGGGAGAAAGTTCCGCGGCGGCAATTTCCGGATTGCCAAAGATGATGTCGCGGTCGATCAGCGGCGGAACCGCAGCCTTATTTGCCTGTGCCACCGCGGCGGAAACAACCAGAAGAAGAGACACCAGGGCGGATAAGAACTTCATACGACGATTCCTTTCCGGGCCATGGAGAGAGTGGCCACGTGAACTCCTTGGAGAACGAGCGGGGACCGAATGTGGAGAGCAGGAACAATTCTCCTCCCTGCCAAGCGAGGGCGCAAGCGAGTTCCGGTTGGCCCTCCGATGGTTACGCAGTCGGTTCCCGAAAGGTTCGAGTGTTCTTCATCCCCGGCCGAGGCTTACCACTTTGCCGGCGTGACGACAATATTCCGGAAAGCGACGTGGCCGTCTTCGCTTCCCTGCAGGTAGATCGGCCCCGGTTGTCCTTCATGGCTGTTCAGAGCGCCGCCGGTGATACCGGGGATCTCCTGGTGATCGATGATGGTGGTGCCGTTTTGTACCACCGTGACATAGCGGCCGAGAAGCGTGATCTCAAACGTCTGCCACTCGCCGGGCCGCCGCGCCTGCTCTGGAGACGGGGCGATGAAACCATAAACGCCCGCGGTGTGATGACTAGGCGGCTCCTGAATCGAGTTGTCTTCCACTTGCACTTCATATCGGCCGCGCAGATAAATGCCGCTA
>Ga0126371_10005631_pt1 | contig 11135 bp, 9 predicted proteins | sample PanSoiMetaPlot_4_FD_110145 | JGI IMG/M metagenome (GOLD analysis project Ga0126371, IMG submission 110145) | Tropical forest soil microbial communities from Panama - MetaG Plot_4 | ecosystem: Environmental > Terrestrial > Soil > Tropical forest > Bulk soil | place: Panama | collected 2016-02-17
TACGAACCCTCACGAGAATAGCAGAGATTTGATCACCACGGGCACGACTCCGGGCGGCGAGAGCAGTTCGCCCACGTCGACGAAGTCGAGCTCCTGCAGCTGCACGCCGTCGATCGAGACGAGATCGCCGACGAGGCCGAGCTCGTGGCGCAGGAGCTGGCCGAACGTCTTGCCGACGTCGCCGTCGATCATCAGCAGCAGAGGTGCCTTGCGCGCGCCATCCGGCGCGACTGCGGCGAGGATCGCGCGGCCGGCGGCCGCGATCCGCGCGTAGTCCGGATCGCCGTGCCACGCGAAGGCGATCGCCATGCGTGCGTCGGGCGCAAGGTCCATGCGGGCAAGGCTGGTGCGGATCGAGGCGGTGAGCGCCGCCGGATCGAAGTCGCCGGCGAGATCGAGGCCGGCGTGCACCACCGGCACGTTGTGCAGCGGCAGCACGCCCGGATCGGGCAGGAAGATGGTCTTGCCGCTCACCTGCACGGTGAACTGCGAGGCGCCGATCACCGTCGCGCGGATGCGCTGGCCGGGATCGATCACGACCGGCGCGCCGCGCCGCGCGAGCTCGTCGGCAATCCCTGCCGCGAGCAGCCGCGCGATGTCGCCATAGTCATGCGTCTCGTAGCCGAAGATGTATTCCGACACGCCGCCCGAGAACGTGATGGCCGCCGGCTGCACCGGCCGGGCCAGCTCCTCGGTCAGCAGCAGCGCCTTGCCGAGCCGGTCGCGCGGTGCATCGAGAATATAGTCGGCCGCGACCTTGGCGAGCCGCTGCGCCACCTGCTTGCGCGCCGTCGGATCGGCGAGCGTCGCCGGATCGATGCCAAGGCCCAGCTCCTCGGCGACGAGGCGCGCCGAATCGTCGACCCGCGTCCAGGCGCCGCTCGCGTCCGCCGCGAGCAGCCGGCCACCGACCGCGAACGCGCCGACACCGAGGATCGTGCCCTTGTCGATCAGCGCGAGCTTGGTGGTGCCGCCGCCGATGTCGACATGCAGCACGCATTCGCCGCGCTCGGCCGACAGCCGCACCGCGCCGGCGCCGTGCGCCGCGAGCGTGCATTCGAGCTTGTGGCCGGCGGTCGCGCACACGAACTTGCCGGCCTCGGCCGCGAACAGGTGATCGATCGCCGCGGCGTTCTTTTTCTTTATCGCCTCGCCCGTGAGGATCACGGCGCCGCTGTCGATCTCGGCGCGCGTGAGCCCGGCCTCGCGATACGACTTCTCGATGAAGGCGCCGAGCGCCGCCGCGTCGATCGTGCCGTCGGGCAGGAACGGCGTCAGCATGATCGGCGAGCGCCAGAGCACCTGGCGATGCACCACGACGAAGCGGCTGGAGAGCCCCTGCGTCTGCCGCTCGAGCAGCACCTTTGCGAACAGGAGGTGCGAGGTCGAGCTGCCGATGTCGATGCCGATGGTGGTGAGGTCGACGTGCTCCTGGTCCCAGATGTACTTCGCGATCTCGGCGCGCTCCGCGTCCGACATCGTGAGGTGCTCGTGGAAGAGATCGGTCTCGTGCATCGGGGTTTACCGGTCGATCACCAGCTCGGCGGAGATTGCCCGCGAGACGCAGAGCATGATGTTGCGCGCGCGCTCGTCCTCGGCGAGCACGAGATCGCGGTGGTCGGCCTCGCCCGCGATCAGCCTGGTGCGGCAGGTTCCGCAGGTGCCGCTCTCGCACGAGCTCGGTACCTCGACGCCGTGCGCCCGCAATGCCTCGAGGATGGTCATCCCGACCGGAACCTCGACGGTCGCGCCACTGCGCGCGAGCCGCACGGTGAACGGCCGGTCGTCGGGCCTCGGCGCCGCGTCGGTGAACGATTCGAAATGCACGGCCGACGGCGACCAGTGTCCGGTCATGTCGCGCACCGCCTGCATGAGGCCGCGCGGACCGCAGCAATAGAGATGCCGGCCCTTCGGCGCCTCCACGATGGGCCACAGATCGAGCGACTGCGCCGGATCGCCGCCGTCGTGATGCAACGTGACGTTGTTTCCTTGGCCGCGGAACTCGGCGAGCTCCTCGCGGAACGCCGTCGTAGTAGCCGCCCGCGTGCAGTAGTAGAGATGGAAGCGCCCGCCGTTCGCCCTGAGTTGATGCATCATGGCGACGATCGGCGTGATGCCGATGCCGCCCGCGACGAGCAGGTAGCCGCCCGGACTGCGCGCGAGCGCGAAATTGTTGACCGGCGCCGAAACCGGCAGCTCGTCGCCCAGGCGGGTGTCGTCGATCAGGCTCTGCGAGCCGCCGCGACTGCTCGGCTCGCGCTTGACCGCGATGACGTAGCGGTCGCGCTCGGCCGGATCGTTGCACAGCGAATATTTGCGCACGAGCCCGTTCGGGACCCGCACCGAGACGTGGGCGCCGGCGAAGAACGCCGGCAGGTCTGCCCCCGCGGGGTCGCGGAACTCGAACAGGTGGATGTCGTCGGCGATCCGCTCGGCGCGGGTCACGCGTCGCGACACCATCTCGATCGTCGAATCGGCGGGGGACATTCGCACGCCATCGCTTGAGTTACGGCATGGTTTAAGAGGGCCGCGCGCGTCGTTCAAGCCGCGCCGATTGTTCACCTTGCGGCAAGCCGCGATATCGACAGCGTTCCGGCGGCTCGGTAGGCTTGGATGCGCCAAGCTTTCGGAGTCCCGCCATGATGACCGCCGAGGAAAACGACCTGCTGTGCCGCGTCGAGGGCGACGCGCCCATGGGCCAGCTCATGCGACGGCACTGGATGCCGGCCTGCATGTCGGAGGAGGTGGCCGAGCCCGACGGCACGCCGGTCCGCGTGCGCCTGCTCGGCGAGGACCTCGTCGTCTTCCGCGACAGCGACGGCCGGCTCGGCGTGCTCGACGAATATTGCCCGCACCGCCGCGCCTCGCTGGTGCTCGGCCGCAACGAGGAGTGCGGCCTGCGCTGCCTCTATCACGGCTGGAAGTTCGACGTCGAAGGCAACGTGCTGGAGATGACCTCGGAGCCTGCGGAAAGCGGCTTCGCCGGCAAGATGAAGCACAAGGCCTATCCGGCGCGCGAGGCAGCCGGCCTGGTGTGGACCTACATGGGTCCGGCCGAGACCATGCCGGAGTTCGAGCAACCCTCGTTCGCGCCGACCGGCAGCGAGCGGGTGAGCATCATCAAGATCCGCGTCGCCGCCAACTGGGCGCAGGTCACCGAGGGGCAGATCGACTCGGCGCACTCGTCGAGCCTGCACTCCTCCGAGATGGTCCCGGCCCGCGTCGACGGCGCCAAGGCGACCGAGCAGAACTGGCTGCGTCCCTCGACCGACCGCGCGCCGCGCTTCCAGGTGCAGCGCACGAGCTTCGGCTTCCGCTACGCGGCGATCCGCCGGCCGATCGTCAACGCCAATACGCAGGACTACGTCCGCACCACCGTGTTCGTCGCGCCGTTCGTCTCGCTGATCCCGCCCAACAACGTGCACAACGTCACCACCGTGTTGGTGCCGATCGACGACACCAACACGGATTTCTACTTCCTCGCCTGGAACGGCGACGGCAAGCCGGGCGTCGATCAGGAAACCTGGCGCAAGTTCAACGTCGCGCAGATGGGCGTCGACCTCGACGAGAATTTCCGCCCCAGGCGCACGCGCGACAACAACTTCCTGCAGGACCGCCAGGCGATGAAGCTCGGTAACTTCACGGGCATCGCGGGAATTCCCAATCAGGACATCGCCATGTGGGAGACCATGGGCCGCACCGGCATCTCGGACCGCACCAAGGAACGGCTCGGCGCGAGCGACATCGCGGTGATCGAGTTCCGCCGGCTGATGATCGACGCCGCGCGGCAGATGCGCGACACCGGCGTCGCGCTCGGCCGCACCACGCCGCACATCCCGCACGCCAAGATCAGCTCGTTCGAGGGCATCGTGCCGAAGACGACCGACTGGCGCATGCTCGGCGTGGCGCCGGAGGAGCTGGCCCTGCGCGAAGGCAGCGAGCAGGTGGCGTAGTTCTTCCCTCTCCCCGCAGGGGAGAGGGTGGCGAGCGCAGCGAGCCGGGTGAGGGGCGCTCGGAGTCTCAATTCTCTGTCCGAGATCCCTCACCCCGACCCTCTCCCCTTCGGGGAGAGGGAGCGCAGGCGCCGTGCTCGACCATCCTGTTGCGCTCTGCTAGTGCCCTGCTCGCATGAGCGACAACATCATCCTCGCCAAGCCCGACCTCACCACCTTCGCGGCCGCGATCTTCGCGGCGGCCGGCGTCGAGCCGCAGATGGCGGCGCGCTGGGCCGAGGCCGTGGTGTGGGCAAACCTGCGCGGCGTCGACTCGCACGGCGTGATCCGCATCCCGCGCTACGTCGATCTGCTCAGGAAGGGATCGACCAATCCGCGCCCGCAGATGCGACTCGAGCGCTCGGCCGGCGCCATCGCGGTGCTCGATGCCGACCGCGCGCCCGGCGCGATCGGGATGATGCGGGCGATGGACGAAGCCATTTCGCACGCAAAGAAAGTACATATCGGCTGGTGCGCGGCGAAGAACATCACGCATGCCGGCGCGGTCGGCTACTTCGCGCTGCAGGCGGCGCATGCCGGCATGGCCGGCATCGTGATGACGGCGTCGGGGCCGCTGATGGCCTACCACGGCGCCCGCGTCAGCGGCGTCTCGACCAACCCGATCGCGATCGCGGTGCCGGGCAAGCGGCGGCGGCCTTTCGTGCTCGACATGTCGACCTCGACGGTGTCGAACGGCAAGGTGCTGGCCGCGCGCGACCGCGGCGAGGCTGTGTCGACCGGCTGGGGCCTCGACGCCGAGGGCCGCGACACCACCGACCCGAAAAAGATCGCGACGCTCTTGCCGCTCGGCGGACCGAAGGGCTCGGGCCTGTCGCTGATGATCGAGTGTCTCGCGAGCCTGACGGTCGGCAGCCCGCTGATCTCGCTCGCGCTCGCCGGCGGCCTCGCCGAGGATCCCTTCCTCAACGGTGTCGCCATCGCGGTCGACCTCGCGGCGCTCGGCGACCTCGACAAATTCACCGCCGAAGTGGATCGCCTCGGTGACGCGATCACCGGCCTGCCGCGCGCCGAGGGCGTCGAGCGCATCCTGCTGCCCGGCGAGCGCGGCGACGCGATCCTCGCCGAGCGCGAGGCGAACGGCATTCCGGTCGCTGCCGAGACGTGGAAGCGGCTGGTCGCGACGGCGGAGGGGCTGGGAGTCAAAGCACCTGACCCGTCATCCTGAGGCGGCCGAGCGCAGCGAGGCCCTCGAAGGATGATCGGCCGATCTATTTCGGCAAGCGAGCCCGCGGATCCGCACGGGCCCTTCGAGGCGCGGCTTCGCCGCGCACCTCAGGGTGACGAGGCAGATTTTTCATTCATTCGGCCGCATCATGCGACGAGATCGCGAGACTTGGGCGGGGATAACAGACGCTTGTGCTTGCCTTCGCGGCTCAATTCGGCGAGGCATAAATCCTAGTCTTGGTTTTGTGCGCCTGGCATGGGGTCCGCGCATCGGTGGGTTTTTGTTGGCCGAAGGGGAACTCGACCTCCGGTTGAGTAATTCATTGCTTTCCCTGTTTTTCGTCCTGTTTTTCCCCCTGTTCTCTCCTGTTATCGCGCCGACGGCTTTTCTCTCGCCCGCACAACGCCTTGCATTGTAATCGGCGCGAACTTCGTCCTGTAAATCGCCTGTATTTTTTTGAGCGCCCGTCTCGGAGGAAACGAACGAAGCCAAAGGCCAAGAGGTCGGCGAATTCGCGGTCGTGTCCGGCGACGAGCGCTTGTAAATCGCTTGTATTTTACAAGCGCGACTATGGCCCGAACGAAGCTAAGTCAGAAACGCAAGTGATTTCAGTGGAGCCTCAACCCGCCGCATCATGCGACGAGATCGCGATCCGGCACGGCTTGTCGCTCCGGTTGCTCCACGCGTGATTGGTGCCGCGCTGAACGACGGTGTCGCCGGCGCGCAGCAAGACCTCCTCGGTGTCGAGCACCAGCGTCACCTCGCCGTCGAGGATGAGGCAGAAGTCGAGCGTGCGCGTCTTCTGCATGTAGGGGTGTGGCGCGCCCGGCGAATAGGTCGAGGCGCGCGCCGCGCCCATCGACCGGAAGAAGGCCGTGACGTCGGCGGCGCCGACCTTGCCGCGCCAGGCGGCGTCCGGCGGAATGGTGACGATGCGGCAGAGCGAGCCGTGCGCCGGCGGCTCCATCATGTGCGGCAGCAGCAGCGCGTCGCGGAACTGCTTCTCGATGCGCGGCGGCGAACCGGTCGTCACCCAGATGCGCGTCGAGGCGTAGCCGGGCCGCGCCGGATCGGTGCGCACGTCGGGCGACGGGCCGTCCTGCACGGCGTGCGAGGCGCCGCGTTCGTCGTCGATGGTGACGATGCGGCGGACGGGCTTGATCGACTCACTCATGCTCATTCCTCGAACTTGCCGCCCATCATGACGAAGGCCATCAGGCTGCCGGTGCGCGGGTTGGTCCAGCCGTGCCAGTTGCCGAGTTGCACCACCACGTCGCCCGGATGCATGACGATCTCGCCCGAGTCGAGGACGAGCACGCGCTCGCCGTCGAGCAGGATGCCGTAGTCGAGCGTCTCCGACTTGTGGATCGGCGCGCTGAAGGCGTTCTGCCCGCCGCGCACCATGACGCCGTCGGCGCGCCGGCGCGGCTCGTGCATCGGCACGCGGCCCGGATCCTTGGCGGGGTCGTAGTCGGCGGGCTTGCTCGGCGACTGCACGATGCGCAGGTGCCCGCCGGCGGCTGGCGGCTCGAAATGGAACGGCAGGTTGCCGTCGTCGCGCTCGCCCGAGATCACGGCGGGCGAAGATTTATAGACCCACACGTCGGTCATGCAGGTGCCCTTGCTGACGGCGCCCGGATTCACGTTGGGCGCGGCGCTGTCGAACAGCACGCGCGAGCGGCCATTCGCGTCGTTGCCGGTGACGACACGGCGGATCGGTCTGATGGGATCGGGCATCTGGTGTCCTTGTCGAGGCCTGGCCGCGTAGATATAGCCTGAGCAGCTCCCGCACCAAGGAGAAATGCATGCGTCGATTCGTGCAACACCTCGTCCGCACCGCGGCGCTCGTCGCGATCGGCGCCTGCATGTCGCTGTGGTCCAATGCGCAGGCGCAGGATTTCCCCACGCGGCCGGTACGCATCATCGTCGGGCCGAGCCCCGACGTATTTTCCCGCATCATCGCCGAATACCTGCAGGACGAGTGGAAGCAGCCGGTCATCGTCGAGCCGCGTCCGGGCGGCGGCGGCAAGCTCGCGGTCGCGGCCGTCACCGGCGCCAAGCCCGACGGTCACACGCTCCTGTTCGCGACGCCGACCTTCACGCTCGCGACCGCCATGCGGCTCGCGACCTACGACTTCAACAAGGATTTCGAGCCGACCGCGCTCATGGGCGTGATCGCCTATGCGCTGGTGGTGCATCCGAGCGTTCCGGCGCATTCGGTCGCCGAGCTCGTCGCCCTCGCCAAGTCGAAGCCCGGCCAGATCAACTGCGGCTCGGCCGGCTACGGCACGGTGCCGCATCTCGCCTGCGAGACCTTCAACAAGGTCGCCGGCGTCAACGTGGTGCATATCCCGTTCCAGAACGTCAACGCCGCGATGCTGGGCGTGATGAGCAACCAGGTGCAGATGTTCGTCTCGGTCTCGACCGTCGCCAAGGCGCAGATCGCGGCCGGCACCGTGCGCGGGCTCGCGGTGACGGGCGCGCAGCGCTCGGCGCTGCTGCCGCAATTGCCGACGCTCGCCGAGTCGGGCTTTCCGACCTTCGTGATGCCGGGCTGGGGCGGGCTGATGGCGCCGGCCGGCACGCCGAAAGCCATCGTCGACAAGATCAATGCCGACGTGCAGCGCGCCGTGAAGGACCCGAAGGTCGCCGCGAAGCTCCTGGCGGTCGGCATGGAGCCGCCGCCGCCGATGCCCGCGGCGGCCTTCGCCGACTTCATCAGGCAGGACATCGCGCGCTGGACCGCACAGGTCGACGCGGTCGGCCTGGACAAGCTGCAGGCGCACTGAGTGATGTGAGCCCTGCGACTGCTCTCCTTCTCCCCGCTTGCGGGGAAAGGGAGCGCGGCGTCACTGCTCACCTCACTGCGTGGGCAACTGCTCGCGCAACCGCGATTGTCCGTCGCTGGCGTGATCTGATAGAGAGCGGCCCATGAAACGCAGCACATCGCGCATCCTCACCACCCATGTCGGCAGCCTGATCCGGCCGGACGCGCTGCAGGATTTTTTGCGCGCCAAGCAGGCCCGCAAGCCGTTCGACACGGCGGCGTATGACGCCTGCCTCGCCGCGTCCGTCGCCGAGGTGGTGCGCCAGCAGGCCGAGGCCGGCATCGACGTGGTGAGCGACGGCGAGTTCGGCAAATCGATCAGCTGGTCCCAATACGTGCTCGAGCGGCTCTCCGGCTTCGAACGGCGGCCGATCAAGACGGGCGGCGCCAATCCGTTCGCGCGCGGCGCCGACCGCACGCGCTTCGCCGAGTTCTACGCCGAGCTCGACGCGCGCGAGACGCCGGCGACGGTCTCGGAATCGATCTGCGTCGGGCCGATCGCCTATACGGGACAGGACGCGCTCAAGCGCGACATCGACAACTTCAAGGCCGCGCTGAAGGGCGCGCAGGCCGCCGAAGGTTTCCTGCCGGTCGCGGCGCCCGCGAGCGTCATCCCGGACCGCAAGAACGAGTACTACAAGAGCGACGAGGAATGCCTGCAGGCCATTGCCGAGGCGATGCGCACCGAGTACCGCATGATCGTCGATGCGGGATTCATCCTCCAGCTCGACGACGCGCGCACCGCCGTGACCTACGACCGCATGGTGCCGCCCGGCACGTTCGCCGACTACCGCAAATGGGTCGCCATGCATGTCGAGCTGCTCAACCACGCGCTCGACGGCATCCCGGAGGACCGCGTGCGCTATCACGTGTGCTGGGGCAGCTGGCCCGGGCCGCACACGACCGACGTGCCGCTGAAGGACATCGTCGACCTGATCCTGCGGGTGCGGGTCGGCGCCTACGTGATCGAGGGCGCTAATCCGCGCCACGAGCACGAGTGGAAGGTGTGGAGCGACGTCAAGCTGCCGCCTGGCCGCGCGCTGGTGCCGGGCGTGATCAGCCACGCGACGAACATCGTCGAGCACCCCGAGCTCGTTGCCGAGCGCATCGTGCGCTTCGCCAAGCTGGTCGGCCGCGAGAACGTGATCGCCGGCACCGACTGCGGCTTCGCGCAGGGCCCGTTCTACCGTCGCGTTCATCCCTCGATCATGTGGGCGAAGCTCGAGGCGCTGGCGCAAGGCGCGCGGCTGGCGAGCAAGGACCTGTGGCAATAGCGTCGTCACCCTGAGGTGCTTGGCGCGAAGCGCCGAGCCTCGAAGGGCCTGTGTGGTGCAGCTTGCTCGCTTGTTGAAGCGCCTCGGCCGACCATCCTTCGAGGGCCGCGCTTCGCGCGGCCGCCTCAGGATGACGGTTCACGCCTCCGCCAAGAACTTCTCCAGCGTGAACGGATCGGGCTTCTTGGCCGGATCGCGCGACTCGACATCGGTGAAGCGCGAGGCCTCGAGATGCCACGCCCGGCGCGGCGGCAGGCCCCAGGCGCGATTGCGCGTGTAGGAGGCGTCCCAGCGCACCGGCTCGTTCTCGATGTCCATCATCTGGTAGTGGGTGTTGAACAGCTCGATGCGATGCCGGTCGGGATCGCGGAAGTAGACGAACAGCGCATGCCCCGGCCCGTGCCGGCCGGGACCGTGCTCGAGGTTCTTGCCGAAGCCGTGCGCGCCCGCGACGTCGCAGGCGGTGAACAGCCGGTGCGACTCAGACACCGTGAAGGCGACGTGATGGAAGCGCGGGCCGCTGCCGTTCGCGAACACGATGTCGTGCGGATTGCCCTTGCGCTGGAGAAAAACGAACAGGATCTCGTCGCTGCCGTCCGCCGCGATGTACTCCGAGAGCCGGAAGCCCATGTCGAGATAGAACGCGAGCGCCTTCGGCACTCCCGGCGCAAGGATCTGGAAATGATCGAGCCGGCCCGGCGCCGCGCTCTTGAAGGTCTCGAACTGCACCGTCATGCGCGGCTTCGTCGCCATGGTGGCGCACAGCTCGAGCGGCGTGCCGACGGCGTCCGATACGTGCAGCGTTCGGCCCTGGTGCGGCGCCTCGACCCAGCGCGCCGGCAGGCCGGCCTTGTCGAAATGCGCCTTCGCCTTGTCCAGGTCCTCCTCGGTATAGACGCGCAGGCCGACGCGCTCGCACGTCGGCGCCGCGTCGGTGCGCTTGAGCACCAGGCTGTGGTGGGAGGCCTCCTCGGTGCCGCGCAGATAGAGCGCGTCGCGGGTCTCGTCGCTTACGACGAGGCCGATCGCGTCGACATAGAAGGCGCGGCTGGCGCCGAGGTCGCGGACCGTGAGCACCGCGTGGCTCGCGCGCGTGACATTGAACGGCGGCTTGGGATTGGTTCTGGGGATGCTCACCTGGCGTCTCCGTGCGGGTCGGTGCGGGGGTCGTCGCGGTCGCATTATCGCGCCGCCGGCGCCTCACAAGGCAAGCCCGTGCGCAGGCCTGTGCTGCCCGGCCCGCTGATTGACACCCCCGGGGCCGACGATAGACTGCCGCGACCTCGTGACCGCGGCGGCCGCAAGTGCCCGCGGAACGGCCCCAAAAACCGCGCCCCTCGCCCTTTGCGCGCGTGCGCGCCAACCAACGGAATTCAAGTCTTGAGCGACCAGCAGCAGATCACCGCCGAGGCCTATATCCGGCGGCTCGCCGACCGCGGCATCGAGTACGTTTTTGCCAATGCGGGGACCGATTTCGCGCCGATCATCGAGGCGATCTCGCGCAACTCCGGCAGCGACGTGAAGATCCCGCGGTTCATCACCGTGCCGCACGAGAACGTCGCGATGGCGATGGCGCACGGCTACTACCGCGCCAGCGGCAAGATGGCGGCCGTGATGGTGCACGTCACCGTGGGCACCGGCAACACGATCAACGGTCTCATGAACGCCGCGCGCGACAACATCCCGTTGCTGCTCGCGGCCGGACGCACGCCGCTCACCGAGACCGGACACGCCGGCTCGCGCAACCGCTCGATCCACTGGGGACAGGAAGCGTTCGACCAGGGCGGCATGGTGCGCGAGTTCGTCAAATGGGACTACGAGCTGCGCGCCGGCCAGCCGGTCGAGACGCTGGTCGA
>Ga0126371_10005632_pt1 | contig 11134 bp, 6 predicted proteins | sample PanSoiMetaPlot_4_FD_110145 | JGI IMG/M metagenome (GOLD analysis project Ga0126371, IMG submission 110145) | Tropical forest soil microbial communities from Panama - MetaG Plot_4 | ecosystem: Environmental > Terrestrial > Soil > Tropical forest > Bulk soil | place: Panama | collected 2016-02-17
ACGTCACAGGCCGGCATGCCAGCGATCGCCGCGGCGCCAGCCCGCAGCGCGCCGACCTGGCCTTCGGCGAAGCGCAGCCGGTCCGACCAGACGCCGATCACCGCATCGACCACGAGGTCGGCCAGCGGCCTGCGACGGTGCCTGAGCAGCGCGGCGAGTACCGCAGGGCCGTGGTCGGTCAGAATCTGGGCCGGATCGCGGCCGTGCGGCAGTACCACGGTCGCGGTCCGGATCGGGCCGAGCACCCGGTAGGCGCGGACGGCTGCCCGATGGCCGCTGCCGTCGGCGTCGAACGCGACCAGGGCACCTGTAGCTCTTAAATCGCAAGCGTCGCCGAGCAGGGCCACCTGGCGCGCGGTGAGGACGGTGCCGCACAGCGCGACGGAGGCGTACCGTCCGTTGCCCGCGATGGCGATCGCGATCGCGTCGAGCGGGCCTTCGGCGATCACCGGCACCGCCCCGGCGGCCAGCGCGGCGCGTGCCTCCCACAGCCCGAACAGCACCTGACCTTTGCGGTACAGCGGTGTGCTCGGGCTGTTCAGGTACTTCGGCACGGCCGGGCCAGCGTGCTCGGCGGCGCGGCCGATGAAGGCGACGATCCTTCCATGGCCGTCCCTAATCGGCATCATGGCCCGGTCGCGGAACGTGTCGGCCAGCGTGCCAGTCCTGGTGCGGCGGGCTAGCCCGGCCGCCTCGATGAGCGAGTCCGGGTAGCCGGCCGAGCGCAGGTGCCTGACCAGCCCACTGCCGCTCGCAGGCGCGTACCCGACCTGCCAGTGCCGCAGCACGTCAGCGGCGAATCCGCGCCTGGTCAGGTAGCCGGGTACCCAGCCGCATCCGAGCTGCTCGCGGTAGAAGCGCAGCGCGACGTCATGGATGGCCACATGCTAGTTCTACCCAGAAAGCGAAATAATGTTCGATCAGTCTTCTGAGAGATCCGGCAGGCGCCTGGCTCAGTACCGGATGCGGCCGATGGTGCGGAGCGTGCCACCGACGGCTAGCAGGACCACGCCGGCGACCAATCCGACTGGCGAGTGGCTGGCGAACCTGCTGCCGCAGGTCGATTCGCAGAGCCGGTAGCCGGCCTTGCCAGCGGGCACCAGGATCGAGTCCACGACCGTGGTACCGATCAGCCAGAGCGCGATCGCCACGACGAGCGCGCCGAGTATGGCCAGCGCGAGCTTTGCTGGCCGCCCGGCACCCCGCCAGGTGCCAGCGAACGCGGTCGGCATGGGGCCGTAGGGGCTTGTCGGGGTCGGTGTAAACGGCGTGGTCGGGTTGGGCTGGCCGCTGTAGCCGCTTGCGTCGTTGCCACCCCAGGGGCTACCGGGTCCGCCGCCCGCACCCCCGAAGCCAGGACCTCCGTAGCCAGAACCTCCATAGCCGGGACCTCCGTAGCCAGAGCCGAACCCGCCGCCGTAGGCGTTGCCGCCGAATCCGCCGTAACCCCCGCCCGGTGCGCTGATGAGGCTGCCGGTCGTGCGGGTGTAGAAGAACCGCCGCACCGAGCCGAGCGACATGAGTATGAAGATCAGGGCGGCGCCGCCAAGCAGGTACTCCTGCAAGGATCTCTTGCTTACCGACACCGCCGGACCGGCAGCCGGCGTGCCAAACCCTGGGCCCGTGCTTGGGGCGCCGCCACTCTGATTGGCTGGCGCGCCTGTCGCTCCGGTGAAGTTGGCGCCGTGCAGCTTCGCGCCCTTGAAATGGGCGCCAGTCAAGGTCGCGGCGGTCAGATCGGCATCGGTCAGGTTCGCCCGGCGGAAATTCGCGCCCTGGGCCTCAACCTGCCCGAGCGACGCCTTGGTCAGATTGGCCGACGCCAGGTCGGCGTGGGTAAGCGTGGCCTGGCCGAGATCGGCGGATTGAAGATCGGCCTTCGACAGGTTGGCGCGTGTGAGCTCCGCCTGGCCGAGTTTCGCCTTACGCAGGTCGGCGCCTGTGAGGTTGACGCGGTTCATCGTGGCTTGGATCAGTTGAGCAGACCTGAGATTGGCCCCCTGCATGGCGGCGCCGGTCAGCGTTGCCTGGTTGAGATTCGCGTGGCTTAGGTTGGCGTGCCGCAGGTTGGCCCTGGTGAGGTCGATCTGGATCAGGCTAAGCCCGCTCAGGTTGGCCCTGGCCAGGTCGGCACATCGCAGGCCGTTGGTGCCGAGGTAGCGCTCGACCTCGGCGGCGGTGATCCGCTGCCCGGCGAGGTGCGGTCCCGACCCTGGCCTGCAACCGGCGGCGGCTGCGGTACCAGCGGCGCTGGCCGGTGCAGCGCTCGCCACGATCAGGATCGGCAGCGCTCCCGCCGCGAGCGCGGCCACAAGCTTGCCGGAGCGCGCCGCGCGTTCCCGGTTAAGGGCAGCCAGCATTGGTGGCTCCTTAGAAGACCCCGCCTGGGAACCAGGTCGGACATAGCGCCAGGGGACCCAAATTCGGATACAGAATAACCGCAACATCGGCGATATGGGTCCTAGTGCACGCCGCGCAGTTCCCTCACCTGCTCGCGCAGGCCTGATGCGGACATTACGCGTTCACCTAGGCGTCGGCTAGCCGCCGCCGACAGGCCAGCCTGGCCGCGTAGAACGGTCCGGTCGAAGTTCTCGTGACCTTAAGTTCTCGTGACTTTGGAGTGTGGTCCGATGCTCACCACAACCAGGCGCTCCGCGAAGACGCTCGCTCATGCGGCGGTGGTCGCGGCGAGCTTGCTGTTCACCGGATCGGCCATGGCGATCGCCGCGCCTTCCGCTGGCAGTTCAGGCGCGACCCAGCACGGTCCGGTGCCGAGCCTCATGGTGCGGCTCGTGCTCAACGGCAGCAAACTGCACCACCAATTCGTCGTGGCCGGTAAGCGCCATTCGGAGCCGCTGGCTGGGCCCGATGATCTGACGATGCTTGGCGGCCGCCTATTCACCGCCTTCCAGAACGGAGTCGGCTCGCAGGGCGAGCCGAGCACCGACGGCAACACCGACAGCACGGTTGTCGAGTTCACCCCGAGCGGTCACGTGCTCAGGCAGTGGGACATCAAGGGCAAGTGCGACGGGCTCACCGCCGACCCGGCCAGGCGCCTGGTCATCGCCACCGTTGACGAGGACGCTAACTCGAGCGTCTACACGATCACGCCTGGCGGGCCCGCGGCCGCGGCGGTGCAGCATTTCCGCTACAACAGGCCGCTGCCGCACAAGGGCGGTACCGACGCGATCTCGATCTACCACGGCCTGGTCCTGGTCAGCGCGTCGGCGCCGGGCACCACGGGCAAACCCGCGCCTCAGCCGACGTACCCGGCCATCTACGTGGTGAGGTTCAACCGCGTTACCCACGTCGCCACCGTCTTGCCGCTGTTCGGTGATGAAGCACGCGCGCTCGTCGCGAACCTGCCAGCCAGCCACCCGAAGACGGTGCGGATGGCCCTGACCGACCCCGACTCCAACTCGGTCGTGCCGCACGGCGCTATGCGGTTCGGTGGCGACTTCATGCTGACCAGTCAGGCTGACAAGGAGCAGATTTTCCTGCTCAGGAGCGGCCAGTCGGGCCGCCGTCTGGCGGTGCTGAGGCTGTCGCAGTCGATCGACGACACGGCCTGGGCACTAGGCCGGTCGGGTCGGCTGTACGCGTCGGATGCCACCAGCGACTCCATCGACGTGGTCACCGGCCGGTTCCCCGCTCGCGGCGAGTTCGTCGCCGTGACGCCCTGCGACGCGGCCAACGCACCGGCGACCTGCCCGGGACCGGGCTTCCCGCCGAACTACCTCGGCCTGCTTGACCCGTTCACCGGCCGCGTCAGCCGGGTGCCGGTCAGCGGAGCGACCCTCAACCCCAAGGGCCTGCTATTCATCGGTTAAATCCTGTTATTTGCAGCCCGGGTTGCCGGAATTATTCAGCAATCCGGGCTGCGGTTTTTTGGGCCTGTTCTGGGACAATGTGCGCAAGCAAGCACTATCAAAAGGGGAGCACTGAATGCGGAGACCGAGGCTGATATACGCGATCGGAGTCGCGGCGGCGACGCTAGCCTTCGCGACCGGGGGAGTGGCCGTAGCGAGTTCGGCCCGAACTGCCGCACCAACGGCACGATCCGTCGCGGCGGCGACGCCCGCCACGCCGATCAAGCATCTGGTGGTGATCTTCGACGAGAACATTTCGTTCGATCACTACTTCGGCACCTATCCGTTCGCGCCGAACCCGGCGGGCGAGCCGACGTTTCACAGTTTGGCAGCCACCCCGACGGTGAACGGCCTCTACTCGAACATCGGGGCTAAAGGCCCGACCGGCCCGCTGCTCTCTCACAACCCGAACGAGTCGAACCCGCTCCGCCTCGACCGCAGCGACCCGACGACGTGCGACCTCGATCACGGCTACACCGCTGAGCAGCTGGCGGCCGACTTCGGTGCCGAGGACATGTACGCGCAGAACACCGGCAAGAACGAGAACCTTGCCGCGTGCCTGACCGGGCTTACGTTCAACGGCAAGCCGGAGCCCATCCCGTCGGGCGCGAGCTCTAACTTCGCCGTGATGGACTACTACGACGGCAATACGGTTACCGCGCTGTGGAACTACGCGCAGCACTACGCGATGAGCGACAACTACTTCGGTGACACCTACGGGCCGTCCACACCAGGCGCGCTCAACCTGACGGCCTCGAACACGTTCGGTGCGATCTGCGGCCCGACCTCTGCCACCATCAATGACTCGACCTGCACGCCACCGGCGGGTCTTAACGTAGGCAATCCCCTGCTCTCCAACATCACGGCCGGGGCTGCCCAGCCGGCCGGGCCTGGTACTACGTTCAGCGACGCCGACCCGACCTACGACATCTGCTCCTACGTGCCCGGTTCGGATGGCGGCGACGGCAAGGCCGCGGCCGCCACGATGACCCTGGGCGGCAACAACATCGGCGTCGAGCTCTCCGCCGCCAACGTGACCTGGGGCTGGTTCCAAGGCGGCTTCGACCACGGCTTCGTGCCGGGCCACGGGACCAGGCCAACCACCTCCCAGATCTGCTCGGCAAAGCACAACAACGGAGGCGGCAAGTCGGTGTCGGACTACATACCGCACCACGAGCCGTTCGAGTACTACGCCTCGACCGCCAACCCGATGCACAAGCCGCCGTTGTCGGTCGCCATGATCGGCCACACCGACCGGGCCAACCACCAGTACGACACCGCGGATTTCTTCGCTGCCGTCAGCGCGAACAACATGCCGCAGGTTTCGTTCCTGAAGGCACCCGGCTACCAGGACGGCCACGCAGGCTACTCCGATCCGCTGGACGAGCAGGCCTGGCTGGCCAACACCATCAACAAGATCGAGGCGTCGAAGCAGTGGGCTTCGACCGCGATCGTCGTCACCTATGACGACTCGGACGGCTGGTACGACAGCGTGCTCGGGCCGTTGCTGACCCAGTCACAGGTCTCCGCGCTCGACGACCTCACCCAGGCCGGCATGTGCGGCTCCTCCGCCAGCCAGGTCCCGATGAGCTCGACCAATGCGCCCGAGCAGGGCCGATGCGGCGTCGGGCCGAGGCTGCCTTTCCTGCTGATCTCGCCGTGGGCGAAGAAGAACTTCGTTGACAGCTCGTTCGCCGACCAGAGCTCGGTGGACAACTTCATCGAATTCAACTGGCACCTGAAGGGCCTCGGCAACGGCGCGGCGGACGCCGCCGCCGGCTCGATTGTGCCGATGTTCACCTTCGGCACGATGGCAGGCAACGGCACACTGTTCATCAACCCGTCAACCGGGGAACCGGAAAGCAAGCCATAACAGAAAAGGAACGGCAACGACGCCGATGACTAACACAGTGGTCTATCGCGACGCAGCGATGGCCGACGGCCGCTCCGCCCAGCTTCGGCTGGGCGTGAGCGTGCTCGTTGAGAACGACCTGATCAGCTGGATCAGGCCGACTGAAGACGAGGGCGAGCTACCCGCTGGCTGCGAGATCGTCGACGCGGGCGGGACGACGATCGTGCCTGGCATGGTCGACGGGCACAGCCACCTGACGTTGCCGGGCGGGTCCCACTGGATCGACCGCGGCGCCGACCCGAGCGAGGTGCTGCTCGACGTCGCCGAGGCGAACGGCGAGATGCAGCACCGCTCGGGCGTCCGCTGGGCGCGCGACGTGGGTTCGCCACGCAGGCCAACTCAGGCAGGGCTGGAGCGGGCGCTGAGCCTGGGCGTCAGGGATCGCTGGCGCGGACGGCGTGACCGACCCTACGTGCGAGCCGCAGGCACCTGGATCACGGTGCCGGGCCTGCTGCCTCCCGGCCTGACCGTCGCGGCCAAGGACGCCGACGAACTGGTGGCCGCCGCGATCGAACAACTCGACGACGGCGCCGACTTCGTCAAGCTGTACCTGGACGGACCCGACCCTGAGGTGGCGCCCTGGTCGGCTGACGAAGTCGGCAGGGTGGTCGCCGCCGCTCACGCTCGCGGCGCCAAGGTCACCGCCCACTCGGGTCGACTGTCAGGCTCCCGGGTGTGCGCGGAGGCCAGGGTCGACTCCATCGAGCACGGGTTCGAGCTCGACGCCGACGTCGCCAGGCGGATGGCCGAGAACGGGGTCACGCTGGTGACCACGATGACGGTGCTGAAGTCGTGGCTCACCTTCGGCACCACGACGACGATCGACCGGTTTACCGAGCCTGAGAATCGCAGCAAGATCATCGAACGGTTTGAGGTGGCCAAGCACAGTGCCTTGCTCGCCCACCAGGCTGGCGTGTCGATCGTGGGCGGTACCGACTTCGGCGGCGGTTCTGCCCGCGCTAACCAGCTGCCGTGGGAGATCGAGTGCCTGGTCGAGGCCGGCCTCGAGCCGTGGCAAGCGCTCGGCTGCGTGACCTGGCGAGGCGGTGAACTGCTCGGCGAGCCGCACGGCGGCGTGATTTCCGAAGGCGGCCCGGCTGACTTCTCGCTGGTGCACGGCGATCCGCTGACGGACCCGACGGCTATGTGGCGGGTCTGGCGCGTCGCCTAGTCAGCCGAACCCGGCGAACTGTGATGATGGGGAGATGCGAGAACGCTGGGTCGCCGCGCTTGACCGAGGTGTCGGTGCGGTCGGTCTTGGGTGCGTCGGGATGTCGGCTGAGTACCGGCCGGCCGATATCGACGACGAGCAGTCGCTCCGTGTGATCGCGCGGGCGCTAGAGCTCGGCGTGAGGATGTTCGACACCGCCGACGTCTACGGGCCGTTCACCAACGAGCGGCTGGTGGGGCAAGCCCTCCGCGGGCAGGCGGACGACGTGGTGATCTCGACCAAGGCCGGTCTGGTCATCGATGACGCCACCGGGCAGTCGGTGCCGCGCGGAGATCCCGCGCACATCAGGGCCGCGTGCGATGCGTCGTTGATCAGGCTCGGCGTCGATGTCATCGACCTTTATTACCTGCACCGGGTCGACCCCGCGGTGCCGCTTGAGGTCTCGTGGGATGCGATGGCCGACTTGGTGCTGGCCGGCAAGGTTCGAGCGCTCGGGCTGTCCGAGGTGACGCCTGGTCAGCTGGCCTCGGCGCACGGGATTCATCCCGTCGCCGCCGTCCAGTCCGAGCTGTCGCTCTGGACGCGCGGCCCGCTCAGTGAGGTCGTCGGCTGGTGCGAGGCCAAGGCGCGCTGTTCGTCGCCTACGCCCCGCTCGGACGCGGCTACCTGACCGGGACCGTGCGGTCGGCGGACTTCCAGCCGGACGACATCAGGTCAGGCAATCCCCGCTTCACCGCCGACGCGATGGAGCGCAACCAGGCGATTGTGGCCGTGATCGAGCGGGTGGCGCGGCGGAATGGCGCCTCCCTCGCTCAGGTTGCGATCGCCTGGGTGCTCGCTCAGGGGGAGCACGTGGTGCCGATCCCCGGAACCAAGCAGGTCCGCTACCTCGAAGAGAACTGCCAGGCCGCCGACCTCGACCTCAGCCCCGATGACCTGACCGAGCTTGACGCCGCCCCGCACGCCGTTGGCGCCCGGTACTAGCACGAATGCGAGACCCGCTGATCGAAGTCAGGCCGGCCTCAGCGGCCGACGCGGGCGCCGTCGCCAGCCTCGCCGGCGAGCTGGCGCAGTCGTTCCCGTTCTCGCGTGAAATGTTCGATGCCAGCTATCCGGCGCTTATCGCCGATGCCGCCGCCTGCGTGCTTGTCGCGATCAGCGGCGAGCAGGTGATCGGCTACCTGCTTGGGTTCAGCCACGGCACGTTCTACGCGAACGGGCCGGTCGGGTGGGTAGAGGAGCTGTTCGTGCTGCCGCCGCACCGCGGCGATGGCGTCGGCCGGGCGCTCATGAGCGCGTTCGAGCGATGGGCAGCGGCACACGGCTGCGCGCTCGTCGCGCTCGCCACCCGGCGCGCCAAACCCTTCTACCTGGCGATCGGCTACGCGGAGTCCGCGGCGTACCTGCGCAAGATGCTGCGCAATCCGGGGGCCGGATCCTGGTGATCTTACGACTCTGCGCGCCTGATGAGTGCGGTGAGCGCTTGCACGGCCGCCTGCCGCTGGCCGGCTGGGCGTCCCTCGGCAGCATTGACGATCTGGGCCGCGGTGATATTGAGCCTGGCGCCGCCGCGACGGGTGCCTAGCTCACGCAGCCCGGCGGGCAGGGCAGGTACACCGAACGAGGAGCCGAGCCTGGCGACAAGCTCGAGCAGCCGGTGCAGGTTCGGTGGGGTGGCCGCGATCAGGTCGGGTGCCGCGCACACGGTCTCCACCACCCGGCGGGCCGCCAGCGCCGAATGTGACGCCGCGTGGTCCATGCTCTCGGCTACCCGGTTGAGCTTGACCAGCTTGGAGTCGGCGCCCGCGCTCAGTGCCGCCGCGGCCAAGGCCGGGTCGAGCCGTCCGTCGGCGCTCGCCTCGGCCCAGAGTTCGGCCGCGGCGATCCTCGTGTCGGCGTCAATGCCGGACATCGCTACGATCAGGGCCAGGTGCCCGACCAGGCCGAGCGCGTGACCGCGATGGTGCAGTGACCTGATCGCGGCGGTCGCGGGAGTCGCCCGTGATGTCAGCCCCTCGGACAGCGGCCTGAGCAGGTGCGCGGCCGCCAGCTCGGGCTGCCACGGGCACATGATCGACCAGCCAGCCACAGCTTCGTCGTGGTTGGACCAGTACCGGCCGATGTCGGTCAGCGCCACGTAGTCGGCGAGTGGGTCGCCCAGCCTGGTCAGCAGCTGCCAGCTCGGGCAGCCAGCCGCGACCGGAACCGGACCAATCGTCCGCGCCAGCAGCACCGGATCCAGATAGAGACGCCAGATCTCTGACTCGACGGGCGGCCCGGCTACCGGCTCGAACCTCAACGGGGTCGTGATGGCCAGGTAGGTATCGCGGACCGCCTCCGCCGTCGTGCCGTCGAGCGTGGCCCACGCCCGCCAGAGCGCATCAGTTGCTCCCGGGGCCAGCCGCAGTAGGGCGACGTCGCGGTCGAACGGATTCCTCAATCCTTCACCCTGGCGGGCCAGCAGTTCCACGCGCTCAAGCAGGCGCTCTGGGCTGATCGTCCCGCGATCGGTCTCGGGTTCGGCGAGCAAAAGCCCGCCACGGCCTGACTCGATCATCCTCCCGGCTTCCCACGCCCGAGCCGAGAAGATCCCGGCCATTGTCAGCGCCCGCCCCGTGCCGCCGACCGCGTAGTCGGAGTGCCCACCACCGGACCAGAATCCTGCTCCGTCGTCACGCGCCGCGCTCGGCAACCGCTCGCCCGCCCATGCCCAGGTGATGAGCGCGATGTCCGAGGCGATCACGTCACCAGCGAATGGCTCGTCGCCATGCATGACAGCTTGAGCCCGCTTCAGCAGCGGCGCGGCGGCCAGCCGGCGTTGCCGCTGCGGCAGGGCGCTGAGCCTGACCGCGGCGCTCAGGGCCCGCTCGACGGAGAGGGCGTCGCCGGCGTCTTCGATCAGGATGCTTAGCAGGTGAATAAGTTCGTCCGGGTCGGTGATCGGCGGCGGGAGCTCGGCCCCGGCGTCCGGCTTGAACTCGGCTGGGCCTGGCACCTCGCCGCGGCGAACGGCAGAGAGTGCCGCCGCCAGGCCCGACTTGGCGGGTAGCGCGATGACTCGCCGCTCCAACTCGGCGATTTCGTCGGAGTCGCCGTCTGCCGGTTTTGCCTGATCGACGGACAAGCCAAGCGCAGCGGCCCGCGCGCTCAGCGCGGGAGACAGGTCTGGAACTCGCGATCTGATCTCGTCGAGCGCGGGTCCTGATGGCACCCCGTGCTTGGCGATCAGGGCGAGCGCGGCCTCCTGTATGTCCTGCCGCTGGTGTGCGAACGCGACCGCGACCGCGGCGGTTGCCTGTGCCTTGGCCGCTGGTTCGCGGACGATCAGCTTGTCGATGAGCTTGAGCTGGGCCGTCGCGATGCTCTTCTGCGGGAACAGCAGCGCCGGGGCTGACGCTGCGAGCAGCCTGGCCGCGTCAAGCCGTCCCGCGTCAAGCAGCCGGCTGGCTCCGGCCTGGCCGACAGTGACACCGGTCTTGGACGTGGACGCGAGCAGGCCGAGGTACTTCGTGTGCCTGCTGGCCATTTCGTCGACGGACAAGTCAAGCTCGGTCAGCATCGCCGCGTACCAGGAGACCCGGTTCGGATGAAAGTCCCTAGTGAAAGCGTCGAGGCAGGCATCGATCAGCCGTGCGCGATCGAGATACCCTTCTGCGCTGAGCCGCGCCAGCGCCTGCGACCAGGTCTGGTCCGTGTTCTCAGGACCTCTGTAATCGGCCGTCTCAAGCGCCACGCCGGCATCGGGGACGGTGAACAGACGCCAGACCTCGTCGTCGAGGAGCCCAGGATCGGCAAGAAGTGCCCGCTCGGGTGTCGGGAACCCGCCACGTTCGAGTGCGTGCGGCATCAGCGTGGTGTACTCGGCCACGCTCGGCCGTGCGATGGCACCGATTCTGACCAGCCCGCGGGCCAGCGACCACTCAGCGAGCACGCCTTGTTTCAGGTGCCTGTCGATGAGGTCAGCGAGCCAGTCTGGTCGGCGGTCGGTAAGCACGGCGATGATCAGATCGTCATCCTGGCCTGCCTTGTCGAAGGGGTGGGAGAGGTCTTCGAGCGCTCTCGCAGCCGCGGAGACGCCTCCGGCCACGCCAAGCGCCGCCAGGCGGAACGCGAGGCTAGCCGCCATCTTGCGCCATTCTTGGTACGCATGCTGCTGTTCATTGAGGCGATCCTGATGTCTTG
>Ga0126371_10005633_pt1 | contig 11134 bp, 9 predicted proteins | sample PanSoiMetaPlot_4_FD_110145 | JGI IMG/M metagenome (GOLD analysis project Ga0126371, IMG submission 110145) | Tropical forest soil microbial communities from Panama - MetaG Plot_4 | ecosystem: Environmental > Terrestrial > Soil > Tropical forest > Bulk soil | place: Panama | collected 2016-02-17
GGCGTTGCCTCAAAGGCGCTCTTGCGGCGATTGCCGCTGCCGTCCGAAACATCGCCGGTATGGTACTCCCAGGCGATCTTCAATTTGGCGACATTGCTCTTGTTGATCTCCGTCAAGCGCGAGTAGCGGCTGCCACCCGCATCACCGCCGTAATAAGGCCAGTCCGCAATGGGTCCGCCTGCGGGCTGTGACACGGAAACCTCGGTTGCGGCCGCGGAAGCCAACGCGAAGATCGCGACCGATACTACGACGCGCATTTAGGCCTCCTTCCTCGTCTCCGGCACAGCCGTAGCACGAATCCGCTATCATCTGCACGAAATCCGCTATAGCGCGCTCTCGCCCATTGACCTCGCCGTCCCAGCAGATACCCTCTCGCCAATCGTGCCACGGCGCATCATTGACGACGGCACAAATCGCGCCCTTAGCGCGCGGCCAGGGAGGGCTTCTCATGAATGCGACCGTACGCGACGTCATCGCCACATTTATCGCCGCCAGCATCGTGATGCTCGGGCACGCCGCAACGGTGACGCCCGCGGTGGCCCAAGGGTCACCGACCAAGCCGCCGCGCATGATTCCGCATTTCGAGGTCGATCCGTCGTGGCCGACGCTGCCAAGCGAATGGGTGTGGGGTCAAGTCTCCAGCGTCTCGATCGACAGCCAGGGCCATGCCTGGATTCTCCAGCGTCCCAGCACCGTGCGCAACGATCAGAAGGGCATGGCGGCGCCGCCCGTGCTGGAGTTCGACGAAGCGGGTCGCTTCATTCAGGGGTGGGGCGGCCCGGGCCCGGGCTATGATTGGCCCGAGACCGAGCACGGCATCTATGCGGACCCGAAGGGATTCATCTGGCTCGGGGGCAACGGCCGGACCGATCACCATCTCGTCAAGTTCACGCGGGACGGCAAGTTCGTCATGCAGATCGGCCACAAGGGCCAGAGCAAGGGCAACAAGGACACCCAAAACGTAAACCAGGCGGCAGACACCTTCGTGTACGCGCCGACCAATGAGTTGTTCGTCGCCGATGGCTACGGAAATCGCCGCATCATCGTGTTCGACGCCGACACCGGCGCCTTCAAGCGCATGTGGGGCGCGTTCGGCAACGAACCGCTCGACAACGTACCTGCCGAGCCCAAGGTGGCCGAAGGCGATCGCGTCCCGGCCAAGGAACAGACCGGACCGGGCCCGTTGCAGTTCGTGCGACCGGTCCACGCCGTACGGGTGTCCAACGACGGGCTGGTCTATGTTTCGGATCGCGGCGGCAAGCGCGTCCAGGTGTTCACGCTCGACGGCAAGTTCGTGATGCAGCGCTTCATCGACCGCTACTGCGAGGCGCCCCATTGCGGCAACGGCCAGACAGTGGCCAGCACCGCCTTCTCCAACGATCCGGAGCAGCAGTTCCTCTATGTGGCGAGCCGCAGCCCGGCGCGGGTCTGGATCCTTGACCGCAAGACCCTGGAGCCGCTCGATTCATTCGGTCGCAACGGCGTCGCACCCGGTGAGTTCTACGTCATGCATCACATGAATGTCGACGCCAAGGGAAACCTGTACGTCACCGAAGTGCAGGACGGCAAACGCATCCAGAAATTCGTGTTCAAGGGCATGGTGCCGGCGCCGACCCATTAGGGCGGATACAAGGCGCTCTCCCATATGACGCTATGCAGCGACTGGCACAAACGCGCGGAGCAACCCATGTCCAAATTCTCGTTGATATGCATCACCGCCAGCCTCCTGTGCGCCACGGCTCCGCGACCCGTGCTTGCCGGCGAGCAAACGAAACACGAAGCCACATCGATACCCAACTTCGTGCCGAACCCGGGCACCGCCTGGACGTTGAACCGCCCCGCCCACGACGATTTCCTGCCGCCGCCGAGCGGACCTGGCCCCGTCCTGGCTGACAAGGCCCATCCCTATGTTCCCAACGGCCAGGGCCAGCCGACATACCGGGTCGCCGACCTGACCAACCCGATTCTGAAACCGTGGGTCATCGAGCAGATGCGAAAGGCGAATGAGAGGGTGCTCGCCGGAAAGGTCCCGTTCATCGCCAGGGAGCGGTGCTGGCCCGCGGGTGTTCCGGGCCTCGATATCTACAACCGCGGCCAGCCCGTCCATTTCATTCAGACGCCCAAGATGGTCGTCTACATCAACGAGCTTTACGCCCAGTTGCGCCATATCTACCTGGACGTGCCACATTCGGAGCACGTCACGCCGTCGTGGCACGGTGAATCCGTGGGGCATTACGAGGGCGACGAACTGGTGGTCGACACCATCGGACTAAGTGATCGGACATTCGTCGACAATTATCGCACGCCCCACACCGAACAGATGCACGTCGTCGAGCGCTTCAAGATGATCGACGGCGGCAAGACGCTGCAGGTGTTCGTCACCGTCGACGACCCGGGTGCCTTCAACATGCCGTGGTCGGCGATCCAGACTTGGCGGCGCGTCGAAAACACCCCGTTGGTTGAAGACCCCTGCGAGCCGAACAACGTCTTCTTCTTCGGCTACGACGTCGCGCCGCTCCCCCAGGCCGACAAGCCGGACTTCTGATTTTCGGTTGTAGGATGGTTGAGCGAGGCGAAAGCCATCCTCGGCTGGTCAATACGGGCGTCCGCGCGCCAAATCGAGCGGATCATCCCGCAGCTCCATCCTGCTTCAGACGCGCAATGGTTTCGCCGTCGAACCCGGCTTCCGCGAGCACCGCATCGGTATGCTCGCCCAGACGTGGCGCCGGACGCCGCCAAACGCCGGCATTTTGCGAAAGGCGTGGGACGATGTTGTGCATCGGGACGGTTCCGAGCTCGCCGTCTTCCACGTCGACGAGGATGCCGCGTTGGCGAAAATGCGCATCGGCGACCGCGTCCGCGATGGTGTAGACTGGCCCCACGGTGACGCCGGCTTCGCGCATCGTCCGCAGCGCCTCATCGCGCGGGCGCGTCGCAAACCAACCCCCGACCGCCTCGTCGACGAGGGCCCGGTGTTTGACCCGCGCCGTGTTGGACGAAAATCGCTCATCCGCGATCATGTCGGTGCGGCCGATCACACTGAAAATGCGGCGCGCCATCGCTTCGGTCGAACCCGACAGGGCGACGTAGCGGCCGTCCTGGCAGCGATAGACGTTGCGCGGTGCCGAGGTGTGGGAGCCGCTTCCGGTGCGCTCCTTGATGACGCCCGTCTGCCGGAAGATGGCAGCCTCGGGACCGAGCACGGAAAACATGGATTCGAGCAGCGACAGGTCGATGATCTGCCCGCGCCCGCCGCGGTCCCGCGCGCGCAGCGCCGTCATGACGGCGAAGGCGCCGTAGAGACCGGTAATCATGTCGGCGAGCGCCAGCGGCGGCAGCACCGGCTCGCGATCGGGAAATCCAGTGCGGGCCGCAAGCCCGCTCATGGCCTCAACCAGCGTGCCGAAGCCCGGCAATGGCGCATAGGGGCCGCTCTGCCCGAACCCCGACAGCCTGACAACAACCAAACCCGGATTCGCTTTGAGCAACAGCTCCGGACCGATCTCCATCTGCTCCAGCGTGCCGGGACGGAAGTTCTCGATGAACACGTCCGCCGTCGCGGTGAGGCGCCAGAGTACCGTCTTGGCGTCCGCATGGCGAAGGTTCAGCACAATCGAACGTTTGTTGCGGGCGTATGTCTTCCAGTGCAAGGCATGGCCGCCGTCGTGCCAATCACGCAATGGATCGCCCGGCGGCGGTTCGACCTTGATGACGTCGGCGCCGAAATCCGCCAGCTGCAGCGACAGCATGTTGCCGGCCACCATGCGGGTAAGATCGAGCACCCGGATGCCATCAAGCGGGCCGGTCGCGGTGGGGTCGAATCTGACCTGCGGTATAGTGGGCGTGTCTTGCATCGGCCGCCTATCGCCCAGCCGCGGAGGATATGCAAGCCGTCATCTCTTGCTACCCGCTTTGGCTATGGGCGCCCCGACCGCGTAACGACGCGTTGATAGCCCTGAATAATGGTTCGACAAGCTTCGATCGTGCGGATATCGGTGTGGCTCTCGCGGCTCGCGGACCGCTGCTCTGGCCAGGCGCCTGCGCAATCGCAAAGAGCTCGCGAGACTCGACGCTGCGCCTGCACGACGCAGGCCACAGTGCCAAGGCGATTCGGCGTGAAGTCGCCAAGCCCCTCTGGCAACCATGAACGCGCCCAAGGCGGCGTTGAGCGCCTCGGCCTTCGGCGTATGTTGGACTGCAGGCAAAGCTGTGAGGAGACCTCCATGCCAATCGACCTCGCACACCTGAAACCGGGCCTCAACGGATCGGCAGAACTCAAGGTCGCGGTCGAGCACACGGCGCCCAGCATCGGCAGCGGACTGGTGCCCGTATTGGCAACGCCTGTGATGATCAACGTCATCGAGGCGGCGGCGCTCGCAGCGGTCGAGCATCTCCTGCCCGCCGGGCATCAGAGCCTTGGCATCCATCTCGACGTGCGTCACTTCGCGGCCACGCCGGTCGGCATGTGGGTACGCGCCGCCGCAGAGTTGGTGGCGGTCGACGGCCGCACGCTCACCTTCCGGGTCGAGGCGCGCGACGACAAGGAGCCCATCGGCGACGGGTCGCACCAACGGGTCGTGGTCAACGTGGCGCGCTTCGATGCGCGCGTGCAGAAGAAGCTCGGCGCGTAGCCCGGAGGGAGCAGTCGTGGCGGCAAAGGCGCCGTGCCCACCTCCAAAGCTTCATGTCCTGCGACATCGAACCAGCGGGCACGGCGCGACCGGACGGTCGTAACCATGCGGACGTGCCATGCGTCCGTGCCCCCTACGCGGCCGCCCCTACTGCGCCCGCGCCAGCGCGCCGGGCGGCACTTCGTTGCGGATCACCACGCCGCCCTTCATGACGAACTTGACGCGCTCCATCTCGGTGACATCGGCCAGCGGATTTCCGGATACCGCGATGATGTCGGCGAACTTTCCGCGGTCGATGCTGCCGATCTGGCTGGCCCAGTCATAGTTCAGCATGTGGGCGGCCGGCATGAAGGCGGTCTGCAACGCCTGCACCGGCGACATGCCCCATCTGGCATAGTAGGCAAATTGGTTGGCCTGCGTGCCGTGCGGAATCGCCGGCGAGGTGGCGCCGCTGCCGAACACGATCGTCACGCCGGCCGCGACCGCCTTGCGCACGGCTTGCTCCAGGAGCTTGAGCCGCGAGTTGCGGCCGCCCGTGTCGCGGAGATCGGGCGCTTCAAGGGCGATCAGATCATCGACGGTCGGCACGTAGGACAGCTTCTTTTGCAGCATGACCTTGATGCCCTTGTCGTCGAGCTCCAGGAGATGGTTGGGTGCATCGACTCCCGCGTTGATGCAGCTGTCCATGCCTTCGCCGCCATAGGTATGGCAGGCGACCTTCAGGCCCAGCCGGTGAGCTTCGTCGACGATCGCCTCGACTTCCTCGTAGGTCAGCGACGGGCTGTTGACCAACGTCGCGTCCGCCTTCCACATGTGAACCGGGCCGACGAAGTCCTGCGTGGTGTAGATCTTGATCCAGTCGACGCCGTGCAGCTTGTTCTCGCGTACGGCGGCGCGCGCGAGCCACGGCGAATTGGTGTTCTTCTTCTCGGTGAACGTATCGAGGAACCGCAAAGAGTCGGTATCGGGGTAATAGTTTGTGGCGCGCTGGTTGATCGACTGGCCCACCACCTGCATGCGCGGCCCCTGCACCAGGCCTGAGTTGATGGCGTCGCGGAGGTCCACCGTGTTGAAGCCGCCCCGTGAATCCATATCGAGGACCGTCGTGAAACCGGCCTCCAGGTCGATCTGCGCATTGGCGAGCGCAATCAGGGCGCGTTGCGTCGCGGTGGCACCGCCGGTCACCACGTGAACGTGAGCGTCGATCATGCCGGGCATAACGGTGGCGGCGCTGAGGTCGATTACGCGCGCACCCGCGGGGATGTCGACGGACGATCCGACATTGACGATACGGTCTCCTTTGATGAGGATGATCTGGTTATTCAGAATGGCGCCGGATTTGGACTCGAACATGCGGCCGGCCCTGATGGCGACGAGCTGGTCGCGCGGGGCGAGGTACTTTCCGGCTGCGGGATTTCGCGCGGGGCCGCCTTCCTGCGATTGTGAGGGCCCGGCGGCCGCGCCGATCGTGGCGGCGATGGAGACGACGGCCAGAGTGCTTTGCCAACGCATGAAAATCCTCCCTTGTGACAGCTTGCAGGTGTGATGGCTTTCGTGGACTGTGCAAGCATGCGCAGCGCGTAGGATGGGTCGAGCGCAGCGAACCCCGTCATGAAACCGCGCGGCATGTCCGATGATGAGTGTCGCTGCCCTCAACCCATCCTACTCATCTCATCGCATCGTGGAAGAGCCAACTCACTTCCGCGTCTGCTTGAAATATCGCAGGTCCGGCGGCGGCTGGCCTTTGCGGGTCGGCATCAAATTGCCATCGCCGCCGCGATAATAGGTCTCCTCGCCGATCCTGATCAGCTCGTTGTCGCCGGCGCAGTTATATTCGAGCCATTCCGGATACTCGATCGGCAGCCGGCGGTAGGACTTCGACACCGACCACGGGCGCGTGTAGGCATTGTCGATCAAGGTGATGTCGTTGCGCATGGTATCCGGCTTGGTCCAATCGAAGACGAAGCGCTCTTTGACTATCGACTGGTTGTCGGCGTGGACCGGCATGCCGGCCGGGTCGAGCGAGCGGGGGCCTTTGAAATGGCGGGTCTCCACCTCAAGTACGTTGAAGCGTCCCTCACCTTTTTCGTCGATCCATTTGCCGATCGAATAACCGAGGAAGCTCGGCTCGACATCATGCGGCCAGTCGCGCCCGTCCGTATAGATGCGGCGATGGGAATCGTGGACGTGATCGATGCGGATATATGTGATCTCCGGCAGCACGATGAATTCCGCCGCCTGAAACAGCGTCATCATGCCCGGCATGCCGGGTGGCAGGCAGTCGGCGCCCGGCTTCCAGTTGCCCTGGCCGCCCCTCGCCTGATCGGCGATGCTCGCTTCCAGCACTGCCTGGTATTCGGGCGTCAGCGGCGCCTGCTGCCCCCGTCCCCACGGCTTGGTCGGATCGAACCCGGGCTGGCCGCCGACGCCCGGAATACGCACGCCGATCCACTGGCCCCACAGATCTGGGTATTTTGTGTCGTCGAAAGCCTGCGCGATGGAACAGGTCGCGACCAGCGTGAGTCCAATCGCGCCAAGGGCGTTGCGGTAGTGCATAGCGTTTCCCCTCGTCATCGGTTGCGGTGACGATATCGCAATCGTTGAGGGTGCGGAAGGGTGCCGAGCCAGGCTGCATTCGTGGGATGGGTTAAGCACAGATGCGTAGGACGACTGAGTGACAGCAAACCCGTCAGGAGCCTGTCCGGAGGGCACGGCTGTTGATGGGTTCGTGCCGTTCAACCCATCCTACACGTTCACACGCGCTCCCCGACCAGCGCGAACCATTCGTCCTCAGTCAGCACGTTGACGCCTGCCTCCCGCGCCTTGTCGAGCTTTGAGCCGGCGCCCGGGCCGGCGACCACGTAATCGGTCTTCTTCGACACTGATCCCGCCACTTTGGCGCCGAGCCGTTCCGCCATCGCCTTGGCCTCGTCACGCGTCATTTTCTCGAGCGCGCCGGTGAACACCACGGTTTTGCCGGCGACCCGGGAATCCTGGCGCGGCTTCTCAGCGTCGCGAATGCGCACCTGCGCCGCCAGACGTTCGATGCGCTTGAGATTGTGGGCCTCGCCGAAATAGTCGCGAAGGCTGTCAATCACCGTATCGCCGATCTGATCGAGCGCATCCATCTCTTCCTTTGCCTCATCGTCGCCGCTGACGAGCTTGAGACATGCCTCGTGAAAGGACTTCCAGGTGCCGTAGCCGCGCGCAAGCGCTACCGCCGTCGTCTCGCCCACATGGCGGACGCCGAGCGCGTAGATGAATCGCTCCAGCGGAATCTCGCATCGCGCCGCAATGGCACCGAACAGATTACGCACCGAGATTTCGCCAAATCCCTCGACCTCCTGAAGACGGATTTCTCTGTTGCGCGCCTCCAGCGTGAATATGTCGGCCGGCTCCGTGACCCATTCCCGCTCGTAGAAAAGCTCGATCTGCTTCTCGCCCAACCCCTCGATATCGAAGGCGCGGCGGGACACGAAATGCTTGAGATGCTCCACCGCCTGAAACGGGCATGCGAACTCGCCGCTGCAGCGGGCGACCGCGCCTTCGTCTCCGGTTGCAGTCTTATCGCGCACCACCTCCGTGTGCAGGTGGCATGGACACCTTGTCGGGAAGTGGTAAGGCCGCGCGCCACGCGGCTGCTCCTCTACTACGCCGAGCACCTGCGGGATCACGTCGCCGGCTCGTTGAATGCGAACGGTATCGCCGATGCGAACACCAAGTCGTGCAATCTCGTCCGCATTGTGCAGCGTTGCGTTCTGCACCACCACCCCGCCCACGGTCACCGGCTCAAGCTTCGCGACCGGCGTGAGGGCGCCGGTGCGGCCGACCTGGATCTCGATGTCCTTGACAAGGGTCATCGCCTTCTCAGCGGGGAATTTGTGCGCGATCGCCCAGCGCGGATTGCGCGACACGAAGCCTAGACGCTCCTGCCAGCCGAGACGGTCAACCTTGTAGACCACGCCGTCGATGTCGTAATCCAGCGTGCCACGCTTTGCTTCGATCTCGTGATGAAATTCGAGGAGTTCCTCAACCGAGTGGCACATTTTTGCCAGTGGATTGGTTTTGAAACCGCAGGACCTGAACCAACCAACCATGCCTGACTGGGTGTTGGCAGGCATCTCGCTCATCTCGCCCCACGCATAGGCGAAGAAACCGAGCGGCCGCGACGCGGTGATCAACGGGTCCTTCTGTCGCAACGAGCCGGCGGCGGAGTTGCGCGGATTGACGAACACCTGCCCGCCGATTTCGGACTGACGCTTGTTGAGGGCGAGGAAACCGGATTTGGTCATGTAGACTTCGCCGCGAACCTCGCACACCGCGGGCACGCCCCTCCCGTCAAGCCGGTGCCGGATGTCCTTCAGGGTTTTCAAATTCGCGGTGACGTCCTCACCCACGCTGCCGTCGCCACGTGTCGCACCGGTGACGAGCTCGCCGTTTTCGTAGCGGAGCGAAATCGACAGGCCGTCGATTTTCGGCTCAGCGCTGAAGGCGATCTGCTCGTCCTCTGGGAGGCGGAGGAAGCGGCGAATGCGGGCCACAAAATCGAGCACGTCTTGCTCCGCGAACGCATTGTCGAGCGATAGCATCGGCACGGCGTGACGGAGCTTGGCGAACTTCCCCGCCGGCGCCGCCCCGATCCGGCGGCTCGGCGAGTCCGTGCGGACGAGATTCGGATATCGTGCCTCGATCGCCGCATTGCGTTGCCGCAGGGCATCATATTCGGCGTCCGAAACGGTCGGCGCATCGTCCTGGTAATAGCGCTTGTCGTGTGCCGCGATCTCGGCCGCGAGCCGCTTTAGCTCGGCCTTGGCTTGCGTTTCGTCGAGCGCATCGAGGGCGATGTGGGAGAAGTCTTTGGGTGGCATGGTCATTTTCGATGGCATGGTCATTTGTCACTGGTGTTCGGTTGCGACCCTCGTTCCCTTCATTGTCATTCCGGGGCCTGCCGGTGCCGGGCGAGCCGGAATAACCCGCTCCGATATATATGGCGGTCTTCCGGTATGATGCCCTTGCCTATCCCGACCCTTGCACGTAGCCTGTCATAGCAATCACAAATCCAAGGAGCGGTCGTTCCATGAAGGCATTATCCTACCTGAAGTACGCGATACCGGTCCTGGCCGTCGCGCTGGCGCCGTTGACGGCGTCGGCGAGCACCGTTCGCGTCTACATCACCAATTCGGCCGGCGACAGCATTCACGTCATCGACCCGACGACCAACAAGGTCGTCCAGGAGATCAAGAACTACGTCGGCGCCCACGGCATTGATTTCTCGCCTGATGGTTCGAAGGTCTATGTGACCAACGAGGAGACCGAAACGCTCGACGTGCTCGATCGCAAGACCGGCAAGCTCATGAAGAAGGTGGCGCTGAGCGGGCATCCCAACATCGTGGCAGTGAACAAGACGGGCGACAAGATCGTGGTGGCGATTGCTCGCGGCAAGGGCGGGCTTGATATCGTCGATGGCAACACGCTGACGCTGAAGAAGACCATCCCGTCGGCGAGGCTGCACGACGTCTACATTACGCCCGATCAGAAATACGTGGTCGGCGGCTCAATCCCGTCGAAGAAGTTCTATGCCTTCGATCTCGACAAAGAGGAGGTAGCCTGGGAACTGACGATGGATCTCGGCGTGCGCTGCATGGCGATCGAGACCAATCCCGATGGCTCGACCAAACGCGTGTTCACCCAGCTTTCAAGCCTCAACGGCTTCTCGGTGGTCGATTTCGCCGAGCAGAAGGAAGCCACCAAGGTGCCCCTGCCGGAGCCACCGATCCAATACGACCACGGCGGCTATCGCACCAACGAGCCTTCGCACGGCATCGGCATTTCGCCGGACAACAAGACGCTCTGGGTGACGAGCATCCCCAACAACGCCGTCTACGCGTTTGACCTCCCGACACTCAAGCTCGCCGGTAAGGTCGACCTGCCGAACAAGACGATTGCGGGCCACGAGACCCCGATCTCCGCAGTGCCGGAGTGGGTCACGTTCACGCCCGACAACAAGTATCTGTATGTCTCCAACGCCGCGCTCAATTCCGTCTCGGTGATCGACATGCCGGCCATGAAGGTCGTCAAGGTCATCCCGGTTGGCGAAGTCCCGAAGCGCAGCAACACGCTCGTGATCCCAGAGGGCGGTCACGCCTTCACCGCCCCCGGCAAGCGGGCCTCGTTGCGTTAACACGGCCAACTCGTCATCGCCGGGCTTGTCCCGGCGATCTCGGTCAGGATGAGACAATCCTCCGATTATCGGGATGGCCGGGACAAGCCCGGCCATGACCAACCAGGAACGGCCACGACTTTTGCCTTCGTAACGCCGGCGGGCCCCCGCGGTTTGCGGTCGTTACTTCTTACCGGGAGGCAGCGTCGCGCCCTTTGCCCAATCGGCAATCGTCTTCCAATACGGGTCATTCCTGTTGGGAAATTGACGGCCGCCTGAATGGTAAGCATCGCCGCCCGACTCGGGCGCGAGCGGGTGAAGGAGAATTTTTGCGGTCATGGGA
>Ga0126371_10005635_pt1 | contig 11132 bp, 9 predicted proteins | sample PanSoiMetaPlot_4_FD_110145 | JGI IMG/M metagenome (GOLD analysis project Ga0126371, IMG submission 110145) | Tropical forest soil microbial communities from Panama - MetaG Plot_4 | ecosystem: Environmental > Terrestrial > Soil > Tropical forest > Bulk soil | place: Panama | collected 2016-02-17
CGACATTCACTGCGGCGGTGTCGATAATATCTTTCCGCATCACGAAGCGGAGATCGCACAGAGCGAAGGCGTCACTGGCAAGAAGTTCGTGCGCTACTGGTTGCATTGCGCGCATCTGCTGGTCGATGGACAGAAAATGGCGAAGTCGTTAGGGAATTTTTACACTGTGCCGGATGTTCTGGCGAAAGGATACACCGGACGCGAGCTTCGTTACGCCCTGCTGCGCGTCCATTATCGCGTGCCGCTCAATTTCACATGGGAAGGAATGAAAGAGGCCCGAGAATCGCTTGCTCGCATCGACGAATGGCTGACGCGGCTTCACGAAATAGCTGAGAAGAAGATCCATAAGGGAGAAGGCAAAACGCAATCCGGCCAGCAATTTGAAGAAGCGCTCGATGATGACCTGAACATTTCCGCGGCGCTCGGGTTTTTGTTCGACTCGATTCGGGAGACGAATCGCGCGCTAGATCAAAATGAGATGGACGCGGCATCGGCAAAGGCTTGGTTGAATTGCTGGGAGCGGATTAACAGCGTTCTCGATCTCGAAACTGAGACCAAAACCGTGGTTCCAGAAGAAGTAGCGGCGCTCGCAAAAGACCGCGAGAACGCGAGACGTGAAAAAAATTGGAAGCGGAGCGACGAACTTCGCGATCGAATTTCCGAGCTTGGCTGGGAAGTTCGCGATACGAAAGATGGCCCGAAACTGGCGCCTCGCGCAGCATCGTGATTTGGGGAGCGCACGCCCTCGCGTGTTGGCGATGGTGCCTCGCCATCGTGAACTTTCTGAAGACCTACACCGACATTCAAAAGATTGCAGCGAGGTGCGCGCCTGCGCCGCCAGAATTTGCGCTCGCAACAGAGCGAACGATTCGTCATCCTGAGCACTGAAAAAATGTTTGCGCCGTCTGATTTTCTTAACCTCGAACATACGGCCCATCCGAAATTATTCGAGAAGCAGGCTTACGTCTGGGACGCACTCAAACAAATTGCCAGTTATCTGCAATTTCGATTGAAGCCCGCGATTTTTGGTGAGCTGATGGGCAAGCCGTTCATTAGCAATCATGTCTTCATCGGCAGAGGAACAAGCATTGAGCAAGGCGCGGTATTAAAAGGCCCTGCGTGGATCGGCGAGAACTGCCAGATTCGCAGCGGTTGTTACGTGCGTGAAAACGTGATCGCCGGCAACGGTGTAGTCATGGGGAACTCGTGCGAATTCAAGAATTGCATTTTGTTCGACGAAGTTCAGGTGCCGCACTTTAACTACGTCGGCGACTCAATCCTTGGTCACCACGCTCATTTGGGCGCAGGCGTAATTCTCTCCAACGTGAAACTCGATCATGGCGAGATTGCCGTCGTGACACCTGATGGCAATATCGCCACCGGCCTCACAAAATTTGGCGCAATCGTTGGCGATCGAACTGAGATCGGCTGCAATGCCGTCATTAACCCAGGCGCAGTCCTCGGACAGGATTGCATGATTTATCCCGGGGTAAACTTTCGCGGCGTCCTACCCCACGGCAGCATCGTCAAACTGCGACAGGAACTTCAGGTGCTGGACAAACGCGACTGGCCCACGAGTTGAGGTCTCCGACACGATTACGAGTATTGAGAGCATCGGCGGATGGGGGATTCGAACCCCCGATGAATATGAGCGCCTTCGCAACATTGCCTTTCTCTCTGCTTTTATGAGTACTCTTTCGCGCGATTAACGCGCCGGCGACGAACTTTTGATACCGTCGGGAGCTGACGGCATTGGATGAAGCCAAGATTTTGCGGGCGAAGCCGAAAGAAGGCAAGTTACCAACTCTTTGAAATCGCCCGCATGCTCGTGCGTCTCGATCACGTTGCCAGGCTGATCGGACGCGAATCATAGCATCATGTGAGCGGTTGTAAGACTTGCCGTAATCGATAGCGTTGGTCGTGGCGTCCGGCTCGGATTTTCATTATTTTGCCGGAGTGGTTTTCTGCAGGGCTTTCAACTCTGTCAGATTATTTTGGGCGTTGATATAGTTGGGGTTGATCCGTAGGGCAGCTTTGAGCTGTTCTATCGCCTCGGAAATTCGACCCATCCGTCCCAGAGCAACTCCCAGGTTATTATGCGCGTCGGCAGAACCGGGATCGATCCGCAACGCTTGCACATAGTGGTCTATTGCTTCTGAAGTTTGGCCTGTTTCGAGCAAGGCGCAGCCCAAATTATAGTGTGCGGCGGCATCGTCAGGGATGATTCGCAAGGATTGCCTATATTGGTCTATTGCCTCTGAAGTTCGGCGTGTTTGGATCAAGGCGTTGCCTAGGTTGTAGTGTGCCTCGGCAATGTCAGGGTTAATTCGCAAGGCCTGCTTAAACAGGTCTATTGCCTCCGTGAACCGGTTCGCCTGGTACGAGGCTAAACCAAGGTTATTATACGCCATCGAACAACCGGGGTTTTTTGCGATCGTTGTCCGCCAGAGCGTTTCAATATCACGGTACATTGCAGTTTGCCGCCAGGTCAGAACCGCCAACATCACAACAACGCAGAGCGCCATCCCAAAGATCAATTCGCGGCTTCTTTTGAACGCGCCAGCCAGACTGGCCACGCCTGCCGACGCCAGAGCGATCGGCCCGATACTGGCAAGATATTGGTAATGGTCGGCGACAAACGTGTACTTAAATGTGAAAAGCATGATGAACCCGAGGACTGGGCTCAATGTCGCGACGAAAAATGCTGCTGCGACCTCGATACCGCGCCCAACATAACGCCTCGCAAAGTAGATCACTGCGCACAATGCGACTCCGGCCAGTAACCATGCATAGTCGAGCGGGCGCGTCGGCGCGATGATCCATCGCGGATAGATAAAAGTCAGATTTGATGGCCAGATTAGTTTGCCCACGTAAAACCAAACGGCGCGGCTGGCGACTAGGATGCGTTCGATAGGTGTCAGTGGCAAGACCGTCAGGGTACCTTGGTGGTATCGTTCCCACCAGACTGCGATCAAACCCATTCCCAAGCCCAGGACGAGGAAGGGGACGATCTGAAGAAGTCTCTCCCAATTAATTGGCTTTTTCTGCAACCACAAAATCAACAGCAACGCGGCGGGCAGCGTGCAGGCAGTCGTTTTGGCCGACAGCGCCAAGACATAAAGGATCAAGGCCAGCCCATAAAAACGCCGTGGCCGCTTCGTCCGCTCGTCGATAAACGCTATCCAAGCTAGAAGCGTGAGCAGAAAGAAAAACCCCATCAGCACATTTTTCCGTTCCGTGATCCATGCGACTGATTCCACTTGCACTGGGTGCAGAGCGAAGATCGCTCCCGCTAACCACGCGCCGGGCACATTTAGACGCACCAACACCCGCCACACCAGCAGCGCGTTGGCAACATGAAGGAGAAGGTTGATCCAATGGTAGCCGAAAGGATGCAACCCCCAAAATGCGCGCTCGATGCGAAAAGTGGTGTAAACCAGCGGAAAATACTGCGAAGGCGCGTCGAGCGAAAACCAAATCCGCCGCAAACCATCAGGGGCGGTCAGTAACTCGTTATTTGTTACGTACTTATCGTCATCCCAGATGAAACCGCCGTGCATTGCCGGCTGATAGGCCAGTATCGTGACCACCGTCAGAATCAGGCAGAAAGCCCAGTCGCGTTTCCACCAACTTATGACCGAAGACTGGTCGGGAGAACTCTTCTCAGATTGTTTATTCCCTGCGAAGGGTCCGCGTCGACAACCTCTTGCATTGTGTCTTCTTTTTCGAGCGTATTGCACAAGGGCTCACTTTTCGGCTGAGGCCGTACCGCAGCGCGTCGATATTCAATCACACAGCAATGTGAACTGCAAAAGTGCAGACATCGTCAATGACATCATGGCCGCATCATTTGCCGTCCGGCAATCAGAAACGATTCTAGCGCAATCCTGTGAAGCGCAGGCCGCGCAGTTTGATGCTTGGAGACTCAAGACAGCGGGGCCGCACGGCGAGCGATCCTGCTTTACCGTAGAGAACGTTTTCCTCTGCGTTATATTGTTACTTCGATTGTTACTTTTGGTGCGCTGACCGCATTTTCATTCGTGGCGGATGGGGGGGGATTCGAACCCCCGGTGCCTTTCGGCACACACGCTCTCCAGGCGTGCACAATCAACCACTCTGTCACCCATCCAAACGAATCTTAGTCTTCCTCAGCATCTTAATCTTAGTGCGGCTGGAGACAATCGGAACAGGGTAAGACTGCGAGGCAGAGGAAGATTATCACAGTTGTAAGCGCCGAAACAATTCGTCGAGCGGCAATTGAATGCCAACGTAAAATTCCCCGAAGTCCGCGTACTCGGTACTTACCGGGTCGAAACGCATTTTGTAAACGATCGCCTTGACCTGAAATGTGTCGCGCGCAAACAACGTCACGCCCCATTCTGCGTCGTCGAGACCAGTCGAACCGGTTATAAGCTGTTTAACTTTGCCGGCGAATTCGCGGCCAACAGCAGCGTGCCCTTTCATCAACTGTTGGCGCTCGTCATACGGCAGCGCATACCAGTTTCTCTGCTCCCCACGGCGTTTGCTCATATTGTAGAAACAAACCACCGGCCAATCGGGCAGCGTCGGATAGACGCGCTCCTGCCGGTAATGCTTCATTCGCTCGCGAAATGATTGCATCGCTTCGGCAAACTCCTCCGAACCCCGCTTGATGTTTTGCTCTTTCTCAAGGGTCTGCGCGTACTCTTCTTCGGTCGTGATGTATTCGCTTTCCTCGGTGAGCGACAAATAACTGTAAACCGGCCTGAGCACGTCTGCTCCTAACGAGAGCGAGAGTCGTTTCTCGATTGTGTTGGCACTGTGTAAATCGGGCGTGATCAACATGAAGCCGATATCCGCCTTCGGCGTCACCATGCCGAGGGTAAGTAACTGCGTCGAATCCATCGCGCGGACTTCCTTCACAAGCGACGAAAGATTGGTCTTGCCGGCATTCTGTTCCTCTCGGCTGAACAGTTGCCATTGACCGTACTCGACCCGGTAAAACAAATGCAAACAATGCCAGCCCTCTTCGGGAACAAGCTTCGTACTCTTGTCAGTCACGGCATTACTCTAAGTCGTGACACTTAGATGTCGATCTTGGAGGGATAAGCGCCGCCGTGTCCCAATGGGCGCCAACAACGCGGGCGCCCCCCCAAATCAATGGGCGGGGCTCTGCGCTTTCGGCAAATGCGCCATGCAATATTCCTCACCGTCACTGGCCACTCGAAAATCGAGATTTGGATCGGTCAACTCGGTCGCGCCGCAAACGGCGCATTTGTGCAACGGCTCGATTTCGCTACGAGAGCTCCGCGCATAACGTCTCCGCCGCGCGGAGACTTCACCACGATGCCGCGCTTCATGAAAGGTTTCCGGACCGAAGAAAATCAGATAATTAGCTAACGCCGCCACCATCGCCATCCGATACGCGTTGGCGCCGACGACGAATCCGAAAAGCAAAAACGCCGCCGAAATCCAGGCGACCCATTTGATCTTCACTGGCAAAATAAAAAATAAATAAATGACCTGGTCCGGATAAAAACGGGCGAAGGCATAGAAGAGCGAGGCGTACAGCATTGAGTTGGAAAAACGGGTGCCGAAGAAAAATGCGGCGGCTGTTGTGCCGATCATTCCAACCAAAAAATAAAGAGTTAATCGGAACGATCCCCAGGCTTGTTCCAGACCTTCTCCGATAAACCAGAGAAACCAAAGAAGCAGGAGGATCCATAAAAAGCTGGTCGTTTGTGGTAAGAAAACGTAAGTGACGAGGCGCCAGACCTCGCCATGCCAGATCCGTTCCGGATCAAGTTCGAGGACAAAACGAAACCCCGGATCCAGCCGCACGAGCAAAAAAACGAGTCCGCTGAAGCCGACGACGATGCGGATCAATCCCGGAATCGCAAGAAATCCAAAGCGGCGTTCGAGTTTATCCAGTGCGGCCATTCCTGCGGCAGCGTAAGGTTCACGCGTTCCGTTTTCAAGGTAGCGCGGCTCACAGAACTGCCTGCAGGCAATTAAGCTAATCGCTGTTCCTATGCGACGCATTGCGGACTCTATTTCTGGAGTCTAGCTTCAACGCGTGACTGAGATGAGCCCAAAAAAAACGCCGCTTTATAACGAACATCTGCGGCTCGGAGCAAAGATCGTTCCGTTCGGCGGGTGGCTAATGCCGGTTCAATACACAAGCATCGTCGAGGAACATCAGGCCGTGCGAAACGCTGCCGGCATTTTCGATATCTCGCACATGGGCCAGTTGATCGTCGAAGGGAACAGTACGCGCCAATGGCTGAACACAATGCTGACCAACAATGTCGACAAGCTCCGAGTCGGCGCCGGTCAATACACATTTCTCCTCAATGAGCGCGGTGGCGTTATCGACGATCTGATTATTTACCGCATCGACGAGCTGACGTTTCTGCTTGTCGTAAACGCGGCACGGACAGACGACGATTTCGCCTGGCTGCAAAAACATCTTACGGCTGTTTCGAGCGCCAGAGATATCCGTATCATCAATCGCAGCTCTGACTTCGGCGGTGTCGCCATTCAAGGCCCGCGCATCACAGAGTTATTTCATGCCCTGTTCGGAAAAGATGTCCATCTTCCGCCGCGAAACGCGATTGTCGATCTTCCATTCGATGGAACAAATGTCTCCGTTGCGCGCACCGGTTACACGGGCGAAGACGGTGTTGAAGTCTTCTTTCGCGCAAACGATGCGGTGAAGTTTTGGAACGCTGCTCTGAAAAAAGGCAAACCGTTGGGACTCAAACCTTCTGGCCTCGGCGCACGCGACACGCTGCGCCTTGAAATGTGCTACCCGCTCAACGGCTCCGATTTGTCACCTGATCGAAACCCGATCGAGGCAGGTCTTGGCTTCTTCGTCGATCTAAGGAAACCAAATTTCATCGGTCGCGACGCTTTACTACAGACAAAAGAAAACGGGCCCCGCCAAAAGCTCGTACCGTTTCGGATGAAGGAGAAAGGGCCGCCGCCGCGGCCGCATTACCCTGTTTTTGAGAACGGCGACCCTATCGGCGAAGTGACCAGCGGCACCATTTCTCCAAGCTTGAATTGGGGTGTGGGCATGGCGTATGTCTCGGCATCGCGCGCAAAGATCGGGGCGCAGATCGACATCGAAATTCGCGGAAAGAAATTTCCTGCTATCATCGAAAACAAACCGCTCTACAAAAAATCATGAATGTCCCAGACGATTTCCTTTACACCGAAACGCACGAATGGATCAAACACGAAGGTGACAACGTCCGCGTGGGCATCACCGATCATGCACAATCTGAATTAACGGACGTGGTTTACGTCGAGCTGCCAAAGATAGATCGGCAAGCGAACGCCCAGGAGGCAATCGCTGTGGTCGAATCAGTGAAAGCAGCAAGCGACATTTACGCGCCGGTGAAAGGTAAAGTTGTCGAAGTAAACAAGGCGCTGGAACCAGACCCCGGCCTAATCAATCGCGAACCCTACGGTCAGGGCTGGATTTTCGTTCTCAGGATCGACAACGCGGATGATCTCAAACAATTGAAAGACGCGAACGCATATCGAAAACAGATTGGGTAGCTTCCTCCTCCGAAGTAATTTCGTCGAATTGCCGAAACTGGGTCGTAGAGGCGACGGCTCCCAATCGGTGTGAATTGTGTAATCCGCGGTCGAATTTCAACCTCAGCGTGCTTTTCTAATGCCAACCGGCGACGACCAAGTAAGTCGCCCTTTTCCCTGCAACAAGGCTGTGCTTAATTCCTCGTTTGCCCGTGAGCAGCAAACCGAAGCAACGTGAGACAGAGCTTAACTTTGAGGGTGCGATGGCTCGGCTCGAAAAAATTGTCGAGCAAATGGAATCCGGCAAACTGCCGCTCGAAGATCTGATTGTGCACTACGAAGAGGGAATGAATCTGGTAAAAATTTGTCAGGAACGACTTGCCAACGCCGAGCAAAAGATCGAAATCATTGCCCGCAACAGCGCGGGCAAACCCGTAGTTAAAGAGTTCGAGCCAACGCAGGAGCCGAAAACAGCGGGCCCCCGAGCCGATGAACCCCAAGACGCAAATGACGAAATCAAACTCTTCTGAATCCTCCCAGGGCTCCGAGGCGACAGCCGCGCCTAAGCGCTTGCTCGATGGAATCCATTCGCCTGCGGATATCAAGGTGCTGCGCGAACAAGATCTGCCGCAGCTCGCGCAGGAAGTGCGCGATGAGCTGATCAAAGTCCTTTCCCAAACCGGCGGACATCTGGGCCCAAATCTCGGCGTGGTTGAATTGACGATTGCCTTGCACCGCGTGTTCGACACGCCGCGCGACCGATTCGTCATGGACGTAAGCCATCAGGGCTACGTCCACAAAATGTTTACCGGGCGGTTGGATCGTTTTCATACGATGCGCCAGTTCGGCGGCCTTAATGGCTTTCTCTTGCGCACCGAGAGCGAACACGATTGCTACGGTGCTGGCCACGCGGGCACAGCGCTTTCGGCCGCTCTCGGTATGGCGGTAGGCCGGGACCTGCGCGGCGGCAATAACCATATCGTGGTCGTTGCGGGCGACGCCGCGTTCACCTGCGGAATCAGCTACGAAGCGCTTAACAATGTAAAAGCGCATACCAAACGCTTCATCGTGGTGCTCAACGACAACGAGTGGTCCATCGCAAAAAATGTCGGTGCGATCGCAAATTACCTGAACACGATCGTGACGAGTCCAACGTTTGCGCACCTGCACGAGAAAGCGCGTCATTTCGTCCGGGCGATCGGCGGCAAATCAGTGGCCGAGTTCGCGCATAGAGTTGAAGAAAGCGTCAAAGGCTTGCTCGTACCGAGCGTCATCTTTGAGGAGCTCGGCTTGCGTTACTACGGGCCGATCGATGGACATGACATCCCATTGCTCATCCAAACGTTTGAGTTTCTGAAGACGCAGGAAGAGCCGGTGCTCCTGCACATTCTCACCCAGAAAGGCAAAGGGTATGGGCCGGCACTCAAGCAACCAGATAAGTTTCACGGTCTCGGCAAATACAAGATCGAGAGCGGCGAGACTGCTCCGACGCCGACGCCAACCTATTCGGAAATCATTGGCAAGACGCTTGCGAAATTCGCGGACACAAATCAGAAGATCGTCGCAATTACGGCGGCAATGCCGAGCGGGACGGGCCTCTCACATTTTGCCAAGGCGCATCCAACCAGGTATTTTGATGTCGGCATCGCGGAAGAGCACGCCACACTTTTCGCGTGCGGCTTAGCAACGCAGGGGTTGCAACCGTTCCTCGCAATTTACTCCACGTTTTTCCAGCGCGCCTACGACATGGCAATCCACGACATCGCCGTTCAAAACCTGAATGTGAAGCTGTGTATGGACCGCGCGGGGTTGAGCGGCGACGATGGTCCGACGCATCACGGCTTGTTCGACATCGGCTACCTTCGGCATGTCCCTAACTGGGTCCACATGCAGCCAAAAAACGAAGACGAATTTGTCGATATGCTCTGGACAATGGCGCACTACAACTCCGGTCCAATCGCCATCCGTTACCCGCGAGGCTCGGGCACGGGCGCAAAAATCAAACCGGAACCCAAGCTTCTGGAGATCGGCAAGGCGGAGGTCGTGCAGCATGGACGCGATGTGGCGATCTTCGGCCTGGGCAACATGTTTGAAGTGGCCGAGGAGGCGGCGCGCAAACTTGAAGAGAAGGGAATCTCAGTTGCGTTGATCAACCCTCGCTGGATCAAGCCCATGGACACGGGCACGCTCGAATTCTTTGCGCGTAGTGTCGAGGTTGTCTGCACGATTGAAGATCACGTCTTGCACAACGGTTTTGGCTGCGCAGTGATGGAGCATCTACATTCCCAAACGATCAATACGCCGGTCGTACGTATCGGCTGGCCGGATCAATTCATCGAACACGGCGCCGTACCACTCTTGCGCAAAAAACACGGCATCACCGCCGACGCGTTGGTAGAAAAAGTGCTCCCGCTCCTGGGCAAAAAATCCAGCCTCCGGCCGTCGGTTGCCTGAGAAGCGAAGGGCGCCTTCGTGTCCGAAAGCGCCCTTCATATTTCGATGGCGATAAGCCGAATTCTGTCCAGCTGATTTCCCAGCCAGGATGATCATTTATCTCATCCAGATTTCTCCGAATGCCCAGCGAATCTTGATTCGCCGTGATGCGACGATACCCGAGGATTTTTAGCGGACCGGCTGGCCTTCCTCTGTTTTGTCTTGCACCCATGGGGTTTTTCATGCCTCGCTGATTACTCCGCGAGCGGTGAGCTCTTACCTCGCCTTTTCACCCTTGCCTGTGCTTGTTTCAAAGAACCGGCGGTGTCTTTTCTGTGATACTTTCCGTCAACGTTCGCTTTCACAAACGCCGCCCACGTTTTCTACGTGGCATGTTGCCGTATGGTGTTCGGACTTTCCTCTAGCGAATCTCGGGATTCACCAGCGATCATCTGCCATCGGGCGTGCAATATATCACAATTAGGAAAGCAGGAAAGCGGGCAGAGAGTCGCCGGCGCCGGAGTTGCCGTAACTCAAAATGGTGAGGGAACCGCGATCAGAAAAATGATAATCATTGCCAGCGCGATGATCAGCTTGACAAGCATGGCGCCAATGTTTCCGAGGAAGCTTCCCCACCCAGCGCGGCCGGCGTCAATCATGCGTTTACCTGCGATGACTTCACCGACGATCGCGCCAATCACCGGACCAACGAACAAGCCGATCAGGCCGAAAAACAATCCGACTAGGGCCCCCACGATCGCGCCGAACGTCCCCCACTTCGTCGCGCCGAAATATTTCGCGCCGAAATAGCCGGCGAGAACATCGAGCGCGTACGTCGCGAGCGTTAGCAGCGCGAGCACAATGATCGTTTGCCAGCCAATGCTCCTGTCCGGGCCGAGCACGATCCGATGAATGATCGCAGCGGCGAGAATAATGGTGGTACCCGGGAGAACCGGCGCGATGGCGCCGATCAAACCGACAGCGAAAAGCACAATCGTCAAAAGCCACCAGAACAGTTCCATGTGTGCTTGACAGCAAAATTTTGACCCCGCAGTTGTCGATCTTATACTGAGTTTCCCCCGCTTAAACGCAAACCGGAGGATTGTTTATGCCACTTACTGTTGGAACCAAAGCGCCAGACTTCACCTTATCGACGAAAACCGCTGACGGGCCGA
>Ga0126371_10005637_pt1 | contig 11129 bp, 12 predicted proteins | sample PanSoiMetaPlot_4_FD_110145 | JGI IMG/M metagenome (GOLD analysis project Ga0126371, IMG submission 110145) | Tropical forest soil microbial communities from Panama - MetaG Plot_4 | ecosystem: Environmental > Terrestrial > Soil > Tropical forest > Bulk soil | place: Panama | collected 2016-02-17
CATGTGGCGCGCGTCGCGAGCGCGCCCCATATGGCATCGGCGAAGCATCGCCCAATCGACTAATCAACTCGGTGTGGTTGATATCCAAGGTGCCGCTTCGTGCTGACTTTCGCCTCGGCGAAGCCGCCGTCTGAACGGAGCTCACACCATGCCCGCGCTCGATCGCGAAACTTCGGCCCTGTTGGTTATCGACTTCCAGTCCCGGCTGATGCCGGCGATCGAGGACGCCGCAGCGGTCGTCGCCAATGCACGCCGCCTGCTCGACGCGGCCAACCTGCTCGGCGTGCCGGTGCTGTTCACCGAGCAGAACGCCGACGGCCTCGGCCCGACCATGCCCGAGCTGCACTCGCCGGGCGGCGGGCTGTTTCACAAGATGACCTTTGATGCCTGCCGCATGCCGGGGTTTCTCGACGCGCTGCCGGACGGGCGAGACCTCATTGTCGCGGGTTGTGAGACGCATGTCTGCGTGCTGCAGACCGTTCTGGGTCTGCTTTCCGTCGGGCGCCGGGTCTATCTGGTTCGCGACGCCGCGGGGTCGCGCCGCGCCGAAAGCAAGGAGACCGCGCTCCAGCGCCTCGAGCGCCACGGCGCCGAGATCGTCACCACCGAGATGGTGCTATTCGAGTGGCTGCGCACCGCCGACGATCCACGTCTGCGCCGCATCATCGATCTGATCCGCTAACCTGTTCGATGCATCGCTCCGCGTCGGGCAAGGCTTGCGCCAGGCTCCCTCGGAAAGAAGAATGAGCAGAGGCCGGCAATATCGCGGTCGCTCTGACGGGAAGGGAATGTCATGGACCTCGGATTGCACGGCAAGCATGCGATCGTGACCGGCGGCAGCCGGGGTATCGGCAAAGCCATTGCGCGGGAACTGGCTCGCGAAGGCGTCGATGTGGCGGTCGTGTCCCGGAACAAGGCGGATCTGGAGGCCGCGGCGCGAGAACTGGCGGCCGAGACGAACCGGCGCGTCATTCCGCTCGCCGCCGATGTCACCAGCAAGGAGCAGGTCGAGCGCATTGTCGCCGAGGCGGCGCAGCAGCTCGGCGGGGTGCACATCCTGGTGAATAGCGGCTCCGCCCCGGGCGGCTCGGCCACCGCGACCGGCCCGATCGAAACCGTCGTCGACGAGGATTTGATCGAGGACTTCAATGTGAAATATGTCGGCGCGCTGCGTTGCGCGCGGGCCGTCATCCCGTTCATGAAGACGGCAGGCTGGGGCCGCATCATCAACATCAGCGGCGGCAACGCCCGCAACGCGGGCAATCTCAGCGGCGGCGTCCGCAATGCGGGCCTGGTGCACATGACCAAGACGCTGGCCGTCCAGCTCGGCCGTCACGGAATCACGGTCAATTGCATCCATCCCGGCACGACTCGCACCGAGCGCACGCCGAGCCTGCTCGCCGCCCGCGCTACCCAGCTCGGCGTATCCCCGGAAGAGGCTGAACAGCGGGACTTCGCTCCGGACTCGCCGCGAGGTAATGCCATTTGCCGCATGGTGGATGCTTCGGAGGTCGCATTCGTCGCGGTCTTCCTGGCCTCCGAAAAGGCGTGGGCGGTGTCGGGCGAGCTCGTCGCGGCAAGTGGCGGCGCCGGGCGGTCTGTCTATTACTGAGCGGAAAAATGCGGCGCCGCCGGTCATATTGGCGGCTCCGTGTTTCTCAGGCTGTTCGTAAATGTCTTCGGTCGCCGCATTTGAGCTCACGCTGCTCCTGCTGGTAGCGGTCCTCGGCCTGGAACTGCTCGCCAAAGTTCTGCGCTTGCCGCCGGCAGCGGCGCTGATCGCCGGTGGCATGGCATTGGCATTTGTCCCGGGCTTCCCCACGGTCAGCCTCGATCCGGAGCTGGTCTTCGTCTTGTTCCTGCCGCCTCTGCTGATGGACGGGGCCTATTTCACCGCCTGGGCCGATTTCCGCAAAAACCTCGGGGGTATTCTGCTGCTGGCAATCGGCGCCGTCGCGTTTACCACGCTTGCTGTTGGCCTGATGGCGCACTGGGTCGTGCCCGCCCTGCCCTGGGCCGCGTGTTTTGCGCTCGGCGCCGTCGTCTCGCCACCCGACGCGGTCGCTGCAAAAGCCGTCCTCGAACGCGTGGCATTGCCGCGCCGACTGATGGCGTTGTTGGAGGGCGAGAGCCTGCTCAACGACGCCGCGGGTCTTGTCCTGTTCCGTTTTGCGGTCGCCGCCGCGATGACAGGGGTTTTTAGCATCGGAGATGCCGCCGTCACGTTCAGTTACCTCGCAATCGGCGGGGTTGCCGTCGGTGGAACGCTGGGGTTTTTGTGGGTCAAGTCGCTGCGTCTGTTTAAGGACCCGTCGCTGACCATCGTCGCCGCCATGTTGTTGCCGTGGGCGGCCTATATCGGCGGGGAGGCCTTGCACGTCTCCGGCGTCATCTCGACCGTTGCCAGCGGCATCATGCTCGGTTGGTACCAGCACGAGGTGTTTTCCGCAGCGGTACGCACGCGCGGCACCGCTTTTTGGCAAATGGTGATCTTTCTGCTGGAAGCGCTGGTGTTCATCCTGATCGGCTTGTCGCTGCGGGGGGTCATCGAGCGGCTTGGCGGTGTCGGCGATGCGCTGACGGCGCTCGCTATTCCGGTTCTGGCCATCGTCGCCGCTGTCATCCTGTCGCGCTTTGCCTGGGTGTTCGTATCGGACGGCTTGCACGCGATAGTCGACCGCATCAGAGGGCGGCGCCCGTCCTATTGGATTGGCGCCGCGACGCTGATCAGCTGGGCGGGGATGCGCGGCGTCGTCACCCTGGCTGTCGCGCTGTCGCTGCCCGAAGCAATGCCCGGACGCGATCTGATCCTCGCCGCCGCCTTTGTGGTCATCCTTGCGACTGTGATGGTGCAGGGCACCACGATCGGTCCGTTGATCCGGCTGCTGCGCCTGCAAGCGGTGGAAGCGGCGAATGCCTTTCAAATAAGGGAGGAGCAGGCAATCGCGCGGATGGCGGCGGCCCAGCTTGCTGCTGTCGAGCGCTTGTCTCGGCATAGCGATGGCAGCCAGAAACATCCTCGACTGCTTGAACAATACGGCTACCGCGCCCGCTTGACTGAACGTTACAGCGGCGAATCGGAAGTGCGGACCGCGAACGTCAAGGAGCACTACGAAGTGGTGCTCGCGGCCATTGCGGCAGGGCGCGCCGAGATCTTGATGCTGCACCGATTGGGGATGATCCACGACGAGGTGCTGCGCAGTCTGGAATCGGATCTGGATCTGCAGGAGCTCGCGGCGCGGGCGGCCCTGTCGTGAATTAGAAAGCAACGGCCGGGGCGCGGACGCGGGCATGACAGCCCATCTTTGGGCAGAACACGAACGAGGCCCGCCATGACACACAAGCTCGCCGATACCTCCGAGCCCGAAACCCTGCGTTTTGGTTACGGGGATAGCACGCTCGGCACCATCCTGATTGCCGAAAGCACGCACGGCGTCATCGCCCTGTTTATCGGCGACGACCGCGCGAAGCTGCTGCGCGACCTGCGGGAAGCCTTTCCCGAGGCCGAATGCCGTCTCGACGAGACAGGCCTGCTGCAAACCATCGCCAAGGCGACCGCCCTGGTTGACGCGCCGCATCTCGATACCGACCTGCAACTCGACCTTCGGGGCTCACCCATCGAGGTTGCCGTTTGGCGAGCGCTGCAAGCTATTCCCCCGGGTCGGACGAGCACTTACGGCGCGATCGCACGGTCTCTGCCGATCGCGGCTACGGCGCAGGATGTCGGCGCCGCCTGCGCGGCGAACCGCGTCGCCGTCGCCGTGCCCTGCCATCGGGTCGTGAAGTCCGGCGGGTCGATCGCCGGCTATCGGTGGGGCGTGCGGCGCAAACGCCGTCTGATCAACATGGAAGGAGTGGCATGATGCCGAGCCCTCGGCGCGAGCCCCAGGCCGACGACGCCGGCATAACCCCGGAGGCCGCGCCGCGCACGGTCTCGGCCGCGATTGACAGCCGGGTGGAGAATATCGATTGGGCGAAACTGCGTGCCGATCTCGATGTTCAGGGCTGGGCGGTCGCGCCGCAGTTGCTGACCCATATGGAGGCCGACTCCATTGCCGGCCTCTTCAATCAGCAGCAAGGTTTCCGCAGCCAGGTGATCATGAGCCGGCACGGGTTTGGCCGGGGCGAATACAAATACTTCAGCTACCCGCTGCCGCCCCTGATCCAGGCGCTGCGGACGGCCGCCTACCCGCACCTCGCGCCGATCGCCAATCAATGGCATGAGCGGATGCGCAACGAGGTCCGGTTTCCAGACGACCATGCGGCGTTTCTCGAACGTTGCCACCGGGCGGGGCAAGTCCGCCACACACCGCTGCTCCTGGAATACGGGCCGGAGGATTACAACTGCCTCCACCGCGATCTTTACGGGGAGCATGTCTTCCCGATCCAGATCGCTATCCTGCTGGACCAGCCCGGCGAGGACTTCATCGGCGGCGAGTTCGTGATGACTGAACAACGCCCGCGCATGCAGACGCGGGCCATGGTGCTACCGCTTCGGAAGGGCGACGCCGCCATCTTTGCGGTCAATAGCCGCCCAATGAGAGGGGTAAGGGGCGACTACCAAGTGAAGCTGAACCACGGTGTCAGCAAGCTTTACTCCGGCAAGCGGCACACGCTCGGCGTGATCTTCCACGACGCCTTGTGATATGAGACATCGGCTGAGAACGATGGAAGAAGCGTTCCACGACTGACCGCGCTTGAATCCAACGCCCTGGAGAGAAGTGCATTGACGCCGAGCGTATCGACGATGCGACGCTGCTCGCCGCCTGGTTGCGTCGGATCGGCGCGATCTACTCGGGGCGGCGAGCAACTGCCGGGGAACTTATTAGTATAGCCCGTGGGTCAGGTTGGCGCTAGAAACCAACTCGAGACCGCTGCATCCACGGCTTTGGCATGCTGCGTGTTTTGGTAGATGCTAATATGCAAAACGCACGTTAGGGGATGCCGATGCGACCGTCCCTCCGGTTTGCGGTTTACGGAATCGTAGCGCTCGTGCCTGGCGGCTGCACATTGGTCAGCGAAATAGCTGGTTCGTCGGTGGTCGCCGGAAACCAGCACGGCGGCACCGTCTCGCGGGTGACCACCTTCACGCGGGCAGGCGCGCTCAACGTGGCAAGCTCATGGTGCGGACAATATGGGCTCGTTGCTCAAGAGGTTCAGATCATCTTTGCCACTGACAGTATGGATTTCGCCTGCATTTACCAGCCGGAGTATCAACCCCAACCTCTTTTTAAACCGGCTGTTTAACTGGGGCATCATTCACCAAATTGATAGGATCACACTATCCGCCGCTAGACACCGCGGTCCACATGGGCGGGTTCGATCTGACGGTTAAGAAGCCCCAAACGCGTGACAGGTGCGCTCGCAGCGGCGCGGCGACACCCGCGAATGCCGGGCCGCCACGGATCGCCGAAGAACGAGCCCGTGAAGCAGCGCCGCCCAGGTCCCGCAAAAAGAATAGACTCCTACCTGCGCCCTATACCGCATGCTTTCCAACCCAACGCATAAGCGGCCGAGCTCGGTATGGCGATTTGCACCGCGACCGACCGCGGCGCCAATCATCAAGATGACGTTCACGACTTCTTCGACGCGCTGGCCGCCGGCAAACCTGTCCGCGGTCAGCTTCCTCAAGGCACCCGCCTTCCGGGACGGCCACGCCGGCTATTCGGACCCGCTGCTCGAACAGCAGTTCCTCGTCAACACCGTCAATGCGATCGGGGATCGAGGTTCTGGCGGTCAACGGCCATTATCATCATGTACGACGACTCAGACGGGTGGTACATTGGAAGATGGACCCGATCATTAATCCCTCGACGGCTACCAGCAGCAACCCCGCGGACGCGGATCAATTCAATGGTGCCGGCAAATACGGGAACGGCGCGCGGCTGGCCGATGGTAGCGGGAAAGCGATCCAGGGTCGCTGCGGCTACGGTCCGCGCCTGCCGTTCTTAGTGGTGTCGCCGTGGGCTAAGGAGAGAATTTCGTCGACCACACCATGACCGACCAAGCTCTGCACTGCGCTTTATCGACGATAATTGGGAGACCAGCCGGATTGGAAGCGGATCGTTCGAACGGTTGGTGTTGGCCGGGGTTATCGACGATATGGTCGGTTTTAACTGCGGTCGGGAGACGACGCCCATAAGAAGTTGGTCCTCAATGCGTTAACGGGACAGCCGAAACGGGCGTTAAACCTTAGCAGGGGAGGGGCTTCTGTCGCTGTCGCCTCCGATCGGGAAGCACTCGGTCGGGCTGGAGGGAGTCCTACAGCCCGATACCGCCGAAACGATCGTCACCGCCCCACTTATCGTGCGGTTAAGCGCCGATCAAAACCTCGGCACCAACGGCAAGCTGGAGCAGATTGGGCAACTCCTGATCGATCTCGGTGTCATCGACCAGCGTTCGCTGGCGCGGGCACGCCGCGTCGCGGACGAAACACGAAATCGGCTCGACCGCGTGCTTACGCAACTCGGTATGGTGAGTGAGCGCGGGCTCGCCGAAGCCCTGGCGACGCTGTTCCACGTACCGCTCGCCCAAGTCCCCGATTATCCACGCGCACCGCTGTTTGTGGACCGGCTCCGACCAAAGTTCTTGCGTAAGGCCCAAGCGGTACCACTCAACGACGCAGGCGACACATGCACGGTGGCCGTCACCGACCCGTTCAATGATTTTACCCGCCGCTCGATTGCAGCAGCGCTGGGTCGCCCGGTTTCCATCGCGATCGCCGTCCCAATCGAACTCGAAGCCGCCTTGAACCGGCTCTATCCCGAAGTTGAAGATCGCGACGCAGAGGCGTTGCTTGAAGAGATCGGTGTGGGTGGCGAACCCATCGAAGAGGACGCGGAGCGCCTCAAGGACCTTGCCAGCGAGGCTCCAGTTATCCGGCTGGTCAACCAGTTGATCGCCCGCGCGGTCGAGACCCGCGCTTCTGATGTGCATATCGAACCGTTCGAAGATCGTCTCCGGATCCGCTACCGGTACGACGGTGTACTGCACGAGATCGAGCCGCCCGCTGCCCATTTGCGGGCCGCGGTCATTTCCCGCGTCAAGATCATGGCCCGGCTCGACATCGCGGAACGTCGTCTGCCGCAAGACGGCCGCATTAGATTGACCGTGCGTGGTCATGAAATCGATTTTAGGGTGTCGACTGTGCCGTCGCTTCATGGCGAAAGCGTCGTGCTTAGGGTCTTGGATCGTACCGCCGTCGAGTTCGATTACACCAAGCTCGGCCTGCCTACAGATGTGCGGCTTGGAGTCGAGCGTACGCTCGACCTGCCACACGGTATGGTGCTGGTGACAGGACCAACAGGCAGCGGTAAGACCACGACCCTGTATACGGGACTGCTGAAACTAAATTCCGTCGCGCGCAAGATCATCACGGTCGAAGACCCGATCGAATATCAGCTACCAGGCATTAACCAGATCCAGGTCAGGGCCCAGATCGGCCTCAACTTTGCGACGCTGCTACGATCCATTCTGCGGCAGGACCCCGACGTCATCATGATCGGCGAGATCCGCGATCTTGAGACCGCGCAAATCGCTGTTCAAGCGGCATTGACCGGTCACCTCGTGTTGTCCACTGTCCATACCAACTCGGCGGCGGCGACGGTGACGCGGTTGCGAGACATGGGGGTCGAGGATTATCTGCTTGCTGCGACGCTTAGGGGTGTGCTGGCGCAACGGCTCGTCCGCCGCCTTTGCCCCGCATGCAAAACGGCCGAGTCCTCAGCGCCAGCATTGATCGACCGGTTCGATCTGCGGCGTCTGTCAGACACGATTTACCTGCATCGCGCGGTCGGTTGTCCGGAGTGTCGGGGGACCGGTTACCGCGGGCGCCGGGCGATCGCCGAACTGCTGCTGCCGAACGAGGAGATCAACCGGCTCTTCTTCGCTGGGGCCGATCAGGACGCCATCGAGCGCGCCGCGATTGCGGGGGGGGTGAGGCCAATATTCGATGCCGGCCTTATAGCGGCCATCGAAGGCGACACGACAATCGAGGAGGTGGTTCGCTGTATTCACAGCGAAATTTCAGAAGGTTAGATCTTCACAGGGTTTAAGATGCCGTCCTTTCAGTGGTCTGCACTCAGTCCAAGCGGCGAAGTTTTGCGAGGTGTCGTCGAAGCCTCGGACCGCGCGGCTGTGGTCGATCGACTGCAACGGCAAGGGCAAATCGTCCTCCGTGCCGAGCCTGCGGGCAATCGCTCGAAGATCGCCGATCTGCTGCGCCTCGAACTCGGCCGGAAACGTGCCCTTGATTCGACCCGGGTTGCGGAATTTACGCGAGAATTGGCGATAATGTTGGGTGCGGGACAGGATCTGGACCACGCCCTGCGTTTTGTGGTCGGGAATATCGGCAACGCGCGCGCGCACACAGTTTTCGAAGAGGTGCGCGACAAAGTACGCGAGGGAAGCTCGCTCGCCAGCGCGCTCGCCGCGTATCCGCGTAGCTTCTCGCGGCTTTATATAGGCATGGTGCGGGCCGGCGAAGCTGGCGGCACGCTGCCAGCGACTCTTGAGCGTCTCGCGGATCTGTTGGAGCGGCAGCACCGACTGGCGGCGAACATGCGTGCTTCGCTGGTCTACCCCTGCGTTCTGATCGTCGCCGCGCTCGGTTCAGTGTTCCTGTTGCTCGATTATGTGCTGCCCCAATTCGCACCGATCTTTGAAGAGGCGGGTGCGAAATTGCCGGTTTCGGCGCAGGCTCTGATGGTGCTGGGCGACACAGTGGGCGCGGTGGCGCCGTGGGCGGTTGTTGTCGTCGCGGCGGCCGTGCTGGGTTTGTGGCGTGCTCTTGCCCATCCCGCTTTGCGGCTCAGGTTCGACCACCTTTCATTGCAATTGCCGATTGCTGGCGCGTTGCTACGGGAAACATTGGCCGCGGAGCTGACGCGAACCTTGGGGACGTTGCTGCAGAACGGCATGGCACTGATCCCGGCGCTCGCCCTCGCGAAGGACGCACTTGGCAACACTGCGGCGATTGCAGCCGTCGAAGCAGCCGCGGCCGAAGCCAAAGCGGGACGCGGACTGGCGGAACCGCTGCGCCAAGGCGGTGTATTTCCTGCGCGCACAACGCATCTCGTCCAACTCGGTGAAGAAGCGGCGCAACTTGCCACGATGTGCCTGAAAGCGGCCGACATCCACGAGGAGCGAGCGCGACTAATGACGCAGCGACTAGTTGCGCTGGCGGTGCCGATTATCACCATCACGATGGGTCTGGTGGTTGCGGGGATTGTCGGCACGCTTATCACAACAATGCTTAGTCTCAATGATTTGGTCGGATGATTAGCGGCAGCCGATGATTGCAATCGCGCCCCGGCAGGCAGGGTTTACGCTCATTGAGCTGATCGTTGTCCTCGTCATTCTTGGCCTCGCGCTGACGCTGATCGTCGGCTACAAACCACCCTGGAGCACCGGTCTCGGGATTCGTGCGGCCGCCGGTCAACTCGCCTCAACTTTGCGGCTCGCGCGCTCTGAAGCGATCGCGCGTAACATACCTGTATCGGTCATGATCGACGTCGCGGAACATCGATATCGCGTCGGCTCAGAACCTGCTAGGCGATTACCGCCAGCGTTGAAGGTGGAACTGCTGACCCTCGCGGGCGAACGCCGAACGGCGGTGGAAGGCGCCATCCGTTTTAACCCGGACGGTACTTCGACCGGTGGCCGCATCACTGTCGGCGATGCAGATCGTAAGGTCGCCGTGGGTGTCGATTGGCTCACGGGGCGGGTGAGTGTCAGCGATGTGCGCTGACATCGAAAAGTCCGCTGGATTTGCTACCGCCGATCAAGGCCGTAGTGAGGCGGGTTTCACTTTGCTGGAGGTCGTCGTAGCTGCGGCCGTTGCCGCTCTGGCCCTCGTCGCGCTCTTCCAGTCGGGTAGCGCAGGGCTATTCACGGCTGGTGAGGCGATACGGGTGGAGGAGGCGGTCGATCTAGCGCAGTCGCATCTCGCGGCGATCGCCGACGCGGGGGCAATCGCTCCGGGCGAAACCGAGGGCGATGATGGCGGTGGGTATCATTGGCGACTGAGCGCGCACCCGATTATATCGCGGCGGGCTCCGACGCCCGGGCCGGGAGATACGGCGACAACGCTTTATGACATTCGGGTCACGGTTTCCTGGGGTGGTCGACGCCACACACGATCAGTTGAACTGGAAAGCCAACGCATTGCCGGCGGCGCGCTGCAATGAGAACGCCCTCGCAACGGCTAGGTCAAATATCCTCGATTTCTCGACAAGCAGGGTTCACGCTACTGGAGCTTGTGGTTGCACTGAGCGTCCTGGGATTGGTGATAATCGCTCTAAACCAAGGACTACAAACGGGCCTTGGCATCTGGAACGTTCAGTCGCGCCAGATCAGACGGACCAAGGATCTTGACGCGACGGCTCGAATACTCCGCCGGCTGTTGACTCAAATTCCCATCTCCACCTCCGCCGCGATCAATCCGGGGTCGCCCTCTGTCGCGATCGCTTTCAACGGGAAAGCCGACCAGCTGGCGTTTGTTGGCAACCTGCCGACTGGGCTTGGAACGGATAGCTACGCCGACATCACGCTAAGCCTGAGTGGGAAGCGCCTGACGCTGAACTGGTTGCCCCATCGTCACGAACTTCCGGGCCCGGCTCCAGCGGCGAACGTGATCGAAATCCTGCGGGGCGTCGAACGCCTAGACTTCGCGTATTGGGGACCGCCGGTGCCAGCCGCACCATCGACCTGGCTTGCCGGATGGGACGGCCCAAGGCTCCCCAACTTGCTCCGTGTCCGTTTGGGTTTTGCCGCGGGAGATACACGCCGGTGGCCTGACCTAATAATAGCGCCGCGACTTTAGCCGGCATTTTGACGCTTCAGCCGATCGGAGACGATCCATGCAAATGATCCGCTATCTCTATGAATGGTGGATCGGCCAACTTTCGGAGTGCATTCCGCAACGGTGGCGGCGGACCGCATCGTCGCGGCAAGACACTTTGGTTATCAGGCCGGTCGGGCCACTCGGCTCGGACCTCAGGGCGGTTTCCATGAGCATCTGGAGAAAAGGGCGTGAGACGAAGCTCGACGAAATCGAGATTGCACCAGATAAATTGGCCACCTTTCCCGACGTTACCCATCTCCCGGCTATCCTTGAATTCGCGGATGAC
>Ga0126371_10005638_pt1 | contig 11129 bp, 9 predicted proteins | sample PanSoiMetaPlot_4_FD_110145 | JGI IMG/M metagenome (GOLD analysis project Ga0126371, IMG submission 110145) | Tropical forest soil microbial communities from Panama - MetaG Plot_4 | ecosystem: Environmental > Terrestrial > Soil > Tropical forest > Bulk soil | place: Panama | collected 2016-02-17
CGCTTCTTCGACGCGCCACCGATCTACCTCCCAGACACTCTCGCGCCCGCGGCGCGTGCTGTGCGCGAGTCCTGACCGCTCCATCACACGCAGGTGCTTGGTGATTCCCTGTCGAGTTACGGGAGAGCCAGCGGCGAGCTCGGTGATCGATAGCGGGCCCCTTGCGCACAGCCGCGCAATGAGACCAAGCCGAGTCTCGTCGCCCAACGCCGCGAATAGCTGAGCCGAGCTAGCGCGCTTGATAGCCATTTGCCAGATACTTCGCAATCAAAACCATTTGGTGGCTCCACCCTCCTTCATTCGCAGCGAAAGCTTTGGCACGCCGCGCCAGCGGAATCTGATCGAAGCCCGACTCGGTTAGTGTGAGCTCGACACCCTCAGGCGTCTCTTCCAATCGGAATGTTACGAGAGTGGTGGGTTCTTTTGAATAGTCCATCCCGGGTTCGATCGCATACGGATGCCAGCGGAAGGAAAACAGCCGCTCAGGTTCCATTTGCTCGACGATGATGTTGAATGCCTTGCCTTCGTGGGGCTTCTGAAAGCCGGCGACCTCCGGGTCCACTTTGGTTCCCGTGATCTTACCGCTAACAGGAGCTCCAGCCACAAATGGTCCTTCGAACGTCACGCCGAACCATGTACCAAACTCGTGTGAATCGGATATCGCGCGCCAGACGCGGCTCAGCGGCGCACGCAGGACAACCTTCTTCTCAATGGTGTCTGCTGTTGTAGTCATGCAACCTCCAGGTTGCATATTAGCACAACCTAAGACGATATAGACAAAGGACTCACCTCCGACAGCCCTATGAAGCAATGATCCCCCCGGAGCGCCGAGTCTAGCATGCAGATTTCAGCGTCGCTTGCACCAGGTTGCGAAGAGAAGGCCCGCCTGCTCAGGCCAGCCGCCGCGGCCGAAGCAAATCGTCACCGCGCCATTCAGGAACTGACTTGGCACGTCGGCACTCTACAGGATCCCAATTTCAGGGTGTTGCAAGATCTAGCGGAGGCGCAAGAAAGATGGTGGACGATGCGCAGGAAGCGCTAAACCATCACACTACGGCTCACGGATGCTAAACCGCAGTACGCCGGGCATAGGGCGTATCCTCTATTATCAGCCCGTTCGGATAGGGTAGGAATCAAAATTATAGGATGCGGCGATGCAATGTTCTCCCCGAACGATCATCTGTGAAGAGAAGGCCCGCCTTCTTCGTCGGCACGCTGCGACCGAATCAGATTACCATCGAGCCATTCAGGTGTTGGGTGCTGCTATTGGGTTGCTAAAGAAACCCGATGGCAACGAACTGGAAGACCTCGCGGACAGCGCAAGAAACGTGGTGGAAGGCGCGTGGGACGCGCTGCAGCGCCACACAAGCGAGCACGGACGCTAACACCGGCCTCCAAACGATTCATTTGCACAAGCGGTTCGACGGCCCGCCTTTTTTTGTCAGCACAGAAATGGCAGCCCGGGTTCCGTGAACAAAATCGTATTTCCGGAACTTAATTCTTCCACCTTGTAACGCTCGAATACGCCCGTGCCGCGTTCTCGCTCTTATCTAGAGAAAACGACACCCGGGCAATGCTTTCGGCGGGGTCAATAACCACCTCGGGCAGCAATGGCGGCTTTATCGTAATCGTTATGAAATCTTTCTCTATCTCTCTATGAAGGCCAATTCAACTAGGTCCGCGAAGTCGAAATCTACAATCACAACCGGTTCTCCTTCTACTACTGAATAGCGTGATTCGCTTTAATGAAATCTCTAACCGGAAGTTGACTCACGCTAGCCACGTTCGTTTTAACCTAACGCTGGAAGACGAGCGATACGGTTTTGACGCAACCCGCATCGCTGATTCTATATCCCGGCAATTCTGAGATGGCAGTTTGAAATTCCTCACCTCTCATGATCGCGAGGAGGCGCTTTACGGCTTCCGTCTCTAGGATCTGTTTTCGGCAAACGAAGAAGTAGTCCTCTGTGACCAGGCGAACGAAATCGAGATGGAATTGCCGGGCTGCGGCTTCCACTCCGAAACCCGCATCCGCCATACCACTGGCCACATAGGCTGCGACCGCTGCATGCGTGAACTCGATCTGCTCGTAGCCGTTGATTGCGCGACCATCGATCTTCTGCTGCTCCAAGAGCAGGTTGAAAAGCTGACGCGTCCCGGAATCCGGATCGCGATTCACGAACCGAACCGACCGGTTGAGTAGCTGGCCAACCGAGGTTATGCGGATGGGATTTCCAGGTTGGACCATAAGGCCAATCTCCCGGGTCACAAAGCTAATGACGCGATGCTCACTTGGAACCAGCCAAGCTTTGCTGGCCGCGAGGCTGCGATTGCGCAGTTCGCCTTGGGGAAGATGCATGCCGGCCAGATCGCAGCCATCGTGCGCGAGCGATACCAGTGAGTTCTGATTGCTGACGTATCTAAGATCGACTCCTAAGCTTTTCTCACGGATCAATAGCTCCCTGAGCTTTGAAACGGCGAAGCCATGGCTTGCATGAACGCGAATGATTGAGGGGCCGAGCGGCAGAAGCTGATTGATCTCCGTTTCCAGTTCCTGGGCGAGGTTCTGGAGTTGCGGCCCCAGCCTCGCCTGGAGACGTTGTCCTGCCCAGACAAGTTTGTCGCCGAAGGGGGTCAGCTTCGTGCCGCTTCCTTGCTTGCGTTCCACCAAAGGAATACCGAAGAATGTGGACCACTTCTCGATGAGATTCCAGGCATGACGATAAGAAAGGTCCGCGCGGCCGGCCGCATCGCTAATTTTCCCGGTGATTCGGATGTCGTTCAGCAGATTGAGCATGACCGGGATTGAGGTCGGACTACCTTCCTTTCGGAATTGCCAGGCCGGCTGGATTTCGATTCGAATCATCGATGCTCTCGACAAATATGTATATAATATCATATTTTAAAATCAATGATCCGCAGTTACGCTGGGAAAATGATCATTGGAGATCGCCAAAGGGTTTCTCTAGAATATGTATTATTATGCATATTTGCGCGGTGTTCCTCTGCAGCGTTGGCATCGGCAGCCTACGCGTTGCTCCTAGCGCAACCAGCATTCGGCCAAAAGCCGGGGGACTCGGGGCAAATTGCCGGTGTCGTGAGGGACCCGGCCCAAGCGTTGGTTCCCGGTTCGCGGATCACGCTAACGAACGAGCAGACCGCAGTTACGACCACCACGGTCACCGACGACCAGGGCGCATACAAGTTTTTGGCCGTGCCGGCCGGAACGTACGTAGTCACGGCGGATACCAAGGGCTTTGAAGTAAGCGCCAGCCCTCAGCTAAAGTTCGAGGAGGGCCAGACGGTGAGGTTTGATTTCACTTTGGCGCTCGCCGGAACCGTACAAAGCGTGAACGTTTCCGCAGGAGTGGAGAACGCATACCGCGTGGACAACGTGGCCCAGGGTGGGCCTTTCGGAACTACGCCGATCCTTGACCTTCCTTATTCGGTCAACGTGATTTCGCGTCAGTTGATCGACGACACGCAGTCACGAAACCTCAAAGAAGCCGCCAAGTACCTTCCGCTCGTGTCGTTCCAGGAAATGCAGGGGCCTGAGGTTCTGCGGCCCGAGACTCGCGGTATGCAGGGAAGCAATATGCAGAACGACCGCAAGGATGGGATGGGAATCGCCGTGACCACGCCTTCCGCCCTGGAGGAATACGAGCAGATTGAGGTGCTGAGTGGAACCGGCGGCCCGCTATTTGGACCGGCCAACCCGTCGGGCATGTTCAACTTCATCACGAAACGTTCTACCGAGGAGCGGTTGGGTGAAATCGAGTTGGACTACGAAGGTAGCACGGTGGGGACGGTTCACACAGACTTGGGTGGACGCTTCGGGAAGGACAAGATGTTCGGATACCGCACCAATCTAGCATTGGCGGATGGGAACGGATATGTAACCGGCAGCGAGCTAAGGCGTCAATTGGCGGCCTTTGCAGGCGATGTACGGGTAACGGACCATACGGTGATCGAGGGAAACTTCAGCTACTACAACTTGTTTCAACACGGATACCCGGGTTGGTTCGCCTATTCGCCCACCACGACACCGCTGTCTGCGCCCGGGTCGAAGAGCATTCTCCTTCCGGAAGATGCGCCGGATCCGACGGGCCAAGGTTACGGACAGTCATTCTCCGGCGTTGATCTCACGTCAAAGATCGGGGAGCTGCGGCTGAAGCACGACTTCAGCTCCAACTGGCATCTTATGGTGAGCGGCTTGGATCAAATCTCCGATAGAAACCTCAATACGGCGGTGAATCAATTCACCGACAACAATGGCGACTACAAGAGCTACCTTGCCAACGCGTTTTCTTCGCTCGCGCCGCGATTCCATGTGTATAGCGACCTCTTGTATGTGACTGGCAGATTCAACACAGGTTCCGTTCGTCACGACGTAGTCATCGGAAGCACGGGGTACAGGTTTGCGTCTTATTCACCGGTAACGAATCCTGCCAAGACGGCGCTTTGCACGGAGAATACGCCGCAAGGGATCTGCCAAGCGAGTATTGACAATCCGATGGTGTACGTGGTTCCTCCGAGCGGCATCTTTTCATACGAGAAAACCAGCCCCTCAACGGGGATCTATGTGTCCAGCATTATCCGTCAACAGGGTTTCAGCTTTAGCGATTCCATCACGCTCAGTCCGCGCTGGGTCGTGCGAGTGCAGGCCAGCCAAGATTGGACCTGGACCGACAACTATACGGTGAACGCAGCCAACAATTACGCCCCAGCCCACGCTCCCGGGGGGTACGTCAATCAGGGCATTAGCCCGTCCGCGAGCATGATGTTCAAGCCGCGCGCGGACATGACAATTTACGCCAGTTTCGCCGACAGCATTCAGGCTCCGGATATCGCGGCTGCCAGCAGCTCAACGACGGTCATTGTGAACGCTAGTCAAGCGCTGCCGTCCTATCGCAGCAAGCAAGGAGAGATCGGCTATAAACTGCGATTCCGCAGGATCACGTTTTCCGCAGACGCGTTTCGTTTAGAGAGGCCGTTCGCGAATTATGTAACTGGCGTGGTGAATCCCGCTTGCGGCAATTTGTCCGGTACGCTCAATTGCCAGAACTACCAGATTACAGGGAACCAGCTTAACTACGGCATTGAAACGATGCTCTCCGGACGGATCTTCGACAGGCTGATGGTAACAGGTGGCTTGGTCGCGCTGAATCCAAAGCTGACGGACACCGGTATCGCGGCAACGAACAACAGAAATTTCGTCGGCATTCCGGACTACAAATCGAATGTACTTGCGGAGTATCGTTTGCCCTTGCTGGCGGGCCTCTTCTTCAACTGGGATTGGCAACATGTGGGGCGGCGGGCTATCGATGATATCAATAGCGAATACACGCCTCAGTACGATGTTTTTGATTTCGGCCTCCGCTACACGACGAAACTTTGCGGAAAACTGACCACGTGGCGACTTTCTGCGAATAATGCCACGGATGCACACTATTGGTCGACTTTAGGTCCCGGCAGTATTACGGGGCAGAGTACCGGAAGTTATCTCGGACATCTGGGGGAGCCTCGATTGATCACAGCTTCTATGCGGTTTAACTTCTAGTTCGGCAATTCGATTTCAAAGGAGATGGAATGTCGCGAAGTCTGGCATTGACCGGCTGTTTTCAAGCGCTATTGTTGGCATCGATTATGACTGCTCAAGCTACTAATTGCGCGCCCCCGTCGAATCAGCAGGTAATCATCTATCGCGCCGGCAGCCTGACACGGGCGTTTAAGCCGCTGATCGAAGCGTTCACTTGCCAAACGGGCATTCAAGTGAAAGATTCGGCGATGGGCAGCGTGGATGCCGGCCGGCAAATCACCGCGGGAGGCGAGAAGTGCGATCTATACGCACCGGCCGACTACCTGGACATTGATTTGTTTATGAAACCGGCGGGCTATGCGGGCTTCGACATCGTATTCGCCCACGGCAGGATGGTGCTGGCATATTCTGCAAGCGGGCTGGCTACAAAGAAGCTCCCGCCGATCGCCGAAGCCGACGGCGCGCCATTTCATCCACCGGATTCGATTCCGAAGGCAGCCAAAAATTGGTATCAGATCCTCGCCATGCCAGGTGTCGCAATCGGCGGCGGCAACTGGTTTCTCGATCCCGGAGCTTATCGCGGTCCCATGATTTTCCAGCTTGCGCAGGAATACTATAAGGCGCCAAACCTTTATAACAACCTCCTGGGACATTTGGTGATCATGGGTCAGAATTCCGGAGCCGTTCTCGGTAAGCAATTTGATTTTCAATTCACCTACGAGCACAACGCCCGTGCGACGGCGGCGAGCAATCCTGACTATCGGTACGTCGATCTTCCCGAAGAGCTGAACCTATCGGATCCGGCCAAGGACACTTACTACCGGCAGCACGCGGTTATGGTACTGCCTGGGCTAGGGACTCCGCGGAGCGCCAAAAGAATTGCAGTACCGGGCGCTCGCTTGGCGTGGGGCATTACACTGCTCAAAGACGCTCCCAACAAACAGAGCGCGATCAAATTTCTTCAGTTACTTTTAGGTCCTGCCGGGACTTCAGCGCTGAAGGAAAACGGTCCCGATCCTCTTTCCCCTGCTTTCGTCAGCGCGGCGGACTTCCGCAACCTTCCTGAAGCTCTTCGACCGCTGGTTAAGACAACAGAGAGATAAGGCCCGTCGAAGCACATGAATTACGATGAAAGAGGGTTCGATGCGCGCGCGGCACGCCGTAAGAAGAACAGCAGAAGACGTCCGGATGCGAGGATTCGCACAACGTCACACCGTCAAGGCCGCCCTGGAATGGCTGGATGCTCAGCTTCAGCCACTGCCCCCGGAGAATCTTCCGCTGCGGACTGCCGCGGGCCGGGTGCTCGCAAACTCCGTTGTCAGCGATGTCGACGTGCCGGGATTCGATCGTGTCACGATGGACGGCTATGCGGTTGTCGCCGATAGCACGGACGGCGCGTCTGCCTATAGCCGCTTGCCTCTTACTGTAATCGGCGATTCCATGCCTGGCCGGCCATTCGACGGTTTCGTCTCGGCGGGCGAAGCGGTTCGCGTAATGACGGGAGCCCCGATGCCGCCCGGCGCGGATTCCGTTCTGCCCGCCGAATGGATTGACGTGGATGAAAGCGATCTGGTCCATGTCAGCGCCTTGACGGCCGTCTCGCCCGGAAAAAACGTCGGCAGACGCGGCGAAGACATTCTTGAAGGGACTTTGGTGTTCGAAACGGGCCGTATACTGCGCCCGCAGGATTTGGGCGTGCTCAGCTCAATCGGGCGAGGGGAAGTACGCGTCGTCCGGCAGCCGCGTGTGCGTTTGGTTGTGACGGGCAACGAATTGCTAGGGGCCGGTTCTCGGCCGCACGGTTTTCACATTGCCGATGCCAACGGGCCCATGGTCGCAGCGCTGGTTGAGCGCGACGGGGGCATCGTTGATTTCCCTGGAATCGTTCCAGACGATCGCGATGCGATTCTGGAAGCACTTCGGGCCGACGCCGATATAGTTCTCGTCTCCGGCGGATCGAGTGTGGGCGTCGAAGATCTCGCGCCGATGCTGGTGGCGGAATATGGCGAGCTGGCTGTGCATGGAATCGCGATGCGGCCGAGCAGTCCAACCGGGCTTGGCCGGATGGAACATCGATTGATTGTCTTGCTTCCCGGAAATCCAGTGTCTTGCCTTTGTGGCTACGATTTCTTCGGCGGGCGGGCGGTGCGCGCTCTCGGTGGGCGAAGTAAGACATGGCCTTACCGGCCGATACGTGGCGTGTTAAATCGCAAGATTAGTTCTCAAATCGGACGCCTGGACTATGCCCGCGTGAAAATGCAGGACGGGAGAGTTGAACCGTTGGCCATCGGCGGGGCCTCGATGCTTTCGTCCACGACTCGCGCGGATGGGTTCGTGATTATCGGCGATGACAGCGAGGGCTTTGCCGCCGGCGCAGAGGTGGAAGTCTGGCTGTATGCGTGAGCAGGAGCAGTTCCTTGAAGTCCTTGATCGTGACGAGGCGGAACGGCGTTTTCGTGCGGCGCTGGACTGCACGCCGCGCGGCGTTGAAGTAGTGCCGCTCGATGCCGCCCTTGGGAGGGTGCTGGCCGCGGATGTGGTTTCCCCGGTTGACGTGCCATCCTTCGATCGCTCCAACGTAGACGGTTTTGCGGTCATCGCGGAAGACACATTTGGCGCATCCGAAGAGGTCCCCCGAACTTTGCAACTCGGAGCGGAAGAGATTCATACGGGGGTTATTCCGGCCACCGTCATTCAATCCGGAACGGCCGTGTTGATCGCAACGGGTGGCATGGTTCCGCGGGGCGCGGACGCTGTGGTCATGGTAGAGCATACGGAGGCGCGAGGCTGCGAGCTTCAAGTCGCGAGGCCGGTTACAGCAGGCAGCGGGGTCTCGTTCGCCGGAACGGACATCACGGCCGGAGAGACGGTGCTTCGCCGCGGCCGCATGCTCACGAGCCGCGACACTGGAGTACTGGCCGCGATTGGAGCCGCTACTGTGGAGGTCTGGCGAAAGCCGGTCGTCGCCATCCTCTCGACAGGCGACGAGATCATTGCGCCCGGCGACAAGATGGAACCGTCGAAGGTTTACGATTCCAACGGCCAGGTGCTCGCGGACGCCGTACGCGAACTCGGCGGCGAGCCGCATCGGATGGGCATTACACATGACGATATCGATGCCCTGCGGGAGCGGCTCCGTCACGCGCTCGAGTTCGCGGATGTCGTACTTCTTTCGGGTGGGACAAGTAAAGGGGCAGGCGATGTGTCCTACCGCGTGGTTGCGGAACTCTCCGATCCCGGTATCGTCGCGCATGGAGTGGCGCTCAAGCCGGGAAAACCAATCTGCCTAGCGGCGACAGGCGGACGAGCCGTGGTTGTACTTCCGGGATTTCCGACATCGGCGATTTTCACTTTTCACGAGTTCGTGGCGCCGGTACTCCGAATGCTCGCGGGCAGGGGCTCTGAGGAACGGACAACCGTGCCAGCGAAACTCGCGGTCAAAGTAAATAGCGAAATAGGGCGAACAGAGTATCTGCTGGTCGGGCTAGTGGAGACAGCTGAAGACGGCACAGGAATATCGCTCGCGGCGTACCCGATGGGACAAGGTTCGGGCAGCGTTACCACGTTCAGCCGCGCGGACGGCTTCGTTACCATCGGCCGGCATGAGGAGATTGTTCAGGCTGGGACGACTATCAACGTTCAGCTTTTGAGCCGGGATCTGCAATTGGCCGATCTCGTCGTCATCGGCAGCCATTGCATCGCACTCGATTATTTATTAGGAGAGCTGCAGCAGAGGGGTATTCAATCGAAGTTTTTAGCGGTTGGAAGCACGGCAGGATTGCTTGCCGCCAAACGCGGCGAGTGCGATCTTGCGGGGGTTCACCTGCTGGACCCGATAACAAATCAGTACAATCGCCCATTCCTGGCTCCGGACCTGGACCTGATACCGGGCTACGGCCGTCTGCAAGGTATTGTCTTCCGCGCGGGAGACGCGCGCTTTGAAGGCTGCACCGCGGAGAACGCGATCCGAAATGCAATTCACGATCCCGCGTGCGTGATGGTGAATCGGAATCAGGGAAGCGGTACGCGCGTGCTGATCGATCGCCTCCTTAGAGGCGTCAAGCCTCACGGTTATGCGGTCCAGCCGCGAAATCACAACGCGGTTGCGGCCGCGGTATTGCAGGAACGCGCCGACTGGGGCATGACGCTGGACACCATCGCGCGAAACGTCGGCCTGGGATTTTTGCCAGTGCAGGCGGAGCAGTACGATTTCATCGTGCCCAAGTCGCGTGCAAATCGGGCTGGGCTAGTGGCATTTCGAGCGTTGCTTGAGCAGCCGTCGATAAGGGATGCGCTAATACGCCTGGGGATGCGGCCTTGACCACCGGTGCCATTGTTCTTTGCGGAGGACGATCGACGCGAATGGGCGCCTCCAAAGCGACGCTGCCTTTCGGCCCCGAGACCATGTTGCAGCGCGTCGTACGCCTGCTAGGTACGGTGGTCGCGCCGGTAGTCGTGGTTGCGGCTCGAGGGCAGACTTTGCCGGATTTGCCGGATCAGGTGATCCACGCGGTGGACGAACGTGAGCAGCGCGGTCCGCTCGAAGGATTGAGAGCGGGGCTGAAAGCGCTTCCGAATTCTGTCGACGCGGCGTACGTGACGAGTTGCGATGTGCCGCTGCTTGTTCCAGGCTTCGTAACCCGGATGATTGAGATGCTGGGCGATCATGATATTGCGGTGATAGAAGTGGATGGATTCCCGCACCCGCTTTCTGCCGTCTACCGGCGCGATACCTTGCCGCAAGTCGAATCGCTGTTGGAGCAAGACAAATTGCGTCCGGTATTTTTGTTTGATTCGGTTCGGACTCGGCGCGTACAACCTGCCGAGATGATCTCCATCGATCCGGAGCTGAGCACGCTGCGGAATCTCAATACGCCGAATGATTACGCGAAGGCTCTGTCCGACGCCGGCCTAGCACCCGGGAAGTGAGTAGCGTGCACTACCAGCCGCGCTGGCGGTGGTATTCTGCCACCAACGTATTGAGATGCTCGCGGCTGAGCGAGGCTGCCGGATCGTTCGGCAACGGCGAATTAAGAAACCGCTCGGGCAGCGTATCTTCGGCTGGGGTCCAGCCGGCGAGAACGTTAAACTCCCGCTTGGCGGATACGATGCGCCGGGCAGTTTCGCGCATTTCTTCCGCTGTTGCATTCCATCCGGTTACGCTTCGCAGCATTTCGGCCGCTTCGCCGTAGAAATCCTCGAAGACGCCACGCAAGAACTTGCAGAGGATCAGCGAATCCATCAGCGCGGCTTTGTCTTCGGTTTCGATAGCGTAGCGCACTGCGTCCACGGTAACGTGGCGGCGATCGACCTTGTCCGAGAAATCGACGTCATAGGCGCCGCTGCGATTGTGGTCCGCGCCACGCGCGCCAACGGCGAAGCCGAGCGCCATAGTCTGAAGCGCCCTCGGTTCATAACCGGGAATTTCGAGTCCCTTGACTTGCGGCGCGATGGCGATGCTGTCGTGCCCGATGACGCGAGCCGCCCGGCGGCTCCCCTCCGCCAGCATGTCGCCGATGCCCTGCCGCGAGCCGATCAGATCCAACGCCCGCAGCATCGCCGAGCCATCGCCGAACTTGAGCCATGGTTC
>Ga0126371_10005639_pt1 | contig 11128 bp, 7 predicted proteins | sample PanSoiMetaPlot_4_FD_110145 | JGI IMG/M metagenome (GOLD analysis project Ga0126371, IMG submission 110145) | Tropical forest soil microbial communities from Panama - MetaG Plot_4 | ecosystem: Environmental > Terrestrial > Soil > Tropical forest > Bulk soil | place: Panama | collected 2016-02-17
CGTAACTCCAAATGGCCAAGAGTAGAGCAGCGGCGAGTATGGCGAGGAGGGATTCGTTTATCAAGCCCTCGCTTCAATTCCGAATCTAGACGGCAACTACCCAGTCATTGGAAGCTGGGTGATTGATGGTGAATCTGCCGGCATCGGCATCCGCGAATCAGGCAAAATGATTACGAACAACCTGAGCCGCTTTGTGCCTCATACTTTTATGTGAGAGGAATTTGCGCGGCTCTCGCGATTCTGCGAAAGTCGGCAACACGAGCGCGTTAGGCAGCATCTTGACCAGCGCGTTGAAAGAAGGACAAAAGGTCCGCGTTGATCAAGTCTTTATAACATCTTGAGCGACTTCGAAATTCGCGGGAACAAACGTTAGACATATTCGAAGCGGGCAAGCAATTATGGCACATGTGGTGACATCCGTTGGCCCGATCGTCGCCCCGGTATGGTCGCGGCCGTTAAGTTTTCACTCCACACTCTGTGAACGTGACGCATTTGCCGTTCTTGCTTGCGCTGAGAACCTTCGAATATCAGCGAGACGATCAACATCATTACCGCAGCCCCGAAAATCGCTCCGCACCAAACCCCTTGGATAAAACCGGAACCGTCCATAATCAAATACACGACCTGCTGTCGTGCTCCTTAACGCTGCGCACAAACTGCAAGCGAGCTGCCAAACCGAATCACTCGCGGGTGGACATAGGCAAGGTTTGAAGCTGCCGTCCGCTTCATGCCGAAGCTCATGAAGATAAAAGAATTCCGAATAGATTCAGACCCTCCGGCTCGCGAAAGAATAGAAACGAAGGAGACGTTGGGCACAAACCGATCGGTTAATGAACACGCTGTTCGGTTAGGTGTCCAAAGTAGATGCCTCCCGCGGTCCAGATGTGAAGGTCGCTTCCAAAGCTCGACGATCTACAAGCATCAGAACCTGATCAGCATCACCAACTGATTGAGTATCGACGGCAACCTTGGACTCGCCTCGGCTGCCCCTCCGATGAGTTATTTCCGGCAGTGCATGGGAGTTGATTGCCTGAATCGACGCTGGCTCAGGGCGTTCGGTTCTGAACGCGCGATTCCGGAAGTGGACATGCACTAGGCAAAGTGCGAGGAAATCCCCTTTGTTTGCAAACCCATAGCGGCGGTGACAGGCTTGCCTGAATCTATGACCAGGAGAGTCTGGCATGGTTCAGAGCGTTGTGAACTTTTTCCGCGATCTGAAGTTAGCCGCGCGTTCCCTGGGACACGCGAAGGGCCTGACGGTTTCCGTGGTCCTGACCCTGGCGCTGGGAATCGGCGCAAATGCCGCGATGTTTACTCTGTTGCGTGGCATCCTGCTGCGGCCCCTCGTCAACCGTGACGAAAGCAGCCTCATTTATATCCGGCAGACCGTAGACGGGAAAAACTCCTGGTTCTCGGTTCCGGAAATCGACGATCTGACTTCGCGCGTCAAGATGCTGCATTCCTTCGGCGATTTCTCCACGATCGGGTTCACCCTTGTTGGGCTCGGAGAGCCTCGCACAGTTCGAGCTGGAGTAGTTGGAGGATCGTATTTCCAGGCGATGGGATTACGTCCGATCCTGGGCCGACTTGTGGACAAGAGCGACGATGGGCCGAACGCTGCCGGCGTCGTTGTACTTACATATCGTTTTTGGTCGACAGCCCTGAATCGCGATCCTTCCGTAATCGGAAAGACCATCCGGCTTAGCTCGTTCATTGATTCGCGTAGCGCCACAGTCGTCGGCGTTCTAGAGCCCTGCGTTCCTTATCCAGAGGAGACTGAGATCATCGGCAACATCGTCACCAGTGCTCATCACCTTTCGGCGACGATGGTCACTGGACGAATCCATCGCATGACTGAACTTTTTGGGCGGCTGAAACCGGGCGCCACTTTGGAACAGGCTCGTGCAGAGTTGGATTCCGTGTACAAGAGCATGAAGCAAGAGCACCCCGAGGCTTATCCGAGCAGAAGAGACTTTCAAATCAGCGCCACGCGATTACGCGATCAGCTCACCTCCGGAGCCCGGACGATATTGCTTGTGCTCATGGCGGCATCGGTACTGGTCTTCATCATCGCCTGCTCTAATGCCGCGAACCTGATTCTGGCGCGCACCGTGCGCCGCGAGAATGAACTTGCTATGCGCGCAGCGCTGGGAGCCAGCACGCTTGACCTGCGCCGTCTTCTTCTGGCCGAGAGCCTGGTGCTGTGTGTAGCTGGCGCAGCCCTCGGCATTTTCATCGCGCAGCCGCTGGTTGGAGTCCTTGCGGAATACGCGTCCCGTTTTTCGGTGCGAGCGCTCGATCTCACGATCGATTCCAGCCTGCTGTGGGTCGGTGCGGGACTGGCTGTACTCGCAGCAGCACTGCTTGCATTGGTCCCGCGGCTGCCATCTTCGCGAGTCCCTCAGGGACTTGGGATTGCCGCCGGGACCTTGCGAATCACGGGCACCACAAATCGAAGGCTGAAGGTTTTCGTTTTGGTACAGGTAGCGGCGTGCTTCGTGCTCGTCGCGGCATCCGCAGCGACGGTCAATACTCTGCTTTCGCTCGAGTCTGTCCGCGCGGCTTTTGAGACGCGCCACATTCTTGCGGTAAACGTGCCGGTGATCCGCGACGGAAAAACGGCAGGCCAGATCATGGATTACTATCGCGAGGCGATGCGTCAGATCCACGAATTGCCGGGCGTTTTGAACATTGCCCTCACCAGCGATGTTCCGTGGCGGGATCGCGGCGAATTCTTGTTAGAGTTTGCGACCGACAACCACCCTCCGGGTGCAGACCAAAAATATCCGCGCGCATACCTGCGAAGCGTCTCACCGGGATTCTTTACGACACTCGGCCTGCCACAGATTGCCGGGCGAGACTTCACCGATGCGGATCGCATCGATAGCGAGCCCGTCGCTATTGTCAGCCAGAGCCTGGCGGAAGAGATGTTCCCAGACGGGAATGCCCTGAACCATTTTGTAACGTGGACCGAAGCCAACCTGAAGTTCGCCCCTGGGTTTTCAGCGGCTCCGCGGCGCATCGTTGGCATTATCCCAGATATCGACAACGACGATTTTGTTCCCCGGCCGATCATGTCCATCTATCATCCAGCGGGCCAGGAGCAGACATTTATGCCGAGCCGTCTTCTGATCGACGTGCGCTCCGATCCGTACACTCTGGTTCAGCCGATCACGCGGATCATACATAATCTGTCCGCTAACCAACCTGTCGAGCGCGCGAAGACTCTTGAAGACATCCGCACCGAGGTACTCTCGCCAGAGCGGCTCAACGTCTTGATCTCCACGGTCTTCGCCGGCGTGGCTCTGCTCATCGCGATTGTCGGCGTGGCCGGCGTGCTCGCATTCTCGGTCAGCGGACGCACGAGAGAATTTGGAATCCGCCTGGCAGTCGGAGCCGCGCCGCAAGATCTCCTCGTGCGTGTGGTTTCAGAGGGCGCAGTGATGGCGGCAGGCGGGCTTGCCCTCGGGCTGGCGGGAGGATTTTGGCTGGCAAAGCTAGCGGGCTCGTTCATCGGCGGCGTGAAGTTGCCGGGAGTTCTGCCGTTAGTTGGTTCCGCGCTCGTGCTGCTGATTGCCGCCGTGACAGCGTCCATGATTCCCGCACTCCGCGCAGCTCGCGTCGACGTGATCCAAGCGCTGCGAACTGAGTGAGACTGAAATTACCGTGGCTTTCTAAGGCTTTGAATATACGGAGTACGGGAATCCAGCGTCGTTCGAGTGACTAACCCATGATCAACACGCCGATCCGATCCAGAGACCACGCGAGGCTCACGGCAAAGTAGTCCAGATAGCTCGTCCAGCTTGAATTGGACGGAAAGCGTTTGTAAGTTACTGATTGTTGGGGTGGGTGATGGGAATCGAATTCACGCCCATCTGGAATAACAACAACTTAGCGGCAGCGAGTGGCATAACTCGGTTGAACTTGGAAGTATCTGGAAGCATTGTTGGACCGCAAATGGACTGCAGAATGCTGCGGCATCAAAGAGTTCGCAGCACTGCAACACGCACCAGCAATATCAGTCCAGATTTTGGATTTTTCTTGGACGATCAAAGTTCGACTTAACGCGGCTGTCCGCGATCTGCTCACGCGGCTGTCCAAGCGTGAAGGCTAATACACGACTATAGGAGACTGTGCTTCCCATTATGAAGTACGAATTCTCTGCCAGAGAGCTAGTACTCCAATTCCGGGTAGCGTCAAAACCGAAGTCGTTGGTTCTGGCACAGGTGAAGGTGAGCTAGGCACCTGCGGGACGGTCGAAAAGATGAGCCGCGCGGAACTAATCGTCACCTGCCCGGGTGTTTGCCATTGGGAATGGAAATCGAGAAAAAAACCGACTGAAACGTCTCCATACCCAGGAGATGTCCAATATGTGCCGCCCTGAAGTGCATTTACATCGATTACCTGATCGAGCCAAAAATTCCCGCTACCGTCAATCCCGTATGCTGAAGTGACCCATGAAAAGGAGTTTGTGTACGAATCCGTTCCCATGTCGCTGCCAAATCCCACCGCGAAGAGGTAAGACATTCTCGTGTTTTCCGTAATCGAGGAGAGAGCAGCAATCCCTGATGAGGGGTCCAGGGCCAGCGGAAGCTGAACAGTTCCCTCCATCTGCAGTTGTACTGAAGATAAGTACATGCCGGGAACTCCAGCTATGTTGACACTGCTGGAATCAGCAGGACTGCCGCTTGTCGCGTTATAAGCTCGCTCAAGTCCCGGCAACTCCAATGTGTAAGAATCCGCCAGACAGATCGGCAAAGGTAACAAGCTGCAACTGAAGAAGAGGAGAGACAACACCTGGTAGACTCGGCCCATAAAAATTGCCCCGTAACTCGAAGTGGAATTCGTGAACGCGACGGCATCACAAACGATTCCTTTGGAAAAGTCAATGTGAAAGGTTTTGCAGCCGCGCTATCATGGCAGAACCTCGCAACCTCTGAGACCTCTTAGGCACAGTTAAACAGCAGTCTTGTAAACTGGGTTGAACTTGTTACCTAGCGATCTCAGCCCCATGCCGCTCAAGCGGCACCAGAAGCCCTTTTCTGATCCTGATTGGTTATTCGAACTGAAGCATGACGGCTTCCGTGCGCTCGCGTTTGTGGATCACGGAAAGTGCCGGCTCGTTTCTCGCAATGGAAACGACTTCCACGGCTTCACTGCGCTCGCGTCGTCGCTACCCAAAGAACTGAATGCACAGGCCGCCGTACTGGACGGCGAGATCGTGTGCCTGGACGCTAGGGGCCGCAGTCAATTCTATAAACTGCTTTCCAAGCACGGAGAGCCTCGCTTCTACGCCTTCGATCTGCTGTGGTGTGAGGGCAGGGATCTGCGTTTTGATGCGTTGCACGAACGGAAGCGTCAGCTCAAGGCGCTCATTCGCAGCAAAGAATTGCTGCTTTACTGCGATCATGTTGAAGAACACGGAGAGCGCCTGTTCAATTTTGCCTGTGCGAACGATCTGGAAGGCATCGTTGCAAAGCCGAAGAACTCGCCTTACCGGTTCACAGAGACGGAAACGTACTGGCTGAAGCTGAAGAATCCGTACTACACGCAGGCGATGGGGCGAGATGATTTGTTTGCTCCGCCAGGGAAGAAAGGGCCTAAGCCGGACTGGACTGGCTGCACGATCGCGTGTGCTGAGTTGGAGCTGTGAAATCGCTTGTTGAAGTGTCTGTTTGAGAGCACCGAACATGCCAGAAGAAAGAGGAGATCAGAATCCAGATTTGCGGGAACCGGCTCAGGAAGCTGCCGACGACGAGTCAGACGTGCTGGCTCACGACTTCGTATACACAGCTTTCGAAGAGTGGGAATATCCGCAAGTCATTTACAAGATGGAGCAGGATCAGCCGTGGATCGATTTTGCGGAAAGCTCATTCAGGGGTAGCAAGTTGCTGATTGACGGTGTAGCAAACGGACTACTGCATGACGATATTGAAGGAATCGCCGGCATTCAGCTCTTCAGGCACTATTTGGAATTAGTGTTGAAAAAAGTCGTTTTTTGGGGCCGGATGCTTGAACGCGAGGATAAGAACACAGTCTACGCAGAGGTTAGACAGGTCGCCCACATTCACGACCTCGGCCTGCTTTGGGAATGGGTTTTGAAAGATGCAAAACCTAAGATGAAACCAGACGCCTGGGATTCTTACGACATAAAATGCGTCGAGAAATGTGTCTCAGAGTTTGATGCTGCAGATAAGAAAGGCTTCGCATTTCGCTACAAGGGACACGGCGGCGAGTACTACCGTTACAACTACAAAAGCCTCGCCGCCGTGATGGATCATATTAGGCAGGTCCTGGATGGCGTGCTCACGTACCTCACGGAGACACACGGCCAAAATGAGGAATGGGAATCAATGCTTGAATCGGAATATCGGTATGAGATGGGCGGTTGACGCTCCTCCTTTCTGGCGTTTCTTGGAGCTTCAGCTAGATCTCTGCCCACCAAGTGTTCTAGGAGTCTGCCCAAACCCCAAATGCGAACGCCCGTTCCACATTCGATGGCACGGAAACCTGGTTACGTGTGGAAGGAAAGAGTGTAGTCAATGGGAACAAGAACGAGCTTAATAAGTCTTACCAACGCTCTGCCAAAGCATCGGCCTCAAAATCCTGATTTTTGTCCAAATTCTGGACTCGCTCGCTAACGAGTGGGCTTTCCAACGCCTTTGTTCTTTATTTTGTCGATCTCTGCTTGGATCTCTGACTTTTGACCGGGAATTTGTCTGGCCGCGAGCATCAGTTGCTCGAGTGCTTCCTGGTATTCGCCTTTCGCGGCGTAGGTCAATCCCAAGAGATAGGGTACGTAGATGTTCTCAGCATACACCGCTTTGGCCTGAAGCGCCGCCTTCTCAGCGCCAGATAAATCGTCGGTCTCGAGGCGGTAGTAACCGTGGCACAGCCAAGCAAGCGATTCCCGAAAATGATCGGAAGCAGCATCCATGGCGTGACCACAGCGTTGCATTGCCGCTGGATCCTTTACGTCTGCCAAACTCCCGGCATCTCTCAGGAGTCCATCCTGGTAACTCTCGTAAGCTGTTACTGCATCGGCTGAGATGGCGAAATTCAGATTTTCGCCGTCCGCGTAGAAGAAATCCATGATGCCGATTAGATTGCCGGCTGAGTCAAATAGCGCGCCGCCACTAGAACCGTGAGAGATCGGCGCCGTGGTCTGCACGACAGATCCTAGTCGCGGATCTTCCCGAAGCGCAGAAATAACGCCTGATGTAAACGAGCCCGACAGCCCTTGCGGCGATCCGATGGCAAACGCATCTTCACCAACTTGAAGAGTTTCAAACACTCTTATCTCCACCGGATGAGCGTTCAGATTAGGCACCTTCAGGAACCAGAGATCATGTTGCTCGTCCAGATAGACGCTTTGGGCCACCCACGATTTGCCCTTCTGAGTCACGTGCACCATCGCATCAGCAATTGAGTTGGTAACCGCTGCTTTAAGAATGTGCGCACAAGAAACAAGCACGTTCGTTGTCATTCGGGATCGATCAAGGTAAAGGGAAAACTCCTCAACGGTAGCCAGATGGCTGAAGCGAGGAGCCCACGTACGCGCCGCGACTGCGCTACCTATAACAATGGTCTTACCGCCCACCTGGACTTCGACCGTGTAAACAGATGGGGAAACCTTTTGGTCGCAGGGCTCTGGGTGCTCGAGTTGCACGGTGCGCGGCACGACAGTGGAGGACTACAACTGGGCTGGCAACATGCTGCACGAGACCGATGCGCTCGGACACACGATCACTTACGGCTACGACGGCAACAACAACGTCATCTCGCGGTCCGAGCCCCTGAACACGAGTACCAATGCCAACTGGACGTACACCTACAACAGCTTCGGCGAGGTGCTAACAGCGACTGATCCCCTGGGCAACAAGACGACGAATACTTATGACACACATGGCAATCTGCTGACGGTCACGACCCCGAAGCCGGATGCGAATACTGCGGCGAGTGTGACTCAATTCGGGTACAACTCACTCGGCGAACTGACGACGATTACTGATCCGTTAAACCATCCAACTACATTGACTTACTATCCCACTGGGCTGATCCAGAGCATCACTGACGCGCAGACCAACACCACAACCTATTATTACGATGGGCATGGCAACCGTACGAAGGTCATCGACGGCATGCAGCACGAGACCGATTTTGCCTACGATGCCGGCGACCGGCTTACCACAATTACCTATCCCGATCGCACCACAACCGTGTTCGGCTATGATGCCCGAGGTCGCAGGACTTCGGTAACGGACCAGAATGGGAAGAAGACGACGTATGCTTACGACGACGCTGACCGGCTGACCTCGGTCACCGACGCGGCCCAACACTTGACCAGCTACGCCTACGACGACGAGAACAACCTCTCCAGCATCACCGACGCCAACACCCACCCGACCAGCTTTCTGTATGACAACCTGGGCCGGGTGAAGGAGACCGACTTCCCCTCGGGCCACGCGGAGACCTACATCTACGACGTAGTCGGGAACCTGACTTCGAAGACCGACCGCAACGGCAACCCGATCACGTATGTCTACGACGCGCTGAACCGGCTGACGCATAAAGGCTATCCTGACTCGACGGGCGTGGATTACGTCTACGACCTGGTGGGCAAGATCAAGCAGGCGACCGACCCGACCGGCACCTACGGCTTCGCCTACGACAACATGGGCCGTCTGATCGGCACCACCACGCAGTACACCTTCCTGCCGGGCCAGACGTACTCGAACAGCTACACCTACGACGCAGCATCGAACCGGACGGGCTTCACGGCTCCGGACGGCAGCACGAATACGTATGTGTACGACACACTGAACCGGCTGAGCACGCTAACGAATTCGGTTACGGGACAGTTTGGGTTTGGATATGACGCGCTGAGCCGGAGGATTTCGCTGGCTCGGCCGAACAACGTGAATACGTCGTATACGTACGACAATCTCTCGCGATTGTTGAGTGTGTTGCACCAGAATGGTTCGACGGTGCTTGATGGCGCGACGTACACGCTCGACAATGCTGGAAATCGTACGAGCAAGGTGAACCAGCTCAATGGTGTGACCGAGAACTACACCTATGATCCAACCTATCAGCTTACGCAGGTGCAGCAGATCATCGGTGGGAACTCGAGCACGTCGGAGAGCTACACCTACGATGCTGTGGGTAATCGCCTATCCGCGTTGAACGTCGCCAGCTATACGTACAACAGTTCCAACCAACTGACATCGTCTTCAGATGGTTACAGCTATACCTATGACTTCAACGGCAATACGCTGACGAGGGCGAATACTAGCGGAACGACGCAGTACGCTTGGGATTTCGAGAACCGATTAACGAGCGTAACTCTGCCGAACGGGGGAGGAGTTGTAAGCTTCAAATATGATCCACTCGGGCGGCGCATCCAAAAATCTGAACCGAGCGGCACGTACGACTACTTCTATGACGTGATGAATGTCATTGAGGAAGTCGACAGCGGCGGGAACGCGCTCGCCCGCTACACACATGGCACCGTCATAGATGAAACGTTGTCGATGCTCAGCGGGGGGACGACATTGTACAACCTCGCGGACGGACTGGGCTCCGTCACATCGCTCAGCAATTCCGCGGGTACGCTTTCTAACACTTACAATTTTGACTCTTTTGGCAAACAGACTGCTTCGACCGGCACACTAAGCAATCCACTCCAATATACCGGCAGAGAGTTTGATCAGGAGACCGGTCTCTACTTCAATAGGGCGCGCTACTACAACCCGAGCGCTGCCAGATTCATTTCCGAAGATCCGATAGCCTTCGAAGGTGGGATCAACTTCTACCCATATTCCTTTAACAGTCCGATCAATCTGCGAGATCCGAGTGGGAGGAGCGCTGCAGCAGCTACGTGGCCTGTCGCAGATGCTGTAGGAGGCATACTCTGCTTTGGATCTGGAGCCTGCGAGACTATCGTTATTGTCGGTGGAGCTGTTGTCTCGGTCGCTGCAACTGGTTATCTGATCTACAACTGGTATGAGACCAGGAGGAGGGGAAACAGTGATCCAATTCCGTATCCTAGTACCAGCAATCCTGGCCAGTGTGATAAGGAACCGGGAAAATGTAAACCTTGTCCGCCTGATTCGCCTTATTGGGATCAGCCCGGTAACGCACACGGAGGCACCACAGGAGTTCACTATCATTGGTACGTTTGGAACCAAAAACCATATCCAGATTGCACCTGCTATCCGTCGCGGATGAGCGGGGGCTCGCCGCCAGTTGGAGGCACACCATGGAGTCCAGGAGGCAATCCGTGGCCATGAAAGATATCACTCAAGTGATGAACGCTTATCGAGAATGCTCGCGAAACCTGTGGAACGTTTATTTCGCCAAACTGGAGAATGTCGGCGGTTCTTTAGATACTTTTGAACAGATAAGAGAGTTGCTTTTTGACTCACTCGTGGTGAGCGAGCTTCCCTACGAAGGAGATGCTGGAGGCAAGGATATACCTCCGCCTGCTCTGAAGATTGTTCCACGAGCAAGGGCGCTGATTCTGATCAAGCGACTGAGTGGACCAAGCAAGACAGGATACTGGGATCAAGAGAAGGATATGGTCGTTGGACCGGACGATATCACCCTGGCGTTTGTCGACTACTTTGACTTTTCGCAGGTACCGATAAGGGACTTTCACTACTACCTTTGCAAAATCCTGAGCTTTCCACGCCGCCCCGAGTACGAAGGCAGAGAGGCGCTCTTGGAAGTTTCGGACGCTAGCGTTTTCCACGACGAGCTTGCCGACCAAGATTCCAAGCATTCTGTGCTTCTTTCGAACTAGCGCGTCGGTAACGGACCAGAATGGGAAGCAGACGACGTATGCTTACGACGACGCTGACCGGCTGATCATATTTTCAGTCGACGAACTCAAAAATCTGCTCCAACGGGCATCGTTAATTACGCCTATGACGGGCGAACGCTGTCGAAGAATTGGATGGACCACGATGAATCTCTACGGCGATGCTATTCCCGAAACGATGCGAGAGATAAACAGCAAAGTGGTGAAGATGGCGTTGCGGGCGTGATGAACTGGACCGCAACTGGACCGCATCTTCGTAGGTGATTGAATCTTCGATATAACTTGGGGTGGGTGATGGGAATCGAA
>Ga0126371_10005641_pt1 | contig 11127 bp, 7 predicted proteins | sample PanSoiMetaPlot_4_FD_110145 | JGI IMG/M metagenome (GOLD analysis project Ga0126371, IMG submission 110145) | Tropical forest soil microbial communities from Panama - MetaG Plot_4 | ecosystem: Environmental > Terrestrial > Soil > Tropical forest > Bulk soil | place: Panama | collected 2016-02-17
AAACATGGGAAATCTTCCCGGCTATCCTGGTTGTCGGCGGGTCCTTTGCGGCCACCCAATGGTTTTGGGCCAATTACCGGGACGCCAATCTCGTGGATATTATCGCCGCGATCGTTTCCCTCCTGGCCACGCTGCTTTTTCTCCGCGTCTGGCAACCCAAGAGAATCTGGCGGTTCGCCGACGAAGGATCCGTCACCGCCACCGAAGCCCGCGATTCCGTCAAGCATTTCACCACCGCGCAAATCGCCAAGGCCTGGATGCCCTTTGCCATCCTGTCAATCGTGGTTCTTGTGTGGGGATTGCCCAAGTTCAAGCTGGCTATGAACCAAGCCACGACTCCGGCCTTCAGAGTGGTGATGGCCGACGGGAAGGTCCGTCCTGGCCCACCGGGATGGGACTGGCCCTACCTTCACAACAAAGTGTTTCGAACGACTCCGGTCGTCCCGAAACCCACCGCCGAAAGTGCCCGCTTTGACTTCAATTGGCTCACCGCCACGGGAACCGGCTGCTTCCTTGCCGCTCTGCTTGCCGGATTTATTCTTGGCCTCCGGCCGAAGAGACTGCTTCACATTTTCGGGCGAACCCTCGTGCGCCTGCGCTTCGCCATCGTTGCCATGACCTGCATGCTGGGTCTGGGTTTCATCACCCGATACTCGGGCATGGACGCGGTCCTTGGTCTGGCCTTCACACGCACGGGTTGGTTCTTTCCCTTCTTTGGCACTTACATCGGCTGGCTTGGCGTCGCGCTTACCGGGAGCGATACCTCTTCCAATGCCCTCTTCGGTGGTCTGCAGAAAATCACCGCCCAACAGCTCGATCTCAGCCCCATTCTCATGTGCGCCACCAACAGCGCCGGTGGCGTCATGGGCAAGATGATCGATGCGCAATCGATTTGCATTGCCACCGCGGCTACCAATCAGGTTGGCAACGAAGGCTCGATCTTCCGCTTCGTTTTCTGGCACTCCGTGGCGCTTGCGGCGATCGTCGGTGTCATCGTCATGGTTTACGCCTACGTGTTGCCGCAGTTCATCCCCAGCGGATTGAACTTCATCCGGTGATGGAGCAAGCTTGTCCGGTCGGGAGGGCGTGACGTAACCCTTTATGGATCTTGGCATCCTCAACAAATTCCGGTCGATCGTCGGCGATCGTGGCCTGATCTCTTCGCCCGAAGAACTACACACCTACGAATGCGACGGCCTTACGAATTTTCGCGTACTGCCCTGCGCGGTTTTGCTTCCGTCTTCGACCGAGCAAGTTCAGTCCATCGTGCGCCTATGTCATCGCGAAAAAATTCCTTTCGTCGCGCGCGGCTCAGGGACGGGCCTGAGCGGGGGCGCGCTGCCGGTCGCAAACGGAATCGTCCTTGGCCTGGCGCGCATGAATCGCATCCTCGACGTTGATATTCCCAATGCGCGTATTGTCGTAGAGCCCGGAGTCATCAACCTGGACGTCAGCGCTCGCGTGCAGTCCCGAAATTACTTCTACGCACCCGATCCTTCTTCGCAAACGGTTTGCACTATTGGCGGCAACGTCGCGGAAAACGCCGGCGGCGCGCATTGCCTCAAATACGGCTTCACCACCACTCACGTGCTCGGCCTCGAAGTCGTTCTCCCCGACGGCTCGCTCGTCCATCTTGGCGGCAAAACTCTCGACACGCCCGGTTACGATCTTACTGGAGTCTTCGTTGGCTCCGAAGGCACGCTCGGCGTCGCCACGAAAATCATTCTGCGCATCGTCAAGCGTCCCGAATGCGTCCGCACACTGCTTGCTGCGTTTCCTACGACCAACGAAGCGGGCTCGGCCGTCAGCGGCATCATTGCCGCGGGGATGCTGCCCGCGGCCATCGAAATGATGGACAACCTCGCGATTCAGGCTGCCGAAGCTGCCGTGCGCGCGAACTATCCGGACTGCGGCGGGCTGCTCCTTGTCGAGCTCGATGGCCCACTCGCCGAAGTCGAAGCGCTCGTGACGCAGGTCGATGAAATCTGCCGTTCAAACGGCGCTTGGGAAATCCGCGTCGCGCAATCCGAAGCCGAGCGCGCGCTCGTTTGGAAAGGCCGCAAAGCCGCCTTTGCCGCCGTTGGCCGCATCTCTCCCAACTACATTGTTCAGGACGGCGTGATTCCCCGCACGGCCCTTCCCCGGGTCATGGGCGAAATCGCGCGGCTCAGCCGGGAAAGCGGCTTGCGCGTAGCCAATGTTTTTCACGCGGGGGACGGCAATCTCCACCCGCTGGTTCTGTACGATCGCCGAATCCACGGACAGGAAGATGCTGCGCTGGCGCTTTCCTTCAAGATTCTGGAGCTCTGTATCGCGGCCGGCGGCTCCATCACCGGCGAGCACGGGGTCGGCGAAGAGAAAAAATGCATGATGTCCAAAATGTTCGCCGAGCCCGATCTCGTGACTATGCAGCGTGTCCGCTGCGCCTTCGATCCCTTGCAACTCTCAAATCCTACGAAGGTTTTCCCCACGCCGCGTCTCTGCGGCGAGAAGCCCGGCGAGTATGTTCCCCACCCCGTCGAATCCGCGGGCCTCGCGGAGCGCTTTTAGACCGAAGTGCGGCGGCTTGACGCCGCTTTTGCGGTGTAAGCTATCAGCGCGATCGACCGACATGACCCCGATCTCCGCCACAGTTCAAAGCAACTTCCGCGCCGTCTTTAACGCCCATCAAATCCGCGCGGCCTCCCCTGCGGACGCCATTTGCGGCGTTCAGCCGCAATTCCTCCTCGAACCTGCCACTGAACAACAACTTGCTACTGCGCTTCGCCTCGCCGATGAATCCAAACTTGCCGTTATCCCGTGCGGCGGCGGCACAAAACTCGGCTGGGGCAATGCGCCCTCGCGCGCCGATTTGATTCTCTCCACTGCGCGCCTAAACCGCATCCTCGAGCACGCCTGGGCCGACCTCACCGTCACCGTGGAAGCAGGCTGCACCATTGAAACTTTGCAGCAAACGCTCGCGCTGCACGGCCAGTGCCTTGCCCTTGATCCGCTGTGGCCGGGAAAAGCGACGGTCGGCGGCATTCTTTCCACGAACGACAGCGGCGCGCTGCGACTCCGATTCGGCGCGCTGCGCGACCTCATCATCGGCGTCACGATAGCGCTCCCTGAAGGCACGCTGGCCTCGAGCGGAGGCCGAGTCGTCAAGAACGTCGCTGGCTACGATCTTCCGAAACTCGTGACCGGGGCCTACGGCACGCTTGGCGTCATTACACACGCTGTCTTTCGCCTGCATCCCCTGCCAGGCCTTTGCCGTTCGTTCGCCGTTTCCGTGAGCAATCCTGAGGAAGCACAGAAAATCGTTCTCGCCGTCCAGGACTCCGAACTCGCTCCAGTCGCGCTGCAATCACAGTTCTGCGCACAAGCTTCCCCGGTTATCGACATTCTCTTTGAAGGCACGCAAGCGGGGCTTGACGCACAAGCGGGCCGGCTACACGCGCTCTGTCGATCTGCAAAAAGCTCTGTCGCTCAGGTTCAGTCTGAGCCGCGAAGTGGCGCAAACCCTAGAGCCTGGGCTTCTCCCAGCGCCTGGAATGCCCGCCAAGACCTCTGGTCCTTTTCCAACCCCGCGGAAAGTGCCATCGCCAAAATCAGCGCGCCCCCCGCCGATCTCGCGTGCGCGACCGAACTCGTTCGCCGCGTCGCCGAGTCCTCGCGAGCCAACTGGAGACTTCTCATGTATGCAACGGGTCTCGGCTGGCTCCGCGTGGAAGGCCCTGCCGACAATTTGCACCGCGCGCTGAGCATCCTGCGGGCGGAGTTCGAGAAAATCGGCGGCTCTCTCACCTTGCTTCATCGTCCGACGAATATGCCTACTTTCGACACCTGGGGCTTTTCCGGCGATTCCCTGCCTCTCATGAAAGCCGTCAAGTCCCGCCTGGACCCGTCCAACACGCTGAACCCCGGGCGCTTTGTTGGCGGCATTTGAAGCTCGGCCGGTCTCGGCCATGATTTGACTTGGCCTCCACCGCCACATACGATGGCATTTCGCAAAGCCCATCGCATGATCGGCACACTTGTCTCGAATTACCGGATTCTTGAAAAACTGGGCGGCGGCGGGATGGGTGTCGTCTATAAGGCGGAAGACACCCGCTTGGGACGCTTTGTTGCGCTCAAATTCCTTCCTGAAGAATTAGCCAAAGACCCTGCGGCGCTCGAGCGCTTTCAGCGCGAGGCCCGCGCCGCCTCTTCCCTGAATCATCCGAGTATTTGCACCATTTATGACATCGGCGAATCCGCCGGCCGCAATTTTCTCGTCATGGAGTATCTCGAAGGCCACACGCTTCGTGATCGCATTGCGGGCCGCCCTCTCCCGCTTGACTTGCTTCTGGACCTGGGCATCCAGGTGGCCGACGCCCTCGATGCCGCGCACGCCAAAGGCATCGTCCACCGCGACATCAAGCCGGCCAATATCTTTGTGACCGCCCGCAACCAAGCCAAGATTCTCGACTTCGGTCTCGCCAAGATTGGCGCGCTCAGGGCCTCTCCGCTATCTCGAACGATGGCCGCTTCCGGCGCTACTCTTCTGGACGACAATCTCACCAGCCCAGGCACCGCGCTCGGCACGGTCGCTTACATGTCTCCGGAACAGGTGCGCGGCGAGGAGCTCGATGCACGCACAGATCTGTTTTCCTTCGCCTTGGTTCTTTATGAAATGGCCACAGGCAATCAGGCCTTCCCCGGCCCCACCTCCGGCGTGATCTTCGACGGCATCCTCAACCGCCAGCCGGTCGAGCCGCTTCGGCTCAATCCCATTCTCCCCGTGGATCTGGACCGTATCTTGAACAAGGGGCTCGAAAAGGACCGCACGCTCCGGTACCAGACAGCTTCCGACCTGCGCGCTGATCTCCAGCGACAGCAACGAGATTCCACTTCCGGGAAAGTTCGGGCTTGGCAGGCAAGTTCCGCGGCTACGTCTTCGGCTGCTAGACAGTTGGAGGCTCCGCAACCGCCGCTGCCGAGCGGCAGCAGGAAGAAACTGTTTCGCTCATCGACGGATAAAAAGATTGCGGGCGTGTGCGCGGGCTTGGCCGATTATTGGGACATGGATGTCAGGTTCATCCGAGTCCTCTGGCTTGTCGTAACCCTTACTACGGCGATGGGCCTTCTCGCCTACCCCATTCTCTGGATGGTTTTGCCCGTTGCTCCGGGCGGGGTGACTCAAGGGTCCGGAACCGCCGTGGAGACAGTCGAATCGCAGGCTGAAACTGCAAAAGCCAAAACGCCGGGCATAAGATCCTCCCGCGTCGCGATCCTGGTCTTCGTTCTGGCAGCTCTAATCCTGGCGGCTCTTTACTTTTGGCCTCGCGGCCGGCGGCGCACGGATTTCTCATCCATCCGCATGCAGCGAATCACCACGACCGGCCAAGCTTTTTCTGCGGCGCTTTCTTTCGATGGCCGCTATGTCGCCTATTGCGAGGACAACAATGGAAGGAAAAGCCTCTCCCTTCGCCAACTGGCCTCGACCAATAGCGTTCAACTCCTCCCTCCCGCCCCGCGCGCGTTCCTCAGCCCGGAATTCACCCCGGACGGAAGCTTCATTGATTATGTCGAAAAAGTGAATGTCACCGACAGATTCGGGACTCTTTACCAGATTCCTGTTCTAGGGGGCACACCGCGCAAGCTGCTGGACCGCGTTGATAGTCTCGTTACGTTCTCTCCCGACGGTAGGCAAATGGCTTTTGTCCGCGACGATTCTATCAAAGGCGAATCTTCCTTGTTCCTCGCCGATCCCTCTGGCGCTCACGAAACCCAACTGGCCACCCGCCACGCCGGCCACGACATCGGTGCTTTTGCCCTTCCGTCCTGGGCGCCGGACGGCAGGACCATTACCGTTTCGGTTGCCGACCCCGCGGCCGACGGGCTAAACATCCATTTGTTGCGTGTCTCCGTCCGCGACGGTTCCGCCACGCCTTTTTCGCCGGTCCATTGGCGGTCGATCAGCGATATTCGATGGCTTCCCGACGGCAGCGGCATACTGATCGCCGCTCAGGAAAAAACCGGCGCTCCCCAGCAAATCTATTGGAACGCGGAAGGAAGCGGGGAGGTACACAAAATCACCGGCGACGTGAACAGTTATGTCTCACTCAGTGTAGGCTCCGATTCCGGCTCTTTCCTGGCGGTCCAGAGCGACATCAACGTCAATCTCTGGGTTGGTCCTGCGAGTGACCCGGATGCCGCCGCGCAAATCACATCCGGCCGAATGGACGGCATGAACGGGCTCGCTTGGACCACCGACGGCCGCATTGTCTATCAGGGAAATATCGGCGACACCTACCAAATCTGGATGGTTAATGCCGACGGGTCCGGCGCCCACCAACTGACCAACGACCGCTACTTCCATACCGAACCCACGGTCTGCGAATCGGGCCGCTCCATTGTTTTTGATTCCGACCCGTCAGGAATTCATCATCTCTTCAAGATGGATCTCGACGGCAACAATCTCACGCAAATTACCAATGGCGCCGGCGAAGGCCTCCCCAGCTGCCGGATCCAATCGAACGATCTTGTGTTTTCCGGTACTGGCCCCAACGGCCGCAGCCTGCTCTACAAGATGGAGTTGGGCGGAGCTCCACCGGTCGTGCTCTCCGATCAGTTGCTTGCCAGCAACCCTGTTTATTCTCCCGACGGAACTCGCATTTTGGCCGCGCTCATGGATCCGAAGACCGGGACCATCAAAGGCTCGATTCTCTCCGCCTCGGGTGGCGCCCCGCTCTACTCCCACGATATTCCATCCACACTGGATCCCATGGGAATCGTGGGCTGGATGCCCGACGGCCGCGGCTTTGCCGCTCTGGATGATCGCAGCGGGATCCCCAATCTCTGGACTTTTCCCTTTGACGGCAGCCTGGGAAAACAAATCACGCATTTTCATCGGTCGGAAACCCACGGCTTTGCCTGGTCTCCGGACGGCAAGCGCATTGCTCTCTCCCGCGGCCCCATCGAAGACAACGTGGTCCTTATCAAAAGCGGTTCTTAGCCTCCGGAGCTCATGGATTTGGGTGTTGCGCCCGCTCACGCTGGAGCATCTTGACCCGCGCTCCGTGCTTGCGGGTTCGGTAAAAAACCACGCCTTTCGCGGCCCCTAGGAAATGCCTTGACAATCGCAAATGCGATACCATATAGTTACGCATGATGCGTCACCACTCGGTTACACATTTCACGGAGGTTGTTTTCGGGGCGCTTGCCGATCCCACACGCCGGGCGGTACTCGATCTGCTGCGCCGAGGCAGCCTTCCCGCCGGGCGCATCGCCGAGGCCTTTCCTGTTTCCCGCCCTGCCGTTTCCAAGCATCTGCGCCTGCTGCGGCGCGCCCGCCTCGTCGAAGAAAGCCGCCACGGCCGCAACCGCGTTTACCGGCTCAACCCCGGCCCACTTCGCGTGGTGGATACCTGGCTCAATCATTACCGCGCCTTTTGGCAAGGCAGCCTCGCCAATCTAAAGTCCTACGTCGAGGCCGAGTACATGAAAGAGAGTTCTCGTTCGCGAACGCCAAAGAAAAAGAAAAGCAAGAGCTAAGCGGAGGCATACTCATGGCTACGTCCAAACTTACTCCCGACGCAGACTCGATCGTCACCGAAATTCACATTGCTGCCCCGCCCGAGCGCGTGTTTCAGGCGCTCGTGGATCCCCAGCAAGTTTTGAAATGGTGGGGCCAGCAAGGGGTCTATCGTTCCACCCATTGTCAAAGCGACCTGCGCCCCGGCGGAAAATGGCGCACCGTAGGAGTCAACACGGACGGCCGCAACTTCGAGGCTTCTGGTGAGTATTTGGAAATCGACCCACCGCATCTGCTGGTTTACTCCTGGGTCGCCAGTTGGACCGGGGACGCGAGAACAACCGTCCGTTGGGAGCTGCATCCGGACAAGGAAGGCACTCTCGTCAGGCTCCGTCATTACGGGCTCGCTGCCTATCCCGACCTCGCCAACAGCTATAGCGGCTGGCCGAGAATGCTGGGGTGGCTCGCAGCCTTCCTCGTGCGCGGCGAAACTATAGACGATCGCAAACCCGCCCAAGCACACTAACATCGTACGGTCAGGAACCGCAATCGGAAGCGGCCGAGAGCGCCTGCCAGTTCTTCTCTCCGCGGCGATTAGACATTCAGCGCCTGACTGGCGCCTCGTTGACGGTCTTCGACTCCATTGCTTCATGCTCATGGCTTCGGGTAAGTTGGGAGTTGGCAACTGGTTTCCACTTTCGCGATGGCCACCACCTCTAACTCGCTTCCCTCCGCCTTCGACGCGCACCACCCGCCGTCGACCGAGATTGTCGACAAGTGCGTGCACTGCGGCTTTTGTCTTCCCGTCTGCCCGACTTACGTCCTTTGGGGACAGGAGATGGACTCGCCGCGCGGCCGCATCTACCTGATGAAGCTCGCCGCCGAAGGAGCGGCGCAGATCAACCCCCCGTGGGTGAGCCACTTCGATCGCTGCCTCGGCTGCATGGCCTGCATGAGTGCATGCCCTTCCGGCGTGGACTACGGCAAGCTGATCGAAGCCACGCGCGCACAGATCGAGCGAAATTTCAAACGGCCTTCCGGCGAGAAACGTCATCGCCATTTCCTCTTCGAGACGTTCACGCGGCCGGACCGCCTGCATCGCTTGCGTACGCCGCTTCTCGCCTATCAAAAATCCGGTTTGCAAGCTTTCGTTCGCGGATTCGGTATCGTCAAGCTGCTCCCGAGGAAATGGCAAACGATGGAGGCGCTGCTTCCCAAACTTGCGCCTCGGGAAGCCGTTCCGGAAGTCACGCCCGCCGCCGGCAGCAAACGCCGGCGCGTGGGCCTGCTTCTCGGTTGCGTGCAGCGCGAGTTTTTCTCACCGGTCAATGCCGCCACGGCACGCGTGCTTGCCGCGGAAGGCTGTGAGGTGGTCGCGCCAAGGGCGCAAACCTGTTGTGGGGCGTTGCTGGTGCACTCCGGAGAAGAATCGGCGGCCATCGAGCTTGCGAAGAAAACGATTGACGCCTTCGAGCAAGCCAATGTCGAAGCGATTGTGACGAATGCCGCCGGATGCGGTTCGAACATCAAGCAATACGGCCACCTGCTTCGCGATGATCCGCAATATGCCGAACGCGCGCAAAGACTTGCGGCCAGCTGTAAGGACATCAGCGAAGTCTTAACGGAACTCGAGCCGCGCTGCGAGCGTCATCCGCTGAAACTGCGCGTCGCGTTTCACGATTCCTGCCATTTGCTCCACGCGCAAGGGGTCCGTTTGCAGCCCCGCGCTCTGCTTGCCAGCGTCCCGGGCCTCGAACTCGCCGAGCTTCCCGAGTCCGCGATCTGCTGCGGTTCGGCGGGAATCTACAATCTGGTCGAGCCCGACGCCGCCCGATCACTCGGCGACCGCAAAGCAAACCTCATTTCCCAACTGAAAGCCGACGTTGTCGTTACCGGCAATCCTGGGTGCATCCTGCAATTACAGGCCGCCTTGGCTCGAGGCCATCAGAAAACACCCGTGGTACACACAATCGAGCTTCTCGACGCTTCGCTGCGCGGCCAGCCGTTCGATAGTTTTCGATAGACGCACGGCCGCACGCCTTTCATCGATACGGCAGGATAAACAGCAATGCTGCGGGAATAAAAAGAATAGCCATGAAGTCTATGGCAGCTGGGAAGGCCCGATTCCCGTTTAGCTCCTGGAGCTGACGATTATGAACACGCGAACGCTTCGGCAAACCGTTACATTCAAAGCCTCTCCGCGTCAGGTCTTCGAAATGTTGATGGACTCGAAGAAACACACGTCTCTTTCCGGCGAAAAGGCAAAGATCCCTAGAGAGGCGGGAGGCAGGTTCACGGCGTGGAACGGGCACATCACCGGCTTTAACCTGGTGGTGAAGCCTGGACAGAAAATCGTTCAAGCATGGCGGGCTACCGGGTGGTGGCCAGACCACTATTCCCTGGCGATATTCGATCTGAAGAGAATTCGGCAGGGGACCAGACTCGAATTTACACAACTGGGAATTCCTCCCGCGAGGTATAGCGGCCACTATCGAGGCTGGATCGAAGCGTACTGGACGCCCATGAAAGAGATACTCGAAGGCGGAAAGATCAGCGAGAAGACCCGCGCGCGGGTAAAGACCAGCAAGACAGAGCGAATCGCCCGCCAACATTTCCGGAGGGAGCTATCGAAGCGCGCTTGAGCTGGTTATCGCTGTTCACTCGAAGGGGATGCCGGTCTTCTGTGAAATACGCCGCAACTCTTCGACGACCGGCAGAATCAGCGGCACACCCTCTGTTCGCCGCAGCTGTTCGGCTTCCCGTTCCGGATCGCCGGGAATCAGTGGGCCATGCGTGCCGGGGGCGGGCTTGGTGGCGCGAAACACGCGAACGTACTCGTCGACCTGGCGTTTGAACTCATCCCCGTCAATGAATCCGTCAATGCGCAGGGCCCCGAAAAAATGACCGATTCCCTTCCCCACGCTGCGCTTGGGGATCTCCTGTCTCAGAGCAAACGGGGGCGCAAAGGGCCCCCAGTTCGCGCCGCTCAACGGCCCGCAAAGAATGTCTACCATCATGGCCAACGCGTACCCTTTGTGGCCTCCGCGCTCGCGTTGCGAGCCCAGCGGGAGCATCGCCCCGCCGTCGATCATCTCGTTTGGATTCGTCGTGCCGCGTCCTTGGCGATCAACGGCCCAGCCTTCGGGTACGGGCTCGCCTCGGCGACGCGCAATTTCGATTTTTCCGTAAGCCGTCGCGCTGGTAGCCATGTCAATCACAATCGCCGGCTCGGCTTTGCCGGGAAAGGCGATAGCGATGGGGTTGGTTCCGAGCATGCGCTCCGCGCCCCAAAGCGGTGCGACCAGCTTGGTCGAATTGGTCATCGCCAGACCAATCAGGTCGCGTTCGAGGGCTTGCAGCACATAGTATCCGGCGATTCCGAAATGATTGGTGTTGCACACGCCGACCCAGCCGGAGCCGCATTTTTCCGCTACATCCAGGGCCATACGATTCGCTTGCGGCCCCACCACCAGGCCCAGACCGTTGTCGCCGTCGACCGTGGCGGTACTCGGGGTCGAACGCACCATCTTGATTTTCGGCTTGGGATTGATGTGGCCTTCGCTGAGCATTCCGAAGTAGGTGTACAGCCGCGCCACGCCGTGCGAATCGACGCCGCGCAGATCTGCGCA
>Ga0126371_10005642_pt1 | contig 11125 bp, 12 predicted proteins | sample PanSoiMetaPlot_4_FD_110145 | JGI IMG/M metagenome (GOLD analysis project Ga0126371, IMG submission 110145) | Tropical forest soil microbial communities from Panama - MetaG Plot_4 | ecosystem: Environmental > Terrestrial > Soil > Tropical forest > Bulk soil | place: Panama | collected 2016-02-17
GGCTGCGCGCGAACGCCACCACGTCGTGCACGGTGAGGAAGTAGCGCGCATAGTCGAGCTTGGCGATGACGGCGAGCTCGTCGTCGAGCCGCTGGCGCACGTTGTCGGGAACCCCGTCCGGATAGCGTGCGTGCGCGCCCGCGAAGGTGAGGTCGGTGAGATGCTGCTGCGGCGTCTTGCCGGGCGGCACCGGCTCGTCGGGATATTCGTACTTGAGGTCGCCGAGCCTGAAGGTGCAGGCCTCGGCGATCTCGACGCTGCGCGCGATCGCGCGCGGAAAGGCCGCGAACAGCCGCGCCATCTCGGCGGGCGGCTTGAGATGCCGCTCGGCATTGACGGCGAGCCGCAGGCCGGCCTCGCGGATGGTGCATTTCTCGCGAATGCAGGTGACGACGTCGGCGAGCGGACGCCGCTCGGGCACGTGGTAGTGCACGTCGTTGACGGCGACGAGCGGCGCGCCGAGGCGATCGCCCAGAGCGTCGAGCCGGCCGAGCCGGCGCGGCTCGTCGCCGCCATAGCGATGGATGCCGGCGAGAAACGTGCGGCCCGGCGCCGCGCGAACGAGCGCGGCAAGGCGCTCCGTGAAAGTCGGCGCGAGGTCATCCGGCGGCAGCGCGATCAGCATCTGTCCCTCGGTGACGCCGAGGATGTCGGAGAAGCCGATATGGCATTCGCCCTTCGGCGCCTTGAGATTGCCGGCGCTGAGCAGGCGGCAGAGCCGGCCATAGGCGGCGCGGTCGGTCGGATAGGCGATGACCTCGAAGCCGTCGGTGGTGACGAGACGGGTGCCGGCGAGGAATTTAATGCCCGGCCGTTTCCTCGCCTCCTCGTAGCCGCGCACGACGCCCGCGAAGGTGTTGCGATCGGCGACGCCGATCGCCGCGAGGCCGAGCGCCTCGGCGGCCGCGACCATCTCGCGCGGATGCGCGGCCCCGCGCAGGAAGGAGAAGTTGGTGGTGACGGCGAGCTCGGCGTAGCGCATGGCTATGGATCAGACGTCATTGCGAGGAGCGCGTAAGCGCGACGAAGCAATCTCGGTCCGCAGACGCATGCGTTTGTGGATCGAGATTGCTGCTTCGTCGCCTTCGGCTCCTCGCAATGACATCTCCTTCACTCACGCAAACAGCCCGTGCACGAACCAGCGCGGCGTCGTGGTCTCGCGGGCGAAAAGGCCCTCGCGGAAAAGCCAGAAGCGGCGGCCCGCGTCGTCCTCGACCAGGTAGTAGTCGCGCGTCGGCGCGTCGGTGCCGCTGCGCCACCATTCGGCGGCGATGCGCTCGGGGCCCTGCGCCTTGGCGACGGCGTGCAGCACGCCGCGCCAGCGGAAGCGGCGCGGCGGGCCTTCGGGCACCTGCGCCATCACCTCGGCGGGCTCGGCCTGCGCGAACAGGAGCAGGGGGCGCGGCCGGGCGGCGTCCGGCGCCGCCCAGACGGCGCCTTCCGCATTCGCCGCGAACGCCGTCTCGGCGCGCTCGGGCAGGTGGCTCGCGACCGGCGCGAGCCGCTGCACGCTGCCGGGTCCGAGCCTCTGGGCGAGGCCGTCGATCAGCTCGGCGCAGCGTTCGGAGGCTTGCGCGTCGCCGCCCGCCGTGCCGCCATCGTCGACCAGCTCGGCCTGCGTCGCGTCGACGCGCTCCGCCGTGGTGACCGCGAGCCCCACCGCCTCGAAGCCGAATCCGGCATCGAGCGTGTCGGCGGATATCTCGCCGTTGCGCTCGAGCTTGAGCGCGATGAGGCGCGCCACGTGCGGCGCGCTGCGCGTTCCCCGGGTGAGCGCGATGTCGAGCGTCTGCACGCCGCCGTCGACGCGATAGAGCGCGAGCCGCAGCGTGCGCGCGCCGACGCCGTCGCGCGCGAGCGCGTGCACGATGTCGCACATGAGACGTTGCGCGATCGCGACCACCGCCTCCTGAGCGGCGACCGGCTCCATGAGATAGCGCAGGCTGTGATAGACGGGCGGCGGGAGAATGTAATTGAGCGGCTCGCCGGTGCAGCCGAGCGCCTGATCGATCCGCCGCAGCAATTCGCGCTCGAAGCGCGCCGCGAAGGGCGCGCGCGGATTGTCGATGAGGGCGCCGACCCGGCGAAAGCCGAGCCGGCGCAGCGTGCGCAGCGTGTCGGACGAAAGACGCAGCGCCTCGATCGGCAGCGGCGCCAGCGCCGCGCGCTCCTCGCCGGCGGCGAGGATGGTGGTCGATGTGCGGAAGCGCGCGAGCGCCCAGGCGGCGCCGGCGGTGGCCGCGGCCGCGAGCCGCGCCGGCAGGCCGAAGCGCGCAAGCCGCTCGCCAAGATCGGCCAGCAGCTTCGCCTCGCCGCCGAACAGATGGGCGGCGCCCGCGATGTCGAGAAACAGACCGTCGGCGCCGCTCTTCTCGTCGAACGGCGCGACCGCCGGCGTGTAGCGCGTCGCCCACAGCGCGAGCCGGCGCAGCGCCGCGTCGTCGGCGGCCGGATTGGCGGCGCGCACCTGCAGGCTTTCTTGCAGGCTCTCGGCCGGGCTCGCGCTCTTGGCGCGCGCGTCCGCGATGGTCTCACCGATCCTGATTCCATCGGCTTCGGCGGCCGCATTGGCGGCGACGACGCGCGGCGTGCCGGAAACGTCGGCGGCGAGCACGAAGGGGCGCGCCGGATCAACCGGTGCGGCGGAGGAATTGTGGCGCGCCTGCGCCGCGAGAAAGCGCAGGATCGGCCAGCGCGGCAGCCAGACTGAAACGATACGCGGCATGATCGAACTCCACCAACCAGTCCCCCGGGCGTCCGTTGCGGCAGCGCTCGAGCCGCACGTTCCAGCGCGTGTGGGTCACGAGCCCGAAGCGGTCGCGCGCCGCCTCGGCGGCGCCGATGCGCCAGCGCGTCGCGGCGGCGCTCGCGTCCTCATTGATTGGCGCATGTCCTTGTCGGCGAACCGGTGACCACTTCGCCGGGACATGCGCTGCCGCGGGACGCAACAGGAGAAGCGGCAGGCCGGCCTCGCCCGCGGTGAGCTGCAGGCGCTGGCTCGCCTTGAGATCGAGTCGCGCGACCACGCCGCCGACCGCGGCGGGCACGGCGGAGCGCAGCGCTTCCTCCATGGCCCACAGCGCCTGCTTTTCGTTCCGCGTCTCGACCAGGATCAGCCGCGCCGGATCGAGACCGAGATGCTGGAGGCCGTGGCCGTGCGGACGTCCGTGCTCGGCGAACACGTGCGCGGGGGCGATGAGCAAGACGGGACGCGAGGAGGGCGCAAAGCGCGCCATGAGGGCGGCGAGAAAGCCGAATGTGGCCGGCGTGTCGCCATGCTGGTGCGGCGCGACCTCGTGCAGGGCGCCGACCGTGAGGCCGCCCTGCGGCAGGTGCGCGTCGAAATCGGCAAGGCCGAAGGGCAGGGCGCGCGCGGCGCCGACGCTCTCCAGGCGCGGCAGCAGACGACGCAGCTCCGCGACGATCGCGGCGCGATTGCGGCCCTGGACGGGAAGGGGAGACGAGGACATGAGCACGCGGTCCGAACAGCATTTGCGGGATCGAGGAGTATAGAACAAAAACAGAACAAGACAAGCACGGAATGCCGTCCGGGAGCCTCATCGCCGCCGCGCCATGCGAAAATTTTGCATGCCGGTCAATGCCTTATAAAATATTAGCGACCCTCCGCTCGCCGCCTCCGCCGGCGCCCACCCCCCGACCCCGCCGATGGCGCGTGCGCCGCTTCAAGTCCTCGTGCTCCCCTTTCGGCGGCGCGCCAGCGCCTGCATCGAACAGGCGTCTTCCGCCGCACCGACATCCATGTCGTCACTGAACACGCCTTCGGCGTGCGCGTCCCCGAGGACAGCGCGATCGCACTCTCGCGCGAGCACACGACCCATCGATGGCTGCCCTGCGAGGAAGCCGCGAAGCTCCTACCTGGGACAGCACCAAGACGGCGCTATGGGAGCTGAACGAGCGACTCTGCCGCGACAATTGCGCCGCAAGGTGACGATCCACGCGGTGTTTACGCGAGGCTCGGCCAATTTAATGCGCGCGTAATTCGTCCTCGCATTTTATACGCGACCTATACGCGGCCAACTTTCGATTTAACGCGTCCGTAATCGGTCCCGCTCGCGTGCTGCGCTAAATCTTTTTCGCTCATGTGTGCGCACTCGCGCATCCAAAAAGATCCGTAGGGAGATCAAATGACCAAGAAGACTATCGTCGCGCTGGCGATCGGCGCGCTTGCCTGCACGGCCTGGACCTCGAGCGCCATGGCGGCCAAGCACAAGCATAAAGTGCCCGCCGCGCACGCGCAGGCCCAGGGCGAGACCATTCAGGGCGCCAACCCGATGACCAATGCGCCGCCGGCGCCGGCGGTCGAGCATCCCGCGCCGGTCGACCACCTTCCCGGCGCCAATCCCATGTGAGTGCGCCTGCGGTCGCCACTTCACCACCAGGATTTGCGCGACCCGAACGCACCCCCCTCCGGCGGCAGCCGGACGGGGGGTGCGCCTGTTTTTGCGCCATAACGAGCCGCAATGGCGGGCGATTCTTAATGAGCGGTTAAGTATTTTACCGAAGGATAACCAGGAAATGTGCACGAGGTGACCCGCGGCGCGGGGTGGCGCCGCAACAAAAGCTGGCCGGCTGAAACGCGATGAACCGCAACGAGACCCCAGCCGAAAACCTCCGGGGGTATCTGCGGCAGCTGACCCCGGGGACGCGCGCGCGCCTTCTCACCGAGGTGGAGCGCCTGCGCCAGAGCGGCGCGGACTTGCCCGGCGCCGAGATCATCCTCACCGAGCTGCGTGCCGACCGCCCGGATGCTCCTCCCGAGGCGCAGCCCGTCGAAAAGCTCGATCCCCCCGCCCGCGAATTCTTCCGTGTGCTCGATCCCTACCTGACCAACCGTCCGCCCGAACGCGCCAATGAGGGGCTGATCGCACGCGCCTCGCTACAGCCGCTGTGGGACTGGGTCAGCCGCGATCTGATGGCCTCGATGGCGCGCGCCTACACCACCGAATTCAAGAAGTTCCTCACCGGCAACCGCCAGCGCGAACTCGACCAGGCCGTGCTCGCGTTCCAGAACAAGGCAGTGAAATATCTCGAAGGCACGCTCGCCTCCGCGACCGGCGCCGACCAAGCGCGCGCGCGGTTCGGCAAGCATGGCGGCTCGGCCGCGAGCTTCGGCGACCTGCTCAAGATCATGCGCGTGCTCAAGGCGCGCGAGCCCCTCGCCGATCTGGAGGAGGGTCTGCCGCCGCGCATCAACCGGCTCGACCGCGACCGGCTCGACGATACGCTCGATGCACTTGCCATCCTGGCGCGCGCGAAGCGGGACGCGGTGCCGTTCGCGATCGCCACTGTTGCCAGGCGCCTGGCGACGCCCTGGCATCTCCTGCGCCTCGTGACCAGCGCGAAGGACCCCGAGCCGGCCGCCGCCGTCGCGGCCAGCCCTTTTGCCCTCGCGGTCGTGATGGTGCTCGATCAGCTCGAGGATCAGGTCGAGGTGCTGCGCGGCGCCCTGCGCAAGCAGCACGTCCGGCACGCCAAGGAAATCCTGATGGCGATCTACGACACCGAATACGCCATCCGCTCGCGCATCGACCTTGCCGGTGCGGCGTGGGGCGCGCGGCTCGACGCCATCATGCAGGCCGTGATCCACGCGCTCGACTCCGAGGAGATCAACCTGCCGGCCGGCCTCACGCACGTCCTGCGCTCGCCCGCGCTGCGCAATCACCACTCGCTGACCGGCCGTCTCACCCGGCTCGCCTGGAAGTGCCGCGATGCCGTGACCAGTCCGCGCAACCTGATCGCGTCCTTGCGCGGCTCGCAGGCGTAGAGCACCGGATTCCATTCCGCTTCGCCGAGAAATGCTCTAGCGTCGGTGCAGCCACACGGATCCGAGACCCAATGATGCCTACCATCTTGCCCGCGCCCGCCGTCTGCCGCCGGCAGCGACGGTTTCGCCTTGCCTTGCTGGCATTCGCCGCCACGCTGTGCGTAAGCCCGGCCCAGGCCGCCGATCCCGACGTGCTGTGGAAGATCGTGCATGACAAGTGCGTGCCGAACCAGCAGCAGCACGGCAATCCGGCGCCCTGCGAGGAGGTCGATCTCACCGGCGGCGTCGAGCGCGGCCATGTGGTGCTCAAGGATCTGGTCGGCAACTATCAGTACCTGGTGATTCCGACCGCGCGCGTCACCGGGATCGAGGACCCGGCGCTGCTCGCCGCCAACGCGCCGAACTACTGGAGGCCGGCGTGGGTCGCCCGCCTCTATGTCTTCGCGCGCGCCCACAGGGAGCTTCCGCGCAGCGCGATCGGCCTCTCGGTCAATTCGGTCAAGGCGCGCTCGCAGAACCAGCTGCATATCCACGTCGACTGCGTGCAGCCCGACCTGCGCTGGTACCTCTTGCGCCGCGTGTCGCGTCTGCGCGACCGCTGGTCCGACCTCGGCGAAGCGTTCAACGGCCACCGTTATCTCGCGATGCGGCTCCGCAACCCGGACCTCGCGGGCGTCGATCCCTTCGAGCTCCTGGCGCGCGGCATTCCGGCGGCGCGCCGGAACATGGGAAACTGGAGCCTCACCGTGGTCGGCATGCCGCGCGGCTTCGTGGTGCTCGCCGGCCACGTCAATCCGGCGAGTCAGGACAGGGGATCGGGCGAGGAACTGCTCGACCACGATTGCAAGCTGGCAAGCAAGCTGTAGGGCGTCCGCCTGGACGCACCGCCCCGCTCACAGCGCCGACTGCAGCGCTTTCTTGATCTCCGCGATCCGCCGCTCGTCGCGCCGGTAGAACGTCCATTGCCTGATGCGCTTGCCGCGCAGCAGGCCGGCGCGGGTGAGCACCTTGAGGTGCTCGCTCGCGGTCGGCTGGCTCACCCCGAGCTTCTGCGCGATCAGGAGGCCGCACACGCCGTCGCGCACGAGGTCGCCGTCGGCCTGGCGGCTGAAATGCGCGCGCGGCTTCTTCAGCCAGTGAAGGATCAGGAGCCTGCGGTCGTTCGCCACCGCCTTGGCGACATCGAGAATAGGCATATTTACAATTTGCCAATTTCCTAATTAATGTCAATGTAGGGAAGGGGACCGCTGCGAGGATCGGATCCATGGACGCCGTGACGGTCAACCGGGAGACGATTGCGCAGGCCTTCGCGCGCATCCGCGATCACGTGCGCGAGACGCCGGTGGTCGCGGTCGACGGCGCCGATTTCGGCCTCGCGCCGATGCGGCTCGTGCTCAAGCTGGAGCAGCTGCAGTACTCGGGCTCGTTCAAGGCGCGCGGCGCCTTCGCGAACCTGTTGTTGCGGCGGATCCCGCCGGCCGGCGTCACGGCCGCCTCGGGCGGCAACCACGGCGTGGCGGTCGCCTTCGCGGCGCGCGCGCTCGGCATCAAGGCGAAGATCTTCCTGCCGACCGTCTCGTCGCCGGCGAAGATCGCGCGCATCCGCCGCTACGGCGCCGACCTCGCGATCGAGGGCGAGCTCTACGCCGACGCGCTGGCGGCGAGCGAGGCATGGGTCAAGACCTCGGGCTCGCTGCCGGTGCACGCCTTCGACCAGGTCGAGACCATGCTCGGCACCGGCACGCTCGGCGCCGAGCTCGAGCGGCAGGCCCCCGACCTCGACAGCGTGCTGATCGCGGTCGGCGGTGGCGGGCTGATCGGCGGCGTCGCGGCCTGGTACGGGCGGCGCGTGCGGGTGATCGGGGTCGAGCCGCAGGCCTCGCCGACGCTCTTTCGCGCGTTCGAGGCGGGGCGGCCGGTCGATGCCGAGACCGGCGGGATCGCGGCGGACTCGCTCGCCCCGCGCCGCGTCGGCGAGCTCAACTTTGCGATCGCGCGGGCCAATGTCGAGCGCGTCGTGCTGGTCAGCGATGACGCGATCGTCGCGGCGCAGCAGGCGCTGTGGGAGGGCGCGCGCATCGTCGCCGAGCCCGGCGCCGCCGCGCCGTTCGCGGCGCTGGTCAGCGGCGCCTACGTGCCGGCGCCGGACGAGCGCGTCGGCGTCGTGGTCTGCGGCGCCAACACGACCGCGGTGGATTTCGACGCGGCGCAGCGGCCAACGTGACCACTCCCGCGTTCGGCCGCCCGTCACGCGGCGGATCGAATGTCGATCTTGACCTTGAGCCCGGCACGCGCCGCCAATGTCATCAGGGTGTCGAGAGAAAATTTGTTGATCTTCCCGGTCAACAAATCGTTCAGGCGCGGTTGCGTGATGCCCAGCCGGCGCGCCGCCCGAGCTTGCGTCGTATTCCAACCGCGAACTTCCTTGTTGATAGCGATCATGACGTTCGATCGCATGGTCATCATCGCGGCTTGCTCAGGACTGTCCTCGATGGCATCCCAAACGTTGGCGAAGGTCCGAGCCTTGGTCATCGTAGCTCCCGTCTTAACTGCTGCAGGCGAGCGGCGGCAAGATCGATGTCGCGATGCGGCGTCTTCTTCGATTTTTTCTGAAACGCATGCAGTACATGAACAGCGTCGGCGAAAGTTGCCACGTAGATCACCCGTTATGCGCCAAGTGCATCACGCAGGCGGAGCTCGCGGACGCCCGGACCGATCGTCGGCATCGGCTTCCAATCACTGGGATCGAGACCCTGTTGAACCTGATACAATTCATGACCGGCCTCACGCCGAGCGTCCTGCGAGAAGTCGCGTATCCGGTCGAGCGAATCTCCGTGAAACGTCACCGGCTTTGACGTCATGGTCCGAATCCATATATCATTACTGATATAATCCCGCAAGGGCGCCCGACGGATATTGTTGCCGGGTGAGGTCGCGGATGAGTAGAAACTGGCCAGCTAAACAAGGCACCGCCGGTGCAGGCATATCAAAGTGAGTAGATATCCACCCCATCGCTTCTGCATCGCCCCGATGATGGACTGGACGGACCGGCACTGCCGGTTCTTCCATCGGCTGCTCACGCGCCGCGCGCTGATCTACACCGAGATGATCACCACCGGCGCCGTGCTGCATGGCGACCGCGCGCGTCTGCTCGCCTTCGATCCGTTCGAGCACCCGGTCGCGGTGCAGCTCGGCGGCTCCGACCCGGCGGCGCTGGCGCAGGCGGCGCGCATCTGCGCCGACATCGGCTACGACGAGGTCAACCTCAATGTCGGCTGCCCGTCCGACCGCGTGCAGGAGGGCCGCTTCGGCGCGTGCCTGATGGCCGAGCCCGCGCTGGTCGGCGAGGGCGTCGCCGCCATGAAGGCGGCGGTGCGCATTCCCGTGACGGTCAAATGCCGCATCGGCATCGACGACCAGGACCCGGAGGAGGCGCTCGACGTCCTGACGCGCACGGTCGTGGCGGCCGGCGCCGACGCGCTGATCGTGCACGCCCGCAAGGCCTGGCTCGACGGCCTCTCGCCGCGCGAGAACCGCGACATTCCGCCGCTCGATTACGACCGCGTCTATCGTCTCAAGCGCGCCAATCCGGCGCTCACCATCGCGATCAATGGCGGCATCGCAAGCGTTGCGGGGGCGGCGGCACACCTCGCCCATGTCGATGGCGTGATGATGGGCCGCGCCGCCTATCAGGATCCCTGGCGGCTCATGGCCGTCGACCCGGAGCTGTTCGGCGCTCCGGCGCCGGTCGCCTCGCCGCGCGAAGCCGCGCGTGCGCTCGTGCCCTATATCGAGCGCGAGACGGCGCGCGGCACGCGGCTGCACGCGATCACGCGCCATGCGGTCGGGCTGTTCCACGCGGTGCCGGGCGCGCGGCTCTTCCGGCGCCATCTCGCGACGCAGGGCGTCAAGCCCGGCGCCGATGCGCAAGTCCTTCTTGACGCCCTCGCGTTCGTGCGCGACGAGGGGACCATGCAAATCGCGGCCGCATGAGGCCGCGCGCCAACCAGGATCAGGACTGATGTTCGGGGTGCCGGCCGGAGAGCTCGCACTGCTGTTCGGCTGGGTCGTGGGCGCCGGTGTGCTGACCGGGCTGATGGCGGGCCTGTTCGGCATCGGGGGCGGCGCGGTCATCGTGCCGGTGCTCTACGAGATCTTCCGTATTCTCGGCGTGCCCGGCCCGGTGCGCATGCAGCTCTGCGTCGGCACCTCGCTCGCCATCATCGTGCCGACCGCCATCCGCTCAGCCCTCGCCCACCGCGCCAAGGGGGCGGTCGACAACCATGTGGTCAAGCTCTGGGTGCTGCCGGCGCTGGGGGGCATCGTGATCGGATCGGCCATCGCGGCCTTCGCGCCGGCCGCGGTATTTCGCCTGGCCTTCGTGGTGATCGCGGGCGCGATCGCGCTCAAGATGCTGTTCGGCCAGAACGGCTGGCGGATCGCCGACGATTATCCCCGCCAGCCCTGGATGTCGAGCTTCGGGTTGATCGTCGGCCTCGCGTCCTCGCTGATGGGCATCAGCGGCGGCTCGGTCTCCAACGTGATCCAGACGCTCTATGGCCGCACCATGCACCAGGCGGTCGGGACCTCGTCGGCGCTCGGCGTGCCGATCTCGATCGCCGGCACCATCGGCTACGCGCTCGCCGGGTGGCCGCACCGGGCGCAGATGCCGCCGTTCTCCGTCGGCTTCGTCTCGCTCATCGGCGTCGTCGTGATGGCGCCGGTGTCGACCCTGGTCGCGCCCTACGGCGCGCGGCTCGCGCACGCGCTGTCGCGCCGCACGCTGGAGATCAGCTTCGCGGTCTTCCTGCTGCTCGTGAGCGCGCGCTTCGCGGCGACGCTGCTGGGTATCGGGGGCGAATAGAGACTACTTTGGAGAGGAATGATCATGGTTCGATTCATCGGCACGCTGCTCATCGCGATTTTCGCTTTGGCCGGCACGGCCTTCGCACAGAATTTGCCGATTCCTTCCGTGTGGGAGAACGAGCGCGGCTCGATCATGAAAGCGCTCGATGGCCATGCGTCGAATGGGGACTTCCACGGCACCTACATCAACAACGTCGGCTCCCGCTGCCGGGGCACGCCTTATGACCTCACCGGCCAGGTCGACGGCACGCGCGTCGTCTTCACGGTGGTGTGGAAGAACTCTGCCGAAGATTGTCGTTCCAAGACCGTCTGGCGCGGTGACATTGCCGGCCGAACGCTGGTCACGACCTGGATACTGACGCGGGAAAACGGGGACGTGCTCAGAGGCTCGGACACGTTCCGGCTTCAGTGAAGCTCACTCCCGCGGATTGCCCTGCATCCGCACGGTGCTGCCTTCCACCTCGAAGCTGCGCA